>JGI12104J13512_1000094_pt1 | contig 91453 bp, 89 predicted proteins | sample TerdegcTABiofilm_FD_13512 | JGI IMG/M metagenome (IMG submission 13512)
CTATAAACGCAAGGAGATGGCATATAATCTGGGACTTCATATCTACAGTACCCCTGCCATAAACACATCCATCCTTTACCTCACCGGAAAATGGGTCAATCTCCCACTCATCAGGATTTGCAGGGACTACATCCAGATGACCCAATATAACTATGGGCCTACCCTTTTCCCTTCCCTTTATCCTTGATATGAGGTTTGCCCTTTTTTTAAAAGGCAGATAGATCTGTGTCTCGATCCCCTCCTTCTGTAATATATCCTCAAGGAATACGGCCGCATCCTCTTCATTACCGGGGGGATTTGTTGTATTAATCTTTATAAAATCCCTTAATAACCTTAATGCATAATCTTTTTCTGTCATTTTATTCTATCCTCTCACTTACTGTTTATATTAGCATTTTTAAAAAAAGTAAAGGCTGGGGTTGTAAAGATTTTTAAACAAGGTATAAGGATAAAAAGGGGGATTAACCCCCTTTTGTGTCGATGGACTATTTCTTGGTCTTTTTCTCCTTTTTTGGTGTCTTTTTTGTGTCCTTCTTTGTATCAGTCTTTTTGCAACCCATAATAACACCTCCTGTTTTTTTTAAATCCATATTATTTTAACATACAACTTTTGTCAATGATAATTATTTTAAAAACATAACCAATATCAACCTGCCACAACCTCTTTTATCTCTGGTATCTCCTGCTTTAACTGTTTTTCGACGCCCATCTTTAGCGTCATCATGCTCATAGGACAGCTTCCACATGCACCTCTCAGCCTCACCTTTACAACACCATCTACGACATCAACAAGCTCTATGTCTCCGCCATCCCTCTGTAAAAAGGGTCTTATCTTACTTATAGCAGCCTCTACTTTTTCTCTCATCTGAACCTCCAATATTTATTGATATCCCTTAATGGGGTATAAAGCATTATAACCATATTTCTGGCGTATGTAAATAACCCCTAAAAAAAGTTTTTTAGTCCATTAAAGACAAAACAGGCAGGCATCTATCGGGCGCACAAAAGACAATCAGCAATGAGACAGGCAAGAAATGAATAAGGGAAGGGGTTTATAATCTTACTCAATCTCGACCTTAATCTCTTTCGGCATTGCCTTCTGTGATTTTGGAATACTTATCTTTAGGACCCCGTCCTTATATGTTGCCTTTGCCTTATCCCCTACAACCTCTACGGGGAGTTGTATAACCCTCTGAAATGCACCATAAAACCTTTCAGTCCTGTAATAATCTGTTTCGTTTATCTCTTCTTCTCTCTTGCGCTCACCCTTGACTGTGAGTGTGTCTTCCACTATAGAGATTGTTACATCCTTTGGGTCTACCCCAGGCAGGTCAACTGATACTACTACATCCTTTTTTGTCTCATGGATATCTGCTGCAGGCAGCCAGGCCCCCTCCCTTACACCAGTGAATCCTGTCTTGTCAAAAAAGTCTTCAAAAAGCTTGTCCATCTCCTCTCTCAAGGTTGGAAACCTTAACTCCCATAGATTTTTCCATGGTGTAAGTGCCATACTGCACCTCCCTACAAAGTATTTTTTAGCATGTTTAATCCCCTTCCCCTATCTTTTTCTTCTTCCAGAAACTTACTATACCCAGGGGTCTAAAGAAAAGCTGTATTAGTTCCCAGCCCTGGTTTCCAAAGTCAGTTAAAAGCATTGAAAGGTTATCGATCTGCTCCATGCCTACATCATGGACCTCACACTCACCGTCAGGTCTGCAGGCATAGACAATATTCTTCTCAGGGTCTATAACTACACCTTTTTTCTCCAGGTCATCCATGGAAAATATCTTCACTGTATATTCATATCTATCCATCTTCTCGTCCCCGATTGTTTTTTTTCAAACTTTACTATAATATTAATGCATCATATTTTATTTTTAAAGTCTCTATGGAAGATTTTCCCTCATACATAAAAACAAATTCCCAGGGAAGGCTTGGCGAGATTATCGACGTGCTTGAGGAGATGCTTAACCCATGTATCCTCTGCCCAAGAAGATGCAGGGCTAATAGATATGCAGAGGAATTAGGATACTGCAGGGCTCCATATGATATCTATGTGTCCTCATCCTTTGCCCACTTTGGTGAAGAGGCACCCCTTGTGGGGATTCACGGTTCAGGAACTATTTTCTTCACACATTGTAACCTGAGATGTGTGTTCTGCCAGAATTACGATATAAGCCTCTTTGGTTATGGCAGCAGGTATTCATACAATGCCCTTGCTAATATCATGTTAGAACTGCAGAAAAGGCATTGTCATAATATTAACCTTGTAACGCCAACCCATTATGTCCCCCAGATATTAAAGGCATTAAACATAGCCATAGACAATGGGCTTAATATCCCAATCGTATACAACTGCGGTGGTTATGAATCCCTTGATGTAATAAAGCTATTGGATGGCATAATCGATATATATATGCCTGATATAAAGTTCATGGACAAGGGGCTTGCAAAGAAATACTGCAAGGCAGAGGATTATCCTGATGTGGTGCGCTCTGTATTAAAGGAGATGCACAGGCAGGTTGGAGATCTTACAACAGACAGCAGCAATATCGCCACGAGGGGGCTCCTCATAAGACACCTTGTAATGCCGTCATCCATTGAAAACACAAAAAATGTTCTCAGATTTATAAAAGAGGAGATATCAGATAATGCATTTGTAAATATAATGTCCCAATATCACCCCTGTCTCGGGATAGATGAATCCCCTGAGCTCTCAAAAAGAATAACACAAAAAGAGTATATGGATGCCTTAGAATATGCCCAATCAATAGGGCTTAAAAGGGCATCTAATCACTGAGTCTTTTCCTGAGCATATCATTTGTCTTGAGAACCTCGCTGGCATCCCTTCCTGTAATCTCCCAGCTATAGCCGCCCTTTGAATCCTTTTTAAGTTTTATCCTTATATCACCTTTTAAGTTTTTCTTTATCTCCTCAAGTTCATTTTTATATCTTGTGTCATGATTTTTTGCCTCCTCGCCAGTTTTTTTCCCAGGGGCCTGAACCTCCTGAACCCTTGAGCACTGGATGTTTAAAAAAAGAACGAGAAGACATAAAGATAATATTGAAAAAAATCTCATTACCTCATAATATAACCTATCTGTTATAGTTTTCAACTAAATTGTGTTTTGATAGTAATAGTTGCAAAGGATATGGTATGGGTATAGCAAAATTTTCGATAAATCCAGCAAAGGAAAGAGCCCTCCATGAAAAAATGGAGCGTCTTAAGATTAAAGAAGAGGACATTATTGAGAAGTTCATCCGTTCAGGGGGTCCTGGGGGCCAGAATGTGAATAAAACATCTACCTGTGTTTACCTGAAGCACATCCCTACAGGGATAGAGGTAAAGTGTCAGAGTGAACGCTCACAGGCACTAAATCGTTTTCTTGCCCGCAGAAGACTCACGGAGAAGATAGAGGAACAGGTACTTGGCAGGGAGAGTGCATTGCAACGCAGGATAGAGAAGATAAAAAGACAAAAACGCCGACGCTCAAGAAGGGCAAGAGAGAAGGTCCTCGAACTAAAGCACATCCAGTCAGAAAAGAAAAAATCAAGGTTCTTAAGGATAGAGCTGTCTGAATACTAATCTATTGCCAGTCTCTCCCTTAACAGGGTAAACCTATTCAAGGGTTTGTTGTTTCTGATGGCTATGGATAGTGCCTTTTTTGTGCCAACTATAAACACAAGCCTCTTTCCCCTTGTTATACCGGTATATAGCAGGTTTCTCTGGAGTAGCATATAATGCTGGGTAAGGACAGGCATGATTATAACAGGATATTCGCTGCCCTGTGACTTATGGACAGAGATTGCATACGCAAGTATTATCTCGTCGAGTTCTGAAAATTCATATGTCACTAACCTTCCATCAAAATCCACATGAACCTCCTGAACCTCCTGGTCTATTGAAACAATCCTGCCTATATCACCGTTATAGATATCCTTGTCATAATTGTTTCTCACCTGCATGACCTTATCTCCTACCCTAAATGCCCTTCCGCCCCTTAATAGTTCCTTGCCATGAGGATTCAATGCCTGTTGTAACTCCCTATTAAGGTTTGCAACGCCTGCAACACCTCTATGCATTGGTGTAAGCACCTGTATATCCCGAAGGGGTTCAAGGCCAAATCGTTTTGGCACAGCCTCCCTGCAGAGATATATTATATGTCTTACCACCTCCTCAGGGTCTTCGATCTCCACGAAAAAAAAATCCTCTCTATTTTTAAAACCCTTTTTCAGAAACGGCATCTCTCCGTTATTAATCCTGTGGGCATTAACAATTATCATGCTCTCCCTTGACTGTCTGAATATCTCATTCAGCCTGACGGTAGGTATATATCCTGAATCTATCATATCCCTTAGAACATTGCCCGCCCCTACAGATGGCAGCTGATCTGCATCACCCACAAATATCAATGTTGTCCTTATCTTTACTGCCTTCAGGAGATGGTGCATCATGACCGTATCTATCATGGATGCCTCATCTATTACTACAAGGTCTGTATCGAGGGGGTTATCCTCGTCTTTTTTAAATCTCCCGCTACTAGGACTATATTCAAGGAGACGGTGAATGGTCTTTGCCTCATGTCCTGTAGCCTCTGTCATCCTTTTGGCTGCCCTGCCTGTTGGGGCTGCGAGGAGCACCCTTTGACCCATCCTATTGTAGATATTTATTATTGCCTTTATGATAGTGGTCTTCCCTGTGCCAGGGCCACCGGTAATAATCATAACCTTTGAATGGATGGCATCCCTTATTGCCTCAAGCTGCCTTGGAGAAAACTCTATCCTGAGAAACCGCTGCACCCAGGATATTGCCTCATCAATATTAACAAGCCTCATCTGTTTTGGTGTAGACAGGATCCTCTTTAATCTTTTGGCAATCCCGGATTCAGACACATGGTATTTGGCAAGATACACAGCCCTGGAATTTACATCACAAGACCTATCCTTTTCTATAAATCTTTCCTCAATTACAACCTTACCCTCTTTTGAGATGGCATCAAGGGCATAGGGGATCCTCCCCTCCTCCACATCGAGTATCTCGCTGCATCTTTCAATAAGGGAACCATAGGGATAATAGACATGGCCATCATCAGATAGCTCATGAAGGATATGCATTATCCCTGCCTCAGACCTCATCTGCGAATCCCTTGGTATACCTATCTTTTCTGCTATGGTATCAGCAGTTTTAAAGCCAATACCAAAGATATCCATGGCAAGCCTGTATGGATTTTCCCTGACTATCTTTATCGAATCCCTACCGTAGTGTCTGTAAATCTTTACTGCATAAGCAGGGCTTATACCATTACCCTGAAGAAATATCATAACATCCCTGATCTCCTTCTGCTCATCCCATGCCCTCTTTATAATCTCTATCCTCTTTTCTCCTATGCCATCAACCTCCTTAAGCCTCTCTGTCTCCTCCTCTATAATCCTGAGCGTATCCTCGCCAAACCTCGATACAAGCCTCTTTGCCATAACAGGGCCTATCCCCTTTATCATACCTGAACCAAGATATCTCTCTATACCCTTTGCTGTGGCTGGAAGGACAGTCTCATAAGAGGTGACCCTGAATTGTTCACCGTATTTAGGGTGTATATCCCAATAACCATTGAGTCTCAAGATCTCTCCTGGTGATAGGGAAAACATGGTTCCCACTATGGTGACCAGGTCTCTTCTGCCCTGGATCTTTATCTTGGCTATGGTATAGCCATTTTCATCATTGGTGAAGGTTATCCGTTCGAGTTGCCCTTTTATCTCAAATTGTGGCCTTGCCTTATGCATCAAACAAATATAATATGAAAAATACGCTGAAAATGAAAGACAATAAATACTTGTTATTTTTTTTACCTTAATATAAATTAAATATTATGATTATAGAAGAGGAGGGACTAAAGTGCTGAGTCCTACCCCAAGCCATTGTTATCCTGCCTTGGCAGGATGTATTTTAATACCTATAACAAGGTGTTGTAACGCTATTATAATTATAATAAAACAATAATTCAAAGATTCAAAGGTGGATTATGAGGCTCGGTATCCTTGTTATTGATGATGAGGAGGGCATAAGGAGGTCCCTCACAAGGATATTAAGAGAAGACGGGTACATTGTCTATGCTGCACCTAACGGTGAGGATGCATTGACAATAGTTCAAAATAACCTCTCAAACCTCGATATAATCATATGTGACCTCATTATGCCAGGCATCGATGGCATAAAGACCATGGAGGAGATCGGCAGGCTACATTATGAGGCAACAAAAATAATCCTTACAGGATACGGCACCCTCGAGTCATCAATAAAGGCAATTGAGGCAGGCATAGATGGTTTTATAACAAAACCCTTTGAGAACAAAGAGCTTAAATGGAAGATAAAAGAGTACTATGTGAAAAGGAAGATGAGGCAGTTTATTGCCCCTGATATATTTAAAGAGCTCTTAAGTGAACCAAACCAGCTTGAGCCCAAACTATCCCTGATTACCATACTCTTCTCTGATATAAGAGGTTTTACAAGGATATCATCCCAGATCCCCCCTGATGAGCTTGCCACACTTCTTAACAGGTATTATTTTCAACCTATGAGTGAGATAGTAAAGAAATACAATGGCATGATTGACAAATACATAGGCGATAGCGTGATGGCCCTCTTTGGTGTCCCGATCCACCATGAAAAACATGAAGAAGATGCTGTCAACTGCGCAATGGAGATGATAGAGCTCACAAAAAGGCTAAATAAGGGCTTCGATATTGGTATAGGGATCAGTACAGGTTATGTGGTAACGGGGATCTTTGGTTCTGTAAACAAAAAAGAATACACAGCCTTTGGTATGCCTGTAAACATTGCCGCAAGGCTTCAGAAGATTGCATCACCAGGCGAGGTTATCATATCAGAGGATACAAAAAAGGGGCTAAACAGCAATATCTTATTTGAAAAGGGGGGGATGCTGGAGGTCGCCGGATCCCCCATACCTGTTACGTATTATACATGGAAAAGGTATGATAAGGTTTAATGATATAGTAGAGGAGATAATAAAGTATAATCCCGAGGCTGATGTGGAGATGCTCGAAAAGGCATACATATTCTCTGCCAAGGCACATAGGGGACAGATTCGCCTTTCAGGGGAACCCTACCTCATACACCCCCTTGAGGTGGCACATACCCTCACCAGGATGAATCTTGATGTCCCCAGTATTGTATCAGGGCTCCTCCATGATACCATAGAGGACTCATATGTAAACAAGGAGGAGATAGAGAGATATTTTGGTAAAGAGGTTGCAGATATTGTTGATGGTGTAACAAAGATAAGTAAGATCCTTATAAAGGCATCAGAGGACTCAAAGGCAGAGAATATAAGAAAGATGATCCTTGCCATGAGCAAGGACATAAGGGTTATATTGATAAAACTGGCAGACAGATATCATAATATGCAGACCCTTAATTTCCTGTCAGAGGAAAAACAGATTGAGATTGCAAGGGAAACCCTCGACATATACGCACCCCTTGCCCACAGGCTCGGTATTGAATGGATAAAGGGAGAGCTTGAGGACACAGCCTTTAAATATCTAAGACCCCTTGAATACAATATAATAAGCCAGAAGCTTGCAAAAAAAAGAAAGGAGAGGGAGCAATACATAAACGAGGTAAAAGACCTTATAAAAAATAAGCTCGAGGAATCAGGCATAAAGGCAGATGTCTCAGGTAGGGCGAAAAGACTCTATAGCATATATAAAAAGATGGTCAATGAGGGGGTAGATGTCAATGAGATCTATGACCTTACTGCCTTTAGGGTGATTGTTGATAATGTGAAGGAATGTTATGAGGCCTTGGGCTATATACACTCTTTTTTTAAACCAATACCTGGAAAATTTAATGACTATATAGCATTGCCAAAGGCAAATATGTATCAATCCTTACATACAAAGGTAGTTGGTCCCTATGGTGAAAAAATAGAGATACAGATAAGAACCCAGGATATGCACAAGCTGGCAGAGGACGGCATTGCAGCGCACTGGAAGTATAAAGAAGGAAAGCTCTTTGATGCTAAAGAAGACAAGATATTCCAGTGGCTGAGAAGGATAATAGAATGGCAGCAGGAGCTCAAAGACAGTAGGGAATTCCTTGAGATATTTAAGATAGACCTTTTTCCGGATGATATATATGTCTTTACACCAAAAGGGGATGTAAAGGAGCTACCAAAGGGGGCAACGCCTGTGGATTTTGCCTATGCCATCCATACCCAACTAGGGCATACGTGCGTAGGTGCCAAGGTAAATGGCAAACTTGTCCCATTAAAATATATACTAAAAAGCGGTGATGTGGTAGATATTCAAACCAACCCATCCCATAAACCAAGTAAAGACTGGCTTGGGTTTGTAAAGACATCAAGGGCAAAGGCAAAAATAAGGCAGTGGATTAAGACAGAGCAGCGGGAAAAAAGCATTGAGCTCGGTAGGGTGCTGTTGGAAAAGGAGTTGGCAAAACACGATCTAAGCTTCTCGAAGATGTTGAAATCAGGAGAGCTCGATGGTCTTGCAAAGGACTTCAGCTATGATACATTGGATGACCTATTTGCAGATATTGGCTACGGCATTCACACACCTCTGCAGATAATAGGCAAATATGTCCCTGAAGAATCAAAGCCAGGAAAAATCAAGCAGATAATAAAGACCATTACAAAAACAAGGGAAAGCTCTATAAAGATAAAGGGTGTGGATGGACTTGTTGTAAAATTTGCAAGATGCTGCAATCCCATACCTGGAGATAAGATTTTTGGATTTATAACCAGGGGAAGGGGGCTGACTATTCATATGGAGGACTGTCCAAATATCCATACCTATGATGCACAGAGGAGGGTGGATGTGACATGGGAGCTAAACAAAGACATTACATATCCTGTAAGGCTAAAGATAGCAGGTGAAGACAGGAAGGGTCTTTTGTCTGATATAAGCACTATCATGTCATCGAATAAGGCAAATATAATAAGCGCACAGGCAATGACATATCCTGATAAATCTGCAACAGGTATCTATGAGATAGAGATAAAACACATGTCGCAGTTGCAGAAGATAATCAAATCTATACAAAAGGTTAAGGGCGTAAGATCCGTGGAGAGGATGAGGGGGTCAGGCTGATTTTTAGACTTATGCTTATGAATAGATGTAGACTGTGGTATTAAAAAATAAATGGCCTATACAGCCTTCTGAACAAAACCCTTTTTAATGCATTTTGTGCATATTCTAACCTTTTTTACAGCCCCATCTTTTATTATCCTGATATGCTGAAGATTGGGAAACCATTCCCTTTTTGTTTTATTGTGGGCATGGCTTACATTGTAGCCGTTCTGCTTCCCTTTACCGCATATCTCACATACCAGTGCCATATAAACCTCCATTCCAATTGTTGAAAGGATGAAGTTTACACATAATAACCAGTAAAGTCAATAAAAAAGGTGCTTTTAAAGACATAAAAAACCTGTTATAATAAACAAAAAATGGGGGTATATATGAAAAGATTATGTCTTTTTATCTTTATGTTGATATATCTCATCTTTGCTGGGATTGTTCACGCAGATCCAGTTAAGTCAAGGGATATGGTGAAAAACATCCACTGGCTTGGACATGACACATTTCGGATCTCTACGGATAAAAATATATACATAGACCCATTCAGGGTTAAAAACAAAGATTCTGCTGATTTAATCCTTATAACCCATGATCATCATGACCACTGCTCCCCTGAGGATATTGACAGGGTTACAGGGCACAAGACAGTGATTATAGCCCCTGGCTCTTGTGCTGAAAAGATAAAGGGCAATATCCGGATTGTAAAAAAGGGGGATAATCTTGATATAGATGGTATAGGCATTGAGGTTGTGCCTGCATACAATGTGGATAAAAAATATCATCCCAAGACAGCAGACGGGGTAGGGTATATAATCAATATAAAAGGTGTAAGAATCTATCATGCCGGGGATACAGACCGAATCCCTGAGATGAAGGGATTCAAAAATATTGGGATTGCCCTCCTCCCTGTTTCAGGCAAATTTGTAATGACTGCAGAAGAGGCTGTCCTGGCTGCATTGGATATAAAGCCTGATATAGCAATCCCCATGCATTATGGCACAATTATTGGCTCTATTTCTGACGCCCATAGATTTTCAGATGCCTTAAAGGGAAAGATCGAGGTGATTATACCAAAGGAGGAATAACAGCAGTAGTAGCATGGGTGATATATTCGTAGAAGAAAGAATAAAAGAACAGTTTAGACTTTTTGATATCCAATTGCCAGAGGGCCTGGAATTAAAAAGACATATTGTGCTTTTTCCTCCTATGCCATGCTGTGCACAGCTTGCAGCGCCATTCTGGGCAAAGGTTATCGGCTCTATAGTAAGTAAAAGGGATAGAGAGCTATTAATTGAGATCACGGTAACCCTATACAATCAAGACATGGATGTTATTACAGAATGCCCGGAAGGCATGTTTTTAGATGGTGGGGGTGAATGCAAATTCGATGTCCAGATACCCCATCTAATACCTATTCCCTCCATGTATTCCATCAAGGTTGATATAAAAGAGGAATTGTAAGGATAAGGACACTCGAGGCCTTTGTAGGACCCCTCTTATGAAGGCAAAGGAATCTGGTGAATTTATTAACCCCTGATTCCCCTGAGGACCCAGAGGAAATCATTGAGAGATATGACCTTTAGGGAGCTTTTTAACATTCTTATTAAACTGCCATACGCTTGTCGAGGGCTCTGTATTGGATAGCCTCGGCAATATGATGTTCCTCTATATGCTCTTTTCCCTCAAGGTCAGCGATTGTCCTCGCTACCTTAAGTAGCCTGTGGTATGCCCTTGGCGATAATCCAAATTTTTCTATTGCCCTCTCCATGAGGGCATTGCCCGCATCCGTCAATGGGCAGAATTTTTTTATCATCCTTGTTGTCATCTGACTGTTTGAGAATATCTTTCTGCCCCTGAACCGCTCTTCCTGTATCCTCCTTGCCCTCAATACCCTCTCTCTTATCCTTTCTGAACCCTCTTCATCTTTCTCCCCTGAAAGCTCCCTTACCGTTACAGGCGGGACCTCGATATGAATATCTATCCTATCAAGAAGGGGGCCTGAGACCCTTGAACGATATTTTCTTATCTGTGTAGCACTGCAGCTACATGCCCTTCTTGTATCGCCCCAATAGCCACAAGGACATGGGTTCATGGCAGCTACAAGCATAAATCTTGCAGGAAATGTTACAGAGTGGGTAACCCTTGATACAGTCACAAAACCATCCTCAAGGGGCTGTCTGAGTGAGTCAAGGACATTCCTTTTAAACTCAGGGAATTCATCAAGGAACAGGACACCATTGTTTGCGAGGCTCACCTCTCCTGGCTTTGGAACATGGCCCCCACCTATAAGACCAGCGTCTGAGATGGTATGATGGGGTGCCCTGAAGGGTTTTTCCAGGACAAGGTACCTATCAGCACTTAAAAGCCCTGCTATGCTATGAATCTTTGTTGTCTCTATTGCCTCTTCGTAGGTAAGGGGAGGCAGGATGGTAGGTATCCTCCTTGCAAGCATGGTCTTGCCTGAACCTGGTGGTCCTATCATAAGGATATTGTGGCTACCGCTTGCAGCAATCTCAAGTGCCCTTTTTGCCTGCGCCTGACCCTTTATATCTGAAAAATCAAGGGTCTCGTCAACATTAGAACCCCCAAGGCCTATGTCTACTTCTTTATACTCCTTTAGTATGCCATCCCCCTTGAAAAAGTGAATTATCTCTAATAGATGGGATGCACCATAGACCCTGATATCCCTTACAACCGCTGCCTCATTTCCATTCTCGCAGGGGACTATAATATTTTTCATCCCCTCCTGGGCTGCAAGCATTGTGATAGGCAGAACACCCCTTATTGCCTTTATACCCCCATCAAGAGAAAGCTCTCCTGCTATGAAATAATCGAACAATTTTTCTGCCTTAATAGCACCCATAGCAGCAAGGATACCAATGGCTATAGGCAGGTCAAAGGATGAGCCCTCTTTTCTCACATCCGCCGGTGCAAGATTCACTGTAATCCTATCGCTAGGGAATTCAAATCCTGCATTCTTTATGGCAGCTCTCACCCTCTCCTTGCTCTCCTTTACTGATGTCTCCGGTAGACCAACTATATTAAATGCAGGCAGACCATAGGATATATCCACCTCCACATCCACTGTCTTTCCATTTATACCATATAGGGTGGCGGTTGATATCCTCGAGATCATACTCACATCCCCTGTCTTTTTGTCTCTAATGCCCTGGGTATCTCCCTTACATCCTGCGACCTCTTCCTGTCACACACAAGCACGCCATCACCTGAGACAACCACGATCAGGTTTGAGGCACCTATCACCCCTACGCTCACGCTGTTACTGTATATAACAGAATCTTCTGTATCTATGGATACAACATCACCATAGATATAATTCCCCTTTTCATCGGTCTTTAATACCCTGAGAAGTGCCTGCCATGTCCCTATGTCATCCCATGTGAATTCACCTTTGACCATAAGGACATTGCCTGCCTTTTCCATGAGCCCATAATCTATGGACCGTCTAACAAGGTTTTTATAAACAGCCTCAATGCCGTCTTGCGAACCTGTCCTGATCATATCCTGTATCCTCATAAGCCCTTCAAATAGTTCAGGCATATGACGTTCAAGCCCCTTCAGGACAGTTCTCACCCTCCATATGAATATACCGCTATTCCAGAAATAACTACCATCCCTTATATAATCTTCAGCTGTTTTAAAATCAGGCTTTTCAACAAATCGCTCTACCTTATAGCATGGGAAACCCCTATATGAGTCAAAAACCTCATAAGCCCTTATATATCCATAACCTGTCTCAGGCCTTGATGGTTTTATCCCTATGGTAACCATATGCTCGCCTTTTTTTGCAAACTCAAAAGCATTGATCAGTGTCCTATTAAAACCATCTTCATCTATAACATACTGGTCTGCAGGTAATGTAACCATGACAGCATCTTTGTCCTTTTCTGAGAGATGGATAGCAGAAAAACCTATACATGGTGCGGTATCTCTACCTTCAGGCTCTATTATAAAGTTCTCATCCGGTATGCCCTCGAGTTGCCCCTTTGCTACATCAAGATGTCTCCTGCCAAGGACAATAAGGATCCTATCCATAGGCAGTATCTTCCCTATTCTTTTTACTGTAAGCTGGATAAGGGAGTTGTTATCTATTACCCTAATAAATGGCTTGGGAACGCGCTCTGTGCTTAGGGGCCAAAACCTCTCTCCTTTACCCCCTGCCATAATCACTACGTAGATATGGTCTAATAACCCTGACTTCTCAATATCTTGCTGTTTTAATGTCCCAAGCATCTCCTGACCACCTTTAATTATTTGAGATATTCAAGGATCTTTGGTAGAACCTCTGATGCAGTGCCTCTCAAGAAATAATCGGTTATGGATGATGTAAATGGTGTATGTTCGAGATTTATCTCTACAATAACTGCGCCATTTGATTTCGCCTGATAGGGGAGATCAGCGGCAGGATAAACAACACCTGATGTCCCTATGATAAACATGACCCTGCATCGACCCGCCTCTTCGTTTGCCCTTATCATCTCCATCATGGGTATACCCTCGCCAAAGAACACCACATCAGGCTTTAATGCCTGATTACAGGTTTCGCACCTGGGGTAGGGGGTGATTTTCACTGCATCGGGTTCAAAGGGAATCCTCTTGGAACAGGCAATACATGTAAGCCATCTGTGATTGCCATGATACTCTATGACATTTGTATTACCTGCCAGCCAATGGAGCCCATCCACATTCTGGGTGATCACTGCCTTTAAAAAACCCTTTTTTTCAAGATCAGCAAGGGCAATATGGGCAGGACTAGGGGATGAGCTAAATATAACCCCCGCCATCTCTCTCAGCATTACCCAGACCTTTTCAGGATTTCTCCTGAATGCACTTATATGGGCATACTCCATAGGGTCATATTTTTCCCAGAGACCCTGACCACCCCTGAATGCAGGTATACCGCTATCCACAGATATACCTGCACCCGTAAATGCAACAACATAACCCCTCTCCTTTATAATATCTGCTACCTTTTTATAATCATCTGTCATTTTATATCTCCTCTATTATAGGTCTTTATAGAGTCTTCCATCCCTTTCTTATATCCTTGAACGCTGGCACTATACCAAAACCATCTGCCTTTTTTACAGCCCTTTTTACAGACTCTGCTATCACAAAATCACTTAAAACACCCACGTTATTAATATCAGCCTCCACATCTCCTGCAGAAACTGCAAATATAAGGTCACCATCAAATGTGGTGCTAACAGGGCTTATAGTTTTAATGAGTCCTGCCTGTGCCATCTGGGCAACCTTTGTTATCTCTTTTTTGTTAAAACGGGCATTTGTGGCAACTACAGCAAGGGTTGTATTTGTTAGCCCGAATTGTTTCTTTGTAAATCCCTGCTTAAGGCATTTAACTGTATCTGCAAACTCCATCCTCTCTGGTGCCACCCTTGCCCCTGCTATAATCTTTCCAGTGATGTTGTCTATAATATCGCCAAAGGCATTTACCACAACGATGGCACCCACGATAAGACCATCAGGCATTACAATGCTGCTTGTTCCTATACCACCCTTCATGGAACGTGAAAGCTCAAAGAGCTTGCCAACGGTTGCACCGGTCCCAACACCAACACTGCCCTCTCTAACAATTGTCCCTGCATTCACACATGCCTTATAACCCATCTCAGCAGTGGGTCTTACCATTGGGTCACCAAAGGAAAGATCAAAGATAACCGCTGCAGGGCAGATAGGTATCTTTGCCACCCCCACATCAAAACCTACACCCCTCTTCTCAAGGTATCTCATAACCCCTGTAGTTGCATCAAGACCAAATGAACTACCCCCGCACAAAAGTATGGCATGGATCTGTTCCACTATATGGTTCACATTTAAGGCATCCACCTGCCTTGTCCCTGAGGCGCTACCCCTTATGTCGATCCCGCACACCATACCTTTTTCGCACAGTATTACAGTGCAGCCTGTATAGCCTTTTAAATCAGAGGCATGCCCCACCCTTATCCCTTCAATATCTGTAATAGAGTTCTGCATAGGGTCTTTTAAATCAATCCGTTATATATTTTTTTAATTTTTCTGGGATACAGCGGTCCTGGTTTTTCATATCTAGTTTCATCTTCTCGATCTTTTTCTCTATATCTTTGTGTTTTATACCAAGTATCTTACATGCAAGTATTGCTGCATTTCTCGATGCATCTATCCCCACCGTTGCTACTGGTATCCCCTTGGGCATCTGGACAATGGAGAGTAGTGCATCTACCCCATTCAATACACTGCCACTTAATGGCACACCAATAACAGGCAGGGTTGTATGGGATGCTATCACACCGGGCAGATGGGCTGCCATCCCTGCAAAGGCTATTATGACCTCAAAGCCCTCCTCCCTTGCCTTTTTTGCATATGCGATGGTCTTTTCAGGCTGACGATGGGCTGAAGATATATCAATCTTAAAAGGGACGCCTATACCATTTAAATAATTAAGACAATCCTCTACTTTTGGCAGGTCGCTCTCACTCCCTAATAGAATAAGTATCATTGCCTTCTCCATAGTTTGTTTTTATACAAGGGGTAGTTTACAAGGCGGTTCAACATATTAGCCCCTTTAACCTCGGTCTCAAAAAGGGGCATAACTGCCCTAACCTTGTCGCCGAAGATATCCCATATCTCCCCCATATACTCATCGTGTATAGCCACCCTGTTATGCGTCTCAACATATCTTACAGAGACACGGTATTCAATAAAAGCCATTAAAACCAGAATTGACACAACTACTGAATTCATGTAGACCTTTTTAAAGGCATATTAAACGGCTTTTTATCATGTTGGTTATTACAAATTCCATATATATTTAAACCTGTTATGTTGTCAAGCTAAAATTGAATTTATTTGTAACCCCTCTCCTCTGCCTATACCAGACCTTAAAGATGCCTCCATTCAGCAACGCAAGCACTATGGAAATTCTATTGTCAAATTCTACTAAATAGTTTATAAAAAGTTTTAGTGATGCGTCTTATTTACATAATAATCGTGCTTCTGAGCTCCATACCTCTTTCTGTATCAGGGCAGGGCTATGCCCTGGATGCCCCAGATGGTATTACAGCGTTATCCTACATACTTGTTGACATGGATTCCTTTGAGATTATTGCAGGAAGAGATTTTCACAGACCCATGCCACCAGCAAGCACAACAAAGGTTCTTACCACTATAGTGGCACTAGAGAGCCTAACAGGCAATGAGACGATTGTCCCAGACAGGGGCGTGCTTAAGCTCCCACGGTCAAAACTCAATCTTCTGCCAGGTAAAAAATATAGGGCAGATGACCTCATAAAGGGTGCAATGATAGAGTCTGCCAATGATGCAGCCTATGCCCTTGCGGCATATATTGGTGGGAGTGAGGCTGATTTTGCCCGCATAATGAACAAAAAGGCAGTGGAGATTGGCGCTATAAACAGTATCTTTAAAAACGCATCAGGGCTCTATGTACCGGGACAGCAGACAACCTGTTATGACCTCGCCCTCATTTTCAGATATGCCCTTTCTAATAAAAGATTCAAAGAGATTATATCCATGAGATATTTTCTTTTTAATGAGGGTAAAAAAAGTGTAAGATATCAAAATCACAATAGATTTTTATTCTGTTTTGAGCCAGCAATCGGTGGAAAGACAGGCTATACAAGGGTCTCGCGACATAGCTATGTAGGTGCATTTGAAAAAAACAACAAGACGTATATACTTGCCATCCTGGGCAGTGAGGATAAATGGGGCGATGCAGTAGAGATATTAAAGATCCTCTATGACAGGGTTCCCTCGGACAGGGAACTGGTTCTTGCAAAGGCAAGTCCTATAGTCCTCTCATCATATAACGATAAGAAAAATACTAAAAAGATAGCAAAGACAACGAAAAAACAGAGGCTAAAACCGAAAAAAAACTCTAATAAACCCTCTAGAAGGAGATAATATCTATGAATATATGGAGATATATCATCGTCATAGTAATCATAATGACCTTCTCCATCCCTGTCAGGCTCACTGCCTTGACCATAGAAGAGGAAAAAAAATACGGAACACAGATATATTACGAAATAGCAAACTCGGCAACTATAAATAGTGACCCTTATATCTCCATGCACATGAGGTTCGTAAAAGAAAGGATTGAATCCGTGGCAAATGTCCCATTCTCTGTTGTCCTTACGGTTATTGAATCCCCAGCAATGGATGCCTTTGCAACAATAGGGGGGTTTATATATATCACCACCGGGCTTATTGCACAATGCGAAAAGGAGGAAGAGCTTGCAGGTGTAGTTGCCCATGAGTTTGCCCATCTTGCAAGGAGACATATTGCCAAGAGATTTGAAAAAGAGAAATATCTCAATATAGGTATGCTCAGCTCTATTGCCCTTGCCATGCTCGCAGGGGATGCCAAGACACAGGAGGCTATCCTTACCACAGGTGCTGCCTCAGCCCAGTCTATGGCGCTTAAATACTCAAGGGAGGATGAGGATGAGGCAGATAGGTTCGGGTCTAAGTTTGCTGACATGGCGGGCTATGGTGGCCTTGGCATTGCAGAATTCTTGAAAAAACTCCGGCTTGCCGGGGGTGACAAGGTATTGCCCCAGTATCTCCTCACGCATCCCTATCATGAGGAGAGGATAATAAAGCTTGAAAACCTTTGGTCAACAAACAGGGTGTCTGTTCCTAATTCACCTGTCTTCCCCTATATCACTATAAGGGGAAAGGTTCTGAGTGGTATAAGGGGTGCTCAATCAGACGAAATCTGGCTCAATAGATATAACAAGGACAGCGAGGATCCACTTAATAGGTATGCAGCCTACCTCATCTATTCAAGAAGAGGTAGTTTAGATGATGCCCTTGAGGCCGTCAAAGGGATAAAATCGCCTGTAAGGGATCTGCTTTTAGGGGAGGCACTTATAACAGCCCGGAGATACAGTGATGGGGTCGAGACATTAAAAACAATTCAGCCTGGTGATAGCACCTATAATATTGCAAGGATATATATTGCCAGGGCATACGAGGCGTTAGGAGAATGGAATAAGGCAATAGATACATGGACAGATCTTTTAAGGTATGGCAATTCATTTCCAGAGATATTCTACAGGTTTGCCATGCTATCAGGTCGCATGGGCATGGAGGCACGGGGCTTTGAATACCTCGGTAGATATTATCTTGCCCTGGGTAGGATCCATCTTGCACAATCAAACCTCGAAAAGGCAATAGCAAAATATGGCATAAATTCCAAAGAGGCAAAGGAGATAATGGCAATTGTTGAGGGTCTAAAAAAGCCACAATAAAGACCCTTTAAATACCATGCTAACCCCTCCAGGCCATTGACCCACCTTCATGGTTAAAAAAATCTATGTGCATAATTGCCTAGTTTCATGACACACGGGGCTACAATATTTTAGGCGGCTGTTTTTCAGGTTTAGATGACAATATATACAGAATGTTTGACATTTTTAAATATTTTTTATACGATTACATCCTAATTGTTATGGAAGAGGAAGAACAAAAAGAGACTATATACAAAAATGCAAAAAGCAAGCACACCTCTCTTGAGAGAAGACTTCAGATGCTACTAAAAAAAACCTATCTCACCGAGGAAGAGGAGATGGAGATAAGGGTGCTCAAAAAAAAGAAGCTCTTTTATAAGGACATCATGGAAAGGGCTAAGGAAAAAATAGAAAAAGGGGAGGAGGATTGAAAAAAACAGGTTCACAGATCTTTGTAGAATCATTGAAGATGGAGGGTGTTGATACTATATTCTGTTATCCAGGGGGTGCTACCCTTAATATCACGGATACCTTAGGTCAATCTCCTGAAATAAAACAGATTATTGTGAGGCATGAGCAGGGCGCTGTCCATGCATCAGATGGATATGCGAGGGCAACAGGCAGGATAGGTGTATGTCTTGTGACCTCTGGGCCTGGTGCCACAAACACTGTCACTGGGATTGCAACAGCATACATGGATTCTATACCCATTGTTGTATTTACATGTCAGGTTACAACCATGCTCATAGGTAATGATGCCTTTCAGGAGGCAGACATTGTAGGTATTACTAGACCCTGCACAAAGCACAACTACCTTGTTAAGGATGTAAAGGACCTGGCACGGATAATAAAGGAGGCATTCTATATAGCAAAATCTGGAAGGCCTGGCCCTGTCCTTGTAGATATACCAAAGGATGTCTCTGCCCAGTCGTGTGAGTTTAAATATCCTGAAAAGGTATTCATAAGGAGCTATCAGCCTACCTATGTGGGTCATGCAGGACAGATAAAAAGGGCTGTAAGGCAGATCCTTATCTCAAAAAGACCCATTCTTTACACAGGGGGTGGCATAATATCATCAGGTGCATCCCAGGAGCTCATAAAACTTGCCGAGACACTCTCCATTCCAGTTACAAATACACTTATGGGTCTCGGTGGTTTTCCTGGTAACCATAAACAGTTTCTCGGTATGTTGGGTATGCACGGCACATATGTCGCCAATATGGCAATCACCAATTCGGATCTTATTATTGCCATAGGTGCAAGGTTCGATGACAGGGCAACAGGAAACACTGATGAATTCGCACCCTATGCAAAGATAATACACGTAGACATTGACCCAACATCTATCAGTAAGAGTATAAAGGTGGATATACCTATAGTGGGCGACTCTAAAAATGTTATTAAAAAAATGCTCGAGTTTATTGAGGATGAAAAGGAATCACTAAAGGAATACAAGGAGGGCATAAAGGACTGGCTTGAACAGATAGATAAATGGAAGAGGGAATATCCCCTTACATATACAAAAAACAAAAAACTAAAACCTCAGCATGTCATAGAGAGGATATACGCCCTTACAAAGGGCGATGCCATTATATCCACTGAGGTGGGACAGAACCAGATGTGGACAGCCCAGTTCTATAAATTCCATAAACCGAGGACCATCCTTACATCAGGGGGCCTAGGGACAATGGGTTATGGATTTCCCGCTGCAATAGGTGCCCAGGCAGCATTTCCTGACAGGCTTGTAATAGACATTGCCGGGGATGGGAGCATTCAGATGAATATTCAGGAGTTGGCAACAGCAGTCCAGTTCAACCTCCCTGTGAAGGTAGTCATACTTAACAATGGTTTTCTCGGCATGGTGCGGCAGTGGCAGGAACTATTCTATGGAAGGCGTTATGCATGGACACATATGAACTTTGCCCCAGATTTTGTAAAGCTTGCCCAGGCATACAATGCAGTGGGTTTTAGGGTAGAAAGAGAGGAAGAGGTGGATAATGTGCTGAAGGAGGCATTTAAAAACGGAAGACCCACCTTCATAGATGTTGTCATTGACCCTGAGGAGGGGGTATACCCCATGGTCCCTGCAGGGGCTGCATTAAGAGATATGCTACTTGTTTAGGAGGGGATATTGAGACATATAATTTCAGTGCTTGTGGAGAATGAATTCGGTGTCCTTTCAAGGGTTGCAGGGCTCTTTAGCGGCAGGGGCTTCAATATCGAGAGCCTTTGTGTTGCCGAGACCCTTGATCCGACCGTCTCCATCATGACCATTGTTACATCCGGCAATGATACCATAATGGAGCAGATCCTGAAGCAGTTGAACAAGCTAATAAATGTCATAAAGGTTACTGACTTCAGGGAGATGGACTATGTATCCAGGGAGATGGTCCTTGTAAAGGTAAATGCCGAGGAAAAGAAAAGGGAAGAGGTCCTGAGGATGACAGAGATATTCAGGGGGAAGATAATAGATGTCTCTCCAAAAACATACACCCTCCTTATCACTGGTGATGAGGACAAGATAAAGGCGTTTCTGGAACTTCTGAAGCCCATAGGGATAAAGGAGCTTGTGAGAACAGGACCTATTGCCATAGCAAGGGGTGAAAAGGTAATCAAAATAAAGGAAAAACAAATAAAGGGAGGAGAAGATGGCTAAAATATATTATGATAAGGATGCAGACCTGGGGATACTCAAGGGTGTAAGGGTTGCTATTATAGGATACGGCAGCCAGGGTCATGCCCAGGCGCAGAACCTAAGAGACAGCGGTGTGGATGTTATCGTTGCAGAGCTTGAGGGCACACCAAATTATAAGCTTGCCATAGAGCACGGCTTCAAGCCTGTAAGCGCTGAAAAGGCATCAGAAGAGGCAGACATCATACAGATCCTTGCCCAGGATAATGTCCAGGCAAAACTCTATTCCACTGAGATTGAAAAAAACCTAAAAGAAGGGAATACCCTTGTATTTTCTCACGGTTTTAATATCCACTATGGACAGATTGTCCCACCACCGTATGTAGATGTAATAATGATTGCACCAAAGGGGCCTGGTCATCTTGTGAGGAGGGAGTTTGTATCAGGTGCGGGCGTGCCATCTCTTGTTGCAGTGTATCAAGACTTTACAAAAAAGGCTATGAAGAAAGCCCTTGCCTATGCAAAGGGTATAGGTGCTACAAGGGCAGGTGTTATAGAGACAAGCTTTTCGGAGGAGACAGAGACAGACCTCTTCGGTGAGCAGGCAGTGCTCTGCGGAGGGGCATCAGAGCTTATAAGGGCAGGCTTTGATACCCTTGTTGAGGCAGGTTATCAGCCTGAGATTGCATATTTTGAGTGCCTCCATGAACTAAAACTCATAGTTGACCTTATGTATGAGGGCGGTATATCATATATGCGTTATTCCATAAGCGACACAGCAGAATATGGCGACATGACTAGGGGTAGAAGGATCATCAATGAGGATACAAGGGAGGAGATGAGACAGATCCTTGAGGAGATACAGACCGGGGAGTTTGCCCGTGAGTGGATACTAGAGAACATGGCAGGCAGGCCTGTATATAATGCCATTAAGAGGATGGACAGCGAACACCTTATTGAAAAGGTTGGCAAGGAATTAAGATCAATGATGAAATGGATAGGAAGAAAAGGTTGATGGATTTTCCTTTTGCAAGGGAGGGTCTTGCCTTTATGGCACTCTCCCTTGTTTGTTCTATAGTCCTTTTTTTTCTTAAGATACCTATTGTCCCCTATATAGGCATACTTTTTTTTCTATTCTGTCTCTTTTTTTTCAGAAATCCAAAGAGGATACCTAATTGTGATAGCAAGGATGAACTTATATCCCCGGCAGACGGGAAGGTGATGGATATAGGGGAGATAGAGGAGGGTGAGTTCCTCAAGGAAAGGGCAACAAGGGTAAGCATCTTCATGTCTCTTGCAGATGTCCATGTGAACAGGGCGCCCTGCAGCGGTATAGTAGCAAAGGTCCTCCATAGAGACGGTGAGTTTGCCCTTGCCTTTAGAAAGGATATAGACAAGGATAATGAGAGGAACTATGTCCTCATAGAGAATGACAATGAAAAGATTCTTGTGGTCCAGATAGCAGGTTTCCTTGCCAGGAGGATAACCTCATATGTAAAGGAGGGTGTCTCTGTAAAAAAGGGAGACCCAATAGGCATCATTGCATTTGGCTCAAGGGTTGATATTTATTTCCCACAAAACTATAAAACTATGGTATCATTAAATAGCAGGACAAAGGCAGGCATGACATTAATAGCAAAAAGGGGGACCTAATAATGGGAAAGAAAAAAGGCAAGGGCATATATATTTTGCCGAATCTACTCACATCTATAAGCCTCCTCACCGGGTTTTACTCCATCGTCTCTACTGTTGACCGTAAATTTATCTATGCAAGCATAGCTATATTTATATCGGGGATCTTTGACATGCTTGATGGCAGGGTGGCAAGGATGACAGGCTCAAGTAGCCGCTTTGGTGTGGAATATGACTCCCTGTGCGACCTTGTGGCATTCGGTGTAGCACCAGGACTCCTTGTTTATATGTGGGCGCTTAAAGGTTATGGCAGATTCGGATGGCTTGCTGCATTCCTCTATGTTGCCTGCGGAGCTCTAAGACTTGCCCGCTTTAATATCCAGATCGATAATGTCCAGAAAAAGCATTTTCTCGGGCTCCCCATCCCTGCTGCAGCCATAACTATTGCAGGGGGCGTGCTCTTTTATTCATGGCTTGGCTATAAAAGCGAGCTCAAGACCATTGTAATGCCTATACTTACATATATCCTGGCATTTCTCATGGTAAGCGATGTCCGTTACTACAGCTTTAAGGATATGGCATTCTTTAAGGGCAAACCGTTCCGCTCTACCCTTACCGTTGTTCTCCTCCTTGTCATTATATTCATAGAGCCAAAGGTTACACTATTTGCGCTTGTGAGCATGTATCTTTTATCAGGGCCCGTGCTGACACTGTTTGCAAGAAAAAGATCTATACGTGGCGAATATAACCATCTGAAAGAAAATCCATCAGCGAAAGATGGTCATCTATAAAGCCATCACAGGCAAGTTCTCTGTTTTTGTAGGATATAAATTTAACCCCTGAAGAGACAGCGGTCTGTCTGTCTACCTCTGAATCACCTACAAAGAGGATATGTTCCCTTTTTATATTAAAATTGTCCATTATCTTCTCCACCGATTCAGGATGTGGTTTAGGGTTTGTCACATCCAGGGCAGTAATCACCATGTCAAAATATTGCCATAGGTTATATCTCTCCATTACATGTTTCATGGACGTTGTCCTGTTGGTGCTTATTGTCCTTATAATGCCCCTTGATTTCAACATGTCCAATGCGGTAAGGAGGTTGGGCTCCATCTTGAGATAGACTATGTAGTCTGCAAGCTGCACATGGTTTTTTAAAAAATCCACTGCCTTTTTCTCCATATCAGGGTCCCTGAACATATACTTTAGTGATTCAAATACTGTGTGTGTGTGGCAGTATTTTAGCTCCTCCTCTGTAAGTGCACCTCTGCCCATAGATGAGGCTATGAAATTATAGAGCCTCCTGTTTGCCTCAAGGGAGTCAAATAAAACCCCATCACAATCGTATATTACACAGTCAATCCTCCATCCTGTTGTTGTCATATCCCTTTCTCCTGAATTTTTTTATCCTCTTTTTAGAGTTTAACCCTAAACAGGAAAAAATAAAAGCAAAGAATGCCTTAAGTTTTTTTACGGATTGAAAATAGCATAGGATTGATAAGCCTACACCTGCAGATGGGACACCTTGTTGGATTTGTTAATCTCTCCCTTTTTTTAAAGACAAAATTGCAGGTCTCACATCTAGCCGATTCTATAATAAGCCTCTTTTCTCCCTTGTCTATGGTCTTTCTAATGTGCTCCAGATGGGATGCCACATCCTTTTCGGGTATCCTCACATAACGGGATATCTCCCTTGTGGAAAGTGCATATTCCTCAAGAAGTGATACTATACCCCTTCTTATTGTGTCGTGTCTCTCATCGGGCAAGGGTGGTTCCTTATCTTTTCTCCCTTTTTTCATTTATTATACCTCCCCAACCAGACCTCAAGCCTTTTTATGCCCTCCTGGAGTCTTTCAGTGCTCGTGGTATAAAAAAAAGGACATGGCCCCCTGCCCTGTATATACCAAAATCATATCCAGGGGGTTATCGCCACCTTTGTCTCCATCTGCTTTGCCTTTTCAAGGAGTTCCATAACATAAAAGGGTGCTATCTTTTCTGCCCTTTCTGTGATCCAATGCCTTTTATCATCCTGGTCTATGTTTGTCATAGCCTTATCTCCATCCCCTCAAGCTTCAGCAGCCGGTCTCTTAGCTGGGCAGCCCTTTCAAAATCCCATCTCTTTGCCGCCTCGCTTATCTCTTTCCTGAGTCTTTTAACCATCTTAGACAGTTTTTTTGGCTCTATACCCTTCTCTTCAAGCTCATCAACAGGGACTGTGTAGTAATCCTTTTCATAAATGGAAGACAATATATCCACCACATCCTTTTTTATCCCCTCAGGGGTGATGCCGTGTCTTCTATTGTATTCAAGCTGTATTTTTCTTCGTCTCTCTGTCTCTGATATTGCCTTTTCCATGGATGCTGTCACGTTATCCGCAAACATTATTACCCTACCGTTTATATTCCTTGCCGCCCTGCCACATGTCTGGATAAGGGATGTCTCTGAGCGGAGAAACCCCTCTTTATCTGCATCAAGGATGGCAACAAGGGAGACCTCAGGAAGGTCAAGCCCCTCCCTTAAGAGGTTAACCCCTACAAGGACATGAAATTTCCCCATCCTCAGATCCCTTACAACGGCAATACGCTCAAGGGTATCCACATCAGAGTGGAGATATTTTGCCTTTATCCCCCTATCGAGTAAAAAATCTGTCAAGTCCTCTGCGAATCTCTTGGTAAGGGTAGTGACAAGGACACGCTCCTTGGATTCTATTGCCTTATGAATATCATCGAGGAGGGACTCAAGCTGGTTTCTTGCTGGTCTTACCTCTATGGAAGGGTCCATAAGTCCTGTGGGTCTTATTATCTGCTCCACTATGTAACCATGTGACCTTTCAAGTTCGTATCTTGCTGGTGTTGCAGAGACATATAAAACCTGATTCACCCTCTCCCTGAACTCATCAAAGGTAAGGGGTCTGTTATCAAGGGCAGAGGGAAGCCTGAACCCAAACTCCACAAGGGTCTCCTTTCTTGAACGATCGCCCCTATACATACCCACAAGCTGTGGGATGGTCACATGGCTCTCATCTATTATGATAAGGCTATCCTCAGGGAGATAATCCATCAGTGTCGGAGGGGGCTCGCCGGGTTTTCTACCTGTGAGGTGCCTTGAATAGTTTTCTATTCCCTGACAGTAGCCTATCTCCTCCATCATCTCTATATCATACTTTGTCCTCATCTCAAGCCTCTGTGCCTCAAGGAGCTTATTCTGTGACCTAAGAAGTGCCAGATGACCCTTTAATTCAGCCTTTATGGACTCAATGGCTCTCTCCAGTGTATGTCTCGGAAGGACATAATGGGATGCAGGAAAGATAATGCAGTGTCTCAGGGTCTCTATGACCGAACCTGTAAGGGGGTCTATGGTATGGATGGATAAGACCCTGTCATCCTCAATGGTTATCCTGAATGCCCTCTTCTCCTCATAGGCTGGCAAGATGTCGATATGGGGACCCCTCACCCTGAACCTGCCCCTGTAGAAATCTATATCATTTCTCTCATACTGACATTGTATGACCATCTCAAGGAGCCTTTCCCTGCTCATCTCCATATCTTTCTCAAGACGTATAAGCATGCCATAGTATGCCTCTGGTGAGCCAAGACCATAGATACAGGATACACTTGCCACTACGATGGTGTCCTCCCTCTCAAATAGGGCATTTGTGGCAAGGAGCCTCAGCCTATCTATCTCCTCATTGATGGATGAGTCCTTCTCGATATATGTATCTGTAGAGGGTATGTATGCCTCAGGTTGATAGTAGTCATAATAGCTTACAAAAAAATGTACCTCGTTTTCAGGGAACAGGGTCTTAAACTCTGTATAAAGCTGTGCAGCAAGGGTCTTATTGTGGGAGATGACAAGGGTTGTCTTCTGGACACGCTCTATGACATTAGCCATGGTAAAGGTCTTGCCTGAGCCTGTCACGCCCAATAGCACCTGATGTTTAACACCCTTTTTTATGTTCTCAGTGATCCTTTCAATGGCATCAGGCTGGTCACCAGCCGGCCTATATTCGCTTATCAATCTGAATCGCTTTTTCATGGGAATTGGTTCTCCATGAAAAGATTACAGGATTTGGCAAAAATACTCAATGAATAAGTAACCCATCTTACCTATTTGACATGGCTCATGAAGAGATGTTAAATTTTTCCAGTGAAAATGTTGACATCTTTAAACAAAAAGATATATCTGTATATTCTTAAGGAGATTTTCCAGATTCTCCTTCTTTCTATCGGGGTTCTCACCTTTATAATGGTAATAAGCAGGATAGGACAACTCGCAGACCTTATCATAAATAAAGGTGTTGAAATAGAGGATATCTTTCTTCTTATTGTTTACTCCTCTCCCCCCTATCTTACCTTTACACTTCCCATGTCTTTTTTGCTCTCCACCATTGTTGTCTTAGGGAGACTGTCAACGGAAAATGAGATTCTCGCCTTGAAGGCAAGCGGTATTGACCTTAAGTATCTCTTTGTGCCTGTGGTGGTGACAGGCATCATTATATCCCTGATAGGCCTTTTGAATACCACAATGCTGCTGCCAAACAGCAGCGACCTCTTTAGAAAAACCCTAATAAATATAGTAAAAAAGGGCATAACCATAGAGGATAAGGAGGGTATCTTCAACGATGCTATACCAGGGATTGTCATATATGTGGACAAGATAGATAAGGAGAACAAAAGGCTGGCCGGCGTACTTATCTCTGATGACAGGGACAAGGATATAAAGCAGATGATCTCTGCCAACAGGGGGATTATAAACCTTGATCATGATACCCTCGACCTTAATTTCCTTCTTGAAGATGGAAATCTCCACAGGTGGGAGAAAAAGGCCGACGTTTACAGAAATCTCTATTTTAAAGAATATTTCTTCTCCATGAACCTTGAAAAAGATGTGCCACAGAATGTTCAGCTTAGAAAAAGGCATTACGAGATGGACACAAGAGAGCTGAAAAAGGCACTTATAAGTGCCAGTGCCCCGGCTAGGTACGATATAATGCTTGAGATTTTTAAGAAGTTTTCAATACCCCTTTCCTCTATCTCCTTTATCTTTCTCGCAGTTCCACTGGGAATAAGAAGAAGGAGGGAGGGCAGGTTCTCAGGTGTCCTATATAGCCTTCTCCTCTTTGTTCTGTATTACGTGTTAATGGCTTTCACAGAGAATCTTGGTAAGACATTCGGGGTCCCTGCGTTTATAGTATCCTTTGCACCAAACCTTATTGTCCTACTCATAGGCATAGGTTTCCTTAAAAACCTCAATTATGAAGAATACACTACTGTTACAGAGAAGATAAGGCACAGATGGAGAGGTTATATTGAAAAAACTAAATAAATACCTCATCGCCCATGTATTAAGATACCTTTTAATCACCGAGATTGCAGGTATTGTGGTCTTTATAACCATAGAATTCTTTGATCATATGGGTATGTTCACCTCCACCCTGTCTAATTTCCTCAACAGCATAGTCTATCTTTTTCTCAGAACGCCCTATTATATAAATCTAATACTCCCCCTTGCGTTTCTCATATCCATGCTCATTCTTCTTATATTAATGATAAGAAATAATGAGATAATCACATTAAGGACATCTGGTATCAGTACCCTTTCCATCCTGATACCCTTTGCCGGGCTCTCTCTATTTCTTGCCCTTTTCTCCTTTGGCCTTTCAGAATGGATAAAGCCCTATGCATCCTCTGCGGCCGATTATATATACAGGGTGAGGATTAAAAAGGAAGAGCCCTTTGTGTTTTTCAAAAACGATAGGATATGGTTCAAGAGGGGCAATATTATCAACAACATAGACTCCTATGATCCAAAAAAGGATATAATAAACGGGCTCACTACCATTGAGCTTGCCGATGACTATTCAATAAAAAGAAGGCTTGATGCTAAAAAAGGTATCTGGGAGAACGGATCCTGGACATTCTTTGATGTGGTTGAGAGAACCTTTAAAAAGGATAGTATCCTTAAAAAAAATACCTATAAGGAACTGAAGGATATTATCAAAGAGAACCCATCCATATTTAAGGCAACAGGTAGGAGCCCAGAGGATATGGGCTACAGGGAATTGTCAAAATACATAAAAAAGATGAGAAGGGATGGTCACGATGTAAGAAGGTATCTTGTAGACCTCTACAATAAGTTTGCCTTTCCCTTCATAAACCTTATCATGGTATTTGCTGCCTTCTCTGTAGGTCTGAGATATTCAAAGACCAAACATATATCAAAGGGGATATTTACTGGTATAACAGTGGGTATGCTATATTGGTTTTTCCATTCCATATCCCTCTCTTTTGGATACTCTGAGATATTTCCACCATTTTTTGCTGCCTGGTTAGCAAATATTTTCTTTTTTTCTCTCGGTATAATTGGTATTGTAACTCTAAGAACATAAAAATAAAGAAAGGATTGTATGAAGGCTTATCTCGATATAGAAACAGACAGAAAAGGCAATATATGTGTAATAGGTATATATACAGATACCTATGGCTTTGTTCAGTTTAAGGGAAGGGGCATAACAGCACATAATCTCTCAGGTGTCATGAACACAGCTGATACCATTGTAACCTTCAATGGTGATTATTTTGACCTCCCCCAGATTAAAAAATGTCTTGACCTTGACCTTAAGACAACCCACAAATCCCTTGACCTTTTAAAGATCAAGAGGAGACTTGGCATCAAGGGTGGGCTCAAGGAGCTTGAAAAGATGTTTGGCATCAAAAGAAAGACCGAGGGTATAAATGGATATAATGCCATGACCCTATGGGAGATCTATATAAAGAAAGGTAGAGAGGACGCCCTGAACCTTCTTCTGGAATATAACAGGGAGGATGTCCTGAACCTTATACCCCTTGAAGCAATACTGCTTAAACAATATGGAGGTCTTATGCCATGATGGACTTTTTTGAGGTAGAGTCATCATACAATAAAATAAAGGGGGTCATTACAGCCCCTGACGGAAAAGGCCGGTATCCCTGTGTCATATTATCCCACGGACTTGTAAGCTCAAAGGAAAGCTCCAAATATATTGCCCTTTCAGAGGCATTGAGGGGGGTAGGCATTGCATCCTGTAGGTTTGATTACCACGGCTGTGGAGAAAGCACAGGAAGAATAGAGGACACAACCCTTACCATAAGGCTGGAAAATCTTGATTGCATAACAGATTATGTGGCAGGGGCAGAGACGATTGACCCGGATAGACTTGCTATACTGGGCAGCAGCTTTGGCGGCACAACAGGGATTATAAAGGCATCAAGGGACAAAAGGATAAGATGCATCTCCTTCTGGGCAACACCATTCAGGTTTGAGAAAAAGGATGGGAATACCATATCAGATATAAGATTCACTAGTGCTATATTTGATGATTTTTCAAGATATAATATCCTTGCAGAGGCAAAAAAGGTATCCCATGGACTATGTATCCATGGGGATATGGATGAGGTGGTCTCTCATCAAGAGGGTATAGCTATATTCAATAACATTAAGGAGCCAAAAAGGCTTGAGATTATAAAAGGTGCAGATCATATATTCTCTGACCCTACCCATAGACAGAGGGCAATTGACCTTGCCTTAGAGTGGTTTGTTGGTTTCCTTATCAGGGGTTGAGCTATCCTGTCTATGCCTTTTCTCCCACTTCATCTTCACCTTTTCCTTTATGAGCTCGCCTACCACATTACTTAGGCCTATTCCAAAGGCAAGGGAGATGGTGAGTATAATACCGCCAAAAATAATGAGGAAACTTATATTAATTATGGTATTCCCTATGCCGATATACTCAAATACAATACCGAATGTGATGATAATCATAAAAACCCTGACGCTCTTGGATATCAGGTCCCCGTATTTCAGGTTGGCATTCTCACATGCCATATAGATTAACCTGCCCAGAAAATTACTGAATATAATCCCTATAACCACAATCAGGAGGGATACAATAATGCTTGGCAGTGCTGCTGATACCCTTGATGCATACTCGCTAAACTGACTGATGCCAATAAAATTAAGACCAAAGGAGAAGAACACAACTATAAACAGCCAGAAGGCGATTTTACCTATAATCATGGAGGGCATTGTTTTAATACCGCCTTTTTTAAGGAAATTGATAATGCCGACATCATCTGCCCATCTGTCGAACCTGAATATCACAAGGAGCCTTGAAAGAAGCTTTTTTATAAACCAACTTATTATAAAACCGCCTATCATAACTACGATCATGACAATTATATTCAGGAAAACATCTGTAAAGTTTTCGTAGAGGTCTAAAAAAAGGTCTCTTAAGAACTCGATCATAATAGAAATCTTATTAGAACATATAGTTTATGTCAATGGAAAAGAGGATTTTTTGTTGACACAGACGATTTTTTATATAAAACTTTTGAAATATTAAATCCAAGATAAGGGGGAACAGATGATTAGAAGAGCTGTTTTTATCAGTTTTATTGTGTTTGCCTTTTTAACATCCTTTTTTGTCCTCGTTGAGGCAAAAATAGTGGTGAAATACGGCCATGTGGGACCTCCAGTTCATCCACAGCACAAGGCAGCGGTTGCATTTGCTAAATATGTGGCAGAAAAGACAAAGGGGGAGATAGAGGTGCAGGTATTTCCCCTTGGACAGCTTGGCGGTGAACGCTCCATGACAGAGCAGGTTCAATCAGGAACCCTTCACATGGCAGCTGTTACCTCGGGCGTCCTTTCTAATTTTGTCCCCCAGATAGGGATTATTGAGCTTCCTTTTATATATCCCAACAGGGAGGTGGCATATAGGGTCCTGGATGACAAGGAGGTAAAAGAGAGATTTGCAAGGTTTTGTGATGAAAAGGGTTTTGTTTTTATAGGGTACACCGAAAACGAGTTCCGGGATATTACAAACTCAAAAAGACCAATCCGCAAACCTGAGGACCTAAAGGGGCTGAAGATAAGGGTTATAGAGAGCCCAGTATTTATAGATACGTTTAAGGCACTTGGCGCAAACCCCACACCACTACCATTCCCTGAGATATATAATGCCCTGCAGCAAAAGGTCATTGATGGCCAGGATAACCCTATCTATACGTCCATTTTGATGAAGTTTACAGAGGTGAACAAATATGCCACCATTACAAACCATATACTCACAGAGTGTCCTGTTATAGTGAATAAAAAATTTTGGAACTCACTTACATCAGAACAGCAGAGTATATTCCGTGAGGCAGCAGACCTCCAGGTAAAGGTAAACCGCGAGGAAAATGCCAAAAACAGGATAGAGGCCCTTAACAAGGCAAAGGCACAAAATGTGGATGTGGTAATCTTAACAAACAAGGAACTGGATGCCTTCAGGGAGGCTGTGAGGCCTGTCCTTGAAAAATATAAGGGTATCTTCGGTGCAGAGTGGTATAACTTCTATATGAAAAAGATCGATTACTACTCGAAGAAAAAATAATTATAAGTTTTTTAAGGCTCTGGAGATGCAAAAAAAGGGGGTAATTAAGGCCCCCTTTTAATACCTTTATGGAAAACTTTATAAAAAAGTGTAATAGGATAGAGGAATGGGCAGCAGGTATAATACTTCTTTGCCTTGCTGTCCTTACCTTCTTTGAGACCATGCTGAGGTATACCATATCTTACTCCTTTACATGGTTTCAGGAGATTGCAAATTACATATTAATCTTCACAACATACCTCTGTGCATCCATAGGGGTAAAATACGGCACTCACTTTTCTATGGAGGCACTCACAGAATATATGCCTGATAGGGTAAGCCATATCTTAAAGACCATAGCCTACTTCGTATCTGGTATTGCTGTGCTACTATTTATTTACTATGGTATAAAACATATCCAATCAGTCATAAGATTTGGTGTAAAAAGCCCTGCCATGCAGATACCCATGTATATCCCATATATTGCCATACCCCTTTTTTCCCTTACCATGTCTTTTCGCTTTTTTGCCCTCTCATTTAAACATCTACGAAGATTTATAAAAAAAGAGCCTTATGAAAGGGTCCGCAAAAAGGGGTCAGGATGAATCTTACAATAATATTTGTCAGCTTCTTCATCCTCCTTACCCTAAGCGTTCCTATTGCCATAGCCCTTGTCACGACAACCGCCATATATCTGTTTTTTATTGCCCAGACACCCTTAACCTCCCTTGTCCAGCAGCTTTTCAACGGTCTGGATAATTTTGTCCTCCTCGGGGTCCCCTTTTTCATACTTGCAGGCAATATCATGGCTGAGGGGGCAATATCAGAAAGGCTAGTAAATGTAATGAGACTTTTTGTAGGAAGATTCACGGGCGGGCTTGCCATTGCCTCTATCATGGCATGCATGTTTTTTGCCGCCATATCAGGCTCATCGCCTGCCACAGTCATTGCAATTGGTAGCATAATGATGCCAGCGCTTATAAAGGAGGGCTACGGTGAGCGGTTCTCTATAGGTCTTCTTACATCATCAGGCTCCCTGGGCATTCTAATCCCGCCCAGCATACCCATGATTCTATATGCCCTTGTGATGAATGTATCTGTAGCAGAGATATTTATAGCTGGGTTTCTGCCTGGGATCTTCATTGGGCTATGCCTTATAACCTACGCATATGTAATGGCAAAAAGACATGGATGGTATTCGAGAACAAGATACACCTTTAGAGAGGGTATAAAGATTATAAAGGATGGATTGTGGGCACTGCTGCTGCCCTTTATCGTCCTTGGGGGTATATATGGTGGTGTATTCACGCCCACCGAGGCAGCAGCAGTGTCTGTGGTATATGCCCTTTTTGTTGAGATATTTATCTATAAAGAATTAAAGATATATAGGCTTTTAGATATATGCAGGGATTCAGCGATACTATCAGGCTGCCTTCTCTTTATACTTTCCTGTGCCATGACCTTTATATGGCTTCTCACAGTTGAGCAGATACCCATCAGGGTTGCAGAGATGATAGTAAATAATATAGACAGTAGATGGCTGTTCCTTCTTGCCATAAACGGCGTATTACTCATAATAGGTGGGCTTATGGATATCGTCACCGCTGTTGTTGTCATATCCCCCATCCTTGTTGAGACCCTATCAAGATATGATATAAACTATGTTCACTTCGGCATCATAATGATTGTTAATATAGAGTGTGGATTCCTTACACCCCCCTTTGGCCTAAATCTTTTTGTCTCAATGGCTATTATGAGACGCTCCTTGATTGAGGTAGGCAGGGCAATACTGCCGTATTTAGCCATATTTATAGGATGCCTTCTTGTCCTAACATACGTTCCAAGGCTATCCCTTATACTGCCAGAGATATTTCTAAAGAGATGAAATATAAGGCAGGGGGGCGGGGTGAAAGGGCCTTTGACAACTAATCAGATTACGATAATCAGTCAACGAGCCTCTTTAGCTTTTCTATAAGTATCTTTATCTGCTCTTCTCTATCCTTGAGGGCGGTTCGAAATTCCCTGTGGTGTGTTCTTGCTATTTCAACCTCAAGGTGAGACAGATAGCGCTCAATAATATTCAGCAGTAATCTTGCCTCATCTTTGTTCATTTCAAAGGTTATCATAACAACCCCCTTTTAGGGCATCTATCTATCCGTGCCCTGTTAATTTTTCTTTTCTAATATCTTTATTAGCACAAGTATATATTTTTGCAATAACTATGTTACAAATATAATATCTTTATGAATTTATCATAACAAACAATTGAACATCCTCTGAAAAGATTATAGAGTTTAGTGTATAATGGGATATGAACAAAACAGAAAAGAGACCCCCCTTGCAAAACTTTTCCTGTCATTTCTGAGGCTTGGAGCCACTGCCTTTGGCGGGCCCACTATGGTCGCCTATATACAGGAGATGTCAGTAAAAAGATACAGGTGGATAAGCGTAGATGAATTTAAAAGAGGGGTTGCCCTGTGCCAATCAATACCAGGGGCTACTGCCATGCAGATGGCAGCATATGTAGGTCTAATAAAAAGGGGACTTCCTGGTGCTGTTGCCACTTTTTCTGGTTTTGGGCTCCCAGCCTTTGTATTTATGCTTTTTTTGAGCTGGTTATACACCATCTTTGGCAATCTCCCGGTTGTTACATCCTTGCTTAAAGGACTTCAGGTTATTGTTGTTGCTATTGTGGCTAATGCAACATATATCTTTGCAAAAGATACCATGAAAATATATCTAAGCCTAATTATAGCCATTTTATCCGCCAGTGCCTTTTGGTTTGGCATAAGCCCTTTCTTTATAATAATAGGGGCTGCCTTGACTGGCATAATAGGCATTAAGTTTAATAACGATCCCTTTTTATCTGAAAAAGGTGGACATAATAACAGCCAATTTTATTCTTTTCTTTACCCTGTTGCCTTTACTGTTTTAGGGACCGCCATTCTATTTGGAATAAACAGAAGGCTCTTTGAGCTTGCAATAATTATGCTGAAGATTGATCTATTTGCCTTTGGTGGTGGTTTTGCGGCGCTGCCCCTTATGCTTCAGGAGATAGTCCATGTAAGAAGTTGGATTGATAATAAAACCTTTATGGATGGAATAGCCCTGGGTCAGGTGACACCAGGTCCTATTATAATAACAGCAACCTTTGTGGGCTTTCTTACCAACGGTATCGCGGGTTCAATAGTTGCCACTTTGTCAATATTCATCCCGTCTTTTACCATGCTTATCCTCGGTGCAAATATATTCAACATGTTAAAGCAATCTGTATATTTTCAGGCTGCCATAAAAGGTATATTCGCCTCCTTTGTTGGACTGCTTATCTTCGTGACCTTCAAGTTTGCTTTTGCTGTATCATGGGACGTAATAAAGGTAATAATCTGTCTATGCGCTGTCGGGGCTCTTCTTAAAAAAATTGATATTATCTATATTGTTCTTACAGGGGCTATGGTATCTGTATTGCTTCTATGATTAGCAATAATTGTGTTTTAATTAAATATGAATATTCTGTTCTATGGCCTTCGCTGCCTCCCTTAGTAGGATTAAGGGGTGTATCGTAGTTATCGATATTCTCCCTCTTTACCCTGTGGTAAGGATATGTAGAATAAAAATAAATTGACACAGAGGGTGTTGAAATGTATTATTGAAACCAGATATGTTTTCTACATACATCTCCGTTTCAAAATCCAGGACCCATCACCAAGCCATTGCAGGATTTTATGAAAGGGTTTTTTTATATTTTGCTATTATTAGCCTCATGGTTTTCTGTATGCCAGGGGTTAGCATATCCCAGCAAACAGAGACATGCATTGGCTGTCATACCAGTGATAAGACACTCAAGATGCTTTACAAACCAGTAAGGGTTGAGTCAGCGGAGGGAGAGGGTTGAGCAGGTGCCCCTCCGTCAGTTCCGGCGGAACTAATGTATAGAGCGTTTCTCGTGGATAAGGGGCTAATAAAAAAGGACCCGCACTTTTCTCAAGGCTGCACCTTTTGCCATAAAGGGAACAGCAAGGCATGGGATAGAAGGGTTGCCCATAAGGGGCTTGTTTCACGGCCATCCAAGGATTTATCCACATGTGGGGATTGCCACGAAGATGTTACAAAAAATTTTAGAAATGCTATGCATTTTACAAGTAATGGTCAGAGAAATGGTGTTATTGGAAGATTCTCTGCTGAGGAGATAGTGGTCTTTGATAAAAATGTATTTGAGTCATCCTGCAGGAGCTGCCATGCCTCCTGTGGTGACTGTCATGTGAGCTCGCCCCCAATAGCCGGTGTAAAGACAGGGCTTATAAAAGGCCATAGGTTCATAAAAAGGGATGAGGGGAGAACCTGTGCCTTATGTCATGGTGGAAGGGTTTATCCGGAGTTTACAGGGGAATATGGGGGATCTGCTGATATACATTATCAGAAAGGTATGCTATGCGTGGACTGCCATAAGAAAAAGGAACTCCATGGAGACGGTGTTCTCTATAAATCTATGAAGGATATTCAAGACAGACCTAAATGTATAAACTGTCATAAAATTGGAGAAAAGGATTCAGAAAACGCTGGAACAGCACATGCAATACACAGGGACAGGCTGAGCTGCTATGCATGCCATGCTGGTAGCCCTTACAAAAACTGCTATGGCTGTCATCTTGGAAAGGGCGCAGAATCAAAACCTGGCTTTTTCATAGGTATAAGCCCCAGAGACAAAAAAACAGTGACAACATTAAGGCTTATCCCAACTGTCAGGGATACATTCAGGCAGGCAGGCATAGAGATGAGGTATTATGACAGCCTCCCCAATTATTGGGATACGGCAAGCCACAACATAAGAAAGCGCACAGACAGGACGCGCTCCTGTGATGTATGCCACAAGGAAAGGAGGGATTATCTTACCACTGACAAGCTCATAAAAAATGGCTCAAAGGCAAATATGGATGTTATTATTAAAGAAAAAAAATAAAAATATAAGGAGGTCTTATGAGGTGCCTTAAAACATTGAAACATATCTACCTACTATCCCTTATTTTTGTTCTCTCGGTGGTATCTACTGCCATATCTGCAGAACCGGCTGTCTCCACAGATTGGCTTGAAAAGAATCTTAATAACCCCAATATAGTAATAGTGGATGTAAGAAAGGTGGAGGAATACAAGGCAGGCCATATACCAAGTGCTGTGAATATTTACTATGGCTCATGGGCAATTACAAAGGCAGGTATAAGAAATGAATTACCTGCCATAGATGACCTATTTGATATTATTGGTTCAGCCGGGATAACAGCTGATACCCATGTTGTTGTGGTAGGCAAGGTTGATACACCACCTGACAAGTTTGATATGACAAGGGTAGCCTGGACATTAAAATATGCAGGGGTTAAAAATGTCTCTATACTTGATGGTGGATATAATAAATGGATGACAGATAAAAAGCCCGTATCCACAGAGGCGGTAAAACCAAAGGAAAAGCCATATAAGGCAGAGGTGAACAAAAACCTCATTGTTGACAAGGATTATGTTTTATCAAAACTAGGTAAGGCAATCCTCGTGGATGTGAGGGAACCAGAATTCTATCAGGGAAAAAAGAAGCTTGATTTTGTAGCTAAATTGGGTCGCATAAAGGGTGCGGTAAATCTTCCTAACTCCCTTGCCTTTAATAAGGACTCCACGTTCAAATCAAGGGAAGAACTCGAAAAGGCAGCGTCTGCAGCAGTGGGAACAGACAGATCAAAAGAGATCATTACCTACTGTGATACAGGAAAAACCTGCACTGCCTGGGCAATCATCCTTTCCGACATGCTTGGTTACAAAGATGTTAAGATATATGATGGCTCAACAGAGGAATGGACAAAAGACCCCAATGCCCCTTTTGAGCAATAGAGGATAGTAATTCAAAAACAGGCCCCCTGCCCTTTACGATATATCTCAAGGGCAGGGCTTCAATTCATAGAGATGGTCAAGTACTTTCAGACAACCTCCAGCAGTTTTTAAATGGTTTGCCGCTCATACTGCATTCTTAATCTTTGATAATGTTTCATAGTACACTTCATCCGGTGTTCTGTCATTAAAGCCCTGATGAGGCCTTCTCATCTTATATCGTTCAAAAAACTTTTTATTGAATGGTTAGAAGGTTGGCCCATCTTTCATAGGTAGCTATCCTGAACTTTTCTTATGGTGGATGTCATGGAGACAACGAGTTTAAGGAGGGTTTGAAGTTTTTCTTTTGATTAACTCCTCCATGGTGTAAAATAGTTGAAATATTACCTGCTGAAAGGAGAGCATATGAGATATCCTGAATACAGACCCAGGAGGCTCAGGAAAAATGAAAGGTTCAGGGGGATGATACAGGAGACAGAGCTGTCTGTGCGTCATCTTATATATCCCATGTTTGTAAAGGAGATGGAGGAGAAGAGGATACCAGTCCCATCCATGCCTGATATATATCAGTTCTCTGTAGAGGGGCTTCTAAAGGAGATAGAGGACGTCATAGACCTGGACATCCCTGCCATACTCTTATTTGGCATCCCCTCAGAAAAGGACGAGGTAGGTTCAGGTGCATACTCAGAGAAGGGTATTGTCCAGGAGGCAACAAGGAGGATAAAGAGGCTCTTCGGCGACGACATACTTGTGGTAACAGATGTATGCATGTGTGAATACACAAGCCATGGCCATTGTGGTATTATAAGGGACGGCTATGTGGACAATGACGAGACAGTAAGACGCCTTGCAGAGACAGCCCTCTCACATGTAAAGGCAGGGGCTGATATGGTGGCCCCCTCTGATATGATGGACGGTAGGGTGAAGATAATTCGGCAGATCCTCGACATAAATAGCTACCACAACATCCCTATCATGAGCTATGCTGCCAAATATGCATCGTGCCTATATAACCCCTTCAGGGATGTAGCTGAATCAGCGCCTCAGTTTGGCGACAGGAGATCATATCAGATGGATGTCCCAAACGAGAGGGAGGCAATGAGAGAGATAGGGCTTGACATAGAGGAGGGTGCAGACATCATAATGGTGAAACCGGCACTATTTTTCCTTGATGTGATTGCCCTGGCAAGGAAGACCTTCAACATACCCATTGCCGCATACTCTGTGAGCGGTGAGTATGCCATGATAAAGCACACATCTGCGAGAGGCTATATTGACTATAAGAGGGCTGTTATCGAGCTTGCAACCGGTATAAGAAGGGCAGGGGCAGATATCATAATCACATATTTTGCAAAGGACATAGCAAGATGGCTCAAAGAGAATCCCCTCTGAGGATGATAGCATGGGAGCTTACCCGTAACTGTAACCTCAACTGCATCCACTGCAGGGCAGCAGCATCTGCAGGACCCCATCATGGCGAACTCACAACAGATGAATGTATGGGTATCCTTGATGAGATTGTTTCATTCTCCTCACCCACTATAATACTTACAGGTGGTGAACCCCTTATTAGGGATGATATATTTGAGATAATTGAATATGGCTCATCAAAGGGCTTGAGGCTTGTTATGGCTATAAATGGGACGCTCCTTACCAGAGAGAAGGCAGAAAGGCTTAAAGGATTAGGGGTCAGACGGATAAGCATAAGTCTTGATGGTAAGGACAGGCGATCTCATGATAGCTTTAGGGGCGTAGAGGGTGCATTTGATGCAGCGATGAATGCATCGTTCATCCTCAGAGACATTGGTCTTGATTTTCAGATAAACACCACAGTTACTGGGTTAAATGTCTCTGACCTTGATGCAATAAGGGGTCTTGTAAAAAATATTGGTGCCTGCGCCTGGCATGTGTTTATGCTTGTCCCTGTAGGCAGGGGAGAGGGTTTTAAGGGTAGGGAGCTCGATGCAGTGGGGTATGAAAGATGTCTTGAATGGCTCTATGGAATAGAGAAACAGGGGGGGCTTGAGATAAAGGTGACATGTGCACCCCATTATTACCGAATAGTAAAGGAGAGGGGTGATGTCCCGGCTAGTGCGGGGTGCCTTGCCGGAAAGAGCTTTATGTTCATATCCCACAGGGGCATTGCACAGCCCTGCGGTTACCTTGAGATGCCTTCAGGGGATATAAGAAAAGAGGGTGTGAAAAAGGTATGGAATGGATCCCCTGTATTTAATGCCCTGAGAGACATTAGAGGCTACAGGGGTAAATGCGGCAGGTGCAGGTATGTAGACATCTGCGGTGGATGCAGGGCAAGGGCATACGAGACAACAGGAGATCCTCTGGGGGAAGAGCCATACTGCACCTATCATGCTAACGACCTTTGAACAGTGGATAAAAAAGGCTTATATCATCTAAACTCGCTGACCGCCTGCCTTATCCTCTCTATGCCTTTTTTTATTACATCCATGGACGTGGCAAATGAAAGCCTGATATAGCCCTCCTTCCCGAACTCAGCACCAGGCACAACTGCGGTGTGGAAGTCTTCAAGGAGGACCTCTGCCAGCTTAGCAGATGAATCAATAGTTATATCCTTATATCTTCTGCCTATAACATTACTGAAATTGGGAAATACATAGAATGCCCCTTTGGGATTGTAGCATGTGGTGCCCTCTATGGACCTCAGTTCAGAAACAAGAAAATCCCTCCTCTTTCTGAATGCATTTACCATTATGGGTATACTGTCCTGGGGACCGTTTAAGGCTGCTATAGCTGCTATCTGGGCAATGGATGTGGGATTTGACGTGCTCTGACTCTGGATATTTGCCATTGCCTTTATCACATGGACAGGGCCGGCTGCATATCCTATGCGCCATCCTGTCATGGCATAGGTCTTGGAGACCCCATGACAGATTATTGTCCTCTGCCTAAATGATTCATCCATGGAGGCGATACCTACATGGTTATAATCATCATAGGTGAGCTTTTCATATATCTCGTCAGAGACTATATAGAGATTATTCTCCACAGCGAGTCTGCCTATCTCTTCAAGGTTCTCCCTGTAATATATAGAGCCTGCAGGGTTGGAGGGGTAGTTGAGGATAATCCCTCTTGTCCTACTAGTTAGGTATCTTTTCAACATAGAGCCTGTAATCTGATAGTCCTCTTTTTCCTCAGTCTCCACTAATACAGGGGTCGCCCCTGCAAGCTCTACCATAGGAGGATAGGATACCCAGAATGGAACAGGGATGAGAACCTCATCTCCATCCTGGAATATTGCCTGAAAGAGATTAAAGAGTGCATGCTTACCCCCACAGGATATAATTATCTCATCCCTTTTATATGTTAGGTTGTTATCTCGTTTGAACTTCTCTATCACTGCATCTTTGAGAGGGTCAATCCCTGCCGCAGGGGTATATCTTGTGAAGTTTTCATTTATCGCCTTTATTGCTGCCTGTTTTATATGTGCAGGGGTATCAAAATCAGGCTCCCCCGCCCCGAACCCTGCTATATCAAGACCCTGTGCCTTCAATGCCTTTTCCTTTGCGCTAATGGCAAGGGTTGGTGATGGTTTGAGTGCCTCTGCCCTTTTTGATAGCATATCAGAACTCCTTTGATTTTATTTTAACCTCTTTTGTCTAACCTAGATTAACCCCCTGGACAGTCTGCCCCGATGACACATCCAGCATCTATAAACCTATAATCAAATGGAACAAAGGGGGTTATCCCGGCATATTCTATACAAGGTTTATTACGACACACCATCTAACCTCTCTGGAATAGGCGAATCTAAGAACCTCAGAATTTCGTGAGGATACTGTTTACAATATCCCATACCCCATTGTCAATCAAAATGTTAAGGTGGTTAACGGGCAGACAGGATGAGTTACCCTGAGGGGTAATAGGTGATATAGATGAACTTACGGCAACAAAGCCATCACCAAGACCCTGTCTCCACTCATCTATGGTCTTTTTGCCAAATATTGCCTCGATTGAGCCCATTATCTTAAGGGGACCTTTTTTAAAATAGTCTACGGTGTTTCCATAGATATCAAAGTGGGGTATGCCCCTCTCCAGACTAGTGTTGTCATCTCTGTTTACTGTTTTGATGAGTTGGGAATAGGTGCATAGTTCCTCTATGGGGACGAGGAATCTCTTTATGGGGGGCACCACAAGCCTGATAAGCCCTGAGTATCTCATTACAATATCGGCGAACCTGCTGCCGTAATGGGGTGTAGAGAGGCATATAAGTGCCCTTGGCACAAGACCATGTAGTTGAATTGCCCTTCTTGCCACAAGCCCGCCCCTTGAATGGGCAATAATGATATAACTATTAATAGAGGGCAGGGATAATATTATCTTTTTGAGCTCGCCTGCTGCCTCTTCTATAGTGCTTGAATCCCCCTGTGTCCAACTCGCTATATTGTAACTACCTTTTAGCCTCTCAGCAAAGGGGATGACCTCTTTTGTATCCTTTAAAAGGGTTCTGAATGACACAAAGAGGACCTTTTCCTCCAGGGGATCAAACCACACCCTCTCGCTGACCCCGAGGCCATGGATGAGGATTATCCAGGTCTTATCCTCTGAGGCGTAGTGTATCATCTATTCAGTCTGTCCATCCCTTTGTTTTGGCAGGGCTGATGCAGTGACCTTTAGGACATGAAGGGTATCTTCAGTTACCCTGAACCTATTGTCTATCCTGTGACCTATTATCCAGATGATATCGCCTCCAGAGAGAAGAAAGGGTGTTTTCCGCCTATCTTCAAGGGGTATCTTCCGAGATATGAAAAAATCCTTGATCTTTACCATATTATCCATGCCTAATGGCATAAATCTGTCACCTTCAATAAAGCATCTCAGAGAGAGCCTGCCTATCTTATCACTGTCAAAGAATGCAATATTCTCTGAGAGCCTTGCCTCTATTGGTTTTGTAAAAGGGAAAATGTCTTTTTTAGAATACCTCTCTACCTCGAGGATTAAATTAAAGGGTTCTAATATATTTATACCGTCGTGAATATCGATAGTAGTGTTGAATCTCTCAGGCAGGGTCTTTTTTGTAAATATAAGCCTATCATAAACCTTTCTAACCCTCATGCCCAGAGGAAGATTCAATGAAAGGTTTGGTCTTCTGCTGCGGATAATCTTATCAATAAGCTGCATGTGCTGCCTCAGAGGTATAAAACTCATCTCCAGTTGACTTATTATGCCACAGATAACCTTAAATTGCGTCTGGGTGTCCAGTGACATTAAATCATCGATCATTATCCATAATCCATCTTTGTCTGAGAAGAGACGTTCATTTAAAAAATCAGTTGCCTTTTTTTGAAATACCTTATCTACCTCAGCTATGTCATCCAGTAATGAAATCACCTTATCTTTAAAGGCAGTGTTGAGCCTACCCATGAGGGGGATTATGTTTTTTCTAATATAGTTGCGCTCGTAGTATGTCTTTTTATTGGATGAGTCCTCCACATAGGAGATGGAATTGGCTATAGCATATTCCTCTATCTCATGACGATATGTAAAAAGAAGAGGTCTTATAATCCTATCCCTTTGAATAGGTATGGACGATAAGCCCCTTAAGCCACTTCCCTTTATAAGCCTGAGCAGAAAGGTCTCAACCTGGTCATCAAGGTTATGGGCGATAGCTATTTTGTTATAACTGTGTTTTAGGGCAATGTCATTGAAAAAATCATAGCGGATGTCCCTTGCACCGTGCTGAATAGATAGGTTTCTCTCCCTTGAGTATGCCTTGACATCAAACCTCTCAGAAAAGAAGGGGATATGACATCCCTCTGCAAGAGCTCTTACAAATGCCTCATCCCTTTCAGACTCACTGCCTCTTAGCTGATGGTTCACATGGGCTATACCTATCTTGAAATCTATCTTTTCAGAGATCCTCAGGAGGATATGAAACATGGTCACTGAGTCCATGCCCCCGGAGACACCAATGAGAACATTGTCCTTCGGGGCTATAAGATTATATTTTTCGATGACTTTTTTGACTTTATAGGGAAGGTCCATGGTATTGCCTAAGATTCAGTGCTAAAATAAGGGGGAGGACATACCGCTAATTCCACCCACCGAAACCTTTTTTGATCAATGGGAACATGATGAACAGTTTGATGAGCCGCAACTTGCACACGAACTGCCTGACCCAGTGGAGGATGCCTTAAATCTATATCCAATAGAGAAACCAAAAGACGACATCTTCTTCACAGGGTTATCTGCACCACAGCGAGGGCAGCTCTGCTGCTCATCCCTAAATACGAGTGCCTCGAATTCATTGCCGCACTTCTCACATACATACTCAAATATGGGCATCTTTTATCCCCTCCTTTCTCTATTTTTTTCTCTTTAATTCCTTTTGTATGTTGTGTATAAGCTCATTGAGATTATTTTTGTATATAGACATGTTGTCGCCCATGTCCTCTGCCTCTACAATTAACGCCTTTTTTGCAAAATTCAATGCCCTCTGGAATCTGTTTTTATAAAAAAAGTGAAAGGCAGAGGAATAGAGAAAGAGAAACTCTGCATAGCGATTGTCTCTGTTCATATACAGGACTTTTTTGAGAAGACCCCTTGATATATCATAGTATTCACTTTCAAGATAGCTTTTAGCTGCCTTTAAAATCAATAGTTCCTTGCCATCCTCATATAGCTCATTTAAAAGCATTTCATAGCCCTTTTTTCCATATATAGTTATAAGGTCCTTTTGATTCTCCAGGACAAAACGTGGCATGAGGTAGCTATCTTTATAGAGTTTGATGAGGTCTCTCAACTGTGCTACGAGTTCTCTGAGGAGCATCTTTATCTCCTTCAAACCCTCCTTAAGCCTTTTATGCGCCTTTTTTGTAAATGAGTTTATGTCATGGAGTATCTTTTTTTCAATCGTTGTGAGTTCAGCCATCTCCCTTATAGAGTTGGGCCTGTAATGTTCAATCTGATAGAGGTTCTCTCTGAATTTCATTGCCTCGTGGAATATATAACCCACTGTCATGTCATAGAGCTTTTCCTTATATGTTGCCTCTTCGGAACGCCTATATAGGGCATGGCACATCTCCTTTAATCTATAAAGGCAGCTTCTGCCCTTATCATCAACAAAGTCTTCCACGCATGAAAAGTATAGTTCCCCCTTTTTAAACAATGCCTTACACTCCATACACTTCTTATAAACGCATATAGACTCTTTAATGAGGTCTATCTTGCTCTTCTCCTCGTTTATCCTCTTTTTCTCCACTGCCCTCACCCTTGATCAGACGTCTTAATTCATCTCCATCAATGGATTCCTTTTCAAGAAGCATCTGCGCTACCTTTTCAAGAAGCTCCTTGTTGTCGCTGAGTATCTTTTTTGTCTTTTCGTATGACTCATCTATAATGGATTTTATCTCATTATCTATCTCCCTTGCGGTCTCCTCGCTGTAATCCCTACCTCCAAAGGATGGTGTTATATCCAGAAACAAGGGTTTTCTGTTTTTTTCAAAGGTTACGTAGCCTAATTTTTTGCTCATCCCGTATTCCTTTACCATGGACTTGGCTATGTCTGTTGCCCGATATAGGTCATTATGGGCACCTGTGGATATCTCACCAAACTTTATCTCCTCTGCCACCCTACCGCCAAGAAGCACGCATAATCTGTCAAGCAGCTCTTTTTTAGTCATGAGATAGCGATCTTCTGTAGGGAGCTGCATTGTATAACCCAGGGCTGCTATACCCCTTGGTATTATTGATATCTTGTGCACAGGGTCTGCTGTCTCAAGAAACTCTGCCATTAAGGCATGTCCTGTCTCATGGTAGGCAACAATCTCTTTTTCCTTTCTACTCATGACCCTCTTTTTCTTCTCAAGCCCTGCCACCACCCTGTCTATTGCCTCCTCAAAATCCTCCATAGTGACAGACTGTTTGTTCTTTCTTGCAGCAAGCAGTGCAGCCTCATTTACAAGGTTTGCAAGGTCAGCGCCTACAAAACCTGGTGTCCTTGCCGCCACAACCTTCAGGTCTACATCCTTTGATACCTTCACATTCTTGATATGAACCTGGAGTATCTCCTCCCTACCCTTTATATCAGGTCTATCAACAAGGATGTGCCTGTCGAACCTGCCTGGTCTCAGCAGCGCAGGGTCAAGTATCTCAGGTCTATTTGTGGCACCCATAATAATAACCCCTGTCTTTGTATCAAAGCCATCCATCTCCGAGAGGAGTTGGTTAAGGGTCTGTTCCCTCTCATCGTGAGACGAAAGGGGGTTCATTCCCCTTGCCTTTCCAAGGGCATCAAGCTCATCTATAAAGATAATACACGGTGCCTTCTGTTGTGCCTGGGCAAAAAGGTCTCTTACCCTCGATGCACCCACGCCTACGAACATCTCAACAAAATCAGAGCCGCTCATACTAAAGAAGGGCACCTTTGCCTCGCCTGCTACTGCCTTTGCAAGGAGGGTCTTTCCTGTCCCTGGTGGGCCAACAAGAAGTATGCCCTTTGGTATTTTACCACCTATATTTAAAAATTTGTTTGGGTTTCTAAGATACTCTATTATCTCCTTAAGCTCCTCCTTTGCCTCATCAACACCTGCCACATCATCAAAGGTTATACTTATCTCATCCTCTCCATAGATCTTCCCCCTGCTCTTTCCAAAATTCAGGACACTGGATGGTGCACCACCCATCCTCCTCATAAGGATATTCCATATAAATATGATGATGGCAAAGGGCAAAACCCATGACACTATCGCCTTTATGATCTTGTTTTCGTAATATCCTGTATATTTGATCTTATTCTCCTGAAGTTGTCTCACAAGATCAGGATCCTCAACTCGGCTTGTAAGAAATTTGATCTTTTTACCACTCTCTAATGCAAGCATCCCCTGTATGGTATCTGTGTCTATTATAAGGTCGCTTATCTTTCCTGTATGTATAAGCTCCTTAAATTCACTGTAAGGGATTGTCTTCACCTCTGCCTTAAAGATGTAGCTATTGATGATGATGATGGCAATAAAGGCAAGGACAAAATAAAGAAGGGTAAAGCTTTTTGTCTTTTTATCCTTTAGCTTATTTTTTTCTTTAAGTTCAATGAAGATGTTCTTGGTTTTTTTCCTGGTGGTTTTCTTGGTTTTTTTTTCTGCCATTTTTTAATTCTATCAAAAAAAAATGGTTTTTGAAATATAATTTTTGATAGATCCATACCTTAATCGGGTTATTCCAGGCTAAAATCAACCCTCCTTTTTTAACCATAATACCCACCTTACTCTTTCAAAACAGCATTAAAAGTCATTGCGCCATATGGATGCCATGTCGGGATAGATCTTTTTTCAAAGGCTTTAACTTAATAAAAACAAAACATTGACATATATGGGGGGTTTGTATTATAAAATAAAAACAAAATACAGGCGGGAATAACTCAGCGGTAGAGTGCAACCTTGCCAAGGTTGAAGTCGCGGGTTCAAATCCCGTTTCCCGCTCCATTAAAAAATAAACGGTGATTAGTGGATGGTTGGCCGGCAGGTATGCCCCTCGCTAATCACTTTTTACTAAATATATGGCGGCATAGCCAAGTGGTAAGGCAGCGGTCTGCAAAACCGTTATTCTCCGGTTCAAATCCGGATGCCGCCTCCAGCTATTCTATGACAAAATCCCAGGCAGTATCATTAATCCAGAGGGCAAAATATCCCCTGCTAAAAGGCCCCTTAGGCCTCACTATCCATAGGTTTGGAGTCTTTTGCTTTTTTACAGTTATATCAATATCCTTCCCAAAGACAAATCTTGGGCTGCCCAGCGCTGAGGCCTGATAAAAAAGCATGGGATTATAGGTAAGAACATCCATATCGAATGTCCCGTAGACTATAAAATATTGAATATCCTTTAAGGCGAATGTCTGGGGATTATTGGAATTGATAAATATTACCCCACCCTCATCAAAGACAATATTGGGCAGCAGCCTTACTAAACCATTCTTTGTCTTGATATATACACCGTTTTCCTTTGGTTTCTGGATCTTTTCCTCTTTTGCAGAGACATCATGCACCGCCATAAGGATAAAGGTGGAGATCATTAAAAAAACCATAAATTTTTTTATCCTAATCATACATATAGCTCCTAAAATAATCTTTATCCTATTGGATAAGGGTTAAAAAGACCTTTCTCTCTCTTGGTCCGTCAAACTCCATGAGAAAGATACCCTGCCATTGCCCTAATAAGGGTTTTCCCTCTGATAATGGGATCATAATGGAACACCCAGTAAGAGAGGATTTTATATGGGCATCAGAATTGCCCTCTCGGTGCCTATAGGGGTAGTTTCTAGGGGCAAGGCGTTCAAGCCCGTCTATTATATCCCTCATTACATCAGGATCCGCATCCTCATTTATAACAAGCCCGCATGTTGTATGGGGCGTATAAACATTGAGAAGTTTACCTGTTTCCCCCTTGACAGCCTTTACCACATCATCTGTTATATCCTTTGCCTCAACTTTGCCTGCAGTTTTTACCTTTATCATCCTGAACATGTTTTTTCCTTATGGTCTGCTTTTTTCAGATAATCCTCGATAGCTGCCCTGAGTGCATCTTCTGCAAGGACAGAACAGTGCTCTTTAGCAGGAGGCAGGCCACCCAGTGCCTCCATTACCTGTTTGTTTGTTAGCTTGAGCGCCTCATCGATAGTCTTTCCCTTTATCAATTCAGTGGTTATGCTACTAGATGCTATGGCAGCACCACAACCAAAGGTCTTGAATTTTACATCCACAATCCTATTATCCTCTATCTTTAGATATATCTTCATGGTATCCCCACAGACATTGTTTCCCACCTCAGCCACTGCGTCAGCATTCTCTATCTCGCCCATGTTCCTGGGATTTAAAAAATGGTCCATAACCGTATCATTATAGGGACCCCTTGCCATTGTAAGCCTCCATTGCTCTTTATTTTTCTAATTTTCTACAACCAGGGTTTTGTAAGGTGCCTGGTTTCCAGCTAAACTGATTCTATCTTTACCACCTCGTATGTCCTCTGCCCACCTGGGGCTGAGAAGACAACCTCATCCCCTACCTCCTTTCCCATAAGTGCCCTGCCAAGAGGTGATGTTATGGAGATCTTTGCCTGTTCAATGTCTGATTCATAGGGACCTACCAATGTATAAACCACCTCTTCATCTGTATCAAGGTTTAATAGTGTTACAACGCAGCCGAATTCCACCTGCGATGGGTCTGATTTTTTCACATCCATAATCTCGGAGTTTTTTATCATCTCCTCTATCTCGGCAATCTTTTTTTGGAGGAATTGATACTCCTCCTTTGCCGCATCATACTCTGCATTTTCTGATAGATCTCCATGACCCCTCGCCTCTTCTATTGCCTTGATAATCTTAGGCCTCTTTGTGTTTAGAAGATATTCCCTTTCCCTCTTCAGGTTATCATAGCCCTCTCTTGTAATAGGCGCCTTCATCCTTAACCCCACAATGTTTATTAAAGAAAAAAATTACAATGTTTACTGACAATAATCAATAAAATTCAGACCTTTTTAAAAGTCCTCATATTGTAAAATGGCTGCTAATCAAAATTAACCCACTCGCCAATGTTGTTTAAGGGTGCAATAGCCCTCATTATCTTTTTTCTCGAGCCTAAAAAGCGTGTTTTCATACTGCCTAACCATTTTTTATGAAGAAACATATGTTCTGGCGTGCCGAATATCCCACCCTCCTTGAGCCGGATGCGCTTGCCTTTTCCATCTATCATAAATGTCCCATGACACAGCGTGCAGATGAGATAACCTCTTCTCATCCGGACTATCTCAGAGCCACAGAAGGGGCAGCCGTAATTGTCTATGCCTTTACCCGGGGAGAACAAAAGTTCAGCAAGTTTTTTTGCCTTTCTGTGATAGGGTTTATTGAAATATACCTCACCTGGCAATGCAGCTTTTATGTTTACATTCGCCTTTATCTTAAGCCCGAGAAAAGATGCAAATACCATAAGTGCCTGAGGGGATACGCCTATTCTGTCCTTTATCCCATACATATTTATAAGTATGCAGGGTTTGCCATATGTCTTTTCAAGATATTTATAGAAGAGAAAGCCCCTGTCGAGGATGCGTTTATATATACTGTGGACTCCAAGATAGTATACAGGTGTGGTTATTATTATGCCATCTGCCATTAGAATACGGTCCATAAGCCTCTCCATATCATCGCTGTGGGGGCATGGACTATCCATTATACATCCATAGCATGCATTACATGGCATAATGTTTAGATTAGGAAGTCTAATCAGCTCAAGTTTATGTTCGAAATCCATATATGTGGAGATTACTTTAATATAGACCTCGCAGTTTCCATATCGCCTTGGCGAACCCACCAGACCGAGAATGAGTTTTGACATGGGTTTATTATAGCAGATTTATCCGAATGAAACAGCCCTAAAAAAGATTCCATTGCAATAAGGGGGAAGATTAAGGCTTGGCATTATCTATGCTGCTGCGGAAAATAGGGTATAGGACCTCTATGTGTCTTGAAAAACATGGGGTTATTTTATATATTGAATAAACGAACACCACTAATGAATATATAAAGGGGGTTTTATGGCTTTAATGGATGACATAAAAAAGAGGACAGAGGAGGGTTTAAAGACACTGAAAGAGACCGCCCAGGATATTGCCTTTAATGTGGAAAAACAGGCAAAGATAGGAAAAAAGAGATACCTTGATATTACAAGGCTTCAGAAGAATATCCAGAGGTTGTATGCAGAGATAGGCGAATATGTATATGACCAGTTTACATCCGGGCGAACGCCCACAATAGAGAGCCCTTTTTTAAAAGAAAGGATAAGCGCAATCACACGATTAAACATAGAGATAAAAGAGTTAGAAGAGGAGATTGAGGAGATTAAAAAGACTACCCCGTATAAACATGGGGAGGAATAAGGGAATATATCTGAAAGCCCTTTTTGTCCTTCTTATCCTTTTTATTCCCTGGATATCTTATAGCTCCGAAAGGGTCATATCCCTCTCGCCACAGATTACAGAGTCTATCTATCTATTAGGTGCCGAGGATTCCCTCATAGCTAATACTATATTCTGCAAAAGACCAAGGGGGGCGGAAAAGAAGGCAAAAATAGGGACACCCTTAAGGCCAGACATAGAGAAGATTGTATCCTTGATGCCTGATATGGTCTTTGGTTCCCAGGAGGGGAATCCCCTATGGCTGATGGAGAGACTGAAAAGGCTTGGCATTAACGTTCAGTGCTTTAAAAGACCAAAAGATTTCAATGAATTATCGCAAAATTTCCTTATCCTCGCACAGATTCTCCACAGGGAAGATAGGGCAAGGGCGATAATAAACAGGGCGCAGTCAATCCTTGAAAAAAGACACAACCAACCACCCTTTAGGGTCCTGTGGCAGGTGGGCTCTGACCCCTTTATAGCAGCCACAAAAAAAAGTTTTGCCAATGACATAATAAGATTAGCTGGGGGTATAAACATAATAGAGACAGAGTTGCCCTACTCAAGGGTAAATATAGAGGAGGTCATAAGAAAGGATCCCCATGTTATCGTGCTCATGGATATGGGATATAGTATAGATGCAGAGATAAGGAGGTGGAGGGGTCTTCTTAAGGACCCTAAATTTCTCATAATTGACCCCTATGTAGCTGCAGGTCCTACACCCCTTACATTCGTCGAGGCAGTGGAAAAACTCAGACAAAAGGGGGCATCAGTAGCAATAAAAAGATAAAAATTCTTTTAAAAATAACTACATCAAACATATTCAAGGCTTACAAGCTTCCCCATCTTTTGTAATTTGTCAGAAAACAATTTCACTATAACCTCTCTGGGAAATATACCCATCTGTCTGAACACAAGACTCTTATGGGCACGATTTGTTGCTGTTCCTACGATAAAATTAATTATGTCTGATTCATGAAAGATCCGTGCAAGGTCAGAGACAGAGCTACCTGAACCAAGCCTGTCCACCTCTACGTCAATGATATTATAAACCTGATTGAGGGTGATCGCCCCCTCTGTGGCATAATCAATGCCTTCCACCTCATATGATGGTGGCCTGTGGTAACCATCAGATACATCCTTAATATTCACGGGTGTTTTAAGAACCCTTGAGACCATCTGTACCGTCGTAGAACCACACACCACCTTTTTGCCCTTCAACTCCATGAATCTTTTAACCACATTATAATCCTCTGCCTTTTTTGATGGGGGTCCTGTAAGGACATTCAGGACATTGGGCTCTCTACATAACAGAAGAACACATGTAGTATCATCGCCATAATTGGACCACGATATCTCCTTTACCTTTGCAAGTATCTTGTCAGGAATGCCTTTAATATCAACCCCCTGTGCCAAAAGTCCATCTATGTAGTATGAGACATTCTGGACACCCCACCCCATACGATAGATGCTACCCATGCCTGCCTGGCTCACCCCATCTGAAAAAAGGATTATCCCGTCTTCATATTCAAGGGTGCAGTTAACCTCTGCTATAATCTCGAGCCCCATAGGTGAAAATCTCTGCTGGGGAAGATACGTTGCAAAATGTTTGCTTAAAAGTATGGGAGAGGGCATCTCATAGGAGATAATAGTTGCATGTCCACTGTTTAAGATCCTGCATACAGAGAAGGCAGCAAATGGTATATCTGATGTCCTTGCCTCATGGAGGGTATCAACAACCTTACTGCATGCCTCCCTAAGGGTAAAGCCAAGCCTTATAAGTTCCATGAGCCTTGATGCATTCATTACAGCAGCCACCCTTGCCTTTACCCCTGTGCCCATACCATCTGCCAGTATCACTGTTGTTGCCTCCGATGTCCTATCAACAATGATATAGTCCCCACAGACGTCACCTACCCTTTTTGCAGTCTGGGCAGATACTACCTCTATGTATTTTCTTGTTTCATCTAACTCAGGTTTCATCGCCTTCTGTGAGACTCATAAGCTTTTTCACTATCTCCTCTCCCCGGGCTGTACTTTCACCAAGAAACTGGGCAATGGTCTGCGCCATCTTTATCTGGTGCTCCAAAAGCTCACTTGCCTGTTCTACTGTCTGGGATTTAATCTCTTTGAGTTTTTTTTCATTTTCCTGCTGACTTGTTATGTTAATGAAGATCCCAACAATCTGCTGATCCTGCTTCAGGATATAGAGAAGTTCACGGCACATGAGATTATAGTGTCTGTGGGTCCTTATAATATCAAGGCTATCTGCAGCACCGGAGATAAGTTTTTCAAAAGGGGCTGGATCCATAAGATATGATATGTGTCTGCCAAGGACACCATCAGAGCAGAAAAAAAACTTCTTGAAGGCAGGGTTGACTGCCAGGATCTTGAGCTCCTTATCAAGTATTATAATGCCATTCGGTGTTGTGCTGAATATCTGGTCAGTCCTACGTTCAGCAAGCCTTCTCATATAGGGTATGCACATCTCTGGCTCTGCCATGCTCTGTGCCACGGCAATTGCCTTTTCCCTGCAGCTGTCATATCCGCATGCACCGCAGTTAAGCTGCTGCTGTGGGTCAGATTTTCCTGTTTTTTCAAGGATCTGCTCTATCTCTTCCTCCGGGACCTCCCGAAATATGCCCTCCTGTTTCTCATATCCCCCATAGAATATCCCTGCATCCTGAGATTCAGGGATCATGTGAATATCCGCAGTATCCCTGACATATCCAAGGATATCCATTCTTCTTTCAAAAAGATTTTTGTCTGTGTCCATCCCTGGCCCATTGATACAACCCTGATTGCAGAAAAGGGGCTCAATAAGGGTATAGGCTGATTCCCCTGCCAGACTGTCCAACAATATCTTTATGCCTGCCATACCGTCAACCTTCATGAGCTGGGGATTAAATCCATCGTCATCGAGCCCTGCCGTCTTTATCATGCCTCCTGGGAGCGGATATAGCTGTGCCAGATGTGCAGGTCTTTCATTAAAGCTGCTCTCCTCACAGTTGTTCAGGCTTATGCCCCTCTGATTTAACCACATCATAAGCTCCTTAAAGGTTAGGACACAATCTACAACACCCTTATTGGCAGGACGGAAAAGCTCTGTTTTTTTTGCTACACATGGGCCTATAAAGATTACACTGGTTTCTCTGCCAAGTTTTTCCTTAAGCATCCTTGCATGGGCAATCATGGGAGAGACAATGGGTATTAAAAAATCCACGAGCTCTGGTCTGTATTTTTCAATATAATTCACAATAGCAGGGCATGCTGTCCCTATATACGGTCCATGCCCATCTTTTTTCATAATATTTAGCGTATGATAAGATACCTGATATGCACCATGAGATGTCTGACCTATATATCGGAAGCCAAGGGCACGAAGGGCAGAAGCAAGGCGTGACCTCTGCCACTTGCTCATAACCGCTGCAAAGGAAGGGGCAATACTTGCCGCAACTATTTTACCTGAGTCAATAATCCTCTGGGCAACATCAATATCATGACGGAAGGATTTTGCCTGCTGAGGGCACTCCCGGATACAGGTCCCGCAGGCGATACATCTCTTTTCATCTACATACGCCTGTCCTCTCTCCATCCTTATAGCCTTGACAGGACATGACCTGAGACACCTATAGCAATCCCTGCACCTTGCTGTAAGGGTAAAAACGATCTGCCTTGCTACAGAGTCATACATATGCCTCCACCTCTCTTGCAATTACCTCTGTTGCCTTTTCCACAGTGCATTGTTCTACTACCCTCTCACCTACACGGATAACAGGCCCTCTGTCACATGCCTCAAAACAGAATGAGGCACTTACATTTATCCTATTTTTTAAACCATTTGCATTTATATAATCAAGTATGCCTCTTAGAATCCTCTGTGAACCCTTTATAAAACAGCCTGTGCCAAAACACACATTAATCTCCAGGCTTTCTGCCCGGTCAGAGTAACTGAGATACATATCCTCGTCAACAATCCTTTTTCGTGATTTATAATAGGTATGGAGAAGCTCGTGGGCTTTTGGGCTGCCCACATCACCGAGAAATGCATTATAAAGCTCTGTGATGTAAGGATTATCCTGGGATTTATGGAGTTCCAGCATCCTGTCATTTTCATATAGCCCCTTTGTCCTTTTTTGACGGATTGCGGTATTTGTATATACCGGCTGACCCGCACCACCTATACAGCCTCCAGGACATGCCATCACCTCTACAAAATCATAATGTCCCTCTCCGGATCTTATCCTCTCTATAATCTTGCGGGCATTACCGAGGCCACTTACAATAGCTAATGAGAACCCCCTATCACCAATAGAAAATTTTATCTCTCTTATACCATTATCACCTCTGAAACTCTTGTATTCGTAGTTCTCTCTTTTTTCTCCGGTGAGTTTTTCAGTTAGATATCTAATTACAGCCTCGCTTACACCCCCTGAGTTGCCGAATATAACGCCTGCCCCTGTCTTGAATCCAAAGGGTAGGTTAAATGACTCAGGGCCAAGTCCATTGAAATTAAGCCCTGCCTCCTCTATCATCCTACCCAATTCCTGGGTGGTCAGGACATAATCCACATCCCTGATGCCATCACGGCTGAATTCAGGTCTTTTTGCCTCAAATTTTTTTGCAGTGCAGGGCATTATGGAGACCACCACAATATCCTCTTTCTTAATATTTAGCTGGGCAGAAAGGAGATCCTTTGCCAGGGCGCCAAACATCTGCTGGGGTGAACGACAACTCGAGATACTATGGACAAGCTCAGGGTAATACTGCTCTGCAAATTTCACCCAGGCAGGACAACATGATGTAAACTGAGGAATATTTTCGTTTTTCTGGACACGACGAATAAATTCATTGCCCTCCTCAATAACAGTGAGATCCGCTGTAAATGATGTATCAAAGACCTTGCTGAACCCTATTGCCCTCAATGCTGCCACTGTCTGACCCGATGCTATAACGCCCGGCTCAAGACCAAACATCTCACCTATGGCAACCCTAACAGCCGGGGCAATCTGGGCAATAACAACCTTACTGGGGTTGTGAATTGCCCTCCACACATCATCTACCTCTGATTTGGGTATCAGGGCGCCTGTAGGACATATCCTGGCACACTGACCGCAGTTTATACACTCTACCTTGTCAAGGTCCTTTCCAAAGCTCGGTATCACTACAGTCCTGGCCCCTCTATATGCAAAATCAATAGCACCCACTGTCTGCACCTCTGAACATATACGAACACAGTCACCGCAAAGCACACATTTATTTGGGTCCCGGACTATGGAGGGTGATGATTCATCAATAGGTAATTCTCTTGTCTGATTCTGGAATCGGACCCTTGTTATACCCAGCCTTCTGGCAAGTGCCTGAAGCTGACATGTGGCACTCTTCTGACAGGTAGGGCAGTTCTGGCTATGATTGGCAAGAAGCAATTCAACAATAATCCTTCTCATCTTTCTTATCTCTTCAGTATTCGTCTTTACCCTCATATTAGGTGATGGGGGTGTTGAGCAGGCCGGAACGAGACCCATGCCCTCTACATCCACCATACAGAGCCTGCATGCCCCATAGACACTTAATTCAGAATGATAACAGAATGTGGGGAGTTCAACCCCTGCCTTTCTAACAAGCTCAAGGAGATTTCTTTCCCTTTCAATGGGAACATCCTTATTGTCAATGGTAATATAGGTATCCTCGTTCATAGCTTTTCTCCTTTTATGGCTTCAAATGCACAGCTTTCAATACAGGCACCGCACCTGATACAAAGTATGGGGTCTATCCTGTGGGTCCTTTTTTTCTTGCCTGTTATGGCTCCGACGGGACATTTATTGGCACAGAGGGTGCACCCCTTGCAGAGTTTCTCATCTATAGTGAATTTTGTAAGTGCCTTGCACTTTCCTGTGGGGCAATATTTATACTTTACATGGGCAATATATTCTTCGCGAAAGTTTCTGAGCGTGGAAAGAACAGGGTTTGGTGCTGTCTTGCCGAGCCCGCACAGGGAACCCCTCTGGACAGTTATGGCAAGATCCTCAAGGAGTTCTAATGTCTCTCCAGTTGCCCTGCCCTCCATTATATCATCGAGGAGGGCGAGCATCTGTTTTGTGCCTTCCCTACATAAAACGCATTTGCCGCATGACTCACTCTGGGTGAACTGCATAAAGAAACGTGCCACGTCTACCATACAGGTGTCTTTATTCATGACTACAAGACCACCTGACCCTACCATTGCACCCACTTTCTTAAGCGAATCAAAATCAATAGGCAGGTCAAGGTGCCCTGCAGTAAGACATCCTCCAGAGGGACCACCAATCTGGGCTGCCTTAAAACCGTCAGGCATGGCCTTACCATCATCACCGGTTATACCACCTGCCACACCATAGATAATCTCACGGAGGGTAACGCCAAGGGACATCTCAATGAGCCCTGTGTTTAATACATGGCCTGTAACAGCAAATGTCTTTGTCCCTGGTGATGTATCTGTCCCCATCTCACGGAATCTCTCTGTCCCCTCCCTGATTATAAGCGGTATCGTAGAGAGTGTCTCCACATTGTTTATTATGGTTGGTTTTCCCCAGAGTCCGCTCTGGGCAGGAAAGGGAGGTTTTGGCGATGGCATACCCCTTTTTCCTTCAATGGAGGCAATAAGGGCTGTCTCCTCTCCACAGACAAAGGCGCCTGCACCCTCCATAACATTAAGGTTGAATATATGCTCTGATCCAAGTATTCTACTACCCAGTAGCCCCAGATCATAGGCATCCTTTATTGCCTTTCTTATCCTTTTAACTGCCAGGGGGTATTCGGCACGGACATAGACATACCCCTCATCAGCACCTATGGCACGGGAAGCAATAATCATACCCTCTATAATACTATGGGGATTTCCCTCCATGACACCCATATCCATGAATGCACCGGGGTCCCCTTCATCACCATTACATATGACATATTTCTTCACATTCTCCTGAAGCCTTGCGGTATCCCATTTTTTCCCTGTAGGGAAGCCACCGCCACCTCTACCCCGTAAGCCCGACGCTGTTATAACCTGGCAGATCTCATCTGGTGCCATCTCAGAGCATGCCTTTACTGCTGCGAGATACCCGTCCCTGGCTATGTATTCACGGATATCCTCTGGATCTATAAGCCCGCAGATATCGAGGACAAACCTCTTTTGTTTCTGGTAAAAGGGTATATCTTGGGTCCCCTTGCATACCTTCTGCATATTCGGCTCAATATAGAGTAGTCTGTGGAGTATCTCCCCCCTACCCAGTGTTGTCTCCACTATATCCTGAACATCCTCGGGTCTTACCTTTGTATACAAGATATTTTCTGGAAGTATGGTCACAAGGGGTCCTATCTGGCAAAACCCCTGGCACCCGCTCTTTGATACAAATATCCCTTCCTCTTCTTTTTTAAGCTCAATAATTGCATTAACCCCTGAGTCTCTGATAGTCCTTACAAATTCATCATATACCTTCATTGAACCATTTACCAGACACCCAGTCCCTGCACAGACCAGGACCCTGTGGGTTACAGAATGCCCCCAGGCATTAAAATCATTCTTTATTTTTTTAAGCCCTGCCAATGTCCAGTTCATGCACTTCCTCCTTGTTGATAATCTCTTCAATAATCTCTATCGCCCTTTCAGGGGTAAGCTGACCATAAACCTCTTCATTTATAACCATGGCAGGCGCAAGACCGCATGCGCCAAGACAGTTTACCGTCTCTACTGTAAAGAGCATGTCCTCTGTAGTGTCTCTTCCAGGTTGGAGATTCAATCTTTTATGTATAGCATTGTGGATGTCCATGGAACGTTTTACATGGCACGCTGTTCCATTACACACCCTAATATGGTATCTACCCTTTGGGTTCAGGGTAAAAAGGGAGTAAAACGTGGCAACCCCAAACACACTAGCAGGGGAGATACCCAGGGACGTGGCTATAAAGGTCATTACCTCTTCAGGCAGATAGCGGTATTCTGCCTGCACAGCCTGAAGGATTGGTATAAGCCGGGAGGCCTGCCTCCCATTCTGCTCCACAATCTCCAACACCTTTTCAAATTTTCGTAATGTCTCCATTACATCCTCCTAATTGTCAGTCTGAAGTAATAATTCTAATTTTTTTGATAATACAACAAGGGATGAAGCAAGATTCTCATGCTGGACAATGACACTGGGTGGAACATTAATCTTGACATGGGTAAAATTCCATATCGCCCTTATCCCTGCCCTTACCATGATATCCGCAACCTCCTGGGCATAGGGGGCAGGGACAGTAAGTATCCCTATCTTTATACCCATCCTTTTTACCATATCCGGCAACTTGTCTATGTGGAAGACAATCTTGCCTGCTATCTCTGTGCCCACTTTCTTTTCATCATCATCAAAGGCAGCAATGATATTGAGCCCGTATTCTCTAAAACCACTATATCCAAGGATTGCTGAGCCGAGGTTCCCGGCACCCACAAGGAATGCATCGGTTATGTTGTTCCATCCAAGAAAATCCTCTATGCTTTTAATAAGCTCTGTTATCTTATAGCCCAGTTTGGGTCTGCCGCTGACCTCTGCTATCTCCAGATCCTTTCTTACCTGGATAGGTAAGATATTGAGGTCATTTCCTATCTGTGTGGCAGAGATAAATTTAAACCCCTCATGCTTTTTAATATTTTTAAGATATTGATAATAAACAGGAAGCCTTCTAAGTGTAGGTTCTGGGATGGATTTTATTGAGTGGTCATTTTTCTTGCCCCCATCTACCATAAAGGCACCTCCTGTTCTCTAAAATATATTTTTATCGATAATTCGTTATCGATAAAAATATATCTAATAACCACCTGTTGTCAAGAAAAAAATATATAAGTCATTAAGAGAGAAAAAAATAAAAAAGCTGGCGCGCCCGACAGGATTTGAACCTGCGACTTTTGGCTCCGGAGGCCAACGCTCTATCCATAACTGAGCTACGGGCGCATAGAGATTCTAAATTCTATATTGCATTTCTTGTTTTCTCAATATATTTATTCTCTTGTTTGTCCTATTTTGATTACAATCTCCTCAAGGGCCAACGGATATAAAGATATCTGCGAGGAACAAACAAGATTAGTCCTAACCAAAATGATCTGGGTATAAGCGGTAAAACATATTGATGCGCATAGGATACACAAAACAGCAATCAAAGAGTTCGCCTGTTAGTCACACGGCATCTGGTCAGGGGATAATCCTTACCTTTACCCTGTCCCCCTTTGAGACATTCATCTTATCCCTGAAGCTCCCTTTATAATATCCAAACTCAAGATAACCGGAGCTGCCAATAAGACATACCAGGTCACCTTCAAAATAACTCATGCTTATGGAATTAAAAAAAATACCCCCTATCTCTATCCTGTATCCCCTGCTTCCCGTAAAGTCCTTAAAGGCTGGATAGTCTATGTTTGTTATGGCATTGCCGAACCTGTCAAAGTGCACGATCTCTCCATTTAGGATATCTGACTCCACCCTTGGGTATATATTAACCAGTAGAACAGGGTCTGAGACCCTTTTTCCAAGTGAATCCATATCCACACCCAGGGATATGTTGGCTGCCACCGGGGAGAAGATGTCTCTTCCATGAAATGTGGGGCTTATATCTCTGAGTATATATGCCCTATTCTCAATGGAATATACCTCACAGGTATCACTGAGTATAAGACTGAATATGCCATTGTCAGGGCCTATAAAAAAATATCCCCCCTTTTTTATGGCAATTGCCCTCCTTGAACCCCCCACCTCAGGGTCAACAATGGCAACATGGATTGTCCCTTTAGGGAAAAAACTATAAAACCCCTTTAAAAGAAAGGCGCCTTCCCTTATGTCCTGATGCTCTATCTCATGGGTTATGTCTATTACCATTGCATGTGGATTTATGGAGATTATCACACCCTTCATCTGCCCTACATATGTATCCTGCAATCCGAAATCAGTGAGGAGGGTGATAATAGATGGTTTTTCCATGTTACTAAAAAAGTTGGGGTATATATCTTTTAAATGGTCTTTTAATTATGCCTTTTTCTGTTATGATGTTAGTTATATACCTGTGGGGTGTTATATCAAAGGAGATGTATCTTGCCTTTATGTCTTTAAGGGTGATGGCAACACCCATTATGGTCTTTACCTCTCTTCCCGGTCTCTCCTCTATCTTTATATAGGAGCCATCTTTGATCTCCCTGTCAAAGGTAGATAGAGGGGCTGCCACAAAAAAGGGGATGCTATGCCTTTTTGCACAGAGTGCCAGCATATATGTCCCTACCTTGTTGGCTGTATCACCATTTAAGGCTATCCTATCAGCACCCACTATGATTTTATCTATCACATCCTTAAAGCATAGGATCCCTACATGGTTATCTGGCACTATCTCTACATCTATGCCCTCCTGATAAAGCTCCCATGCAGTTAGCCTTGCCCCCTGGAGATAGGGTCTAGTCTCTGTGGCTATTACCTTAATCTTTTTCCCTGATTCATGCACTGCCCTTATAACGCCCAACGCTGTCCCATATCCACCCATGGCAAGGGCACCGGCATTACAATGGGTAAGGATGGTGTCACCATCCTCTATAAGCTCTGCACCAAAAAGCGATAGCATCCTGTTATTCTCTATATCCTCCACATGTATTGAGATTGCCTCTTGGAGCATGAATTCTTCAAAAGACGCGCTATCCTTGTCCTTGTAATCCTGATATGCCCTGTGCATCCTCTTTAATGCCCATGCGAGGTTTACTGCAGTGGGGCGTGTATTTATAAGGATGCTACTCAACCTATCCATGTGTCTTTCTGTTACAGTGCCTTTTATCCTGAGTCGCTCCCTTATACCCAGGACAATGCCATAGGCAGCTGCAATGCCTATAAGGGGTGCACCTCTTATGATCATCTTTCTTATTGCCTCTGCTACATCCCCTATGGTTTTGCATTTTACATAGACCTTTTTAAAGGGTAATAGTCTCTGGTCGAGAAGAAACAGGGAACCATCGCCCCAGAATATATGTCCTGTCATGCCTTCAGCCTCTTAAGAAGCAATTCATTGAGTATCTTGGGATTTGCCTTACCCCTTGTCTCCTTCATAATCTGACCCACAAAGAATCCCAATAGCTTCTCCTTTCCAGCCTTAAACTCTGAAACCTCTTTGGGGAATCTTGCTATAACCTGTTCTATTGTCTCTGCTATGGCAGATTCATCGGAGATCTGTATAAGCCCCTTATCCTGAACAAGCTTCCTTGGATTTAACTTGGTCGTGCATAGTTCTGGGAATATCTCTTTGCCTATCTTTATGCTTATTATCCCGTCCTTTATAAGCGATAATAGTTCAGCAAGGTCTTCATGGGGGATAGGCGGATCCTTTGCAGAGAGATCTCTCTCCTTCAGTTCCCTTAAAAACTCTGTCATTATCCAGTTGCTCACTGTCTTAGGCTCAGGGAAGAGTCTTACTGTTTTCTCAAAATAGTCCGCGAGGAATCTGTCAGATATAAGTATCTCCACATCATATCTGGGCAGATTATATTCACTTAAAAATCGCTCTATCTTATCAAGGGGCATCTCTGGCATCTCACCTTTTATGCCTTCTATCCATCTTTCCTCTATAACCAGTGGAAGAAGGTCAGGTTCAGGAAAATACCTGTAGTCATGCGCCTCCTCCTTGCCCCTCATAGAATAGGTAATACCCTCATCAACATTGTAAAGCCTTGTCTCCTGCACAACCTCCCCACCTTTTTTAATAAGGTCTATCTGCCTTCCTATCTCATAATCAAGGGATTTCTCTATGTGCTTAAAGGAGTTAAGATTTTTCAGCTCTGCCCTTGTCCCTAATGCAGTTTCACCTCTTTTTCTGACTGAAACATTGGCATCGCATCTGAAACTGCCCTCCTCCATATTGCCATCACATATTTCAAGGTATATAAGATAGTCTCTGAGCATCTTGAGATACTTGACTGCCTCTTCAGGGCTTCTTATGTCTGGTTCGCTTACAATCTCAAGGAGTGGGATACTGGATCTATTATAATCCACAAGACTGTAAGCGCTTGCCTCTATTGTGCTTTCATGGACAAGCTTGCCTGCATCCTCCTCCATATGTATCCTTTTAATCCTGATCCTCTTTTTCTCGTCACCAACAAATATGTCAAGGTGACCGTTTTCGCATATGGGCTCTTCATACTGGCTTATCTGATAACCCTTGGGTAGATCTGGATAATAATAATTCTTTCTTGCAAATATGCTTTTTTTGTTTATAGTGCAGTTGAGGGCAAGTCCGAGCCTTATGGCAAAATCCACTGCCTTTTTGTTCAAAACAGGAAGTGCCCCGGGCATACCCATACATGTGGGACATGTATGGCTGTTGGGTTCTGCACCAAATTTGGTGGAACATCCACAAAAAAGCTTGCTTTCTGTTAAAAGATGGGCATGGACCTCAAGTCCTATGACTCCTTCAAAATCTCTGCAATCCACGTTTCACCTCTGAGAACCATAATTAAATTCATATGTTAGCCAAAGACATCTCTGCAAAGGTCTCTATATAGGCACATCCTCCTCTTCCTCTATCTCAGGGACAAAGACATCATCAGGGGATCTTTCATGCCCCTGTGTCCTTCTCTCTTCGACCGGGGTGGTCATGCCCTTTGGAAAAAGCTTTAAATCTGTAGCCATTATCTCTGTAACCCTTCTTTTTGTGTTATCCCTTGCCTCGTATTCTCTGGTCTGAATCCTCCCTTCTATATATACAAGCATACCCTTTTTAAGATAATCACCGGCTATCTCTGCTAACCTACGCCATGCCACTATGCTGTGCCATTCTGTTCTCTCCTGTTTATTGCCACTTTTATCCCTCCATACCTCTGATGTGGCGATACGGAAATGCGCAACGGTAGCCCCATCTGTTGTGGAACGAACCTCAGGGTCTGCCCCGAGTCTGCCTATCAAAAACACCTTATTAAGATTAGCCATATCTACCCTCCCCTCTGTCTTCCCAGCCTCGTACTCTTTATTAAGATTAACAATATGATATAATAAAGGAAAAGTCAAACAATGCAGTATAGCAATTCCCTCTTTTAGCCTTTTTATGCACCAGATCTTTGAATTGACCGATGTCCTGCATCAGGAATGTCGGAGGGCCTTTGGAAGTAAGCGTAATCTATGGGACCACATGAGGACTTCAATCCGTATACTCATATCCTTTTTATGCTTCACCGAGAATTGCTATAATTTCTTTGACATTCAATAAACCTTTATGCTAAAAAAAATTTGATTAAAAATTTTTTTTCTCGCAAAGATACTATGGCGCAATCCTCTTTAATAAATAGAAGCAACCTTAGGGATCTAATAATTATCTTATCTATTATCTCCTCTTTCTTCTGCGACGTTAATACCTTCAGCTTAGCGCTTGGAATCTTTATGTTATTATTTGGCTGTTTCCTCCATTTTGTTACAAAAGGGGTTCTGATAAGAAATTCAGTGTTATGCAGCACAGGGGTATACAGTATAATAAGGCACCCATATTACCTTGCCAATTACCTAATAGATAATAGCTTATGCCTTATAAGCGGCAATTATTACCTCCTTTTAATCTACCCCTTTTTATTTTTCTGGGCCTATGGGCTTACTTTAAAAAAGGAAGAAATACTCCTTAGTTCTATCTATAATGACTCGTATTTTAAATATAGTGTTGATATACCCCAGGTATTTCCAGATCCAAAATCAGTAAAAAATTTTCGAAACATATTTGAAGGTTTTTCTTTAAAACGTGTTACTTTTAAAGAATGCGCAAGAATAATAAGATTCTGGTCCATGTTTATGCTTATAATCTTAATTCATCACCTTAAAGATAAATTTGTATTCTCCACAGCAATCTATAAAGAAATGGAAGGGATAGATCAATTCTTTGCCATCATGCTCATTGTCCTTTACATATTGAGTATTGTGCTTCTTAAGAAGAAAAAGAATAAACGAACAAGCCCTACTGTTTCCTAAGATCCCCCCTTGTTAGTGATATAAATACGCCGAGGACACAGAGTATACCGAACACTGTAAAGGCGGTTCTTATACTATTCATAAGCTGAATGTGTAGGGATGTTGAGATCTCAACCCTCTCCATATATAAGGCAAATATCAGCATGGCAACACCCATACTGAAAAGCTGTCCCAGCAACCTCATCGTGGCAAGCATGGATGACGCAACACCATAATGTCTATTCGCAACAGAACTCATTATGGCATTTGTGTTGGGCGAGGCAAAAAGGGCAAAGCCAACGCCCAATATCATAAGGGCGATAACCGTATAGGGGATACCCGTATTGCCTGTAAGAAATGCAAGAAGAAAAAGCCCTATCGCTGTCACTGCCATACCGGATGATGCCACTATCCTCGGCTCAATCCTGTCGGATGCCTTGCCTGCAATGGGTGAAAGGGCTGCCTGCATAATAGGTTGAGATACAAGGATAACCCCTGCTGACTGGGGTGAGAGATTCTTTATATGCTGGAGATAAAAACTCAGAAGAAATCCAACGGCAAATGTGGCACTATAATTCAATAATGCCGCCAGATTTGATAAGGTGAAGACCCTATTTGTCATAAACAGCTCTATATCTAAAATAGGATTTTTTATCCTTGTCTCCCACCAGGCAAAGCCTGCCAACCCTACAATACCTATGGCAATAAGCAAAGCCCCTAAGGCCGATGGAAGCCTTGAAAATCCATACATTAAACATAGAAGCATTATGCAGTATATCGTTGAGCCTATAATATCAAAGGATTCGCCCCTTGCATCACACCACTCTCCTTTAAGGCTTTTTAAGGTAAGGATGACAATAAAAATCCCCAGAGGACAGTTAAAGAGAAATACCCCCCTCCACCCTATATGCTCTGTTAAAATCCCACCCACGAAAGGACCCATAGATAGACCCATATAAACTGATGCAACGTTTATCCCTAAAACCCTTCCCCTCTCCCCTGGAGGAAACACAGAGCTTAGTATGGCTATGCCTGTCCCGAATATCATAGAACCGCCTATACCCTGAAAAATCCTGAAGACAATAAGCATGGTTGCGCTGTTTGATATCCCGAGTATAAAGGAGGAGACGGTAAATATTACTGTTCCAATGACAAAGACCTTCTTTCTGCCGTATATATCGGCGATTTTACCAAGGGGAACAAGAAATATGGCAGCGCTGAGTAGATATGCTGTGGCTATCCAGCTTAAGGTTATGACATCTATGGAAAAAAACCTACCTATGGATGGTAGGGCAACATTGACTGTAGCAAGGGCAAGGGGCGTGAGAAGTGAAGAGATTGTCGTAACTATTAACGCTGATTTTTTTATCTCCTTTAAACCAGATTTAGCCAAATCTATTCCTGCTGATTATATCCCATTACCAGATAATAGGCGGCTTTATCGAAGAAATAAACAAGCCTTTCACCGAGCTCAAACATCCTGTATATATCCACTGCCTTCTCCCATACCCCGTAAGAATAGGTAAACATCCATATATGTTTTTTCAAAAAACTGACAGAGCTTATCAACTCCTCTATAGGTATTTTATTCCTTTTCCTCGTCCTGCCAAGGTTATAATAGAAGGACTTAAATTCAACCTCGCCCTTTACACCCTTGAGCCAGGAATTAAGTTGCCCTATAATATAGTTTGCCGCCCTGTAAAGCTCGTCTCTATCAAAATTATGGTATGATTTTGTCGATGGGTTTGTGGATATATCGTTAAGCCACAGCCCTATTATCTTTTTTGAGTTATTCTGGACAGCATTTATAAGGTCATCGGATAATAGGTTGGTAGTATGGCTTATCCTGTCATGCTTGGCCTCCTCAAAGAATGCCTCAAGGGAATCCTGTATCTTCCAGAGGTCTTTTTTGAGTTCCCTATAGGCCCTTATTGCCTTTTCCTGGGAATCAAAGGCAAGTTCAGGAAGGTCCATAACCGGGAAATATCTACAGTCTGATGCATCGTCACCCGGTGTCTCAATGCCACCTGTCTTTTCTCCCTCAAAGGTAACAATCAGCAATTCACCATAGACAGGATTTATATGGGAGCTTACATCCACAAGCTGGACGATCTTTCCGCCAATCCCTGCCTCTTCCTTTAGCTCTCTCAGGGCAGCATCCTCTATGGTTTCACCCACCTCTGCAAAACCAATAGGGAAACACCACATATCCCTGTATGGTTCGTGTGCCCTCTTTACAAGGAGAACCTCCCTATTGCGATTAGGGAGTATTACAGAGGCTGCAGGTAGGGGGTTTTCATAGTGAATCTTATTACATACACTGCACACCCGCCTCTGTCTGCCCTCAAGAAAATCCTCTCTTAGCTCTGCGCCACAGAAATAACAATACGTCTTTGTCTTCATGGCCTTGCTAAAAATATCCTGTCATCTTTATTAAAACTCAATAATTTTCTTTCCTTCAATTCCTTAAGCATCCTTTCTTTAACCTGCTCAGGGTTCGCATCCTTTTCAATAAAGACCCTTTTAAAATCAATATATTGGGAGAGGGCCTGGCTATCCTTATTGGTGAAGATAAGCTCATTGGGATAATCCACATAGTCTATTCGACTATAGAATTTCTTCAGGATATTATATCCATTTTCAGCAGAGAAGCTCTCTATCACCTTTCTAAGATTATCAAAACTAAAAAACCTCTCACCCTCTATAAGCATGGATTTGCTATGGGTAATTACAATAAAAACCCCCTCTGGATCCATGAGTCTCCTTATCTCTGGCAATGCCTCTGGAAAAAAATAAAGAGAATAGGCAGAGACAATAATGTCAAAGTGCCCGGATGGCATGTCTATATGGGTAGGCAGAAAGAGCCTTTTGAACTGTGCCTCCCTTGATTTATTTTTTGCAATACTTAAAAATTGGGATTCATTCTCAGCATTACAGTCTATTCCCATTATAAAATCAAAGGACGCAGGCAACGGCTCTAAAAACCACCCATAACCGCATCCCAGATCAAGGAGTCTGTGATAATGAGAAAAATCTACAAGTTTTTTAACCTCATCCCTTATGTCGATCTTATTTTTTGAGTATTGTTTGATCAGTTCGCCAATCCTTTTATGAAACCTATGGTCTGAATAGCCCTTTACAATCCTATCCATAATGTTTTTATATATATCAACCCCAGTGTTTTGTAAACCAAAAACTGTCTTGATCGATGAGCGGGTTATAAAACCTTATCTCTAAACGATATTAAGTAAAAATCATTAAAAAATTAGGGGGTTTTTATAGATACCTTCCTGCAACCGGTATGATATAGGGTTTTTTCGATATGGGGTTTTCCTTTAACAATACCACTGTCTTATACACCTCTTCTATCTCCTTAAATGTAATGACATCGTGAGGGGTTCCCTGTTTATATACCCTTCCCTCTGACATAAGAACAACCCTTGAACAGAACTCAGATGCAAGATTAAGGTCGTGGAGCACAATGATCATTGTTAGCCCTTCTTTATTTAATCCCTCGAGTATATCCAGTGTTTTTATCTGATGCCTTATATCAAAATGGCTTATAGGTTCATCAAGGAGCATAAGGACTGGGTCCTGGGCAATACACTGGGCAAGAAATACCCTCTGTCTCTCGCCTTCAGAGAGGTCTGTTATCCTCCTACCCGCCAGATATCCCATATCCATAGTCTCCATTATATCCCTTATAAGCTCATCCTCTCTTTTTTGCTCAAAGAGGCTACAGCGCATATGGGGGTACCTGCCGATAGATATAAAATCCTCCACACTGTATGGAAAAAATACATCCATTGACTGGGGCATGGTTGCCATGGCCTTTGCCAGTTCCTTTATGCTATATTCACTTAAATCCTTACCAGAGAACAGAATGGTACCCTTATCAGGCCTTAAAAAACTCGCACAGATCCTCAACAGGGTACTCTTGCCTGACCCATTAGGCCCTATAATACCTACAAACTCACCCTCCTCAATATCAAGGCTTATATTGTGTATAATCTCCTGTCTGCCGTAAGAAAAGGAGACATTCTGGATGGAGAGTATAGACTGGCCCTTCATTTTCTTTTAATGAGTAGGATTAACAAGGTTATACCGCCAAGTATGCCTGTTATCACACCAACAGGAAGTTCTACGGGATAGAGGATATAACGGGCAAACACATCAGAGAACAAAAGGAATGACCCGCCTGCCAGATAAGATGTAGTTAATAGATGCCTATTCCCTGTATGGATAACCATTCTTAATATATGAGGGACTATGAGCCCCACAAAACCTATGATACCGGCAGCGCTGACACAGAGACCGGTAAGCACTGATGTGAGGATAAAAAATATCTTATACATCCTTTCCGGACTGACCCCAAGATATTGAGCCTTTTCACTACCCAGCGATAGGACATCGAGCTCTCTGCTGAAAAAAAAGAGTATGAAGGCAGGGATTAAGAAGGTAGGGATATAGAATGGAACAAACCCGCTTTCAAGGCTCGATAGATCCCCCATAAGCCACAGGATTATCCCGTGCATCCTGTCCGGGTCCATTATAGAAAAAAGCAGGAAAACAATGGATGAGAAAACAAGGCTTATAACAATGCCAAACAGCACCATAGCACCGGGGTCAAAGAATCTCTTTTTTGACAGTAGATAAACCGCAGCGGTCGAGACCATGGCACCCAGAAAACCCATAGATGGATTGGCAAAGACATCAAGCCTATTATTTATCCCAGATATAACGGATATGGTAATGCCAAGGGATGCGCCTCCTGAGATGCCAAGGGTATATGGCTCTGCAAGGCTGTTTCTCAGTAAGGATTGAAGTGTTGCCCCGCATATGCTCAGTGACCCCCCTATAAGTATGGCCAATAGGGTCCTGGGGATCCTTATTCTCCTCAATACATAGCCGAATCCTTCATTGTCCGTGACGGCACCTATTAATTCCCTGAGTCCCTTTCCATATCCCAGGGAAATTACTGTTGCGCTAATGAGCAAGAGACAAAGAGCGGTATAGATAATACTGATTTTGCATCCTCCATTGCCTTCATTCATGTTGTTTCCTTTAGGATATCGAGAAGCCAAGTTTTGCCTATCTTATCTGTATCCCTTTATCAGCCTTGTGTGTTCTATCTTCAGGCACTGGTCCATGACGAATTTTATACCCCTCTCCTCTGCAAGTCTTTTTGCAGATTCATTTACTATACCGAGCTGTAGCCATATACATTCCGGTCTGATGCCTATTGCCTCCTCCACAACAGGCATGATTTTTTCAACCCTCATGAAAATATCAACAATATCAACATGTTCTCCAATCTCAGCAAGTGATTTATAACATCTCTCGCCAAGCACCTCACTATAGTTGGGATTAACAGGGATAACCCTGTAGCCCTCCTGCATTAGATACCTTGCCACTATATTACTTGGTTTATCAGGGTTATCAGAGATGCCCACAACAGCTATTACCTTTGCCCTGCTTAAAAGCTCTTTTTTTTCGATCTCCGTCATAATCCACCTCAGTTCTTAAGGGATTAAATCAGATTGTCCAGATGTTGTCAACAGGCAGGGCAATAATAAAAATTATATATTGAAAAAATCAGGGAAATCTGTCAATTATACTGTTTAGTCTCGACAGACAGGGTTATTAAGACCTCATTATAATAAATACCTGTTTGAACAGCATATTAATACTAATAATTTAATCTATTTAAGGAGGATTTTTAGGAGGATGAGTCTTTTAGAGGCATACATAATTACATTTATTGCAAGTTTCTGTTCCCTTGTCATAGAGATGGTGGCAGGTCGTATACTTGCACCCTTTGTGGGTGTATCGATATATACATGGACAAGCATAATAGGTGTTATACTTGCAGGTATAAGTATTGGCGCCTATATTGGCGGTAAACTCGTCGACCGATTCCCCACAAGAAAGACCCTTGGCTGGCTACTTCTTATATCAGGGATTACATCCCTTACTATCATACCCCTTACATATGCCGTTGCTGCCTATAGATTCCCTGTATCTCTGATGCTGAGAATATTTATTGTAACCACTATCATCTTTTTTATCCCTGGATGTGTTCTCGGCACTATCTCCCCGGTTGTAGTGCGGCTGACCCTGAAAAACCTCGATAAGGCAGGCAATGTAATAGGCAAGATCTATGCATTTTCAACGCTTGGTGCAATAATTGGGACATTTGCCACAGGTTTCTTCCTTATCTCATATATGGGGACGAGGAGCATTGTCTTTACCATAGGTGTTATATTGATACTTGCTGCTGTGTTTTCAGGCTCCCTATTCAGAACAAAAAAGGCAGCGGCTATTTTTCTTGTTATTACTGTGCCGTTTTTATGGCTCATATTTAACTATCTCTATAAACCGCCCTTGCAGAAAAACACATATCTCTATAAAGAGAGCGACTACTTTACCATAAAGCTTACAAAGACAACAAGCTCTGATGGCAAGACACCCCTTGAGGCCATGATACTGGACAATCTTATACACTCCTATGTTGCCCTTGATAACCCTTATCACATAGAATATGAATACGAAAGAATTTACTCTGATGTTCTCAAATGGAGATTCAGCAGGGATGAACATTTCAAGAGCCTCACCATAGGCGGAGGGGGTTATACCTTTCCCAGGTACATGGAGGCATACTATCCAAAGGCAGATATAGATGTTGTAGAGATTGACCCTGTGGTGACAGAGATTGTATACAATCACCTGGGGCTGCCAAAAACTACAAGAATAAGAAGCTTCAATGAGGATGGACGCTGGTATGTTATGAATTGCAGGGAAAAATATGACCTTATCTTTACAGATGCCTATAATGACCTATCCATACCATATCACCTGACCACAAAGGAATTTTTGCAGCAATTAAAGGATATTATGAAGCCCAATGGACTCCTCATGTCCAACATTATTGACAATTTCCACAAAGGTGCTTTTTTGCCCTCTTACATGAAAACACTATCAGAGGTATTTGGGAGAGATAATATATATCTCGTTTCAGTAAGCCCTGATTTTGAAAATACAAAAATAAGCACCTTTATTGTTATTGCATCAAACGGGCATATGGATATAAACAATTTTATCAGGTTTGTTAATGCTGAGCTCAAAAATCATGCAAAATCATATGTTGTCCCTAAGGGTATGGTAGATGATTTTCTAAATAAAAGATATGCCATTATAATAAGGGATGATTATGCACCTGTGGATAATCTTGTGGCACCTGTATTTGAAGAGAGATTTGGTTATAACAGAAAAGGATGACAATAAGGTGCATGTCAAAAAAACTAAAGGGTTTTTACTTTGATAAGAGGGCTAAAAAGCAAAACAATTAAAGCCCTTTTTTAAGGAGATCCTTCATTGTTTTGCTGTCTCAGCCATAAGGCCTGCCACTGCCCTTGCGAATTTGGCAGGGTCCCTGGGTCTTGAGCCCTCAAGGATAAGTGCCTGGTCATAGAGCATATCTATGTATTCCTTAAGTAAGGGATTTTCTTTATCTTTTTCAAACATGGCGTTCATGGATGCAAATAGGGGATGGTCAGGGTTTAGCTCAAGTATTCGCTTCTGTTTTGGAACCTCCTGCCCCATTGCCCTGAGTAGCCTTTCCATCTGTTTATCCATATCGCCCTCATCTGCCACAATACAACATGCAGACTCCTTAAGCCTGCCTGAGAACCTTACGTCTTTCACCTCGTCCTTCAACTGGTCTTTTATAAGTTCTATGAGCCTTCTGTATTCCTTTCTCGCCTTTTCCTTCTTTTCCCTTCTTGCCTCATCTATCTCTATGTCACCTTTTGTTACAGATTTTAATTTTTTACCTTTATATTCAAAATCGCCTAAGACAAATTCATCAATCTCATCTGTAAAGATGAGGACCTCATAGCCCTTTTCCTTAAACGCCTCAAGATAAGGGGACATGAGTGCCTCCTCAAGGGATGGTGCCGTGATGTAATATATCTCCTTCTGGTCATCCTTCATGTCATTGACATAGTCACCGAGGGTTCTCAATTGACCATCCTCTGCCTTTGTAGAGTTGAAAAGCAGAAGGTCTGCAATCTGTTCACGTCTTAAGAGATCATAGTGAAGACCCTCTTTTAAAATCCTTCCAAATTCCTTATAAAAATTTAGATAATTCCCATACTCATCCCTTTTCATCTCCTCAAGGGTATCGAGAACCTTTTTTGTGATATTGTTCCTTATAATCTCCACCTGGCGATTGTTCTGTAATATCTCACGGGAGACATTAAGGGGGAGATCAGATGAGTCCACAACCCCTCTTATAAAACGAAGATAAGGGGGGATCAGTTCCTCACAGTGCTCCATAATCTGGACGCGCCTGACATAAAGCCTGGGTCCTATCTGAAAGTCCTTAAATTGTATATTGTAGGGTGCCTTTGATGGTATATAGAGGAGTGCAGTGAACTCTGATGTCCCCTCTGCCCTGTAGTGTATCACCTTTGCAGGGGCTTTAAAGTCATGGGATATGTGTTTATAGAATTCGTTATATTCATCCGGTGTAACCTCAGATTTATCCTTTAGCCATATTGCCTTTCTGGAATTCAGGGTCTCCTCCTCTTTTACCTTGAATGTTTTACCCTTCTCCAGTTCGCTCTCTTTTTCCCTCTCTACCTCCATTACAATGGGATGCTCTATAAAGTCTGAGTACTTTTTCACTATACCCCTTATCTCCCATTCATCAAGGTATCTCTTTTCCTCATCCTTTAGATGAAGAATGACATCCGTGCCTTTTCCTGCCTTATATATCTCTTCAACGCTGAATGTCCCATCACCAGTGGATTCCCAGCGGACACCCTTTTTATCTTTTTCGCCTGCCTTCCTTGAAAGGACTGTTATCTTATCTGCCACCATAAAAGAGGAATAGAAACCAACACCAAACTGCCCTATTAGCTCCGGGTTATCCTTGACCTCCTTACTCTGAAGTGCCATGAGAAATTCCTTTGTCCCAGAATGGGCAATGGTGCCAAGCGCCTCTATTATCTCATCCTTTGTCATACCTATGCCATTATCGCTTACCGTTAGTGTCCCTGCATCCCTATCAACCGAGATCCTTATCTTCCAGGCTCCATCATCCTCAAGGATTGCGCTGTTTGTGAGCGATTCATACCTTGCCCTGTCTATGGCATCAGAGGCATTTGAGATAAGCTCCCTAAGAAATACCTCCTTGTGTGAATATAGGGAATGTATCATAAGGTCAAGCAACTGCTTTACCTCTGTCTTGAATTCGAATGTCTCCATCTCTTACCCCTTATCTTTAAAATAAAAATATTTTATAAAAAATTAAGACAGCATAGGTGTTAAGTCAATACTACAGTGTAATTGTTAAGGGCGTTTTTGCGCTATTGAGTTTAAGGAAAGGCGTCTTAAAAGGGGTTGAATTTGAGGTAGACCTCAGCGCAAAGAGGTTGTATTTTAATGTATCCCTTGGGTATGCTGGGCAAAGGTCTTGTTTCTTATAAGTAACGGCATCAGGGATAATGAAGATATGGATATAATACCGCAGACGAGATACAGTGTCTCCAGATTATAGTGTTTGATAATATAAGAGGACATAATAGGGCTAATGAAAAAACCCAGGTCCCTTGCCTCTATTATAAGATTGAGGTTTACCCCTCTCATCTTCTCATCAGATATATCAAAGACAATCCCGTTTATCATAGGGAACAGGACACCTATANCTATACCGAAAAAAAATGCACAGAGATAGAGCATTGCCATTGAATCCGCCCTACCAATAAANATATAGCATACCCCTGTAAAGATTATCGCCAGGGCTAAAAGGAGAAGCTTGTTTGCCCTATCAAAGAGATGACCGGCGAGAGCCCTTATAGCTATCATGGTGATGGCATAAATGGTAAAAAAATACCCTGTATCAGATGCACCTATCTTGTGTATGGCAAGGCTCTTTAAGAAATAATAATGGGCAGAAAAAGATATAAATGTCACAACAGAGATCCCAAGAAGGGATGATATCTGGGTATTTTTTAGGTTTATCGCCATGTCCTTAAAGGAGACCCTATCCCTTTGGTCTATATCTAAAGCCTGCCATCGCTGGTTTGACCTCTTGTTGATGTAGAAAAGTATGGGAAACACAGGAACCATGAGGAGGCAGGCGAATATGAACATAAATTCATATCTTTTCAGGCAGGAGAGTATGCATTCTACTGCGAAGGGGATAACTGTATAAGGCAGAAGGAAGCTGATAGAGATAATGCCAAATGCCTGTGCGCTACGCTCTGGGGGGATAAAAGACACTGTGTAGGCGGTGAGGGCACTTGATAAAATAACAATACTTATGCCATGGATACCCCTTACAAGGATCATGGGTATCAGGCTCTTTGCCATGGTGTAGCCGAGAAGGGAAAAAAATACAAGTATCGTGCCCCAAAGGATTGTTAATGGTGCCTTTCTTGCAGTGAAGAATGGGCTTATAATAGGCCTTAAAATCATGGCAATTAGCGCATCAAGCCCCATGAGAAAACCAAACCATTTCGGATCAATCGTCAATGTTTCCAGGTAGTTATAATAGTTAAAAAAAATAGCGAGATTACTAAAGATGAGAAAGTGTATGATATTAAGGCAGATGAACCTTTTTGTAAGAATAGGTCTTGCCGGCCCCATCAGGGTATCTTCCTTAAGGCATATATGGATGCCTCCAAGACAGGCATGCCAGAGAAGGGCTTAAGTAAAACAGGGTGAGGATATTTAAAGACAGGGGATTTAAGAATAAGAGACATCCAGGCGGGATTGTCCTTTTGTCTGTAATAAATTTTCATGTCCTTCCATGTCTTATGCATTTTACCAGGGTCTTCCCTCGCAAAACCAACAATGCCTTGCGGCTATCGCTGCCTTCTACTGCCACAAGGTTTAGGATAAATATCCCTGCTGCCACAGGTTTTATACCTGTATGGGGTTCACAGGTCACATCAAGGCTTTGTATTATAACATTACCCAAACCTTATTTGTATGCTATAATAGTATAAGTTTTTGCTTATTTTATGCGATAAAGAATAAGGCTATTTTAGTGGGGATAAATTTAAGAAGAATACCTTTTTATAGGGCATTATCTTTTGCTATAGTCGTGTTGGTAGGTGCCTTTCTGATTTATTGCTGCAATAAAAGCCGTGATAATAATGTGAAAAAGATTATAAAGGTGGGGATACTCTTCCCTACAAGCGGCAGCCTTGCAGACAAGGGTAGGGACAGCGTTTCAGGGGCGACCCTTGCCATAGAGGAGGTCAATGCAGCAGGGGGCATCCGCTCCTTGGGGGGTGCTGTTATGGAACCAGTATATGGAGATACAGAAGGAAATCCTGATAAAGGGGCGGAAGAGACAGAGAGGCTAATAAATAAACAGGGGGTGGTAGCCATAATCGGTACCTATCAGAGCAGCGTCACAAAGGTGGCAACACAGGTAGCAGAAAGGCTTGAAACACCCTTTATCGTGAGCACATCCCTTGCTGATATTATAACAGAGCGGGGGTTTCGTTACACATTCAGGATCCAGCCAAAGGCAGAGTTCTATGCCCGTGACCAGGCAAGGTTTCTTAAGGGGCTCTATGATGACTGCGGTTATAAGGTAAAAAGGGTAGCCCTTCTCCATGAAAACACTGACTTTGGAACCTCAACAGCACTGGCTCAGAAAAAGATCCTGCCAGAACATGGTATTAAGGTTCTCGGATGCATCAGCTATTCTGCAAAGGATGCTAGGGACCTCACGAAGGAGGTGTCAAAAGCCCTTGCATTAAGACCTGACGCAATTGTTGCTGTAACATATATAAATGACAGCATACTGATCCGCAGGGCAATGCTATCCCTTAATGCTGATATCCCTTTTTTGGATACTGCTGGGGGTACGGTCTCGCCAGAATATGTAAAGACCCTTGGCAGACTAGCGGATGGAACATTGACATCCTCGGAGTATTCTAAATATGCCCATGGGGCAAAGGAATTGAATGACCGTTTTCTGAAGAGATTTGGGGTAGACATAACAGGCGATAGCGCATATGCCTACCAGGCTATACTGGTTCTTAAAGATGCCCTTGAAAGGGCAGGCACCCTTGATAAAAAAAGGCTAAGAGATGCGATAGCAGCCACTGATATGCCAAGGGGTATAAACATGATACTGCCTGCAGAGAGGCTACGATTTAATGTAAACGGTGAGAACGAATTTGGGCAACTATTTATATGTCAGATACAAAAGGGTGAACTGGTGCCTGTATGGCCTAAAGAGTTTTCTGTAACAAAGATAATATCAAAATGGTAGCCAAGATCAGGGCGATATATGGCTGATTCAGATAGAAAAATAAAATGGCACTCAAGCCTGAGGGGAAGGTTTGTCTTTATCCCCATGGCTGTGACTGCTTTATTCCTTTTAATAGTCGGTTCATGCCTGATATGGATTGCACGACAGGCATTGAGGGAGACAGTATTCCAGACCCAGGAAAAACATGCTGATACGATAGCCCTCATGATCTCCCATTATATAAAACATGGCCTTGAGGACCTTGAGCTTTTCGAAAAAATACAGGATCTCCCAGGGCTTGAATATGCCAGGCAAAGAGACGCCATTGAAAATTTTATGATAAACCGCAGACACATCTTTAATCAGATTGCCCTCTTGGATATCAATGGCCACGATAGGATAAAGGTATCCAGGTATCACTCGTTCTTAAACAGTGAATTAGGCTCTATAGAAAAAAGCGATGCCCATAAAATGATATCAGGGGAAGGCAGATATATAAGCGATATCTATATATCCCCTGAGAGTGGGCTCTTGTCCTTAGAGGTGGCTGTGCCTGTAAGGAAACATGGAAACAATACATACGGCTTTCTCGTGGCCGATATTAATATCAACACGCTATGGCAGGAGATCTCTCGTATCCATATAGGTAGGCAGGGATATGCCTATATCATTGATAAAAAGGGCCGCTTTGTAGCATACCAGGAGCCATCAATCATCCTTCAAAGGTACGGTGAAATTTTGGAAGATATACCAACCGTCAACCAATTCATAAGGGATAAAGGGGATGCTACCAGGACCGTCTATGAATATAAAGGTTTAAAGGGAGGGGATGTAATAGGTGTCTTTGCACCTATATACGGCACTGACTGGGCTGTCGTTGCTGAGTTACCAAAAGACGAGGCATATGCCGGCATTAAAGAGATGGAGATATACCTCTTGATATTTGCATCCCTTGGTTTACTCACCGCAGGCATAATCGGTTTTCTCATGTCCAATAAGATGGTAAGACATATCCTTTCCCTTATCCATACTGCAGAGAGGATAGGAGAAGGAGACCTTAATGCGCCTATCCCTGAGGTAAACAGAGATGATGAGATAGGCATCCTTGCTCGCACCTTCAATAAGATGCAGGCTGAGCTTAAAAATCTATACAAAAATCTGGATATGCAGGTTCACAGTCTTACAAAAACAAAGGAGGCGCTTCAGGAAAACGCAGAAAAACTACATATGGCAAACCAGAGGATGTCTGAGATTATAGAGTTTCTTCCTGATGCCACCTTTGTTGTTGACGGTAATAAAAAAATTATTGCCTGGAACAAGGCCAGTGAGGAGATAACAGGCATAGCCAAGGCAGATATTATAGGAACAGATGAATATGCGAGGGCATTCTATGGCATAAGGCGTCCCATCCTTGCAGATTTTGTTATGTCAGGTCATGGGTTGGCGGATAATGAATTAAAAAAATACTATCTATCCGTCCAGAAAAAGGGCTCTATTCTTTATGGAATAGCTAGGACCACACACCTATCCAATAAGGACATAGAGTTCCTCTCCGGGGTAGCCTGTCCCCTTTTTGACAGATCAGGGGATATAACCGGCGCCATAGAATCCATCCGTGACATAACAGAGGTTAAACGTCTTGAGATGCAGGTCATGCAATCAAAGAAGCTGGACACCATAGGAACCCTGGCAGGGGGTGTTGCCCATGACTTTAATAATCTCCTCATGGGCATTCTAGGGTATATAAACCTCATGCTGCATGATAAGGGGTTGTCAAAAACCCAATATAATATGCTAAAAAAGATAGAACATCAGGCATTAAGTGGTGCTGAACTTTCAAAGAGACTTCTTGGCTTTGCCCGAGGAGGCAGGTATGAGGTAAGTCCTACATATCTCAACAACATTATAGAAAAGACAGTAGATACCTTCAGCAGGACACGGAGGGATATTGTAATCTATGAGGATTATGAAAAAGAGCCCTGGACATCAGAGGTAGACAGGATACAGATGGAGCAGGTGGTGTTGAATATGCTTATAAACGCCGGGGAGGCAATGCCAGATGGTGGTACTCTCTATATAGAATCAAAAAATGTGGAGCTATTTGATAAGATAGCCCTACAGTACGATCTTCAGCCTGGCAGGTATGTAAAATTTTCTATCAGGGATACAGGTAAGGGTATGGACAATGAGGCATTAGAGAGGGTGTTTGACCCCTTTTATACCACAAAAGAGATGGGCAAGGGGGCAGGGCTTGGGCTTGCATCAACCTATGGCATCATCAAGGCACATGGTGGCTCCATCCATGTAGAGAGTGAGATTGGCAGTGGAAGCAGATTCACAGTATACTTGCCTGCATCAGATAAGGCAGCAGGGATAGAGGTCTCAATGGAGAAAAAAGTAGAAAAAGGCAATGAACTGATACTTCTTGTTGATGATGAGGAGATTGTTCTCGATGTAACCAGTGCCATGCTCGAGGCGCTTGGCTACAGGGTGATTACAGCAAAGAGCGGCAGCGAGGCTATCAGCTTATATAGGGAGAAGGGGTCGCATATTGGCCTTGTAATCCTGGATATGATAATGCCTGGGATAGGGGGTGGGGAGCTCTTTGATGCACTAAAAGACATAAACCCTGATGTAAGGATACTGCTATCAAGTGGATACAGTATAAATGGTAAGGCAAGAGAGATCCTCAATAAGGGCTGTAATGGTTTTATGCAGAAGCCCTTCAAATTGGATGACCTATCTCAGAAGGTCAGGGAGATCCTCAATTCATAGCGGCAAGATTCCTACGCAAAACAAATCTAAAATCTCTATTGCCTTTTATCCATACCGCCATTATCTTCCCCGTGCCAACCACCGCCCAGGACCCTATATAGGGTAATCTTATTGGCAAGGCTGGCAAAGCGGGCACCTACAAGGCCCTGTTGGGCAGAATAGAGTGAACGCTGGGCATCAAGGACACTCAAATAGCTGTCTATCCCCTTTGTATAGCGAACAGAGGCAAGCCTGTAGGTCTCAGATGTTGCCTCAACCAAAGACCTCTGGGCTGATAGCTGCTCATCCACTGTGCCCCTTACGGCAAGGGCATCAGCCACCTCCTTAAACGCTGTCTGAATAGTTTTTTCATAGTTGGCAAGGGCGATCTCTCTTTCTACCTTTGCTGCCTCATAGGATGCCCAAACGCGTGCATCAAATATGGGCATTGTAATCTGCGGTGAGAAGTTCCAGGTGTCCTGACCTGACCTGAAGAGTCTCGATAGGTCTGTGCTTGCTGTTCCTATGGTGGAGGTAAGAGAGATGCTTGGAAAAAAGGCTGCCCTTGCAGCACCTATAAAGGCATTTACTGACTTTAGCGTGTGCTCAGATGCCATTATATCAGGACGCATAAGAAGCACCTCAGATGATAAGCCAGGAGAGACATCCTTTGGCGGGGTTATGCTATCTAAACCTTCAGGCAGGAGTTCTTCAGGGACCTTTGTACCAATAAGAAGGCTCAATGCATTTTCATCCTGGGCAACGATCTGTGTATATCGGGAGACGCTATCCCTTGCTGCATCCACCTGTGTCTGTGCACTACGGAGGTCAAGTTCAGATGCAAGCCCAACCTCATATCGCCTTTTTATCAAATCATAGGTATCCCTCTGGGTCTTGAGTGTATCTTCAGAGAGTTTAAGATTTTCCCTGTCTGCTGCATAGGACAGGTATGCACTGGCAGTAGAATCAATAAGCAGAATCTGGGCACCCCTGTGTGCCTCTTCTGTGGCAAGGTATGCCTCCAATGCCTCGTCCTTTAAGCTCCTTAGACGACCAAAAAAGTCAATCTCCCAGGAAAAGACACCGAGGTCTACGCTATACTGTTTCATGACGCCTGTCCTATTTTTGCTTGAAAGGTCGGCAGGCACGCGCTCTCTGATCCCTGCCCCTGCTGCATCAAGGGCAGGTAATAATTCTGCCCTCTGGATACGATAATATGCCCTTGCCCTATCAACATTTAAGGCAGCGAGTTTAAGGTCACGGTTATTCTTAAGTGCCATATCGATAATCCTTTGAAGCCTTTCATCAATAATAAAATCACGCCATTTGAGCTCTGTTGCAAATGGGGCATCCCCGGGTTTAATCTCCTTATATGCTGTCCCGCCTGGCCATTCCTTCGGAATAGGTGCATCAGGCCTTGTATATCTTGGCGCCATGGTGCAACCACCGAGTAAGGTTAACGCCATAATAAGAATGGATATTGTTATTCTCATAATTATTCACGCCCCTCCTCTGGCTTGGCTACTGGCTCTTTTTTTGAAATCGGACCCAACTGTTTTATCTTGAACTTATTTGATACCAGAACGAAAAAGAGTGGTATAAAGAAAAGGTCAATGAATGTGGCTGAAAGCATACCACCGGCTACCGCAGTTCCAATTGCCTTCATTGCGCCAGCACCAGCGCCTGTTGCTATTGCAAGGGGCAATACACCAAAGAAGAATGCCATGGAGGTCATAAGCACAGGGCGCAGCCTTATCCTCGCTGCCCCTATGGTTGCCTCAATCATGCCCTCGCCACGGGCTATCCTATCGCGGGCAAACTGGATGATAAGGATTGCATTCTTTGTGGATAGCCCCATAGTTGTGAGAAACCCTATCTGATAATAAACATCATTGTGGAGACCCCTTAACCAGGTTGCTGCTGTTGCACCGAATAGACCAAGGGGTAACATGAGGAGATTGGCAATAGGTATCGACCAACTTTCATAGAGGGCAGCCACACAGAGAAAGATTACAAGGATAGAAAAGGCATAAAGAATAGGTGCCTGACTGGTTGCCATCCTCTCCTGGTAGGAGAGCCCTGTCCAGCCATGGGCAATCCCCTGGGGTAATTTCGTGGTAATCTCCTCCATAGCCTGCATTGCCTCGCCAGAGCTTCTACCTGGTGCCGCCTCACCTATTATATTCAATGATGAAAATGCATTATAACGCTCGAGCTGTGGGGAGGCATATTCCCAGCGACCTGCGGCAAATGCCGAGAATGGGACCATCTTCCCAGATATATTGCGGACATAGAGATTTTTTAGGTCCGTGGGTAGCATGCGGTAGGGTGCGTCAAACTGGGTATAAACCCTTTTTACCCTGCCGCCCTGGACAAAATCATTTATATAGGCTGAGCCAAAGGAGGCAGAGATTACATCGTGTATCGAGGTGATAGGGACACCAAGTGCGCCTGCCTTTTCCTTATCCACCTCAACCCTATATTGAGGGACATCCTCAAGTCCATTGGGCCGAACAAACTTTAGTCTTGGGTCTTTTGCAGCCATCTGAAGGAACTGATTTCTTGCCTCCATAAGCTTTTCATGACCAAGACCACCCATGTCTAGTAATTCAAAGTCAAACCCCCTGGATCTACCCAGTTCTACAACAGGGGGTGGGGGAAAGACAAAGATCGATGCCTTTTTATATCCTGCAAATGCCTTCATCGCCCTTTCTGTAATGGCATCCACCCTAAGCGCCCTATGGCCTCGTAGATGCCAGTCCTTTAGCTTTATATAGGCTATACCGTTTGACTGGGTCCTTCCCGAAAGCCCCACGCCAGCAACAGTCATACATGAGTATACTGCCTTTGTTTCGTTCTTTTCAAAGTATCTCTGTATCTCATCCAGCACCTCCTTTGTCTGCTCAAGGGTCGAACCGGTGGGCATAATTACCTGTGCAAGAAGTGCCCCCTGGTCCTCGTCAGGGAGATAGGCGGTGGGCAAACGAAACATTATCAGACCAATCGCCACCACTATTACAACATAGGCAACTATATACCTTAAAACCCTTGTGAATGAATTTTCCACTATCTTCACATAGATATCCCGTAGACGGTAAAAGGTACTATTGAACCTGTGGAAAAAGGGTCGCAAAAAGGGGATGGTCTCTTCCGCTAGGTCGCGCCCTGGTGGTAGAGGTTTGAGGAATGTGGCACAGAGCACAGGTGTTAGAATCAAGGCAACTACAACGGAAAGGAGCATAGCAGCGACAATGGTTAGAGAAAACTGACGATAGATGACCCCTGTGGAACCACTAAAAAAGGCCATAGGACCGAATACTGCCGAGAGCACAAGGCCTATGCCTATCAGGGCACTTGTAATCTGGTCCATAGATTTTGCGGTTGCCTCTTTTGGGGAAAGCCCCTCCTCCCTCATTATACGTTCCACATTCTCCACAACAACAATGGCATCATCCACAAGAAGACCTATGGCAAGTACAGTGGCAAACATGGTAAGCATGTTTATGGAAAAACCAAATAGTCCAAGGACAGCAAATGTCCCCAGGAGGACCACAGGCACGGCAATCGTGGGAATCAGGGTGGCACGGATATTTCCAAGGAAAAGCCACATGATAAAAAAGACGAGGATAACTGCCTCAAAGAGGGTTTTTACAGCCTCCCATATGGCAACCTTTGTAAAAGGTGTGGTATCAAAGGGGTAGACCACCTTCATGCCTGGGGGGAAGTATCTGCCCATCTCCTCCATTTTTGCCTTTATCCTATCGGCTGTCTCTAATGCATTTGCCCCCGCTATAAGCCTTACTGCCATACCAGCAGAGGGCTTTCCATTGTAATATGACTCAATATCGTAGGATTGAGTTCCAAGCTCAACGCGGGCAACATCCTTGATACAAATTTTGGAGCCATCAGTGTTGATCCGTATAGGGATGGCAGCAAATTCATCCGGTGTCTTTAAAAGACTCTGGACAACGATGGAGGCATTAAGCCTTTGACCTTTAACTGCCGGTGCCCCACCAAATTGCCCTGCAGAGACCTCCACATTATATGCCTTTGTCGCGGCAATCACATCCTCGATTGTGAGATTATAGCTGGTCAGCTTGGCAGGGTCAGGCCATATACGCATGGAATAGGGGTAGCCAAAACTTTCTACCTCGCCAACCCCTGGTATTCGGGCAACAATCTTCTCTAGGTTTGATATGGCATAGTCTCTTAAGTCATTGCCATCCATGCTCCCATCCTCAGAAATGAAATTCATGATTAACAGGTAATTTCTCGTTGCCTTCCCGACAGAAACACCCATCTTTTGAACCACCTCAGGAAGGGAGGCTGTGGCAAGCTGGAGCTTATTTTGAACCTTTGCCCATGCAAGGTCCGGGTCTGTCCCTGGTTCAAAGGTAAGCTCGATACGGGAATTGCCTTGCGAGTCACTGATGGCTGTCATGTAAATCATCCTATCAAGGCCTGTCATATACTGCTCAATAATCTGGGTAACAGTATTTTCAACAGTCTCTGCTGAGGCACCTGGATAATAGGAATGAACATATATGGAGGGAGGGGCAATAGGGGGATACTGGGAGATGGGAAGACTATAGATTGCCAATCCCCCTGCCACCATCATAACAATAGCAATAACCCATGCAAAGACAGGACGCTCCAGAAAGAATCTCGATAACATATATGCTCCTTTGCTACTTTTCTTTTTGAGAAGGTTTTGCCTGTGTCTCCTCAGGCGCCTTAGTCTTTTCCTCGCCTTCCTTGAATGGAACAACCTTTACAGGGGAGCCAGGCCGAACCATCTGGATCCCCTCCATAATCACCTGCTCGCCCGGTGAAAGGCCTGATAAAACGAGCCATCTGTTACCTATTGTCTTATCAACTATGAGCGGCCGAAGCTCTACCTTATTCTCCTTAGTTACAACATACGTAAAGGGGTTTCCCTTTGTATCACGTGATACAGCCTGTTGTGGGGCAAGGATTGCCTGTTTATTTACCCCTTCTTTTACCACCTCCCTCACAAACATACCGGGTAAAAGTATTTTTTGGGGATTGGGAAATACTGCCCTTAAAATAACCGAGCCTGTGGTTGGGTCCACGGTAATATCACGAAATTGCAGGTCTCCCTCCAGAGGATAAACTGTGCCATCTTCAAGAAGGAGTTTGACCTTATCCTGATTTTTCCCGTCATGTTTTAGACGTCCCTCCTCTAGCCGACGTTTGAGTTCCATCAGCTCGACAGTGGATTGGGTAACATCAACGTAGATGGGATCCAATTGCTGGATGGTTGCCATTGCCATGGTCTGATTTGCTGTAACCAATGCACCCTCAGTCACATTTGATTTTCCAATACGACCCGATATAGGCGCCGTGACCTTTGTATATCCCAGGTTAATACTGGCTGACTCTACTGTTGCCTTCCAGTAGTTCACCTCTGCCTCTGCCTGCTTGTATGCTGCAGACGCATCATCATATTCCTGCTGGCTCACCGCCTTATCAACAATCAATTCTTTATATCGCTCATATCTCTGTTTTATTGCAGGTAGGCTTACCTCTGCCTTTACAAGGGCGCTTTTTGCATTATCAAGGGCTGCCTGAAATGGTGCAGGGTCTATCTGATAAAGCACCTCGCCTGCCCTGACATCTGTGCCTTCTGTAAAAAACCTTTTCAGTATAATACCGCTTACCTGTGGTCTTACCTCAGCTATCCTGTAGGCAGACACCCTGCCCGGGAGTTCAGTGGTAAGGGTAATTGTTTCATATGACAAGGTTAAAACAGAGACCTCAGGGGGTCCAAGCTGGGGGGGCGCCTTTGAGCCCCTGCACCCCATCAAGGTAAGGCAAAAAAACACAACAGGTATTATGATAAATATTTTTTTTATGTTGAATCCCTGCATAAAGCACCCCTTTTTAATATATCAGACTATGGCTTCGTCTGTCTTGAGCAGTCCATACAAGATAAGCCTACAGCACTCATCAGGGCCAAAAAGGTTATCGGGGTCAACAACAACAGAAAGGACAAAACCCCTTAATATCCCCATAATAACCTTGGTGACCTCTTCTGGATTACACCTTACAAAGATACCCCTGTCTATCCCTTTTCTTATTATCTCCATAACCAGGGCCTTTTGTCTCTTGAAAAAATTTTTTTCATCTCTATGCCAAAGGTAAACCCCTGCTCCCTACTCTCTGTTATTATGAATTCCCTATTTTGTTTCGCATATTCTATGCTCATGCTTATATATACCCTCAGGGCGTCCAGAGGATTATCAAGGGATTGGATAGCCGTCTCTATTATTGACAAGTGTTCACCAAATTTTTCCCTGATTAAAAAAAGGCAGAGCTGTTCTTTATTTTTAAAATAGAGATATATGCCACCTACGCTTATCCCTGCGTCATCGGCAATCATTCGCATTGTTGTCCCTGCATATCCATGTATCGAAAATACCCTGGAGGCTGAATCTATTATGTTTTGCCTCGACTGTTTAGATGAACGTCTGTTCATGTGAATCGCCGTTCAGTTTATATTGTTGAAAAAAAGATGTCAATAAAAAATTGAGATATTTTTCAAGGGCATCAATCAGTTGAATTATGTAAGGCTCTCAGGGTATAATCCATTATCATGTCATACATAGCGGATCTGCATATCCATTCTGGTTTTTCAAGGGCAACAAGCCCTGAGATGACCCCTGAGGGGATCTGGCGATGGGCGCAAATTAAGGGTATATCTGTAATCGGCACAGGGGATTTTACCCATCCAGGATGGTTCAACGAGATTTCAGAGAGGCTTGAGCCTGCGGGAAATGGTCTTTTATGCCTGAAGAAAGAATATCTTAGGCAGGATATACCCCAATCGTGCCGATCTGATGTATTTTTCGTGCTCACCGGCGAGATAAGCTGCATATACAGTAAGGATAAAAAAACCCGAAAGGTGCACTGTATCCTTATTGTGCCAGATATGGCAACCGCTGCTAGGATAAACATTACCCTTTCAAGGATTGGAAATCTGGGCTCCGATGGGAGACCCATCCTTGGGCTTGATGCAAAGGAACTTTTGAGGATTACCCTTGATACCTCCCCTGATGCCATGTTTATCCCTGCCCATATATGGACACCCCATTTTTCCGTATTTGGTGCCGCATCAGGCTTTGACTCCCTGGAGGGGTGTTTTGAGGAACTCACACCCTGCATCTCTGCAGTAGAAACAGGGCTCTCCTCAGACCCCCCTATGAACTGGCGACTTTCACGTCTTGACAGCATAACCCTCATATCCAACTCCGATGCCCATTCACCCTCCAAGATAGGCAGGGAGGCGAACATATTTGAAGGGGATATCTCGTATAAGGGGATTATAGAGGCAATAAAGACACGGAGGGGCCTTGGGGGGACAATAGAGTTCTTCCCCGAGGAGGGCAAATATCACTACGATGGCCACAGGGCCTGCGGCGTATGCCTTTCCCCTGAGGAGACAAGGGCATATAACTATATCTGCCCTGTGTGCAACAGACATCTGACCATAGGCGTCATGCACAGGGTTATAGCCCTTGCTGACAGGGATAATGGTAAAAAACCAGAGGGCGCCCCTGGCTACAGGTCTATCATACCCCTGCCAGAGGTAATTGCCGAGACCTTAAAGGCAAATCCCAATAGCAAGGCGGTAATAAACAGTTATTATAAACTCATCTCTGCCCTGGGTCCTGAATTCAGGATCCTCCTTGATACGCCCTATGCTGATATTAAAGGGGTATCAAATCAGCTCATCGCAGAGGCTATAAAGAGGATGCGGGAGGGCAGGGTGCACATATCCCCGGGTTTTGATGGGGAATACGGAAAGATAAAGATATTTGAAGACACAGAAAGAGACCCTCTTAAAGGACAGATGAGCCTCTTTTAGTAATAATTCTATTGTCAATGGTTATAACAGAAAACCAGATACTCCATGGACTCAATGAGCCTCAGATACAGGCTGTAACCCATACAGAGGGGCCCATCCTTGTTGTTGCCGGTCCTGGGACAGGTAAGACCCTCACTATTACAAGGCGCATTGCATATATCTTGAGTAAAGGGGTAAAACCTGAGGGTATCCTGGCAATCACCTTTACCAATAGGGCAGCCAGGGAGATGCGTGAAAGGACAGAGGCATATACAGGCCAGGCTGGCAGATACCTATTCATTGGGACATTCCATGCCTTTGGCATAGATATAATAAGACACACATCAGACAGAAACTACAGGATTATAGGGAGGGATGACCAGATTGAGATACTAAAGAATCTTACAGGAGGTACCACAAGGGATGCCCTAAAGGCACTAGATGCCATCTCAAGGAACAAAAATATCCTTGATGGAAGAGAGATGGGATATAGTGATATTTTTAAAAGATATGAGACAACCCTCAAGGATATGGATGCCCTTGACCTTGATGACCTTATCCTAAAGGCAGTTGAACTCCTAAGGGATAGAGAAAGGATAGGGGCATACGCAGGCAGATTTAAATATATCATGGTAGATGAATATCAGGATATAAACCCCAGCCAGTATATGCTTATAAAGCATCTGTCTGAATTTACAACCAATATCTGCGCTGTCGGTGATTCTGATCAGGCAATCTACTCATTCAGGGGCGCTGATGTGGAAAACTTCTTCAATTTTAAGAAGGATTTCTGCGGGTCAAGAACAGTCGTTCTCAGGGAAAACTATCGTTCATCTAAAGTCATTGTGGATGCCTCACAGTCTCTAATAAGAAATAATGTCAAGAGGATAGAAAAGGATATATATGCTGTTGCCCCTAAAGATGATACACCTATCAAGATCATTGCTGCAGCGGATGAAGTAGCAGAGGCATCGGCAATCGCAAGAGAGATAGGGAAAAGGATGGGTGCCATGAGCCATTTTCAGCTCATGCAGGCAGAGGAGAGTTTGGATTACAGGGGAGGCTCATATAGGTTTTCAGATTTTGCTGTCCTCTATAGGACCAATAGCCAGGCGGGTGCCCTTAGGGATGCCTTAACTGAGGCAGGTATCCCCTTCAGGGTGGTAGGGAATGATAAGAACAACAGGGCATTAAGGGACATAGAAAAAAGACTGGCAGGCTATCTCCATGATGGATGGGGCAGCCTAACCCTTGAAAAGATCCTTGAGGATGCATTTGTATCGGCAGGGGAAGATGTCCTTGGAGGGCTCAGAAAAAACCTGCTTCTCGCATACATGGGGCTTCCTGTGGCACAGGCATTGCAAAAAATTATTGATGAACTCTCTCTGTTTAGCTCTTCCGATGCCTATGACCCCACGGTAGATACAGTGACCCTTATGACCCTTCATATGTCAAAGGGGTTAGAGTTCAGGGTTGTCTTTATTGCTGGCGTGGAAGATAGCATCATCCCCTATGGTGGACCAGGCAGAGACAATAATGATATAGAAGAGGAGAGAAGGCTATTCTATGTAGGGATAACAAGGGCTAAGGAGGAGTTGTGCATTACCTACTGTCATAACAGGTCATCCTATGGCAGGCAAAAACAGTCCATGCCCTCATTATTCATAAAAGAGATACCACGGGGATACATAGAATATATAGAACTACCCGGGAAGGATAAAAACAGAAAAAAACCACGACAGCAGAGGCTGTTCTAAAAAGAATAATCCTCTATATCCTCGTATAGATCCTTTGTAAAACGGGGTGTGCAGATAGCAAGAAAAACAAGGTCATCTGTCCCTTTATTCCCTATCCTCTGGGGACACATAGGCGGTATTATCACTGTATCCCCTGGGTTTACCTCTGTAGGCGGTAGGGCACCAACCTGAACAAAGCCCTTTCCATGGAGGATGTAATATCGCTCTGTAGTTGCCTTAAGCCTGTGCCACCGCGTCACAACCCCAGGCTCAACCCTTGCCCTTGCAATAGAGGCCTCCGGGTAATCAGGGTTATTTAAAATCTCTACTATATAGCATCCCTCTGGTGTCCAATATTCCCTTGAGAGGTCCTGCCTTATTACCGCCTCTTTCATAAAACACCTCGGTCATGCTATATCGTCTGGGAGGGCAATCTCCTGATCTGTGAGATAACACTGGGGGTCTTCCCCCCATATGTCGCCTGTTACTGCCTCTGCCCTGACCCTAAAATTCCCACCGCATACATCAAGCCATCTGCATGTCCTGCATCTGCCTTTTACGAACCTCTTTTTGTGCTTCAGCCTTGCCATAAGGGGGTCAGAGGTATCCATCCATATCTGGCTAAACGGCCTCTCCCTGATATTCCCAAAGCTATAGTGTCTCCAGAACTGGTCTGCGTGGACATTCCCCTCCTCATCAATGCAGGCAATGCCCACGCCTGATGAATTGCCCTCATTCATCATGAGGAGCTCGTATACCTCATCTGCCCTTTTTCTATCCTCCTGGAGTAAACGGAGATACACATAGGGTCCATCTGCATGATTATCCACTGTGAGAACCTCAACCTGCCTACCCCTATCAAAAAATTCCTTTGTCCTCTCCATTATATAATCAACCACCTCTCTCTGTCTATCGTGGGGAAGGTCCTCATCCATAATGCTTGTGCCCCTCCCTGCATATACGAGATGGTAGAAGCAAACCCTGTCAATACCCTCTTTCTCAAGGAGGTCGAATATTTTTGGCACCTCTCTGTAGTTCCCCCTATTTATTGTAAACCTCAGCCCCACCTTTATCCCTGCCTTTTTTGCATTCCTTATCCCCCCTATTGCCATATCAAATGCACCCTTTTTTCCTCTAAAGGCATCATGGACAGGGCCAATGCCATCAAGGCTGACACCAATATAGGAAAGGGAGCATTCAGAGAAAACCTGTGCCATTTTTTCTGTAATAAGGGTGCCATTTGTAGATATAACAGCCCTTATACCTTTTTTTACAGCATAGTCAATAAGTTCGGGGAGGTCCTTTCTCAAGAGGGGCTCACCCCCCGAAAAGAGTAAGACAGGGACACCAAATACAGCAAGGTCATCTATAAGGGCCTTTCCCTCACCTGTTGAGAGCTCATTGCCTCTGTAGTTTTCATTCTCTGCCCTGGCATAGCAGTGGATACACTGGAGATTGCACCTCTTTGTCATATTCCAGACAACCACAGGTCTCTTGTCCTTTGAGAACTGAAGGAGATGGGATGGAAGCCGGCCTGAATCCCTTGCATATCTCAAGGGGTCTGATGCCTCCACGGCACCGCAGTATAATTTTGATATGCCAATCATATTTTATTTTGTCTCTAAAAAAATAAAATGTCAACCCCGTTGTTCTTGCATTAGACCTATATATATGTTATGTTTAGGCATTCGGGGCGTGGCGCAGTTTGGTTTAGCGCGCTTGCCTTGGGAGCAAGAGGTCGCTGGTTCAAATCCAGTCGCCCCGACCATAGATTTCTTGATAATAATAACGGGTGTAGGATTATGAAAAGACTCGGTTTATGGTGGAGGGCCACAAGGCCCTTTTCTCTTACAATAAGCACCTTGCCTCCCATACTGGGTGGCCTTATTGCAAAGATGGAAAACCCGGAACTTATTTTTAACTGGCTTTACTTCTTTCTTGCCCTCATAGGCTGTGTTGTGGCCCATGTAGGCGCAAACATGATAGCAGATTACTGTGATTACAAAAAAGGGGTGGACAGGGAAGGCACCTATGGCT
>JGI12104J13512_1000097_pt1 | contig 89572 bp, 83 predicted proteins | sample TerdegcTABiofilm_FD_13512 | JGI IMG/M metagenome (IMG submission 13512)
CCGGATACATTTAACTATATTTGTTGATGTGAGGTTTGCAGCAGTCGAAAGATTGCTGCAGGCTTCCTAGGTATCCATGATAGTCGAGCAAAGGTCATTATAGGTTCCGTAATGGTTCTCGGCAGTCGAAAGATTGTTCTGGGCTATGCAGGGATTTATAATGGCTGTAGCGTAGTTCATTACGGGCTCTTTGTAAAAGTAAGAAACCTTTCTCTTAGATGAGGAAGGTTTCTTATTTTTATCGAAGGAGTCAGGGGAAGCAAAGGGATGTTCCGCCTGTTCGTCAGGTTGCCACGGTACCTTCGCATGTGCTGCTGGCCATGGGCGTACCGCCCTGAAAACCGCTCGCGGATCGCTCCGGCTTACTCTTGGAAGAGGGATGTGGAATATTTCCTTGATATTTTGCCGCCTATAATTGATCGCTTGAGGACAGCAGCGCCATTTTTTAATAATTAAGGTGAACATGGTGTTAAGTCTTACTGGAATAGTGTTAATGTTGACAATAATTATTTGCCATGCTAAGATCATCCCATAAATCCTACTGATTAACTCTGTTTTAGAGTTAATTAAAAATAATTGTCAAAGGTGCGCTATTGTGGCTAAAGAAAAGGTTGTCGTAGCTATGAGCGGCGGTGTTGACAGTTCTGTCACCGCCGCCCTCCTGTTGCAGCAGGGTTATGATGTAATCGGTGTCACCATGCAAATTTGGGATTCCGCCCAAACTGAAGTGGGAGGGGAATATACCGGGTGCTGTTCATTGGCGGCTGTTGAAGACGCGAGACGGGTAGCCGGTAAATTAGGTATTCCTTATTATGTAATGAATTTCCGCGATATCTTCGAGGAAAAGGTGATCGACTACTTTACTTCCGAATACTTGCGCGGGCGCACGCCTAACCCTTGTATTGCCTGCAACCGGTACATTAAATTTGAAGCTTTGCTGGGCAAGGCGCTGGGGCTGGGGGCTGAATATATTGCCACCGGCCATTACGCGCGTCTGGGCTTCAGCGAGAAATACGGACGTTATACGGTGCGCCGTTCAGCCGACCGGAGGAAAGACCAGACATACGTATTGTACGGTTTCACCCAGCACCAGATTGCCCATACCCTGATGCCTCTGGGGGACTACACCAAGGAGCAGGTAAGAAAAATGGCCGCCGGTTTTGGCCTGCCGGTCGCGGAAAAGGCTGAAAGCCAGGAAATCTGTTTTGTCCTTGACGACAACTACCGTGGTTTTTTACAGGAAAAAAAGTTTGACATCAAGCCTGGCCCGTTCCTGAACCTGAAAGGCGACATCATCGGAGAGCATCAGGGCATTCCTTTTTATACTGTCGGTCAACGCCGCGGGCTGGGCCTGGCAACGGGGGAACGTCTTTATGTGGTAAAAATAGACACTAATAGCAACGCTATCACCTTAGGGCCTGAAGAGGCCATTATGGGCACATGTTTAACAGCGGAGGATGTAAATCTGATTCTCTATGAGGATCTGGCCGGTTCCATGGAAATTGAGGCGCAAGTGCGCTATAACGGCAGGCCGGCTCCGGCCACTATGGCTCCCTTGCCCGGCGGCGGTGTAAAAGTGTGCTTCCACTCACCGCAGCGCGCCATTACTCCCGGACAGGCAGTCGCTTTTTACCACGGGGATTGCCTGGTGGGCGGGGCTACCATAGATATTGCGAAATAAAAACCGCCTTTGGATTATGCTTATATGCTATCAAATGCGAAGTGGGTATACAGAAGTATTGTCATGTGCATTTTTTATCAGGCGGGTGGACATAATAGCAATTAAAGTTTGGATTTAATCGCTGAATGGGGGCGAAACTCTTGACTTGCCCGGTCTGCGGTGGCAAAGCCATTGGGAAAGTTGGTATTGACCAGTTTTACTGCTGGGATTGTTGTGTGGAATACCGGATTAATAAAGAAGGCGTTCAGATTTACGAGTTGGCTGAAGACGGCAGTCTGGTCGCTTTTGACCCGCAAAATGAATTTCTGCTTTAGGGAGCGGGACGTGGTGACATGTACTCCTGAATATAATTTAACAGCAAGGCTTTTTTGAGTTTTAAGTGGGGGGAGATTCTCCCCACTTATGTTTTGGTGGTGGAAAAGTTGTCCTGGTGGAATGAAAATAATGCAAAGAAACTGCTTTTCTTAAGCGGTGCGGTTTTTTTTGTCATATATTTTTTTTATCTAATCAAGGGATTAATCTTTTCCCTGGGATTGGCTGTCTTGCTGACGTACCTTTTAGACCCTTTAGTCAGTATCCTGGAAAAAAGGGGTACATCAAGAACGGGGGCGATTCTGCTGGTATATCTGGCGCTGTTCTTTTTCGGCGCGGGTATTTTTTTGTACGGTTTGCCCCGCACTATCGAGCAGCTCAATACCCTGGCTGAGACAATCCCGCAGTATACCGAACAGGTCCAGGACATTGTCCGGTCCGTGCAGTCCCGCTATGTCAGTCTGAGTATTCCGGAAGGCATGAGGCAGGTTATTGACGAACGTTTTCGCTGGCTGGAAAATATAATTCTGCAGCAGGTCAGGCTGACCGTGGCGTCCTTAATCGGCGCGGCGGGATATGTATTTAAAATAATCCTGGCGCCGGTGCTCGCTTTTTATTTTTTAAAAGACCTGGAATTAATAAAAAGAAAAACTATTAAAATATTGCCTGAAGAGTGGCGGAATGATGTTGCCGGGATCTTGCGCGAGATCGATCGGGTTTTGGGTAGTTATGTCAGGGGCTATTTTTCCGTGGCGGCCATTGTCGGCGGGCTGACAGCGGCTAGTATGGCCTTTCTGGGCATGGAGTTTGCCATGATGCTGGGTCTTATTGCCGGAATAACTGAGTTAATCCCTTATTTCGGGCCGGTGATCGGCGCGGTGCCGGCAGTCTGCCTGGCGATCTTGCATTCCAAGTGGCTGGCCGTGAAAGTTGCGCTGGCGTTTTTAATTATCCACCAGTTGGAAGGAAATATTATCTCCCCCAAGATCTTGGGTGACAAGGTGGGTTTGCACCCGCTCGTGGTGATCTTCAGCCTTTTCGCCGGAGGTGAACTCTACGGTTTGACGGGAATGCTGCTTGCCGTTCCCGTGGCGGCTGTCTTAAGAGTGATCCTCAGTTTCATTTACGGCAAAGTGTTCGTTTGCTAATCCCTCCAAAATGCCTCTCTCCTTGACACCCGGCAATTTCATTCTGTATAATCTGTATAATTAGAGCGAAAATTATGGTTTTTTTTGCAGTAGGAGGCATTATGTTTTGATGACTGGCAATGAGATTAGGGAGAGTTTTTTGAAATTTTTTGAGAAAAAGGGCCATAAGATTTTGCCCAGCGCCTCTCTCATTCCTTTAAGCGACCCCAGCATCCTCTGGACGGCTGCCGGAATGGTGCCGTTCAAGCCGTATTTTACCGGAGCCGCCAAATCGGAATTTCCCAGAGTGGCAACCTGCCAGAAATGTATCCGCACCCCGGATATTGAGTCGGTGGGAAAGACAGCCCGGCACCACACATTTTTTGAAATGCTGGGCAACTTTTCTTTTGGGGATTATTTTAAGGAAGACGCCATTCCATGGGCCTGGGAATATGTGACTGAAATACTGCGCCTGTCGCCGGACAAGCTTTGGATAACTGTTTATCAGGATGACGATGAAGCTTTTGACCTATGGCACCGGGTGGTCGGTGTGCCCGCCGGCCGTATTGTCAGAATGGGTAAAGACACCAACTTCTGGGAAATTGGCGTCGGACCCTGCGGCCCTTGCTCAGAGATATATGTGGACTTGGGCGCGGAGCGCGGCTGCGGTTCACCGGAATGCGCGGTCGGTTGCGAATGCGACCGTTACATTGAAATATGGAATCTGGTTTTTATCCAGTATTTCAGAAATGAAGAGGGCAATTACTCTCCATTGGACAATAAGGGCATAGACACCGGAATGGGATTGGAGCGGGTAGCCTCGGTGCTGCAAAATGTTCCTTCAAACTTTGAAACAGACCTTCTGCGCGAAATTATGGATTTTTCGGCGGAACTGCTCGACCTTAAATACGGCACTGACAGCAAAACCGACCTTGCCTTAAAAGTAATTGCGGATCACTGCCGGGCGATAACTTTTGCCGTGGCTGACGGTGCCCTGCCGTCTAATGAGGGCAGGGGCTATGTGATCCGGCGGCTGCTCCGGCGGGCCGTGCGTTTCGGCAGGCTGCTGGGCATGCAGGGTCTTTTTCTGAACCAGGTGGCCCGCACCGTAATCCGGCAGATGGGCGCGGCATACCCGGAGCTGCTTGAAAAGCAAGAACACGTGCTGAAGGTCATTCAAGCCGAGGAAGAACGTTTTGGGGAGACGCTGGCCCAGGGTACGGAGATGTTAAACCAAATTATCGCCGGGTTGAAAATGTCGGGCGGTTCGGTTGTGCCGGGGGCCGACGCTTTTAAATTATACGACACCTACGGCTTTCCCCTGGAGCTTACTCAGGAGATGGCTGCCGAGCAAGGGCTGACAGTCGATGCGGACGGCTTCGGGGCGGCCATGGATGAACAGCGGCAGCGCGCCAGGAACGCCAGGCAGGAAACCGAATACATTTCTGAACGGGACGCTTTTTTCAAGGACCTGCGCGGGCAGCTGGGGGAAACTGTTTTTGTCGGGTACGACTTGTTGGAAGCTGAAGCGGAAGTGCTCGGCATCTTCAAGGGAGATGAGCGGGTAAAATCGGCGACAGCCGGGCAAACCGTGGATTTCGTTCTCGATGTTACCCCCTGTTACGCTGAATCCGGCGGCCAGGTAAGCGACCATGCCAGATTTTCCGCTGCCGGGCTGGAAATAGAAATTTTCGAAGTGAGCAAGCCGGTGGAGAACCTTTTTATTCATCGGGGCAAAGTAATCAGCGGCACAATTAAGGAACACGACCAGGTGCTGGTGCAGGTGGACCGTTCCAGGCGGGCCGCAGTAAGCCGCAACCACTCCGCCACGCACCTTTTGCAAAAAGCGTTGAAAACAGTGCTGGGCGGGCATGTCCACCAGGCGGGTTCGCTGGTTGAGCCGGAAAGGCTGCGCTTTGATTTTACCCACTATGCCGCTGTGTCGCCCGAGGAGCTTAAGCAGGTGGAGAAAATAGTTAACAACGCGGTGCTGGCCAATCTGCCGGTGGAGGTTTTTGAAACGTCGGTTTCAGAAGCACGCGCTATGGGAGCGGCCGCGCTTTTCGATGAGAAATACGGTGAAAGAGTCCGGGCAGTGAAAATGGGCGATTTTAGCCTGGAGCTGTGCGGCGGGACGCACCTGCGCTCTACCGCCGAAGCGGGGCTGTTCAAGCTTGTGGGCGAAAGCAGCGTGGGGGCCGGACTGCGCCGCATTGAAGCGGTAACCGGGGAAGGCGCCTTGCGCCACATTGAAGCGGGCGAGGAGCAATTGGCGGAAATAGCCCGGCTGGTCAAGGCGCCGCTGCATGAAGCGACGCGCCGGGTGGAAGGTCTTCTTCAGAATGTCAGAGAACTGGAAGCCGAATGCGACAACCTCCAGGCCAGGCTGGCCAGGTATCAGGTCCAGGATTTGCTGGACCGGGTGAAAGAAGTTAAAGGAGTAAAAGTATTGGCCGGGCAGGCCGCCGCACCGGATATGGACAGCCTGCGCGGCATGGTGGACCTGTTGAAAGATAAAATAGGCACCGGCGTGATCGTCCTCGGCAGCCCGGTTGGCGATAAAGTAAATCTGGTGGCGGCGGTGACGAAAGATTTGTTGAGCCGCGGCCTGCACGCCGGTAAAATGATTAAGGAAATTGCCGCCATGGTCGGCGGCGGCGGCGGCGGTCGGCCTGAGATGGCCCAGGCCGGCGGCAAGGACCCGTCACGCCTGAGCGACGCGCTGGAAAAAGCATACAAGGTTGCTGAGAGTCAAATTAAGGATTAACGGTCCTGATTACGAGTGTCAATAATCATGGCAACCTCTTCGCAATTGGGAAACTTAGGACAGTTGACACATTCCTTCCAGACTTTCTGGGGCAAAGATTCTTTAGCCACGATTTGAAAACCGCATTTTTCAAAAAACGCCTGCTGATAGGTCAAGGCGAATACACGGGGAATGGCCAGCTCTCGCGTTTCATCAATGAATGCTTTAACGAGATTGCGGCCGATTCCCCGTCCTGCGTATTCCGGTGCCACGGCCAGCGCCCGGATTTCAGCGAGGTCTTCCCAGATAATATTCAGCGCGCCGGCGCCGATCACCATACCTTGCTCTTCAGCAATTGTCAGCTCGCGCAGACTCTCGTAAAGCATGGCGCGAGACCGCGCCAACATCAGTCCCCGGCCGGCATAGTAAGTAATTAATGCGTGAATCGGCTCAACGTCGGTTATTTTAGCTTTGCGATAGATCATTTACGTCACCTTTCCCTGAAATTAGTAACAATTATAAACCATTGTGCTGCTTGTAGTAAAACATAAATCTTTCTATTTATATTGATGTGGACAAGAATATATGTTGAACTGATTCCCTATTATTTATGACCATGCCAATTATGGTAATTATTTACATGGTATTAGAATAAAATGGCAATATATATACTTTTTTATATAATGAGCAGGATATTTGTTTACTAAAAAGAATTAATAATTAAACCTGCTGATTAATTAAGATTTTTAAATATTCCATTGAAAATGGAAGAAAACGAAAGGGAAGATATACTAAATGATTGATGATAATAATAAAAAATCTGGTATTAAAATTGAGTCCAAAGTTGTTCATGGTTATAAAGGGTATGACCCGCTGACCGGCGCTATAAGCATCCCTATTTACCAGACTGCGACATTTAGACACTCCGCTCTTTACGAGAAAGCCGGCTACGATTATTCCAGGGTGCAGAATCCTACCAGAGAAGAACTCGAAGATACTATTGCTATTCTTGAAGGCGGGAAGTACGGCTTTGCCTTCTCCAGTGGTCTGGCCGCAGTGGTAGCCATTTTTTCCATGCTTCGAGCGGGAGATCATGTTGTGGTTTCCGACGATCTATATGGTGGAACGTACAGGCTAATTGAGGAGATTTGGGTAAAATACAATACCGAGTTTACTTATGTGGATACTTCACGCGTTGAGAAGGTGGAGGAGGCGCTTCGCCCCAATACCCGGATGGTATTTATCGAGACGCCGACCAATCCGATGATGAAGGTGGCTGATATCGCGGCAATTGTGGGTTTGGTGAAATCCAGGGGTATTCTGACGGTGGTGGACAATACCTTTCTTACTCCGTTTTTTCAGAGACCGATTGAGTTTGGGGCGGATATTGTTATTCACAGCGCCACCAAATTTCTTGCCGGCCATCATGATACCATGGCGGGATTGGTTGTTGTGGAAAAAGAATCGCTTGCGGAAAAGCTCCGTCTGATTCTCAAAACTGAGGGGTCCGGGTTGTCCCCGTTTGATTCATGGCTTGTTCTCAGAGGGATTAAAACGCTCGCGCTGCGCATGGAAAGACACCAGAAGAATGCTGTTATGGTGGCTGATTGGCTAAAGACACATCCTAAAGTGGAAAGAGTTTATTTTGTCGGCTTGCCGGAACATGAATCATATCAGATTTCCAAACGCCAGAGTGATGGTTTCGGCGGCATGATCTCATTTACAGTGAAAGACGTGGCGCTGGTTGAGCAAGTGCTGCAAAAAGTCGAGTTGATCATATTTGCCGAGAGTCTTGGCGGAACTGAATCATTGATTACCTATCCGATGGTGCAGACGCACGCGTCTATTCCGCAGGAAATTAGAGAGCGCGTGGGAATCACGGATAAGCTGCTCCGGCTTTCCGTGGGCATAGAAAATGTTGAGGATATAATAAATGATCTCGACCAGGCGTTGGCCTAGTTCTGTTTGGGGGAAAATGAAAATGAAGTTTACCAAAATGCAGGCTTTGGGCAACGATTATATATACATCAATTGTTTAAACCAGGTAGTTGACAACCCCTCAAAGTGGGCGGTTTTTTTAAGCAACCGCCACTACGGAGTGGGGTCGGACGGACTTGTATTAATCCTGCCGTCTGAAAAAGCTGATTTCCGGATGCGGATGTTTAATCCTGACGGAACCGAAGCGGAGATATGTGGAAACGCACTCAGGAGTGTGGGCAAATATGTATATGACTATGGGTTGACGAAAGAATCAAGTCTTAGTATTGAAACTCTCGCCGGCATTAGAATATTGGAGCTGACTGTTAAAAATGGTCTTGTTTCCATGATTTCGGCAGATATGGGGATTCCTGTTCTGGAGCCGTTAAAAATACCGGTGGATTTCCCCGGTGATGCTTATGTGGAGCAGCCGTTGAAAGTTGACGGCCGTGTTTTCATGGCTACGGCCGTGTCAATGGGAAATCCGCATGTGGTGGCTTTTATCGATGATGTGGACACTTTTCCCTTGGCACGTTATGGCCCGGCGATGGAGCATCATAAAATTTTTCCGAAAAAGGTTAATGCTGAATTTGCCCAGGTTATTGACCGGAACACGTTGAAAATGCGGGTTTGGGAGCGGAGCACCGGAGAAACGCTCGCATGCGGCACGGGATGCTGTGTTTCAGTGGTCGGCGGCGTGCTTACCGGACGTTGTGAGCGTAAAGCCGTGGTCAGGCAAATCGGCGGCGAATTGTATATCGACTGGGATGCCGGCAGCGGGCATATTTTTTTGACAGGCCCCTCGGAAAGGGTGTTCGACGGGGAGATATAGATGGAGGAATCGTCATGAGGCTGTCGCAGATTATCGAAGGGATGCAATATTCACATACTGACGGGGATATGGATATAGAGATCACCGATATAGCGTACGACTCCCGGAAAGCGGTTCCCGGCAGTCTTTTTGTCTGTATTGAAGGCACGGTCGCGGACGGGCATCAATTTATTCCCGCCGCCTGCGAACGTGGAGCGAAAGCTTTGTTGGCGCAAAAACCGGTCCAGGTTCAGCAGGGCGTGACGGTAATATATGTGGAGAACACACGTTACGCTTTAGCATATGTTTCAGCCGCGTTTTTCGGCCACCCTTCACGGCGGCTCAAACTTATCGGCGTTACCGGCACCAAAGGGAAAACCACCACCGCTTATATGATCAAATCCATTCTGGAGCAGGCCGGCCATAAAACCGGCTTAATCGGCACTATTGAAACTATTGTGGGGGAGCGGAAGAGCAAAGCGCGAAATACCACGCCGGAGTCCTACGATTTGCAAAAGCTTTTCAGGGAGATGCTGGATAATGGCTGTGACAGCGCCGTCATGGAAGTTTCATCGCAAGGACTGATGATGGAACGCGTGGCGATGACTGACTTTGATGTCGGTATTTTCACTAACATTTCACCGGATCATATCGGCCCCAATGAACATGCATCCTTTGCGGATTACCTTCAGTGCAAATCAAAACTTTTTAGAATGTGCCGGCATGGCATGATTAACATAGACGATCCCAAGCACGAGGAAGTCTTGACGGGGAGTACCTGTAAGGTTACTACATTTGGGTTTTGTGACAATGCGGAATTCAGGGCCGTAAAACTAGAGCGGCTTGCCCGGCCCGGGTGGCTTGGGGTGATGTTCAGGCTGCGCGGCCCGGGGCTGGAATTTGATATTACCGTGGGGGTTCCTGGTGAGTTTAACGTATACAACGCTCTGGCCGCGATTTCGACATGTCTGCTTTTAGGGGTCGGCCCCGACGCCGTCAGCCTCGCGCTGGAAAACATCAGGGTCAAAGGCCGCCTGGAATTTGTGCCGGCCCTGCCGCATTTCACCTTGCTGATAGATTACGCCCACAATGCCGTCAGCCTGGAGAACCTGTTGAATACGCTTCGCTCTTACCAGCCTGCAAGGTTGATCTGCTTATTTGGCTGCGGCGGCAACCGCGCAAGGCGGCGGCGCTTTGAAATGGGTGAAATATCCGGGAGGTTGGCTGATTTTACTATCTTAACCGAGGACAACCCGCGTGATGAAGATCCTGAGGAGATCATCAAGGACATTGAGCAGGGTATTAAGCCGACGGAAGGAAAATATGTAAAAATTCACGACAGGCGAGAGGCTATCCGTTACATGATAGAAACGGCGCAGCCGGGCGATATCGCGGTGCTTGCGGGTAAAGGGCACGAACAGTATCAGGAAATTCGCGGCACTAAATATCACATGGATGAACGTGAAATCGTCGCGGATGTTCTAAAGTCCTTAAACCGTTAAAAGCAAGCTAAGGTGGTGGCCATGAAACCGCTGAGTGTTGAGCAGGTGCTGCATGCTGCCGGAGGACGGCTGCTTTGCGGCAGCCGTGACAAAAAGTTTCTTTTGGTGCATACGGATTCGAAAAAAAAAGGGAATAACTCATTGTTTGTGCCGATTATCGGCAGCCGGGTTGACGGACATGATTTTATTGAAGACGCTTTTGCAAACGGCGCGGCGGGAGTGCTGACCCAGCGGCATAAAGATGAGGTCGTCGGTGAAGGTGTGTGGATTGCTGTTGATAATACTCGCAAGGCACTCCAGGATATCGCCTGCTATCACCGCGGGCGCTTTAATATCCCTGTTACAGCGGTGACAGGCAGCGCAGGGAAAACTTCCACCAGGGAAATGATAGCCGCCGCGCTGTCAGCGGAAAAGTGTGTTTTGAAGACAGAAGGCAACTTTAACAGCAGGGTCGGATTGCCGTTGACGATCCTTATGCTGGAAGACCGGCATGAAGCCGGCGTTGTGGAAATAGGAATGAGCGAATTTGGCGAAATAGCAGAGTTGTCTTTAATTGCGAAGCCTGATATTGCCGTGGTGACCAATATAGGGATTTCACATATTGAGCAGTTGGGTTCGCTGGAAAACATACAGCGTGAAAAAATGAGCATCACTCGCGGCATGAATAATAATGGAATCGTTATTCTGAATGGTGATGATCCATTGCTTGCGGAATATAAAGGGAAAATGCGCCACAAGACGTTTTTTTACGGGTTGGCTGACTGGTGTGACTACCGCGCTGAATGTGTGGAACATGGCAACAATAGTTCCAGCTTTGAATTCGTATATCCTGAAGGCAGGCAAAGAGTTTACGTTCCGGCGGCGGGCAGGCACAACGTCTATAACGCTCTGGCGGCTTTAGCGGCAGCATGTCAAAACGGCATTGAGCTTGACGCGGCCGCAAGAGGACTGTCTGCGTTCAAAGGCGAAAAGATGCGTCAACAGCTGCTGGAATCAAGTGAGTTGCATATTATTGACGACACTTACAACGCCAGTCCGGATTCCATGGCGGCCGCCTTGTTAGTGCTGGCCGGCATGAACGGCGTCAAAAGACGTATCGCCGTGCTTGCCGACATGATGGAACTGGGACGGTTTGCTTACCAAAGTCATTTTGACCTGGGAGTAAAAGCGGCGGAATACGGTATTGACGTGGTTTTGACGGTTGGCACGCGAGCCGCGTGGATAGCGGAGGGCATAGAATCTGTACGAGGATGTACGGAGGTGGAGAAATATGCTGATAATAAAGGCGCCTTGGAAAGGCTGAAAAAAATGATCAAAAGCGGCGATGCTGTTTTGGTAAAAGGTTCGCGCAGCATGCGTACGGAGGAAATTGTCGCGGGAATAAAAGATAAAGTTATGGCCGTATGTCGCAATGGGGAATACTAAGGATATCTTTTATAGTTATATTTAGCAATGGAGGAAATGAAAAGCAGGTGTAGAATATTAGTAAATACAATGGTGGAAAGGGGGTTCGCGCGATGACGTGGGATAATACTGACGAGACTATGATGTTTAAAATTCAAGGCGAGGATTATAACCAGGCGCGGGATATCTTGCTTAAGGTTTACGCGGCCCTGGTTGAAAAAGGATACAATCCCATTAACCAGCTTGTCGGCTATTTGCTGTCAGGAGACCCCGCTTATATTACCAGTCACGGGAATGCCCGCAGTTTGATCCGCCGCTTGGAACGGGATGAGTTGCTGGAGGAACTGGTAAAATATTATCTCAGAAATAGTATCTGACCCTTAACAGGAGATGGCGGCAGTTGCAGTACAGGGTGCTTGGAAGGACGGGCATAACAGTATCCCGCTTGTGTTTCGGGGGGCTTACCATTGGTCCGCTGCAGGCCAACCTGCCCCTGGCGGAAGGAGCCGGCGTGATCCGCAGGGCGTTGGAAGCGGGGGTAAATTTTATTGACACTGCGGAGCTTTATGGCACTTATCCTTATATTCGTGAAGCGCTCCGGGATTTTGGCCGGGAAGTTGTCGTGGTATCAAAATGTTACGCCTATACCGGTCAGGGTATGCGGGAGAGCGTTGAAAAAGCGCTTAAGCTGATTGGCAGAGATTATATAGATGTTTTCATGCTGCATGAGCAAGAATCATTATTAACGATAAAAGGTCACTGGGAAGCTATAGAATATTTATTGGAAGCCAGGGAAAAAGGTTTTGTGCGCGCCATCGGTGTGTCCACTCACCATGTGCAAGGAGTGCTGGGCGCCGCTGCTGTTCCGGAGATAGATGTGATCCACCCGCTGCTCAATATGGCGGGGATAGGGATCAGGGGAGGTACGGCGCAAGATATGCTCCAGGCCATCAGAAAAGCCTTTAATGCCGGAAAAGGAATTTACGCTATGAAAGCGTTGGGCGGGGGGCATCTGCTGAGCCGTACCGAAGAGGCCTTGAATTATATTTTATCTATACCTGAATTGGCTTCTGTGGCGGTGGGGATGAGCTCCCGGGATGAAGTCGATTATAACACGCGTCTTTTTAGCGGACAGACTGTTCCGTCAAGTTTGCAGGCAAAGGTGGCCCGCCGGCCGCGGCGCTTATGTATCGAGGAATGGTGTCCCGGATGCGGCGAATGTGTAAAAAGGTGTACGTCAGGCGCGATAAGCCTGTCCGGCGGCAAGGCTGTGGCAGACATGGCGAAGTGCACTCTTTGTGGTTACTGCGGATCGGTTTGCCCTGAATTCTGTATTAAAGTCATTTAATTAAGGGGATTTTTTGTTTGGAGCGGATAATGGGCCTTGATTTGGGGGATAAAAGAATTGGTGTGGCAGTCAGCGACCCGATGGGATGGACTGCCCAAGGGGTGGAGGTGATTGTCAGCAAAGGTTCACGCGAGGCGGATATAAAAAAGATTGCGGAGGCAGCCCGAAAATACGAAGTTGAGCGCATAGTTGTCGGGTTGCCGATAAATATGAACGGCAGTTCCGGCCAGCGTGCGGAAAAAATTAAGACCTTTGCGAACCGGTTATCGGGAGCGCTTCATCTGCCCGTCGAACTGTGGGATGAGCGCCTCTCCACAGCGGAGGCGGAAAAGCTGCTGATTAAAGCCGATCTCAGCCGCTCCAGACGGCGGCAGGTGATTGATAAAATGGCTGCCGCTTTAATCCTGCAGGGCTATCTCGACAGCCGCAGCAGGAAAACATCCCCCGGAAGCTAGAAATGGCCAGGGTTGTTCAATACTGAATGAAATGTTAGAATTTCTTGACTTGTGACCATTCTTAGGTGTAATATTATCAATAAATTGCTGAAGAGGTGAAAACGGTGGCCGAACAAGAAGAAGTAATAACTCTGATTGATGAAGAAGGCGCGGAACATGACTTTATGGTCATTGATATCATAGAGGTGGACGGTTCTGAATATGCTATCTTGTTGCCTGTGGAGGAAGACAGCGAAGAGGCGATCATCCTGAAAATTACATATGATGACGACGGAAACGAGCTGCTAGTCGATATTGAGGAAGATGAGGAATGGGAGAAAGTCGCTGACGCATGGGAAGAGAGAATAAACTTGGAAGAAGTTGAGTGAAATTTAGATAATGTGGCTGGTTGAGGAGTTTGACTCCGCAAGCGGCTTTTTTATTGTTGGCGCGTGGTCTGTGGATGACTGTTTAATGGTTTTCGAACATATCATTATGTAAATGATTAAAATAAGGGGTGTGGTTGTGCCCGTGAGAAGCACCCGCGTTGTGGTATGTGTGCTAGCCGTAGTTGCACTTATAACGCCATTGGTTTTTTTTAGCTCGGGGTTTTTTAGCTCCACATCAGAGAAGGTATTGCCCGGTGTGGAGGTTATGGGCATTGAGCTGGGAAATTTAAACAAGCCGGAAGGCGCGGCAAAGCTTTCTGAACTGGAAAAAAGCCTGCGGGCTGCCAAGGTGACGCTTTGTTATCAGGACCAGCGCTGGCCGTTGCTGTTAAATGAAGCAGGATTTGAACTGGATGAGGAGGCGGTAATGGACGCGGCCCTCCAGGCCGGGCGAAAGGGTAGCCTGATCCAGCAGTGGCGGGACAGAAAGCAGCTAAAGCAAAGCGGCATGATCATTTCTCCCGCTGTTGGGTTTGATCAGGATAGGCTGAGTCAACGGGTGAAAGAGTTGACCCGCGGCATAACCGTTGATCCTGTCGACGCGAATTTTATAATAGACGCAAATGACGCGGTTTCCGTGCGGCCGGCGAAAGACGGTACAATCATAGATATGGAAAAGTTGACGGTCGACCTTACCTCAGCCATTGTTGAAAGTCAAAAACCGGAAGTGGAAATGGCCATGATTACCGTGCCGCCCGCCCGTTCGACTGAGATGGTCCAGTCGATGGGGATAAACGGCCTCCTGGCCGGTTATACCACCTGGTTTGATCCCGCCAAAGTAAGCCGCACCTATAATATCAGCGTGGCGGCGCACGCTTTTGACGAACAACTAATCCGCCCGGGACATGAGGTGTCTTTTAATAAAGTAGTCGGCCCGCGTAGTTCGGAAACGGGCTATAAGACTGCTCCCATAATTGTCAACAATGAGTTTGTGGATGGCGTGGGAGGCGGAGTGTGCCAGGTGTCCACAACCCTCTATAACTGTGTCCTGCTGGCCGGCCTGGAAATTGTGGAACGTTCCAACCACTCCCTGCCGGTCACCTATGTGCCAATCGGCCGGGACGCCACCGTGGTATACGACGAGATAGATTTTAGGTTTCGCAACAATACGGAAAGTTACATTTTTATCAAGTCTTTTGTTTCCGGAGGGCAGATTGGTTTAAAGATATATGGCAATACCGCCTATAAAAAAGATGTGCGGGTGAGTTCCTGGGTTACTCAGGAGATCGAGCCTGGTGTGGTTTACGAGAATGATCCCAACCTGCTTAAAGGCGAGCAGGTTGTTAAGCAGGAAGGCCAGAAAGGGTTTAAAGCGTCAGCGGAGCGGGTATTCTTTTCAAATGGCGCGGTGGAAAAAAGAGAATATCTTTCTTCCAGTGAATATAGTCCGGTGAATAAAGTGATTGCGGTTGGCACCTTGGAACAAGCCCTGCCGCAAATTGCACCCTCAACTCCTTCACCGGGGGCGGGCGGGGCAAACAAGCCGGCTGGCGGTCGAAACGTCCAGAGCAATACAAATCAGAACATGGGCGGTGTGAATGGCGGGAATAACAGCGGGACGGAAAGCAGCGTAAACCAAACGGTTAATCAGGCGATCCCTGCGTTAAAGCCTTCCGCCAATCAATGAGGCGCGAGTCGGAGCGGGATTGCGGCAAACCAGGTTAACGGTGCGGCAGCGTTCAATAATCCGTGTCAAATAGGATTACGGAAAGATATGTTATGAGGCTTGGCATGGGCAAGTTAAAAGAAAAAAAAACCGCGGGCAGATGGCTGGTGAGATATAAGCTTTGCCTTTTAATCCCGTCAATTATTTTTTGTCTGGCAGCTATTGCTATCAGCGCCTTGGTCTTGCTGTCGCCCGTGGCGCCGCCCGGCAAGGCCGGGGATGTGATCGTGACTGTGCCCCTGCAGGCGTCCGCCGGGCAGGTGGGGGATATCCTGCGACAAAATAAACTGGTGCGGAGCGCTGCGGCGTTTAGTCTTTTTGCCAGGTGGAAAGGGCAGGACGGACAGATCAAGGCTGGTGAGTATATGCTGAACAACGGGCTTTCAATGTCGCAAATATTGGCTGAATTAATTGACGGCCGCCTGGTGGTCCAGACATTTACCGTGCCCGAAGGATTTACCACCGCCCAAATAGCCGACCTGCTCGAAAGCAAGGGACTGGTTAACCGGGAGCGTTTTTACAGGGCGGTTGCCAACGACAATTACAGCTACTCTTTTATCCAGGATTTGCCGAAAAATGAAAAGCGTCTGGAAGGGTATCTTTTTCCGGATACCTACCAGGTAACCAGGGGTATCAGTGAAAGTGCCATCATTGAGCTGATGCTGAGCCGTTTTGAGCAGGAAATAAATGACCTTGACTATACTGCGCTGGCGCTGGCAGCGGGGCTGACTCTGCACCAGGCTGTGACCATCGCTTCGCTGGTGGAGCGGGAGGCAAAAATTGAGGAGGATAAGCCGTTAATAGCCGGGGTAATTTATAACCGCCTGTCTTGCTCCATGCTCCTGCAAGTCGATGCGACGGTGCAATATGCCCTGGGAGTTAACAAGCCGCAGCTTTCCTATAAAGATTTGGAAGTCGATTCACCTTATAATACTTACCGCGCGCAAGGGCTTCCGCCCGGGCCGATAGCCGCGCCCGGCAGGTCCTCATTGCTTGCGGCGGTTCATCCGGTAGTGACAGGTGATTTTTATTATGTTGCCAAGCCGGACGGCTCCCATGCCTTTGCCAGAACGCTGGCGGAGCACAATGCCAATGAAGAGAGGTATCTGCAGTGAAGCAACCGGAGCTTCTGGCGCCTGCCGGAGACCTGGAAAAATTGAAAGTGGCCGTGCTTTACGGTGCTGATGCCGTCTACCTGGGTGGACGGCTTTTTGGGCTGCGCGCCGGCGCGGGAAATTTCAGTGAAGAAGAAATGGCTGCCGGGGTACGGTTTGCTCATGAAAAGGGAGTCCGGGTTTATATTACGGTAAATATATTCGCGCACAACAGCGATCTGACTGTCCTGCCCGGTTATCTTGACACTGTCCGGGCGGCCGGCGCGGACGGAGTGATTGTATCTGATCCGGGCGTGGTTGAGCTGGTAAGAAAGTTTCATCCGGCGTTACCGGTGCATTTAAGCACGCAGGCCAATACCACCAATTGGTCTGCGGCACGTTTCTGGGAAAAACAGGGTGTTTCCCGGATCATTCTGGCCCGCGAGTTGTCACTTGATGAAATCAGGGAAATCCGGGAGCGGGTGGGGGTGGAACTGGAGGTATTCGTCCACGGCGCCATGTGCATTTCGTATTCCGGGCGCTGTTTGTTGAGCAACTACTTCGCCGGCAGAGATGCCAACAGGGGCGACTGCGCGCAGTCCTGCCGCTGGAAGTACGCCCTGGTGGAGGAAACAAGACCGGGAGTGTACCTGCCCTTTGAAGAAGATGAAAAGGGCGCGTATATCCTTAGTTCACGGGACCTTTGCCTGATTCGGCACATTCCCGAGCTGGCGGCGGCCGGCGTCAGCAGTTTTAAAATCGAAGGCAGAATGAAAAGTATCCATTACGTGGCCGGGGTTGTGAAAGCTTACCGTGAGGCAATCGACGCTTTTTTTGCCGTCGGGTCGGGTTGCTGGAACCCGGACGCCTGGCTTGAGGAAATCAGCAAGGTAAGCCACCGTGAATACACCACCGGTTTTCTTTTCGGAAACCCGGGCGCGGCGGGCCAGCATTATCACAGTAAGATTTACCGGCGTCGCTATTCCTTTGCCGGCTTGGTTCGGGGCTACGATTCGCATACCGGGCTGGCGGTTGTGGAGCAGCGCAACCGCTTCGCCGCCGGTGACGAAATGGAAATACTTACGCCGACGGGAGGGCCTTTAAAGCTTAAGATCAGCGCTATTTACGACGAAGAAGGGAACTCAATAGAGGCCGCCCCGCACCCGCAGCAAATTGTCAGAATACCAGTGCAGAGAGAACTGCAAGAATACTCCATGCTGAGAAAGCCGCTGGAATGATAATTATTAAGTATATGTTCTAAATCAAGGACAGCGTGAAATACTTGCTGTCCTTTTAAATTGCAGCGTCTATGTATAACTATCTACATATCCGGCTAAGCTCTAATATATACTTGCATGGAAGGACCAGGAAATAATGGGTTCTTTAATTCAGAAAAGACAAGTTGTGGTTTTTTATTTATTTATTATAATCGTAGTTCTCTTAATTGGAAGCCTCTGGATGATTCAAATCAGGGACGGGGGAAAATATGCCGCTATGGCTCTGGAACAGGGAAGCATTTATGTTTCCCTGGAAGATGTGTGCAGGGGAAAGATTTTGGACAGGAACCTGGTTTCTTTGACCGGTGGGCAAGAAGCTGAGAGAATTGTGGTTTTCCCTTCCATCATAGAGAAAGAGGAAGTAATCCGGGGTCTTTCAGAAATTCTTGACGTGCCGCGCACGGTCCTGGCGGGTTTGCTGAACGGCGCTCCTTGTTACCTGCCCTACCAGTTGTCGCAAGCACAGGTGGAGGCGGTAAAAGAGCGTGGTTGGAAAGGCGTAGCGGTTCTGCCGGTAAATTTTCGTTACGGGGACAGGCCGCTGGCGGCTCAAGTAACCGGCCACCTGGGAAAAATCACCTCGCGGGAAGAGTTGTCCACATTAAGCAGTGAGAGCAATAAAGTATATCATTACGGTGATGTGGTCGGCAAAATCGGTCTTGAGTCGATGTATGAGTCTGAGTTGAAAGGTGAAAGACCTGAGCGGTCGGCAAGAGTTTACCGCGATGCGGGCGGCAATATTTTAAACGGCTCTGTATTAACGGTGGAAGAGGGGGGCAGGGACGGCAGGCGGCAGGATTTGGTGCTGACTATTGACGCCCGGATTCAGCAGGTTGTGGAAGATGTGATGGACAATAAGGCGATCAAAGGCGCGGTGGTAGTAATGGAGGCGGGCACGGGAGATTTGCTTGCCATGGCGGGCCGTCCGGCCTTCCACCCGGCACGGGTGGAAGATTATCTGCAGGAAGGCGGCGGGGAGCGTTTTTTTGACCGTTGCACCGCTCTTTATCAGCCCGGTTCTATTTTTAAAATTGTGGTTGCCGCGGCTGCCCTGGAGGAAGGTGTTGCCGGCACCGACAGCTTGTTTACCTGCGGCGGGACAAAAGATAATTTAATTCATTGCTGGAATGACGCGGGGCACGGCAGCATTACTTTTTCCCGCGCTTTTGCCGAATCGTGCAATCCTGCTTTCGCCAGGGTAGGTTTAAGTCTGGGCGCGCAAAAAATAATTGGGTATGCCGGAAAGCTGGGTTTGGACAACCAGTCTGTCACAGGCTATCCGGTGACACCCGACCCGCGCCAGGATTTGAGCCTGATTGGAGAGCCTTACAATTTGGTAAACAGCAGTGTCGGCCAGGGGCCTGTGCTGGTTAGTCCCGTCCAAGTCACGGCTATGGTGAACGCGGTTGTTTCCGACGGTGTTTACCGGGTGCCGCGTCTTGTAAAAGAAGTACGTAAAAGCAGCGGAGGGGCGGCCGAAGAATTTGCCTCAGACGCCGGCCGCCAGGCAATCCGGCCTGATACCGCCGCTGTGCTGCGCGATTTATTGGAACTGGCAACTGACGAAGGCGCCGGGAAAGAAGCCTCTGTGCCGTTCTATGGAAGCGCCGGCAAGACGGGATCGGCGCAGACCGGCAACAGTAAACAATCGGTGAACGCCTGGTTTACCGGCTACGCCCCGCGGGTCAATCCCCGCTATATTGTCACCGTTTTGGTTGAAGACGGCGCCAGCGGCAGTGAATCGGCGGCGCCTGTTTTCAGGGAAATAATGGAACAGATTTTGCGTTTTGATTAATGAAGCAGCTTTTCCAATTCGTTACGGTTAAAACCTACCACTACCTGGCTGCCCATAGTTATTGTCGGCACGGCCATCCGCCCGGTTTTCCTGATCATTTCATCCCGGGCGCGCGAGTCCGCCGCCACGTTGATTTCTTTGTAATTCACGCCCTTGTCTGAAAGAAACTCTTTCACATGGGTGCAATGGGGTCAGGTGGGTGTTGTGTAAACGGTTACTTCTTTTTCCATGTGTATCCCTCCAGTATTCTTTCTTATTAGTTTTCGATAAATGCAATGAGGATTATACGCAATATTTCTGACAATTGCTGCAAGTGTGTCATAGAGTATGTCATGGGGACGGTTCTTGAAGGGATCAATTCGGAAGTTTACCCGTAAAAAGGCTCAACTATCAGGTATTAGCTAATAGTTGAGCCTTAACAATCCCAATGTAAAATTTACTGTCTGATTTTGACAAAACCTTTCGGCAGTATATGCATCAAAAATCGCCGGATAAATTCAACGCCTTTTAGCGTTAGAAGTCCTTGTCCGGCCGCTGAGTTTATACCAGTTTTTCTCGTAGCACTGATTGAGCAAACTCCGGAAAAGTTTTAGATTCTGGCATTCTTGGGTACTTCAATGGCTCTTATTTTTATTTCTGGCTATAATTGGGCAAGTATTCATCAATTGTAAAGGACCGGCTTTATTTTTGACCTGCCGACAGTATTAGTGCTGCGAACCGAACCGCATGCGGCGTGGCATCGCAGTAACCTTTTCTGCCGCCTTCCCATATCATGCTTTAGGTGTATTTTTGGCAAAATAGAAGCATTTGGCTTAGGCTGAAAAGAGGTAAAACTGTGGCAAGCAAGGCTGAGCCTGTTTTAATAATCGGTGCCGGGGTGGCGGGAGGAGTTGTGGCTGATGTTCTTAGCCAAAGTCAAAGCAAGGATTTAAAACCAGTTGGTTTTATTGATGATGATCTCAAAAAACAAAAATTAGTACTGCATGGTTTGCCGGTTTTAGGAACCAGGAATGACATCCTGGCGATTGTTCACCGTTATGATATTAAAAAAATTATCATCGCGATACCTTCAGCTTCCGGCCGCGTTATCGGCCAGATCATTGAAAAATGCCATCAGAGCAAGGCTCATTTAAAAATCCTGCCGGGTTTTTACGATCTGATTACAGGAAAGATAAAAATCAGCAAAATCAGGGATATTGAGGTGAGCGACCTGCTTGACCGGGAGCCGGTAACGCTGGATGTGGAGCGGATAGCCGGATATCTGACCAACCAAAGCGTGCTGGTTACCGGCGCCGGTGGCTCTATCGGCTCCGAACTAAGCCGTCAGGTTGCAAAATTTGCTCCAGGACAATTAATTTTGCTGGGACGAGGAGAGAACAGCATTTATGAGATTGAACTTGAGTTAAGGGAAAATTTTCAGGGCTTACAGCTCATCCCTGAAATAGGCGACATTAAAGATCGATCGCGCATGAGGCGGTTATTTGACAAACACAGGCCTGACGTGGTATTTCACGCTGCTGCCCATAAGCATGTTTCATTTATGGAACAGTGTCCGGAAGAGGCGGTAAAAAATAATATTACCGGCACGAAAATATTGTCCGAATCGGCCTGCCGGACCGGTACCGGTATCTTTGTCCTGATCTCGTCGGATAAAGCAGTAAACCCCACCAGCATTATGGGAGCCTCAAAACGTGTGGCGGAAATGATTGTGCAGAGGATGAACGGCAGGGGGAAAACTCGTTTTGTCGCTGTTCGTTTCGGCAATGTTTTAGGGAGCCGGGGCAGTGTGATCCCTTTGTTTAAGAGGCAAATTGCCCGGGGCGGTCCGGTCACCGTTACCCATCCCGACATGGAGCGTTATTTTATGACTACCGTTGAGGCGGCGCAGCTGGTTATCCAGGCCGGTGTTCTGGCCAAGGGCGGAGAGATCTTTATTCTGGATATGGGTAATCCGGTGAAAATTCTTGATTTAGCTAAAAAGCTGATTAGTCTTTCAGGCTTTGAGCCTGAAAAAGACATACCGATCCGGTTTACCGGCATTGGTCCAGGTGAGAAATTAGTTGAGCAACTGGTAGGTGAGGGTGAGAAAACCATACCCGCCGGGCATGAACGTATTTTTGCCGTATCCGAGTGCGGGCAAGACTTTGACCTCTTGGAGGCCTCTCTCTATGTTCTGGAAAGGCCGGGCTTTTCTTTCCGGGAACATGAAATAATTGTTTTATTGCAAAAATTAATTCCTGATTTTAGAAAATAATCACTTGGGACGGTGTCTTCCGAATGGCGGAATACAAAGAGCAAGGGGAACACCCGGGGAAACAATTAATAGAAAAAATAAACGGCCGGTCGGCGAAAGTGGCGGTAATCGGCCTTGGTTACGTTGGCCTGCCGCTGGCGGTTGAACAGGCCAAAATCGGATTTTCAGTGATGGGCATAGACAAAGATATAGAAAAGGTGGAACAGATAAACAACGGTAAAAATTATATTCAGGACGTTTCTGAAAATGACCTGCGGACCCTGGTTAAAAATGGTGATTTGGCCGCGCATCACCGTTTTGATCTGCTTAATGAAGCCGACATAATCATCATTTGCGTGCCAACTCCTTTAAAATCAATGAACCAGCCGGATCTTTCCTACGTTGTTTCGGCAACGAGGGAAATAGCCGGCCGGCTCAAAACAAATCAGCTAATTAGCCTGGAAAGCACTACTTTTCCGGGAACAACCCAGGAAGTGATTCTACCTATTCTGGAATCAACAGGCCACACTGTCGGCAAGGACTTTTTTTTAGCTTTTTCCCCGGAAAGGGTTGACCCCGGTAACAAGTGTTATACCACCAGGGATATCTCAAAAGTGATCGGTGGAGTCACTCCCATGTGCCGGGACGTGGCCTGCGCTTTTTACAGCCAGAGCATGAAGCAGGTGGTACCGGTGTCGTCCCCTGCCGCCGCGGAAATGACCAAAATATTCGAAAACACCTACCGGTCGGTCAACATTGCTCTGGTTAACGAGTTCATGATTCTCTGCGACAGGATGGGTCTTGATATTTGGGAGGTTGTGGATGCTGCCGCCACCAAGCCCTTTGGCATTCAAACCTTTTACCCGGGGCCAGGTGTAGGGGGGCACTGTATACCAGTTGATCCGGTTTATCTGGCCTGGAAGGCTAAAGACTACGGTTTTTACACTCGTTTTATCGACCTTGCCGGAGAAATAAACATGCAAGCGTCAGAGTATGTTGTTCAGAAATTAGCCGCCATCCTTAATAAGCAAAGAAAATGTTTGAATGGAGCGAGAATATTAGTCCTTGGTGTTGCTTATAAAAAAGACATTGATGATATAAGAGAATCCCCGGCATTGAGAATTATTAATTTTCTTCAGCAAAACCATGCTGAAGTTGTCTATCATGATCCTAACGTGCCAAAATTCCAGCTTTCCGGTGAGCATGAAGGATATATGCAAAGCTTAAATCTTACAAGGGAAGAAATAGCCGGGGCGGATTGCGTATTAATTCTAACTGATCATTCTAGCATTGATTATCAATGGGTTGCTGAGCACGCCAGGCTTATTTTGGACACGCGCAACGCGACTAAAAATGTACGGAAAGGAAAAGACAAAATAACAAAAATTTAAGGGGGGAAGGATCAAGATTTTTGTTGTGTTTTTAATACTAATAGGGGTTGCCGCTGGTGTTCTTACGGCCGGGAATATGCTGGTAATACCGCTTTGCTTGATATTTGGCGCTGTTATTTTATACTTAGCCGGAGCGCATCAGATCCCGGCGCCTGATCGAAAATTTTTATCCAAACTGGCGCTGGGCGCGCTTTTAGTCAGGTTGCTTTTTATTGTGGCGACACACAGCTTTGATACAGCTTTTATCAGCTATGTCAATACTTCAGACGCGCTTTATTATGAGTACATGGGCCGGCTGATTTCCGATACCTGGCATGAAGGCGAAAGCATAGTAATAAACAAAGCCAACTACGGTTATTTATACTGGAACGGTCTGTTTTATTTCCTGGCGGGATTTAAGCCGGACCTGCTCCGTGTATTAAACAGCATTGCGGCTATTGGTACAGGGTTATGCCTGTATTTCATTTCACTGAAGCTAAGCGGAGCGAGGGCGGCCAGGATAAGCTTTGTTCTTGCTGCTTTTTTCCCTTCGGCAATTCTCTGGTCAAGTTTAAATTTGAAAGACAGTTTAATAATTTTTTTAATTACCCTAATCGTTAAGCAAAACCTTGAGCTGATGGAAAGGTTTAAGATCGGAAAAGTGCTGTTTATGTGCCTGCTGCTGATGGCGCTGGTCTCGCTCCGGTTTTACGTGGGGATATTGCTGGCCATTTGTATCAGCGTTTCGTACATTTTTACTGCTACCAAATTTCTTTGGTGGCAAAGGTTTGCTTATACACTGGCGATCTTTCTAATTGCCGGGCTTACTTTGCAGCAAATGGGATATGGTTTTTTGGGAACGGATTATATCCTCAGCCAGAGTATTGAAACAATCGGGGAGCAGCACCAAAAAGGAGCTTACGGCGAGGCTGCTTTTGCCGGAGAAGTAGCTTTTAACAGTTATGCCGACGCTCTAAAATATTTGCCTGTCGGGATATTCTATTTCCTTTTTGCACCCCTGCCATGGCAGTCCGTCGGCCAAATACGTATTATCGCAGTGCCGGAAATGATATTCTTGTATATTTCATACTACTATTTTATTAGAGGAGCAAAACAACTCTGGCGGCATCAGCGGGGCGCCTGTTTGTTCTTCCTGCTCGTAATTGTATTCTTCGGATTTATTTACAGCCTTGGTTCTTCCAATATGGGCGGCCTTTATCGCGTTCGCCTGCAAGTAATAATGATAGCTTTTATTTTAATCAGTGAAGGCATGCAAGGGAGCTGGACTTTGACAAGAATATTCGGCCGCCTGGTTAAAAGAAAGTCGATTACTGGCTGATTGCTGAAGATGTGGAGGCAGAAAGAGTTGAAAGTACTATTTCTTCCAACGGCGTCGTTAAACGACCCGGCCAGCCGGTACAGGGTTTACCAGTACCTGGACTACTTGCGCGGGCAAAGAATTGTGGCCGACTGTAAGGCGGGTGTTTCTGATCATATATATGCCAGGTTCGCTCCCAGCAAGGGCATATTAGCCAAGGCGGTTTTTTTCGGGCTCAGGGCGCTTTCCCGCGTCCTGGCTGTTTTCATAATATGGCGATACGATGTAATATTTATCCAGCGGCTGGCTTTGCCGCATGTATACCCGTTTCCTGAGGTGCTTGTCTGTATGGTTGCCGGGATCCTGGGCAAAAGAACTATTTTTGATTTTGACGACGCAATTTTTACAACGTACTCTCACCGTAAAAGAACTCTGGCGGAAAAATTTAACGACCCTGACCGGGTGGCCAGGATAATAACCCGGTGCGGCACGGTAATAGCCGGCAACGCCTACCTGGCCGCCTACGCCAGGAATTATAGCAATAATGTGGTAATCATCCCCACTACGATTGATTTAGACAGGTATCCGGCGAAAGAAATTACAGATAAAAAACCGGGCGAGCCATATGTGATCGGCTGGATTGGCACGCCCAGTTCCTTGCCGTACCTTAATCTTTTAAAACCGGTTTTTCAGGAAGCTGCCAGGAAATACAAGATCTTGGTGCGAGTTGTCGGCGGGCAAGATTATGATTGCCCCGGTGTTCAGGTGGAACATCGACCCTGGTCCCTGCCTAATGAAGTCGGCCAAATTCTTACCTTTGACATAGGAGTAATGCCCCTTGCCGATCATGAATATGACCGTGGCAAGTGCGGGTTGAAGCTTCTCCAGTACATGGCCGCGGGCATTCCCGCAGTGGCCTCACCCGTCGGCGTAAATAATGAAATTGTAACAGACGGGGTAAACGGTTTCCTGGCCGGCTCTTTAGATGATTGGGTGGAAAAAATCTGCCGCTTAATCCAATTAATCCAACTGCGCCGGGAGATGGGCCGGCGGGGCAGGAAAACAGTTGAACAGTACTTCTCTATACAGTCCAACCTTGCTAAATTAGCAGGGGTTCTTTATGGGCTTCCAAAAGGGGACGGAGAATGGTAAACGATAATATCATCCGCGTGCGTCCTTATCCATGTTGTTATTTATGTGGAAAGCAGGGGCAGCCTGTATACCATGGTTTGCAGGACCGGCTCTTCAACGCCCCTGGAGAATGGAATATTAATAAGTGTCCGGATTCCGAATGCGGCTTGATGTGGCTTGATCCGATGCCTCTGGCGGAAGATATCGGCAAGGCTTATCAGAGCTATTATACTCACCGGGAAACGGGTTGTCCTTCTGTCACTTGGCCCCGGCGTATCTATCAGTGGGCCCGAGAAGGCTATTTAGCTAAAAAGTACGGGTATAACAATGGCTCTGTTAATAATTGGAAGAAAATGCTGGGCCAGCTGTTTTATTTTCATCCGGGCCGGCGTGCAAATTTGGATTTTAGTGTGATGTACTTATCTTCAGTACCCAATGGTCTCCTGCTTGACGTGGGGTGCGGCAGCGGTCAAAAGCTAATGTTTATGGAAAAGCAGGGCTGGCTCGCAGAAGGGTTGGATATAGATCCTGTTTCAGTTGATCAAGCCAGGGCAAAAGGTCTGCAAGTGCGCTCAGGAAGCCTTGAGGCCCAGAGTTATCCGGATAATTATTTTGATGCCGTTACCATGAGTCACCTCATTGAGCATGTTTATGATCCCCTGGCAGTTTTTCAAGAATGCCACCGCATCCTTAAGCCCGGGGGGCGTTTGGTGGTGGTTACTCCTAATAATGAAAGCTGGGGACATAAAATATATAAAACTAGTTGGCTTGCGTTGGATCCGCCGCGTCATTTGCATATTTTTTCGCTAATGTCACTAAATTCGCTCACGAAAAAAGCAGGTTTCCAAAAATTCAAGAGCTCAACCACAATTCGGGAAGCGAACGGGCTCTTTGTGGCCAGCAGAGCAATTCATAGCACAGGTAAATATTTATGGGGCAGTTCCATAACGTATCCTGTTCGTATTTGGGCACGGGGCATGCAGCTTGCAGAATGGGCCATTTTAAAGCTTAAGCCGGGTCTCGGTGAGGACATCGTGATGGTAGGAGAGAAATAATGGGCAAACAGCGCCTGTCCGTTGCCATGTGCACGTATAATTGCGTCGACTACTTAAAGGAACAGCTTGACAGCATTGCTTTGCAGACTCGCCCGCCAGATGAATTGGTTATTTGTGACGACTGCTCATTTGATGCCACGGTGGAGATAATTAAATCCTTTAAAGCCAAGGCTGCTTTTCCCGTTCGTTTTACTATTAATGAACAAAACCTGGGAACGACGAAGAATTTTGAAAAAGCCGTCACCTTGTGTACAGGGGATATTATTGTTTTGTCCGATCAGGATGATGTTTGGTATCCGGAAAAGCTAATGCTTATCGAGGCAAAGATGTCAAGTTTGCCATTTGCCGGCGTTGTTTTCACAGATGCTGATGTTGTTGATGAATGTTTGCGTCCAATGGGTTACCGGCTCTGGGAAGCGAAGAGCTTCAGCCCGGCGGAGCAAAAAAAGGTATCTCAGGGAAGGGCTTTCGAAGTATTGCTCAAGCATAATGTTGTGACAGGCGCAACGATGGCCTTCAGGGCAAAGTACAGGGAATTGTTTCTTCCTATTCCTGCCAGTTGGCTGCATGACGCCTGGATAGCCCTGATCATTGCCGCTTATGCGGAATTGGCCATTATCCGCAAACCTCTGATTAAATACCGTCAGCATTTAAATCAACAGCTTGGCGCTAATAAAAAAGGATTTTTTCAACAAGTAACCATGTCGCAGCAAACCGGCCCGAATACTTATTTTACCCAAATCGACAGGTTTACGGCAGCCCGGCTTGTCTTGACAGAAAACTATTCTGCTCCCTGTAAAAAAGAAGTTTTATCAAAACTCGAAGCGAAGATGGGGCATTTATTAGTTCGCGGCAGTATCTCTAAGCAAAAAATGCGGCACGGGCTGATAGCCATAATCAAAGAATTAGCAACGTTGCGCTACCACCGGTATTCATATGGATGGAAAAGTGCGGCACGGGATCTTTATGCCTTTCTGTTCCTTTTCCACGGCAGTCCGCCCAGTGAACGATAGATCCTTGCGAAAGAATAGCCGCTCATTGCCGCGGTTAGCAGAAGCCCCAGCACCAATGGCATAATACCCGGGAAAATTCTGGCCCATGAAATGACTGCGGCGCATACCAGCAAGGCGATCAGGAGGGCCAAATTTGTTTTGCTCCAAAAAAAACTGTTTACGCGAAAAACGATTATCCATAGTAAAATGAAATAAAAAGCGTGAGTCAGCAAATAAGCAATTCCAATAGCCTTTAGGTTCCATAACGGCAGACCGACCCAAATCAATGCCAAATATATTAAATTCCAAGAAATTTCCGTAAGCAAAAAAAGTTGGCTGCGTCCCTGGGCCACTAGAATAAACCCCATTGTCCAGCTGGCTACCTTAAACAGATCACCGGGCAGCTGCCAGCGAAGGATCCCAACCGTTTCCTCAAATGCCCCGGAATAAAGGATGCCGACTACCTGATGGGTCAAAGTAAGCATAAACAGAATAACCGGGCCGGACATAAGCAAGGCTACCTCAGCCTGATTATTGACCATGACGTTGGTTTTTTCACGGTCTTTGGCAACTGCGGTCAGCCTTGGATAATAGTCCTTCCCCATGGCTTCCAGGACAAAACCCAGGTAAAGTGCGGATATGCTGTATGCCGCCTGGTAATAACCGGCGGCGGATATGCTGATTGTCCGTGTGAGAATGACGCGGACGGCTATTTGGGTTGCTGCTCTTAAAAGATTTATGGCCATAAAAGCAAAACCAAGACTGAATAATCCGTACAGGGGCTGTGAGATGGTTTGCCAGGATATATGGACGTCAATTGCCGGAATCCTGCGCGTTAACCAACAGGAAACAACCAGAAGGGTTAAGGGGATGCTCAGGACGGCTATCACCACTCCGCTTTCTCTTAGCTGCCAAACTGCCAGGACTGTTACCAGTGTTCCGCCTAAGGCGCTGAGTATATATGTCCTGGCAATGTCGACGAGACGGTGCATGCCGTTGAGAATTGCTATTTGGACGTTGTATATATTGGTTGCCCATACCCCGGCCGCCACCCAGGCCATCATCCAGGTATAGCTTTCATCACCCAAGGTCATAACGGCGACAGGTTTGCGGAGCATTACCAATAGCACCGCGCCAAACAAACCCAGTATTACCGCAGCCCACAATAAGGCTTTCCGGGTAAGGGCGAGACATGCCGCATCCCCGTTGGCCCGGGCTTCAGCAATCTGGCGGACGCCGCTTGAGGCCAGGCCCATCCCGGAAACTGTTGAGGCAGTATTCAGAATGGACTGTAATAGCCCCAGCAGGCCGACCCCCTCCGGTCCCAGCAGGAGCGCCATTACTTTGCTTCTGATGAGGCCGGTGAGCATAGAGACAGCCGATGTGCCGCCCATAATGACTGAAGCCTTAAGGATTTGCCCTGTTGTTCCCTTTTTAGCGCTGGCCAATTATCTTCATCCCGGCAACTTCCTTGTAAAGCGCGTTATATTTGTTAACAATGGACGGGAGGCTAAAATGCTCCTCAATGCGCTGTCTGGCTGCCCATCCTAAACGTTTTCTGCCTGCCGCATTCATCTTTAACAGTTCGAGCCAACCCTCTGAAAGTGCCCGTGGGTCCTTGGGGGGAACGACTTTACCCGTTTTACCCGCAATCAAGGCCGAATCACCCGCATCAGTAACGACGCAGGGGACACCGCATGCCATTGCCTCGCCGATAACGTTTGGAAACCCCTCACTGTATGAAGAAGAAGTAGCGATGTCCAGGGATGCGGTGAGACGCGGCATATCCTCTCTTTCGCCAAGAAGGTGACACTGAGAAAGGATGCCTGCATCACTGAGCCATTTAATTAATTCAGGATTTTCCCGGGTGACTCCGGCTCCGCAGAGCAGAAAATGGATATTGGGCAGGCAGGCGTTAAGATGTGCCGCGGCACAGACAAAATTGTAATGATCTTTTTGTGGAGCGAAGCGCCCAATTAAACCGATTAACAGTCCCTCTTCGGGAATACCTAACTCTTGGCGCACATCAAGCCGCGCTTGGGGGTCCGGCTTAAAAACAGCCAGGTCGAACCCGTTTGGGATGACCACCATCTTGTCTGCCGCATAGCCAAGTTCAGTATGTACCCGGCGGGAGGCCTCCGAACAGCAGACAATCCTGGCCGGCAGCCAGCGGGATAAGCGGGCGCAGGCCTTGGCGGCCCAGAGGGTAGTTCGCTTGGTGCCTTGCGGATCAAGGTTACTGTGGCGAATACCCCAGGTGACCGGTATGCTCCCGGCCAGCTTTGCCGCCAGCCCCCCGATAAGGTCTGCATGGTACATCCAGGTCTGGATGCAGTTGGGCGGGTCTTTCCTGAGCCGAAGTGCCAGCAGTAATATATAAAGCGGGTTCGGTACTCCCCGGCGCATTCCCAGCGCGTGCACCGGCACACCCAGATCCTGAATTTTTCTGCCGACTGCTCCGATGTTCAACAGCGAGATTACCTCAACGGCAACAGCCGCCCGATCGATATCCGAAATGATTTTGTATAGCATCATTTCGGCGCCGCCGGTGTTTAAGTCGGTAATAATGTGTAGGATTTTATTTTTAAAAGATTTTTTTTCTTTCATTATAATTACTTCCAAATAATTACTTCCAAATCAATGGGGAAAGGTGTATTCCCTTTCCCCATACGCTCATTTTGGGCGCAGCTCTTAATAGCTGCGTTCACCCTTTTCCAGAAGCCGTTCTCTGGAACTCCATTCTTTAAGGCCGCCGTCGTAGTTTATCACACTGGGATAACCCATTAATTCATGAAGCACATACCAGGCTAAGGAAGAAAGCGAGCCGGTGGTGCAATAAACATATACGTTTTTATCCGGAGTAATCCCCTTGGCAGTAAAAATAGAGACCAATTCATCCAATGGTTTAAAGGTTTTGTCCTCATTCATCAGCTCATTCACACTGACATTAACGCTGGAGGGAATATGGCCGTTTAAATATTCGTTATTGGGACGGACGTCCACTATAATATTGTCCGGGCTATTGCTAGATGAAATCTCTCCCATTTCTTTCAGGTCTGTGGTATATTCCTGATCAGCTTTGGTTGGGTTAAACGCAAATTTGGCCGGCCTGTGTCTGGTTCTTTCACTGCTTAGCTGGTAACCTTCCTCCTGCCATTTATCAATTCCGCCATCAAGAATTTGAATCTGATTATCGCAGCCGTGCAATTTAAACATCCAGTAAACCCGGCCTTGGAGACAGCTGTCGTTGCCATAAATAACGATCCGGCTATGATTATCGATACCCATTTCTGATAAGTACTTTTGTATTTGTTTTGCCGGAGCTACACGGAACCAGCGGGCGGTATCGGTATAATGGGAACGCAGGAGAACACTTGCTCCGGGGATATGGCCGCCCTGGCAATTTTGAACGTAGTCCTTGTTATTCGCGGCACGTGCGTCAAGGATGATCAGATTGGGGTCATTTAGAATATTGTTTAGCTCGCTGGCAGTGATGACAGCGTCTGGATTGCTGTATTCCGCTATCTTTTCTTCATCCGTTAGGTTCATATTCTGATAAGTAGGTTGTACGATGGTTGACGAGCGTTTACAGCCGGCTATAAGAACAAAGGTAGTTAAAAAGACAAAAAAGGCAATTAAAAAGTAAATTAAAAAAAATCGTCTCTTTTTATTCATTTTCTCCCTTCCCTCTCTTTATGAATTGTTTTTTTATAAACCTGCGGCAACCGGTCCTTTGTATTCGAGCCACTCATTATAAGCTCCGTCGTAGTTTTTTACATTTGGATATCCCAGGAGTTCGGAAAGGGCGAACCAAACCAGTGAGGAACGCACTCCTACGTTGGAATAGACAATAACTGTCTTGTCCTGCGTTATTTTTTTACTTTCAAATAGCTCTCTTAATTGGGGAGATGGTTTAAATGTCATATCTTTATTAAAAAGCAGCGTCGACGGAATATTCATGCTGCCGGGTATATGTCCCTTGGCATACTCGGCATCGCTGCGGGCATCCACAATAATATAGTCATTGCCGCTGACGGCTGCCTTTACGTCTTTCAGGGTGGCAAGCATTGATTCCGCTTTTGAATTTGTTAAATCGAATTTAAACTCTACCGGCGAACCTTTGGATATTACGTTACTTGTATCGCCGCCTGATTCTTTCCACTTGTCCAGGCCGCCGTCTAAAATCTTGACATCGTCATAACCGTACATTTTAATTGCCCAGTACAAACGGGCTTCTAAACCATCACCGCCATAGAGAACAATGCTGGTGTTATTACTCACCCCGCTTTTCCCAAGCACGCTTTGAAATTCAAGAGGGAAAGCCATACGGCCGGGATATGCTTGGTTGTAATAATTGCTGTAAAGGATTGGCAGCGCTCCGGGTATATGACTTTGCAGGTAAGTCTTCTGGTATATTCTAAAAGTCCTGCCACGGGCGTCGAAAACGAGTATCTCGGGGTCAAGAATTTTTTCTTTTAATTGGTAGACGCTTATTAGAGCATCAGGATGGGCATAGCTTTCAATCTTTATTGCGGCCAGATTGCTCTCAGGGTCTAATTTAGTTTCCTGTTCTGCTGCCGGAATGGCGTTGGTTTGTTTGTCGTTGCACCCGCTCACGAAGACGATGCCGAGCAACACAATTATGAACAGAGTAAAAAAGCCGGCTGAAAAGTGGCGTTTTTTTGTTGTCCCATCCTCCGCTGTTGTCCCATCTTTACGTTTCAGATTATGGATAATACTGCTTCACCTCCTCGTCTACATGTCTTCCTGATGCTCCGAGATATCTTATGACGCTTTCCCAGGTGAGGTTACAATTCCGGAACAATGATTTACAAATGTCAGCTGGAACATAAATCTTTGACAAGACATAAAATAACAGGAATGAATGAAGCGGATTAAAAAGCTGGATGGGGGGGAGCAAGATGACGTTTATTTGGTTATGGGCATTGGTTGCAAGCGCCGTAATTGCCGGTGTTTTTTTGATTATAACTTTGGCTCGCATAGAAGCAGGCGCCGGAGGAAGGAGTAAGTGGCTGGCATTTACTTTTTGTTCTCTTGCGGTAGTTTGCGGGTTAATTATTTTTAAACCCAGGCAAAACGCGGAACAAGTTCAATATATGCCTGCTCCTGCTTCGGTTGAAAACCAAGTGAATGAGTCAAGGAGTGCAGCACCACAGAAAAGTGTTGCGGAGCCCACGGGCTCTTCAAGCGGGTTGGCCGGGGGGGTGAAATCAAACAGCGCAGTTGATGAAAATCAGGACGCCCAAGAAACCCGTGATAGCGCCGGGGATGCCCCAATAGAAGCGCAGAAGGTGTTCGACCTAGCTGATTACAGGGATCCCGTACTTGAGGAAATTTTATTTCTGAAGCGTCAGGCAGGAGAAATAAAGGAAGGCACAGGATCAATGGAAGCTCTTGAAGAAACTTCAGCAGATAAAATCAGCGATACCGCATCACCTGAACAGTCTGAGCAGCAATTGGATGACTCAAATTATCATCAATCAGGTGAACAGCAATTTTCAGAAGGACAGACGGAGCAGCAGAAGAGCCAGATTCAACAGGTGGTTAAGGGAAAGGTATTGGCAACCTCTCTTAATGTGAGGGATAAGGGAGACCTGAACGGACGGATCATCGGGACGTTAAAGTCTGGTGACAGCATTGAAGTGTTTGTTGAGCCTGAAACTGGTGAATGGTGCAAAGTTAAATTGAATTCCGGCCAAACGGGATGGACAATGAAAAAATATATAAGCATTGAACCTTAATAAAAGCCTGGTTGAGTAACATCATCAAAGCAGGCTCAATATGATGGGGTAATATATGACAGTTGCCGTTCTGTTTTCATATATTAAATGGGGAGGGAAGGAAAGACGATGAATCTCAAGGAGTTCGGAAGGATTCTCGGTGAACTCAAATTAGTGCTGGTTTTAATTCCAGTAGTGGCCATGCTGACCAGTGCGGTGATCAGCTTGTTTGTGATGTCGCCTGTTTATAAATCCTCCACAACGCTTATGGTCTTTAGAGACCAAATGTCATCTACGGAAATTAATATTAATACCCTGACAATAAATTTAAGATTGGTTAAAACTTATAGCGAGTTGGCTAAAAGCCGTGGCGTTGCAGAAGAAGTAATTAAAACGAATAATTTAAATCTGACCCCGGAAGAGCTGAGTGCGAAAATCCAGGTGGATCTGCCCGGCGAGACCGAAATACTAAGAATTACGGCCAGCGACTCCAACCCTGCGGCCGCAGCCTTAATCGCAAACGGAGTGGCTCAGGCGCTCACAGGGAAAGTGTATAAGGTTTTAAGCGTTAAAAATATTCAGGTACTCGACCCGGCAGTACCGTCCGCATCTCCGGAAAGCCCTAATGTTATTTTAAACATCATTCTAGCCGGCATTTTCGGCCTCTTAATAACGGTGGCGATCATTTTTATCCGGGAATACCTTGACGACACCATCAGAAATCCTGAGGAAATAGAAAATTATCTCAAGCTGCCTGTACTGGGATTAATACCTGTGGTACAAATTCAAAATGGTGCCGGAAAGGAGAGCAAGAGTTGAGCAGTTACGAACTGATTACTTACAATCAGCCCCGTTCCTTCATATCCGAATCATTCCGGACATTACGGGCCAACCTCCAGTTTCTGGGGCTGGGGGACACTGCAAAAGCCATTTTGCTGGCTGGAAGCGGATTTGGCGAGGGGACATCTTTTGTTGCAGCCAACCTTGGTATAGTTTTTGCGCAAACAGGTCAAAAGGTGATTATTGTTGACTGTGATCTGCGCAAACCCCAGCAGCATTGGATTTTTAATGTAGATAACCAGTTGGGTTTGACCAGTATTTTATCCGGATTCAAGGAACCCGAACAGGTAATAAAGGCCCTTCCAATGGCAGGGCTAAGTATTTTAACAGCGGGTCAGCTGCCTGTCAACCCGACGGAATTATTAGGCGGTCAGAAAATGGGCGAGCTTATTGCATGCCTGAAAGAAAAAGCTGATGTTATCCTGCTGGATACCCCGCCGTTAACTGTGGTAGCCGACGCCGCTGTTTTATCCAAAAGGGTGGATGGCGTGCTTATGGTGGTAAGGTCCAGGGCAGCCTCTCATAATTCAGTAACAAAAACCAAAGTGCTTCTGACAAACGCGAAGGCAAGGATCCTGGGGGTAGCTTTAAATTGCGCCAGAATGGATGAAATAAGTGAAGATTATTATTCGAACTACACCGAAGTGGTTGCAAAGTCCCAAAAACAAAAAAAAGCGGTAACAGCCGGAAAGCTTAAAGAAAAAATGTAAATTATGCAAAGACTGGTGTTGTTTAATGGGTGCCATTCTGGTCACCGGAGGAGCCGGTTTTATAGGTTCCAACTTGACCCTCACCCTGGTTGAGCTGGGTCACAGGGTGAGGGTTCTGGATAACTTTTCCACTGGCAGTCTGGACAATTTACAGCCGGTGTTAAAAAAAATAGAGGTGCATAAGGGAGACCTGCGCAGTCTGCGTGATGTGCGGCAGGCCGTTGCAGGTGCGGAAGTGGTCTTTCACCAGGGCGCGTTGCCGTCGGTGCCCCGGTCGGTGGCCGATCCGCTGACTACCAGCGAAGTAAATATTTCCGGAACCTTAAATGTTTTTTGGGCCTCCCGGGACGCCGGAGTCAGAAGAGTGGTATATGCATCTTCGTCATCCGTTTACGGCAACAGCGATGTCTTGCCAAAGCTTGAAAGTATGCCTCTCTGCCCAAGGTCGCCTTATGCGGCAACCAAACTGGCCGGGGAGGTTTATGGAAGAATTTTTTATGAACTGTATCATCTGGAGACTGTCGGCTTGAGGTATTTTAACGTTTTTGGACCGCGCCAAAATCCAAAATCAGAATATGCGGCAGTTATTCCCCGGTTTGTCAGCGCGTTATTAAGCAGGAATCCACCGATAATTTACGGCGACGGGAAGCAGTCCCGGGATTTTACCTTCGTTGACGATGTTGTTCAGGCGAATCTTTTAGCCTGGCAAACTGCCGGAGTTGCCGGTGAAGTGTTTAATATCGCTGGTGGGAACAGGATTGCTCTGAATGATTTATTAGATGCTTTGGCAGATATTACCGGCTCCCAGGTGGATGCAGTATATTTAAAAAGCCGTCCGGGTGACGTTAAGCATTCAATGGCCGGTATTGAAAAGGCGTCCAAAATGCTGGGCTATTTTCCGAAAACCAGTATTAATGAAGGGTTAAGGTTAACGGTGGAATGGTTTACGCGGGAGAACGGCCTGTGAAGCCACGTATAATTCATGTTACCACAATCGGCATTACCGCTTACCGGGCCCTCCTGGCTCAATGCCGGTACTTCCGTCAAAAAGGACTGGAAGTAGGGTTTATATTCAGCCCTTCGCCCGAGGGGGAATCTTTGCGCGACCTGGGCTTCCCGGTAACAGAGATCTTTATTAACAGGGAAATAAATGTTTGGTCGGATTCCGGGGCAATTCTTAAAATGTTCCGTTATTTCAGGAACATACGGCCTGAGATAGTCCATACCCATACCTCCAAAGCCGGTGTGGTAGGCCGGGTGGCTGCAAGACTGGCCGGGGTTCCAAGCGTTGTTCATACTGTACACGGGTTTCCCTTTCATCCCGGCATGCCGCAAGTGAAATATTGGTTCTATCGGCAAATCGAGAGGTGGATGGCCGGGATTACGGACATAATGCTATCGCAGAGCGAGGAAGACGTTATTACCGCGGGCAAAATGGGCATTAAGCCCCGCCGGGGAGAGTTGCTCCATATCGGGAACGGTGTTGATCTTATTGAATTCGACCCCGGCAAGTATTCCCCCGGCGAGCGTCTCCGGGTCAGGGAAGGCCTAGCAATCAGGGAAAACAACCCGGTGATTACCATGATTGGCCGTATTAACCGTGAAAAGGGGTATCACGATCTGGTGGAAGCGCTGCGACAGGTGCGGGATATACCCTGGCAGGCTTTATTCATCGGCCCCGATGAGGGGTTTTTGGCTGCCCTGATGCAGTTAATCGACCGCTGCGGACTACGGGACAGGATACAGGTACTGGGCCCGCGTGGTGATATTTCCGATTTGCTGGCGGCTACGGATATTTACGTGCTTCCTTCTTACCGGGAAGGGCTGCCCCGCTCTCTGATCGAGGCCCAGGCGATGGCTTTACCCTGTGTGGCTACGGATATCAGGGGATGCCGGGAAGTGGTCGAGAAAGATGTAACAGGATTTCTGGTAAAACCCGGGGATAGTGAAGCCTTGAGCGGCGCGCTGCGCAAATTGCTGCTGGATCCCGGACTCCGCCTGCAAATGGGGCAGGAGGGACGGCGGCGGATGTGCCGCAATTTCGATGAGGCTGCCGTAAGCCGAAAGGTTATGGCCATATATGAGGAAGTATTGATGTATGGAAAACAATAAGTATAAAGTACGGTGCCGGATGATTAATAGCATGACTGAGCAATCCTGATCACCAGTATTTAAAAAAGGAGGTCATGATGAAAAGAATTCTGTTTCTTTTTTTGCTTACCGTGGCATTTTTCTGCCATGAGCATTATGCTGACGCCCAAACCTTCTACGATGTCCAAAACCATTGGGCAAAGGGATATATCGGCCAGCTAGCCGACGCCGCAGTCATATGCGGCTATCCTGACGGCACCTTCCGGCCGGAAGACAATATTACCAGGGCCGAGTTTGTCAAGGCGCTGGTCGTAAGCCACGGCTTTCCCCTAAAGGCATCGGTTAACTCCACATTCACCGACGTCAGCCCCGGCCGCTGGTATTACCCGTACATTGAAACGGCGGTAGCCGCCGGGGTTATTATCCCCGGTGAATATGTTCAGCTGGCTTTTGAGCCTGACGATCCCATAACCAGGGTTGAGGCCGCCATGTTTTTGTCACGTTCACTGGGTTTGGCAGCTGAATCCGCCTATACCGGATTTGATGACGGGAATCAAATTCCAGAGGAGTTCAGAGGATATATCCGGGCGGCCAAGGAACGCGACTTGATTGCCGGCTATCCCGACGGGACTTTCAGGCCGTGGAACCCCATCACCAGGGCTGAGGCCAGTACCATCCTGGTCCGTTACATCTACGAACAGGGTAAGGGTAAAGGTTTGGTCACCGTATGCTACGACCACCAGCTGTCTTCTGTATATGAGAACGCCTTTCCGGTCCACAAAGCTTACGGCTACCCCGGCGTAAACTATGTTTGTACGTCGTCAGTGGGGGCGGAAGGGGCAATGACTGTTAAGCAATTGAAAGAAATGGAAAGCGCGGGCTGGGAAACAGCATCCCACAGCGCCAACCATTTGCACTTTAAAGATCTTGAAGAAAAAGAAATTCGTGATCAATTGGCCAGATCTAAATCATGGTTACAACAACAGGGTCTGACCGGTGAGAACTTCGCCTATCCTTTCAGATTTGCCGGCGCTCCAAACCCGCTTGTGCAGGAGTACTACAATTCCGGCGCGACATCGTACGACAAAGAAATCAATGTAAGCCCTTTTAATCCTTACAAGCTTTGCAGGTACTACCTGCAAAACCCTGGTGTGGAAGAAATAAAAGAGGTTTTGGACAAAACCGTGGCGGCCGGAGGGTGGGTAATATTCTACACTCACAATGTTTATGAGGGCGGCCAAACACCGGACAGTAAGAGTATAAATCAGGATACGCTAAAACTCCTGTTTGAGGAGGCGGCGAAGAGAAATATTCAGGTGGTAACGGTTAAAGAAGGCCTGCGGCTAATGGCGGGTAAATAATGCGAGTGAAACGTTTTGCTTTTTTTACCATATTTTACGGCCTGCTTCTAATTGTTTTTATTGTTCTAACTTATCCCCCATGGCCCTTAATGGCTAAATTACTGGTTGTTGATGAGCGGCCTGAGGCAGTTGATGTGCTGATAGCGCTTTCGGGGGATTCGGAAAGGGAGCTTTACGCAGCGGAGCTTTACAGGTTGGGCCTGGCGCCTAAAATAATCATGTCGGGCTGCCGGCCGGGAGCCCAGAAGATGGCAATAAGAGCAGTTAACAAAGGTGTAAAAGAACAGGATATTATTACCGAGGATAAATCTGAAAACACTTATGAGAATGCTGTTTATTCAAAGGAGGTCGTACTTCGGCAAAATTTTAAGTCTGCCATTATCATTACCTCACCATACCACATGAGGCGTACCAAACTCGTATTTGAAAGGATATTCAAAAATACAGGCGTCAGATTGATTTATTGTCCGACCAGGGACTCCGGCTTTAACGTGGACGGTCAGTGTGAAAGCGAAACAGACAGACAGATAGTCCGGCGAGAATATATAAAACTAATCTATTACTGGTTCAGGTATTGGTAGAGCCAGGAGTCAGAAGCCAGGAGTCAGAAGGCAAAGGACAGAGACAGGAGACAGGAGCCAGGGACCGGGAGTCAGGATGAGGAACGGTTTATCGCCTCGCAATATTCTGAATTCTGACTCCTGAATTCTGACTACTTGAAAGGGTGGCATCTAGTGGGAAATTATTATGTATTGGGTTTGCAGGATAAGGAGCAGTGGCTGCGGGAGCTGGATTGTATCAAGGATTTGTGTCCGGACCTTCATTTCCGGCCTGAATACTGCGGATTATTCAGGGATTCCGGGGAAGTCCGGCTTTTCGTCTACCGGGAGGAGGGATGTACGGTTGTTTATCCTTTCCTGCTCAGGAAGGTGAACCAGATTCCGGGTTTGGGGGATAAACTCGAGCGGGAGCTATATGATATCACCAGCCCTTACGGCTATGGAGGGCCGCTGGCTTCCCCTGCGGCAGGTGAAGGTGCGTGGCGCAATTTCTACCAGTCTTTCAGGGACTACTGTGCAGCGAACGATATCATCAGCGAATTTATCCGGTTCCACCCTTTATTAGGAAACCACCGCATACTATTAAACAATGTGGAAGTTGCAAGGGCATCGTCAGTAATCTGTGTGGATCTCAGAAGAACAGATGAGGAAATATGGTCGGGGTATGAGCGCAATAACCGTAAAAACATTAACAAAGCCTACCGGGAAGGCCTCGAAGTGATTCTGGAAGAGACGCCGGCGCATTTTTCCGATTTTATTTCGATCTATCACCATACGCTTTTCAGGAACCAGGCCGGTGAATTTTACTTCTTTAACAGCGATTTTTATGATTGCATCCACAAAGAATTAAAGAATAACTTTTTGTATGCGCACACCTTGAAAGACGGACAGATTATTTCAACTGAACTGCTCTTGTTTAATCATACTTATATCCATTCATTCCTGGGAGGAACGTTGGAACAATTTTATCAATACCGGCCAAACAATATTTTAAAGCATGAAGTGATCAAATGGGCGAAAAAAAAGGGGATCAGCTACTTTTTACTTGGCGGGGGATACCGTGAGGGTGACGGTATTTACTGCTACAAGCATTCCTTCGCCCGCGACGGCGTGCTGGATTTCTATGTCGGGAAAAAAGTGCATAACCGTGAAGCGGTGAACACGCTGGAAAATCTGCTGGCGGCAAAAGCACCAAGAGAAAATGACAGTTATTTTCCCGGCTACCGGAGGTATTGAGATGAAAAGGGCGTTTGACCTCGTTGGCTCTTTATTGATTCTGGCGCTCATCAGCCCGCTGCTTTTAGCGGTTGCCCTGGCGATAAAAATAACTTCGCCGGGTCCGGTCATTTTCAAACAAAAGCGTCTGGGCCGGCAAGGAAGAATCTTTTATTTATATAAATTCCGGAGCATGGTTCCCCACGCTGAAAAAATCGGTTCCGGGATGTTTGTGGAGAAAGATGACCCGCGCATAACCGCAATCGGCAAGTTTCTTAGAAAGACCAGCATTGATGAGCTGGCGCAGCTTTTTAACGTTTTACGCGGCGAGATGAGCCTGGTCGGCCCGCGGCCCGCCCCCCTGCACCACTACAGCAAGTACAACGAGAGGCAGAGAAAAAGGCTCAATGTTAAGCCAGGCATCACCGGCTGGGCCCAGGTTAACGGCCGTTTAGCCATTTACTGGCCGGAGCGTATTGAATTGGATGTCTGGTATGTTGAGCATTACTCATTCTGGCTGGACATAAAAATACTAATCAAGACAGTTGCCGTGGTTTTGCTCCGCCATGGCGGCACAGCCAAGGAAGACCGTAAAGAAGCAGACCCGTTTATGAAAATGTAGAAGAGATGGGAGGATTACAGTGAGGCTGAAGGGACGCAAGGTTTTAGTGACGGGGGGAGCCGGTTTTCTCGGCTCCCACCTTTGTGAAAGGCTGCTCGCGGAAGGTGCGGAGGTGCGTGTGCTGGATGTGCTTGCTTCCGGCAGGGCCGCTAATCTGAGCGCTTTATTGGGACAAATCGACCTTATTAACGGTGATATCGCCAGTGAGGATTCTGTCCTTAAGGCCGTGGGGAACTCTGATACTGTTGTTCACCTGGCTTTTCCCCTGGCCTTGCGCGAGCGTTCAATTGAAACCCCGATTATAACGGGCATTTTAACCGGTCTTCTTAATTTGATCCAGGCGGCTCTTGCCCGTGACGCTTTGCTGATTTATACTTCGTCAATTGCTGTTTACGGGAATGGAAGATATGTGCCTATTGATGAAAAACACCCGTTGGAGCCTGTCCTGATTCACGGCGCCGTCAAACTGGCCGGCGAAAATTTTTGCCGCACACTTGCCGGGAGCAATGGACTGAGGATGGTCATTCTCCGGGCTGCGGATATTTATGGCCCGCGCAACACCAGGATCAGTGTGCCGATAAAATTTTTGCTCCAGGCCATGGCAAACGAGCCCATCACAATATATGGAGACGGTTCCGACAGCCGCTCCTATACGTTCGTCGCTGATTTCACCGAGGCGGTTGTCCTGAGCATGATCCGGCCTGAAGCAACAGGCGAGGTGTTTAACGTTGGAGGGGATGAATGCGTATCCATGTGCGAATTAGCTTCTGAAGTCAAGAAAATAGCTGGAAGTTCCGGCCCTGTTCTCTTTCAGGACAGCCCGGCCGCCGGCCGCCAGCTTTTTATTGACAACCGGAAATCAAAAGAAATACTTGGCTTCAAACCGGCGTTCAGGATTGGCGAGGGACTGACTCTAACCCACCGCTGGCTCATTGACAACCCGCAATATTATCATTCGTAAAAAAGCGCCGCCCAAATGGTGGCGATGTGCAATAACTGATCGGTGATGTTCACCGGATGCAATTTTGCTAGTGATGAGGAGAAAAGGCGTATCTTAAGAAAGTCTATCACAAAATGCGTGGCAAATAGGAAAAAAAGTTTCCATATTGAAAAAAAACCGGTCAGCATTAAGACGAGGCTGATTACCAGCGCCCAAGAGAAGGCGTGGGCGGCAAGCGCCGTGATTTTTTTTCTTTTATAAACAGCCAACCGGGTTAACTGGAGAAAGAAATCAGCAAAAACATGCCCTGCCATCAACAGGAGTAGAATTGTGAACATAATTATCCTCCATGCGCTGTATTATTAACTATATGCGAAAATATTTGTTTGGATTCAGGGAAGTCTAATCTACCTTCGGGCAGATAAACGGAAGTCGATATACTTTTTTTTCAGGCGAGATATCATACGGGAGATAGGGCTATGAATATTAAAAAAATAGAAGGCAGGCTGTTTTTTTGCTGTTCAGATAATTGGATTAAACTATTTTAAAAGGAGGATTTCGTTGCGATATAACGAATTATCAATTAAGCTAATGTAAAATTATACCATTGGGGTGAGGGCATGATGTCTCAATCCTTACAATATCTGCTTATTGTTGATGATAACGCCGGGGTGTGCCGTCTTTTATTTGAGTTGTTCAGCGATGAGGGGTATATTGTTGAGACGGCGCGAAGCGGTGCGGAGGCGCTCCGGATAATTCGTGCCAGAACCCCTTCGCTGATCCTGCTTGATGTTAAAATGCCGGGGATGAGCGGTTTGGAGACGATGGATAAAATAAAGGAAATCGTTCCGGAAACGCCGGTGGTGATGATGACCGCGTATACTGAGCTGGACACGGTCATGGCGGCCAGAGAGGAAGGTAAAATACGATATTATTTAAGCAAGCCTTTCGAATTGGACGAGATGCGTCTTTTAGTGAAAAAGATTCTATCAGACAGAGAACGTAAACAAAAGTTATCCGGTTAAGGCCCATATATGGCTGGTAAGGGAGTAATGAGCGCTCGTTTACATAATACCGGCTTAATGATCGGTAGCTGGCTGTCAATTATCTCCGGCAGGAGTTATTACCATCAGGAACAGCCGCTTGGCAAAATTTTTCAGCCCGGTGATGTTCTTGGTTATTTTAATGATCTGACAGGTAAAACGAAATGGAGGGGACCGGTTTCCGAGGGGGGGGTCCCTTTAAACCGCAAGGTAAACGGAAGCCTGGTCTTTATCCCCACGACTATTGCGCAGAAAGCTTTAGGGCATTATGACAGCTGGCTGCTGGGCGGGGACAGCCGGGACCTGGATGACTTCATGCTGCTTGCCGGCTGGCTGCGTGAGCACCAGGACGCGGCAGGCGGGTGGCCAATATGGCCGGTGCTGGGCATCTCCGGTCCTTCCCTTTATTCAGCGATGGTTCAAGGTGAGGCTATCTCGGTGGCGGTGCGGGCGCACCTGCATGATCCGGATCAAGCGTGGATAAAAGTGGCGGAAGACGCCGCCCGGCTAATGCTAACACCGGTTATGGAAGGCGGGACCGCCCGGTACACGCCGGAAGGTCTTGTGCTTGAGGAATATCCGTCCAATATCCAAAACACCATTCTCAACGGATGGTGTTTTGCTCTTTACGGCTTGTACGATTTAAGGCTTGCCAAGGCAGGTTTGCATATTGACATAGAACAGGCGCTTAACGATACACTCCGGGCGCTGGGCGTTTACCTGCCCCGTTACGACACCGGGTACTGGTCTTACTATGACACCGCCAACAACCTGGCCGGCCCATTTTATCACAAGCTGCACATAGCGCAACTGCGGGCAGTTGAAGAAACATTTCCCGGGATTGAAGCGGTAGCCCGTTTCTACCGTGTAAAATTTGAGCGCCAGTGGTCAAGGGTAATTAACAGGTTTAGAGCCATATTAAAAAAAGGATTGCAAAAGATTTGCCACCCCCCGGAAACTATCATTCGCTGACTGTCAATAGCTGTCAATAGGGACGGTTCTCTTGACACTAGTGTCAAGAGAACCGTCCCTATTGACAGGGTATTTAATTAGAGAGGCCCTTGGAACGATTTTTCTCAACACTTCATAGGATGGAAGTATAGAAAATGATCAATATGCTTCGGAGGGATTCTTTGAAGATTGCCGCAGTGGCCGGTACCCGGCCCCAGTTTATTAAAGCGATGATGCTTTCCAGAGCCGTCAGGGAAAAGCACAAAGAAATATTGATCCACACCGGTCAGCATTATGATCCTAATATGTCGCAGGTGTTCTTTTGCGGGCGGGGCTGCCCCGCGCCGGATTATTATATTGACGCCGGCCCGGACACGCCGGGGCGGCAGCTCGGCAAAATGTTCGACGGATTAAAAGCTGTGTTTGACCGGGAGAAGCCTGACGTTGTTCTGGTTTACGGTGATTCCCGCTCCACCCTTGCCGGGGCGCTGGCAGCGTCAAAGACAGGTGTGCCCCTGGCACATATTGAGGCCGGCTTGCGCTGTGGCAACCGCGCCATGCCGGAGGAGTTCATCAGGGAATTGACCGATTATCTGTCCGCCATATTGTTTTGCCCTTCTGCAGCCGCGGTCCGCAACCTTAATAAAGAGGGGGTTGTCAGCACCACCGGCGCGATTTTCGGTAAGGAAGCTGACGCGGTGCGGTTTGGCGGTTCTATTGCCGTTAACGTCGGGGATGTTATGTATGATGCTTTGCAGGAGTGCCTGGAAAGAAGCAAGTGTTTACCGCCACAGGTGGGGGGAAAATTCCCGGAACCCGGGGGGTACCTCCTCGTGACTGTTCATCGGGCGGAAAACACTGATAAAAAGGAACGGCTGTCAGCTGTTCTGGAAAGCCTCGTTGCATTGGGAGAAAAGGTCGTATTTCCGGTCCACCCCCGCACTAAGAAGAAAATCAGTGAATTCAACCTGGGCGGCTATTTGTCCCACCCTAACATGACTGTAATTGAGCCGGTAGGCTATGAAGAGATGATCTGGCTCTGTAAAAACGCCAGAAAAATAATCACTGATTCCGGTGGTTTGCAAAAAGAGGCTTTTTTTCTTCAAGTGCCTTGCATAACCTTACGGGAAGAGACTGAGTGGACGGAAACAGTTGAAAGGGGCTGCAATGTGCTGGTGGGCTGCGAGCGGCGGCGAATCCGGGATGCGGTTGGAGCTTCCGCGCGTGGTGACTGGTCCGGCTGTCCCTACGGGCAGGGAAATGCCTCGCGTTTAATCTCCCGGTTGCTGGAGGAATATTTTTGCCCAGGGTAGTCATGTTGGTGAACAGCGATTACCGTTATGACGCCAGGGTGCAGAAAGAAGCCGCCGCCCTTGGACTGGCGGGGTACAGCGTGACTGTTTTCTCCCTGACCATGAATGTCCGGTGCGAACAAGACGCAATGGGTGTGCGAGTGCTGAATCCCATAACTGAGAAGCTGGCCTGGTTTCCTTATAAACTGTCCTACCTGCGTGCTTACTGGCAGATCATCCAAGCGCTGTTGCGTGAGAGGGCGGATGTATGGCACGGGCACGATCTGGATATGCTGCCCTTCGTGTTTATAGCCGCGCAGCTCAGGGGAGGCAAAATTGTATACGACTCCCACGAACTCTGGCAGGGATACGGCTGGCCCGGTCGCGGCGGCAGGTGGGGTCTGTTGCGTCGCCTGCTTTGGCAATGCTGGCTGAAACTGGAAAGGACGCTGGCGAAACATTGCCATTTAATCATTACCGTAAATGAAAGCTGCGCCCGGGAAATGGCTCGAACGTTAAGGGTGCGGCTCCCGCTGGTGCTGAGAAACTGCGTTGACCCTGCTGAAACGGCCGGTCCCGCGGGTAGCCTGCGGGAGGCGTTGGAACTTGGCCACAGTGAATTACTGGTTGTGTATACAGGCAAACTGCAAAAAGGACGCGGCCTGGAAGAATTAATCAAAGCTTGGACCGGTCTGCCCGCCGGCCGGCACTTGGCGATAATCGGCCGGGGGCCGCTGGAGGAGGGTCTGAGAAACTTGGCGCGAAGCGCCGGGCTAAAAAATGTTTATTTCCTGCCGCCGGTAAAAGCGTTGGAATTGGCTGGTTTTATCCACGGAGCCTCCCTGGGTGTGGTTTTGATTGAGGATATTGATCAAAGCAAGCATTATTCTTTGCCAAACAAGCTGCTTGAATATATCGCCGCGGGGGTGCCGGTGCTGGCATCGCAACTGCCGGAAATCCGCCGGCTGGTGGACGAATATCAAGTCGGCGCTTTCGCGGACCCCGGAGACAGCGACAGCATCAGGGAGTCGTTGAACGAACTGCTGGGCAACGTGGAAAAGCTGCACTCCTTAAGGATGAATACTTTGAAAGCCAGAATGAGTTTAACATGGCGGAAGGAAGCTGGTTTGCTAATTAGTGAATACTCAAAAATTACCAAAGACAGCAGGTAAGAACCGCCCCCCATTGCTTCATTTGCTTCCGACTGTCTTTATCGCAGGGACTCTGTCAGGTTTAGCCGGGGTTAAATGGCCTGTCCTCCTAGCGGGTGGAATCCTGGCGTTTCTATCCTGTTTATTGGCCCCGGAGGTATTGGGTTTTTTTACCGGAGGGGGCCTTTATCTGGTTGGCAGGACCTTTGACGTGGGGCATGAAGCATTGCTTTTTCTGAACGTGGGCGTATTTTTGTTTCCCATGTTTTTCCTTATAATTTATTTGTTTTATAAAAAGAGAGCTTGCGCCCTGATTGCTATATTCAGACTTTGGGAATTTTGGGCCGCGCTTGGCCTTGGTTTATTAATGCTGGTTCGCCTGCCGGACAGTTTGTTTGAAGAATACGGGGCTCAAAAAATAAAGTATTACCTGGTTAACAACATGGTATGTTTTTTGGGACCGGTGCTGTCCTCAGCCGCTTGGGGCAATCCGGGCCTTTACCGCTTTCTGAAAGGAGTCCTCCTGGGCGGCTTGGCGCTTACCGTGTATTTCTGGGTGAGCGGGTCATACCTTGAATTGCCTTTTAATATTTATGCCGTGCTGAATTTTAATCCCATTGAAATAAGCAGGCTGATTGGCCTGTTCATCCTTCTGGTGGTGATCGGCGGGGTGATGGCTATTCCTCATCTTTTTGCTTTTTTGCTGGCCGCGGCCGCAAGCGTCGCCATGATCCTGCTTGATGCCCGGGGTCCCGCCCTGGCGCTGGTTATCGCCCTGCTCTGCGGGGGTATGGCGGCGGGCCGCCGGGAGTTTCGCCTGCCGCCGGTGCTGATTGTCCCTCTTTTTATTCTGCTGGCGGTTTATGTCTCCTCCCACTACTGGTTTTCACCTGATCTTTTCAGTTTGAGTGATAACGGCAGGTGGCAGCTTTACCAGGCTGCTCTAGCGATGTTCGGGCAGAACCCGGTGCTGGGCGCCGGAACGGGATCTTACGCCAGTATTTCACCTGTACCGGGAATTAATTATCCGCACAACCTGTTTCTGGAATCGGCGGCGGAACTGGGGCTTGCGGGGCTGGCACTCTCCTTGTTGTTTGTATTTGCTCCCCTGTTGCGGCTGGCATGCCGGCGAAAAAAAGTTAAAGAAACTGCTCTCGCCGTTTCGCTGCTGGTATTTTGCCTGGTAAACGCCATGCTTAGCGGGGATGTCCCCGGAAATTACCTGCTCTGGCTAGCTGGCGGGGTGGCGGCTTCTGCCGCCATGACAGCTGCGGAGGACTACCGGTGAAAATTTTAATGATCTCCGGCGCGTGCGCGGAAGTTTCCACAGGTGAGACCATCCATACGCTGGAGGTGGCTGGAGGGCTGGCCGGCGCCGGCGCCCGGGTGACCTTGCTGCTGCGGGGGAAGTATCGCGGACCCGGCCGGCCGGGTGTGCACGTGGTAGGTTTACCGGTGATGAAAAATAAATGGCTCGACGGGGTGCTCCGGCCGGTACTGGTATGTGTGGCGGCGTCGTTTTTCACTCTGCGGGCGGGCTGCGACGCTGTGTATGTCCGGGACAGTATATTTGAAATGCCCGTGGTTTGGCTGTGCAAGCTGCTGGGGCAAATAGTGGTCCTGGAGCTGAATACGGTGTCGTCGGAAGATCTGCGCGCTAAAGGCAGGTCTCGCTGGAAGCAGGCTATAGCCGCTTGGGCGCAGCGAAAGGCCTGTTTTTCCGCCACTCTGGTCCTGCCGGTTACCGCCGGTTTGGCCGGATGGCTGGCCGGGCAGGGTGTGCCTGCCGGTAAGGTGACAGTGGTGGCCAACGGGGCCAACCCATATTTGTACCGCCCGGCTGGGCGAAAGAACGCGCTGGCGCGGCTGGGTCTGGACCCGGTGAAACAGTATCTCTGTTTCGCCGGCAATTTGGCGGCCTGGCAGGGCGGGGAAATAGTTGTTGAAGCTTTTGACAGACTGGCCCGACGTTACCCGGACGCCATCCTGCTGATTATCGGGGATGGTCCGGAAAGGCAGGCGCTGGAATTACTTGCCTGCTCCAAGGGGCTCGCCGGCAGGGTGCTTTTCACCGGCCGGCTGCCGTATCACCGGGTGCCCGTCTACCTGAACGCCTGTGTGGCGGGCATCGGCGGGGGCTGGTATGGAGAAAACCTGACCTTGAAAAGAAGATTCTGTTTCAGCGGCAGTTCCGCTTTGAAATTTTTTTCCTACCTGGCCTGCGGCCTGCCGGTTGTTGTGCCGGATATCGCCGACCTGTCCGGCATAGTGCGGCGGACCGGCTGCGGGCTGGTGGCGGAACCTGACCGGGTGGAAAACCTGGCGGACGCGTTAACAGCCGTGCTTGAGCATCCGCTTGTGTGGGCGGAGGCCGGGCGCCGGGGCAGGCGCTTTGTTGAAAGGGAGGCCGCGTGGGAACACCGGGCTTCCCGGATCATCGACCTGGTGAAAAAGGCCAGGCGCCGGAAAGGCAGGTGAGCATCATTCCAAGAAAATTAATGTACCTGACAGTCACCGCGCCGCTTGGCCGGCCTGAAGCTTTTTTGATCCCGGAAATGAACTGCCTGGCGGAGCGGGGGGTAGAGCTAACCGTCATCCCTGTGCGTCCGGCCGGGCGGCTGGAACACAGGGACGGAGACGGCCCTTTCCTCAGCACTATTGTCTCCGGGCCATGGAGTTTAGCGGTATGGCGGTCAGCTCTATCATGGTCGCTCAAGGCTCCCTTGCGGGTGGCCAGCTTGTTGTGCCTGCTGTTGAAAGGCGGGAGCCTGGCCAATAAGGTAAAGAACCTGCTACTTCTTCCCAAGGGTATGTTCATCGCGGAAAAAGTTCAGTCCCTGGGAATAAATCATATTCACGCCCACTGGGCGTCCACTCCTTCAACCTGCGCCCTGGTGGCTTCCACCCTGACCGGTGTCGGCTGGAGTTTTACCGCCCACCGCTGGGATATCAAGAACAACAACCTCCTGCCGGAAAAAGTGAGCAGGTGTTCCTTTGTGCGGGTTGTTTCATCCCATGGGCTTAAGCAGGTGACCAAAATAGCAGGCCGGGAGTCCGGGGTAAGGGTGATCCTTAGCCCGTTAGGGGTGGAGGTGAACCCGGAATTTCCGGAAAAAAGCTGCCTGGGCGGGAGTAAACCTATTATTGGAGCCGTCGGCAGCCTCACGGCGGTAAAAGGCCACCGCTACCTGCTCCAGGCCTGCCGGCTGCTGGCCGACAGAGGAGTGGACTTCCGGTGCCTGATTGTCGGAGACGGGCCGGAACGGGGCAGCCTGTCGCGCCTGGCGGACAGGTTAAAGCTTGGCGGTATTGTTTTCTTCGTCGGCGCGCTTACACACGACAGAGTGCTGCGCCTGCTCAGGTCCGGCATTCTAAGCCTGCTGGTGCATCCCAGTGTGGAAACGCCGGGCGGCGAGCATGAGGGCGTGCCGGTGGCTGTGATGGAGGCCATGGCCGGCGGTGTGCCGGTAATTGTTACGAAAACCGGCAGTGTACCCGACCTTGTCGACCGGGATACCGGTGTGATTGTGCCCCCGGAGAACCCTGCCGCCCTGGCGCGGGCCATCAGGAGCTTGCTGAGTGACCCGGACGGGTCCCGGTCGCTGGCAAAAGCGGCCCACCGCAGGATCAGGGAAAGGTTCGAGCTGAACACAAATGTTAATGTTCTACTTGATATGATGGATATGGATACCATGCCATAAGGAGTGTGGTATGCCAAATTTATTCACGGGTTGTGGTGAACGTGGCCGGCATATGTGAACGAACCCTTTGGATTATTAATCATCACGCCGCCGGTCCCGGGAGGCATGAGAGTCTGGCCGGGGAACTGGCTGACCGGGGGTGGCTGGTGAAACTGTTTGCCTCCAGCTTTGTGCACAATGTCTTTATTGAGCTAAAGAATTACCCGCCGGGTTGCCATCACCTGAATGAAACAGAAAGAGGCGTCGATAGAGTCTGGATCCGGACTCCGCCCTACTATGACAACAGCCTGTCCAGGCTGGTCAACCACCTTTATTTTACCTGCAGGGTTGCTAGGCTGGGGCGCGCCCTGGACGCGCCAGAAGCCGTCATCGGGTCCTCCACCCACCTGTGCGCCGGCCTGGCGGCATACCTCCTGTCCAGAAAACACAACGTTCCCTTTGTTTTTGAAGTGAGAGACATCTGGCCCCAGTCCCTCGTGGACATTGGAGCCATAAGCAAGTATAGTCCTCTGACCGTGGGAATGGGTGTGCTGGAGAAATTTTTATACCGGAAGGCCCACCTGATCATCAGTGTGCTGCCCGGTGGAAAAGAGCATATTGCCCAGCTTGGCCTTGAAGATAAAAAGGTGGTTTATATCCCTAACGGCGTCGACCTGTCCTGGTACGACCGCTGCACCCGCGAGGGCTGCCTCACCCCGGAGCAGGCAGCTCTTTTTCGCCGGCTCGAAGGACGGGTGGTGTTTACTTATACGGGAGCGCACGGATATGCCAATGGCCTGGAGACGGTGCTAAAAGCTGCCGAAATACTGCACCGGGCCGGGATTGGCGGCATCCATGTTCTGATGGTGGGCGACGGGCCGGCTAAAGCGGGGCTGGTGAAGGCGGCGGCGGAGCGCGGGCTGACTAATGTAACTTTCTTAAACACCCTGGAGAAGTCTCAGTTGCCAATAATCCTGAAAAACTCTGACGGGTGTCTTTTTCACCTGCGCAACAGCAAAGCATACCGCTACGGACTTAGTTCCAACAAGTTGTTTGATTACATGGCGGCGGCGCGGCCCATAATCGCTGCGGTGGAAAAAGCACCGAACACGGAGTTTGCCCGGTTCGGCCTGCATGTGCCCTCGGATGATCCCGGCGCCCTGGCGGACGCGATGCTGCAGATGGCCGGCGAAACGCCAGGCGCCAGGAAAGTTATGGGAGAACGCGCCCGGGCTTATGTGGAAAAATTTCACGATATTCCGGTACTGGCCGGCAAGCTGGCAGAGGTTTTGGAGAGCTTGAAAAAAAGTGTATGAAATTACCACGAGGAAGTTGACGAATATTGTCGAATTTTACGTTAACTGGGAAAATAACAAGCTTCCAGAATACTGCCGGGAGGTATGCGATGAAAAAGAAGCGCGGGTCTTTCTATCTTAGCCTGATTTTAATTTTTTGTTTCTTGTGGGTCATAATACCGGCCGTACCCGCCGGGGCGGCCGATTCCGGTGAATTGCTCCAGATCTTTACCAGGCTGGACACTGTCAACGGCGGAAACTGGTATAAAAGCGCCAATAATGACAACGCGCAGCTGGCCTGGGGCGAAAGCTACGTGATGGACGCTTATTTAACAATGTACGAGGCTACTGGCGACACTGTTTATTTGGACAAGTTCATTGCCCACGGCAAAGGGGTTTTAGCCCAGCGGGACAGCTCCCGCGGCGTTACGGATTACCGGAGTCTCAGTTTGCCTGCCTGGCGCAACGGCAGCTACACCTTAAACGGAAAATATGCTGTTTTTGCCGCGCACACAGGTATGATCGCTTATCCCATGGCCAAGTTTGCCGCAATTGTCACCAAAACTCCATCCCTGCAAAAATACCGGAGCGACAGGGAATTATTCCTGCAGGCGGCCAAAGACGCGGTGGCTGTTCATAAAGATGAGTGGGTGGACGAAGGCAGTACCGGGTATTACAAGTTTCGCGACGACATGCCGTACAAGCAGGCGGGCGGGAAACTGCCCTTTAACCAGTATCTGGCCATGGCCAGGACGGAGCTGCTGATTTACAACGCTACCGGTGAGACCCAGTACCTGGACCGGGCGAAAAAAATGCTGCAGCACTTTAAAAACAATCTGGCTGTCGACGCGGGCACCAACAGCTACCGCTGGCGGTATTCACTTGGTAGTTCCTCATATGAGGACATTGGCCACGCCATTATTGACATAGACGCGGCTTATCAGGGGTATGCGGCCGGCGTTGTTTTCAACGCTACTGACATGGCCAAGTTTGCCAATACCGGCGCCAAGAAATTAATCAAGCCCGACGGCGGCATTGCCAACGACATAATGGGCGGCGGTGCCACCCAGTACCCCTGGTTCATCGGCTTATGGTCGGCCTACGGGCAATTCGCTCCTGTAATCACAGACACAGCCTATAGCAAGCTCTCGGCAACCACCTCCGGCGGCGCCACCGGCCTGCTGGCGGCGGCCATGCTGAACAAGGCTAACGCGCAGCCCGGTTACCGCGTTGGAGAAAGCCAGCCCTCTCCGCCGGTGGACAACCCTTCGGCCGGCGAAATGGTTAAAAACGGTGATTTCAGCCAAGGCAAGGCTGAATGGACAGGCCCCGACGTGGTGATAAAAACCGAAACCGGTGGAAATAGCTACGCTAGCGCCAAATATGGGTGGTATTTCTACCAGTACGTCCCGGTAGAGCCGGGTAATAAATACGCGGTAAGCGCCAGAAGCCGGAAAGGCAATGCCGTCACCGAAGCCAGAATAGCCTACTTCTTTTATAACGCTGCCGGCAAGCAGCTGTCCAGCGGCAGCATTATGTACAAGCATAAAGGCGCGGGATGGGAGCAGATCCCGGCCCAGACAGTGGCCGCCCCGGCCGGAGCGGCCAAAATACAAATCAAGCTGCTGGTAAACGGCGGTTCCGGCACGCACGATTTCGATAACATATCCATGAAAAAAGTTTGATTAAATTTGCCTTGCGATCCGCCTGTTGTTAAACGGGCGGCTTTTTACGACAAAAATTGATAAATTATTGCATTTTTAATAATTAAATAGCAGGAAAATTTTTATAAATTATAGAAGTAAATGTTTGACTATATTTAATCTTAACAACCGGGAAAGGATTCTTATGGCAATTCTTATTGTTGATGATTTGTCGGACAGCAGGCTGCTGATTGAATATATTTTAAAATCGGCAGGCTATACGGATGTGTTTACCGCGAAATCGGCCGCTGACGCTTTTAAGCTTCTCGGCATGGACAATGCGCAGGGTGCGCAGGGGGGCTTTGATTTAATTGTAATGGACATTATCATGCCTGGTATTGATGGCATCGAAGCCTGCCGTTTAATTAAAGAGCGTGAGAATATGCGGGATATTCCCATTATCATGGTAACTGCCAATTATGATATCGATAACCTGCAGTCAGCTTTTTCCGCCGGGGCGATGGATTATATCACGAAGCCGCTGAATAAGGTGGAGCTGCTGGCGCGCGTGCGCTCGGCTTTAAGACTCAAACACGAGACGGACAGGCGGAAAGCGCGCGAGAATGAGCTGCTTGAGGTAACGCGCCAACTGGAAGAAGCAAACCAGAACCTGCGCCGGCTCTCTTTTTTAGACGGTCTTACCGGTATTGCCAACCGGCGCCATTTTGATGAGGTTTTATTGAATGAATGGAACCGCGCGGCGCGTGACGCCGTGCCGTTGTCTTTAATAATTCTCGATATAGATTTTTTTAAAAAATACAATGACACTTATGGTCATCAGGCCGGCGACGACTGTTTGAAACAAGTGGCGGGCTCTCTGAGCGGCCGCTTGAAACGGCCCGGAGATCTGGCGGCCCGCTACGGCGGCGAGGAATTCGCGGCCATCCTGCCGAACACGGATATGCAGGGGGCTGCCGCGATAGCGGAGATGCTGCGCGGCGGTGTTGAAGCGCTGGAAATTCCTCATGCCAGTTCGTCAGTCAGCGCCTATGTCACGGTAAGCGCCGGGGCGGCCTCTACCGTGCCCCGGCAGGCCGGTACTCCGGGAGACTTGCTGGCGGCGGCCGACAAGGCGCTCTATCAGGCAAAGCAAGGCGGCAGGAACAGAGTGACCTTGAGGGAAGTATAAGAGATGAAAGATCAAGACAAGACCAAAAAACGACTGATTGATGAATTAAACGAAATGTGGCGACGAATTACTAATTTAAAAACACCGCAGTTGGTGGAAGAAAAACTTACCTGGCTGGCTTCCATCGTGGAGTTCTCAAATGACGCCATTGTCGGGATGAGCCTGGAGGGCCTTATTTTTAGCTGGAACGCGGGCGCGGAGAGAATCTTCGGGTATACGGCGAATGAAGTCATCGGGCGCCCTGTTTTTATCCTCGCGCCCAATTACGACGAAATAGCAAAAAATCTGGAACGAATCAAGCTTGGAGAAAGGGTCAATTACTACGAGACCGTACGCGTCAGGAAGGATTTCAGGCAGATTCAGGTTTCCTTGACCATATCCCCGATTAGAGACGCTTCAGGTAAAGTAATCGGCGCTTCAACCATTGCCCGCGACATTACCGGACAAAAGCTGATCGAGGAGAAACTGCGCACGAGTGAAGCGCGTTTCAGAGCGATTTTCGAGGGCACGTCCGTGGGAATAACGTTGATCAACAGGGAAGGGCGGCTTGTCGAGAGCAACCCGGCGCTACAGGAAATGCTCGGTTACAATGGCCGGGAACTAGCCAATATGGTTTTTAACGAGCTCATTTACCCGGATGACATGGCCAATTATGTTGGATTGTTCAACGACCTGTGGGCGGGCGCGCTGGACAGCTACCAGATGGAAAAACGCTATGCCCGGAAGGATGGCCGGCTGGTTTGGGTGAGTGTTAATTTTTCCCTGGCCCGCGACAACTTGAATGAGCCGATGTTTATTATCGGTGTGGTGGAAGACGTTACTGAGCGAAAGCGGGTTGAGGAGACCATGCAGCAGGCTAAAGAGGTTGCGGAAGCCGCCAACAAGGCGAAAAGCGAATTTCTGGCCAGCATGAGCCATGAAATCCGCACGCCGATGAACGCAATCCTCGGAATGGCTGATCTGCTCTGGGAGACGCCGCTGACTTCCGAGCAGCAAAAATATATTATGACGTTCAGGTCGGCGGGTGAAACGCTGTTGAGCCTGATCAATGACATTCTCGATCTTTCCAGGGTCGAGGTTGGCCACTACGAGCTTGAAAGCATAAACTTCGACCTTGGTAATGTGATAGAAAAAACCTGCGAAGTGATGGCTATTCGCGCACATGAAAAGGGTGTTGAGCTGGTCTGCCGGCTCATGCCTGATGTGCCCGTGAATCTGATCGGGGACCCGGGCCGCCTGCGCCAGATTATCATCAACCTGATCGGGAACGCCATTAAATTTACCGATGAAGGTGAAGTGCTGTTAAAAGTTGCGCTTGCGGACAATCAGCCGCCCATCTCCACCGGAAGCGACGGACGGGAATGCCGGTTGCTTTTTACTATCAGCGACACCGGCATCGGCATATCACCGGAAAAGCTGGACGTTATTTTCGAATGGTTTACCCAGGCGGACTCCTCAACAACCCGCAAGTACGGAGGCACCGGGCTGGGCTTAACCATTGCCAAGAGGCTGGTGGAATTGATGGGCGGACGCATATGGGTGGAAAGTGAAGTGGGGAAGGGGAGCACCTTTTACTTTACTATCCGCTTTGCCGTTCAATCCGAAACAGCCGGGGGCGAAGAGAAATCATCAAGTGCGAAAAGTGAGCCGGCGGAGACGTCCACAGCCTTTGCGGACCAGCGCGCCTTGCGCCTTCTTCTGGTGGAAGATTCCCCGGACAACCAGCTATTGATCCAGGCATACCTGAAAAAGACCGCCTGTCAAATTGAGATTGCCGAAAATGGGGAAATAGCCGTGGAAAAGTTTAAGTCGGGAAGGTACGACTTGGTCCTGATGGATATGCAAATGCCCGTGATGGACGGGTATACCGCCACAAGAGCCATCAGACGCTGGGAGGCGGAGAACCGCCTGGCACCAACTCCGGTTATCGCGCTGACTGCTTACGCATTGAAAGAAGACGAACAAAAGAGCCTTGACGCCGGATGTACGGCTCATTTGACCAAACCGGTCAAGAAGGCGGTCTTGATTGAGACCATACTGAAAAATATTCGTGGCAAATAAGCCGCGCTGCGAAATACCTGTTCGATCCCCCGGAATTAACTTCTCAGTGCTGCCGGTTCCACCGGCAGCACTACTTTCATGCGGTAAGCAGTGCACCAATATCCCCATGCTGATATAGCTTAGCAGCAACTGCCCCGGGCAGCTTATTGAAAAGCTATTTGACAAAAAAGAACTAATTTAAAAAAATTTTTATTGCTACTCCTACTATTCGACAATTTTTACGCAAGTAGTATGATATAGTAAATATGTAAAAATAAAGACATTAAACAATTTTTTGAGTCAAGCAGTTGTCGATATTCGCAACTCAGGTTTGACTTCTATTTCTTTCGTTATTCGTTAATATGTGGATTTTCTAGGGAAAGCTGTTAATAAATATATTTGATGTAATTATTGTTATTAAATAAATATTTTATATATTATATAAAGAATTTAATAATAATGGTTTTAGATAATTAACATTTGTAGTAGATAATTATAGGACAAGCATTCTTGTCGAAAGACAGGGTTATTAAACATTAGGGTAGGGCCGAATAAAAAGCCATCCAAGTTATCATGACATTAGTGTAAGGAGCGTTTATTAGCCTTATCACCACTATTACAATTTACATTTTATCATTGTGGGTTGACCTTGGCAAATGGATCTATTTAAAGTATAGCATAATATTTTATCTCTCAAGGGTAAATAGTGTATGTAACGTAAAATCTCCAGTCTATATAAAAATAAAAGGATGTGTGTATCTTATGATAAAAAAAGGAATACTTTTCATTATGGTACTATGTTTAGCGTTAACCTTTACTACAACGAGTGTATTTGCTGAAAATCAAAATTTAAATGTTGATAAAGTTAATAATAATTCCTCCATACAAGATAGTTCTTCTTTACCTGAATTTCCTTTAATGGATTGGCAAACACTGCAATCATTAAAGGAAAAGAAATCTAATGACCAAGAATCTAATGATCAGACCGAAGCTATAACCCGCGCCGCAGCTCCGCCTTTGGATATCTTTGAGGTTTATGCGATATGCTCCGAGCAACATCCTTCTTGGGAGTATATAGGTCAAAATGATTATGCTACGGATTATGACCATGGTGGGTCATATATGTATGTAGTAACGTATGAACGCGGGATTGCAAATCCTGCATCAAGGGAAGCGACGATAGATGGTTATGATCTTACATTAATTGATTATGAACTGCTTTCTGGTTCAGATGGAATAGTTTATGGTGCCGTAGTCTACTGGGATGCAAGTGGCTACCAAGAGGGGCAATTTTACAGTCAGAGTACCTCGATGAACTTCCCATGGAATACAATGTATGACTGGATCAATATTCAATAAACGATCTATTATGAATACGATCTTAGTCATATTAAGCCTTTGATATAATATATGAAAATGATGTAGCCATATGCTCATATCCATAGTATGGTATACTTGGTATGGCTACATTCTTCTTTCTTAGTTATGGATATTTTACTCCGGGCTGGCTTGATAATAGACTTAAAAAAGATATTTTCTGCAGTAAGCGTTAATCTGTAATATTATTTAGTAATGTAAAATGGAGGTAAAACACATGAGTATATCTGGAGTAGGCAGTTATCAAACATCTTCTTATGCAGTAGCAACCACAAGTGTAAAAGCAAGCACGAAAAGCTCTGAAGCTCTTTTCGCCAACTCATTGGCTGCCCAGAAGAAAACCGATGCGGAGAATAAACTAGATCAGACTTCGGATATATGGGGGGAATTGTCCCAAGAGTATGATATCCGGAATGCTACATTTGATCAATTTTGTGAAGTAGCAAACAGTCTTTACGACGTGGGCCAGATATCAAGTTTTGAGCGTGCATATATGACTTTATCATTGGATAAACTTCGTCAATATGAAAATGATATAACTGTATCTAGTTTCTATGCAACCCCAGCCAGTTCTGACGGCAAGAGAGATTGGATTGCAGAATATGAAGCAAGGCTCAGGCGAGATCCATTACATCTTACTGAGCAGAAGCAAAATATCCTTAAAGCGTTAAGACATCTTGATATATAATCAAATTTTCCTGCCTCCCGGCCAACTTTTTATTCATAGGGGGGTAATACCCAGTGGAAATGATTGCGCCATGCTGGAGAGCAATTAACGAGTCTGCCGGAGATTTTCAAGACTACCTTGCCATATTTACTCAAGAAATAGCGCCCAACAGTTAAAAACAGTAGGGCGTTTTTTTATTGCTTACCGGCAGCAAGTGGGGGCGGTTCTTGCTTGCTACCTTTGGGGTGGCAAGTCCAGAACCGCCCCCACTTGCTCCTTTATTTCGTCACCAAACTTAAGCCACCGTAATATTATAATCGTAATATTATCAAAAGAAAAACAAGGTAAGGCGGGAGCGAGCGATAGATGAGCTATATTCACCCGGACGCGGCGATCGGCGCGAACTGTGTTATCGGCCTTTTTTCGGTGATTGGGGAGGGCGCCTATATTGGCTCCGGCACGTCTATGGGCAATAATGTCACCGTTTACCCGGGGACGTTCATTGGCGATAATTGCCTGGTCGGCGACAACTGCGTCATCGGCAAGCAGCCCCATCCGGCTAAAACCAGCACAACCCGCTTGACTGCTCCTTTACGCCCCTTGCGGGTCGGCCCGGGCGGCGTCATCGGCAGCGGAGTGGTGCTTTACGCGGGAACCAGCTTGGGCGAGGAGGTGATGGCCGGGGATATGGCCTCGGTAAGAGAGCTGTGTCAGGTCGGCCGCCGGGTGATTATTGGCTGCGGTGCGGTGCTGGAGAACGATGTGGTGGTGGGCGATTATGCCAAAATCCAGACCGGAGCGTACCTGACTGCGCATACCGTGGTCGGCGAAGGAGCTTTTATAGCGCCTATGGTTGTTACCGCCAATGACAATTGCATGGGGAGGACGGAAGAGCGGTTTGTCAAGATTCAAGGGCCAAAAATCGGAAAAAACGCCAGGGTAGGGGCCGGGGCGGTTATTTTGCCAGGTGTCATGGTTGCTGAAGAAACCTTTGTTGCGGCCGGCGCGCTGGTTACCAGAGATACCCTCCCGGAAACGGTTGTGGCGGGTTGTCCCGCCAGGTTAATCAGAAATGTGCCGCAGCATGAAAAACGTTAAGGGGGTGGACGAATTATTGGATAATATTGACTTTTCCGCTTTGATTAAAAGAAGACTATTCCTGGTGCTGGCGACGATTATTATAGCCTTGACTGCCGGAGGAGCGGCATGCATGATTTTGCCGGCAAAGTACCAGGCTAGCACAATTTTACGGCTCAGCCAGCCCGAAAACGGTTCTGAGAATAGCACCGGCGCCAACCGTATGGACTATAACAGTTTGATGATGTACCGTCAGCTGGCGAGAACTTACTGTGAACTGGCGGAAAGTGAGCAAGTGCTGCGGAAGCTGTCCGAACGGGTTGAACATAGCTTAAGTTCCGGTGACTTGAGGCGGATGATTACTGTCCGGAAAGTGAAAGACCTGGAACTGCTGGAAATCCTGGTAAAAGATACCGATCCGTACCGGGCGGCTTTTATTGCCGGCAGCTTGGCCGTGCTCCTGCAGCAGGAGGAAAAAGAAGTATGGAAGATGAACAACCTGCAAGTGATTATACCGGCTTCTCCCGATGAGCGCCCCGTGGGTCCGAACATTTTCATGAGCATGCTTGTCGCCGGTCTGGCCGGAGCGTTGATAGCCTTCATGCTTGCGGCAGTCTTGGAATATACGGGCTCATGGCGGGAGTAAGGTTCGGCATTGCCGGCTGCGGCCGTATAGCAAGGGTGCATGCCGATGAAATATTGACTTTGCCTCAGGCGGAACTGGTGGCGGTAAATGATATCGATCCGTATGCCTTAAGGGATTTTGCCGCTTATTACAATGTAAAAGGCTATTGTGACTATAAGGAGATGCTGGAAGACCAGGATCTTGATGTCATTGTTATCTGCACTCCAAGCGGCCTGCACGCGAAAATGGGCGTGATGGCGGCCTGTTCGGGCAGACACGTGTTGGTGGAAAAACCGCTGGCGCTGACCCTGGCGGACGCGGATATGCTCGTGAACACCTGCGAAAAAGCGGGGGTAATCCTTGCGGTGGTTATGCAAAAGCGTTTTTGCCGGTTCTTTCAAATGCTTAAATCGGCTGTTGATAAGGGGAGCTTCGGGATACTGAGCCATGCCGGCGCGACGGTGCGGTGGAACCGTGACGAAGCTTATTATGCAAGCAACTCCTGGCGGGGCAAGAAGGCGGAAGACGGCGGGGTGATGATGAACCAGGCCATACACATTGTTGATATCCTTTTGTGGCTGATGGGTGGGGTTGAGTCTGTTTTCGCCTACACCGCGACACGGTGCCGGTCTATTGAGGCTGAGGATGTCGGTGTGGCGGTATTGAAGTTCCGCAGCGGCGCCCTGGGGGTGATCGAAGCCGCGTCCACTGTTTACCCGCGGAACCTGGAACAGACCGTTGCTGTTTTCGGGGAAAAGGGAACGGTTGTGGTAGGCGGGGAAAAAGCTGAAAGATTAATGACCTGGCGCTTCAGTGGGACTGAGGAAGATGATCGGGCGGTCTGCTTGGAAGAAGGGATGAGTTGCTCCGGGAAATCAGGCCACCGGGCTGTCTTGCGGGATATGGTGAAAGCGATCCTTACCGGTAGCCGGCCTGCCGTTGACGGCCGCGAAGGTAGAAAGGCGCTGGAAACAGTGCTTGGCATATACCGCTCCGCCGAGACGGGGATGCCGGTGAGTTTTAGATGAACGTAACTACTCAGAGGTCAGAGGTCAGGGGTCAGGGGCCAGGAGTCAGAATGAGAGAACTGTTTATCGTCTGGAAGTATTCTGACTACTGAATTCTGAATGGCTGAATGGCTGAATAGTGACAGATGAAATAAAAAGGGAAGGTGCCTGAAGATGAATGTGCCTCTTTCGTCTCCCGATATCGGCCGGCGGGAGCGGGAATTGGTTAATGAAGTGCTTGACAGCAATATTCTCAGTATCGGCCCCCGGGTGGAGCAGTTTGAGCGGATGCTGGCTGATTATTTGGGAGTAAAAGAAGCTGTGGCGGTGAACAGCGGGACCAGCGGGCTACACTTGGCGGTGCGGGGATTGGGTATCTGCGCGGGCGATGAGGTGATTACTTCGCCTTTTAGTTTTGTCTCCTCCAGCAACTGTATTCTCTACGAGGGGGCCCGGCCGGTCTTTGTCGATATTGATCCCCTGACGTTAAATATGGACCCGGAGATGATAGAAAAAAAGATATCACCCGGGACTAAGGCTATTCTTCCCGTGCACGTCTTTGGCAGGCCGGCGGACATGGAGCGAATCATGGAGATCGCCCGCAAGCACCGGCTGGCTGTAATCGAAGATGCCTGTGAAGCAATCGGCGCCCGCTATGGCGAAAAAATGGCGGGCAGCGAGAGTGACGCGGCGGTGTTTGCCTTCTATCCCAACAAACAGATCACAACTGGTGAGGGAGGGATTATTTCGACCAACAGCAGCGACCTGGCCGGTTTGTGCCGGAGCATGCGCAACCAGGGGAGGAGCGGTGCGGGCGGTTGGTTCAATCACTGCCGGCTGGGTTATAATTACCGTTTGGATGAGCTGAGCGCGGCGCTTGGTGTGGCGCAAATGGAGTCAATAGATGAGATCCTGGCCAAGCGTGAAGCGGTGGCAATGGCTTACAACGCCAAACTGGGGCGTTTGGCAGGGGTGGTACTCCCGTATATGGAGCTGGGGGCAAAGATCAGCTGGTTTGTCTATGTCGTACGCCTGGCGCCGGATATTGACCGGGACCGGGTTATGGCGTACTTGCAGGGGAACGGTGTGGATTGCCGGCCGTATTTTCAGCCAATTCACTTGCAGCCGTTTTATCAGGAGAAATTTGGTTACCGCGCGGGTGATTTTCCGAATACAGAGCTTGCTGCTTCCTCAACATTGGCGCTGCCCTTTTTCAACAACATTACAGAAAAACAGATGGATTACGTGGTTGAAGTGCTGACGGAGGCGATACGTCTGAAAGTATAATTTCCTAACGAAAAGGCCGGTTAGTTACCGGCTTTTTTCGTTCCATTAAACAACGGGGATTGTTCTGTTTTCGTCTTTTCCGTAACATTTACGTCAACGTCGACATCCGCGGGTATTTCGTAAACGATCCGGTTGTTCTCAGTCAAGAGCAGCTTTGGCGGCTGATCCGGTGTATTTCCGTTCAAAGTTATATCAATAACTTTATACTTTGTCGTGGCCTTTGTCACGACCATTTCCACATCGCCCATTTTAATAACGTCGCCAACTTTGCTTCCCGTGGCGATAGAACTAATGCCTTTAAGCGTCGCTGCGGGCGTGGAGATTGGTGATTGATTCTGGACCGTGCTTGTGTTTGCAGGGTTCGCCTGATTCGCTGCGGGTTGAGTATTATTGGGGCTGTTGTTGGAGTTTTGAGCGCCGGATGTATTTGTCTGAGATGACTTATCGGTTTTACCGGCTTTTTGCAGCTCTTCGGTTTGTTTCGCATAGGTCTGTCTGCTTGCTTCTATTTCTTTAGTGTTAGCGCTTGCGCCTCTCCATAAATAAGCCCCGATAATAATGGCAAAGCCAAGGCACACCAGCAATCCGGTAAATAGAAGTTCTTTGTTATTCACTGATATCTATCACCACCTTTAGATCCTTTTTGTGAAATAGGAATTTACTGATATTGTATTCAACAGCCGAAGAAGTGTGCAAGTAATTACCGGGGCAAAAGGCCAATGTGGCTTAACTAAAACCTGACCATACGCCGGATATGGATATGCTCACGCCCGGACAGGACCCGCTTAGTGAGAATTGTAACAAGCGATAATGATAAGCCCCGCGAATACCGCGGGGCTCATTTAAAATGTCGGCAGGTTATCCAGATTGTTTGTTTCGCTGCTGTCGGGATTGCTTCTAAGGTATTCCTTTCCGCTCTTTGCTTTTGCCACATTAACTCCTTCAATTTTACCGTCTCTGGCCATCATGATGGCCTCATCAATGCCATATACGTTGTTGTCAATCATAACGTCAGTGATGTCGCCTTCCGCGTTCTTCTTCACTTTATCTATTTTCATTTATTATCCCCTCCTGACTTTAGTATGCCCGGAGGTAAACGATATAGTCGTTTCATCGCTGTAAGCGATGAATGTTATTATTCATTGCAAAATTTAGACAAGATTTTGTAATGTTTAGACAAGGTTTTGCTGTTTTTTGACAAGAATAATAGACAATCAGCTATAATACTGCTAAGTTTAATTGTATTATTATCTCTCGCTTAGTCCTTCAAAGGGGTTGAATTTTTGAGGATAGAAGCAAAACACGAGTTGCCTTTCATGCTATTTCTTTCTGTTATCCTGGCGGTATTAATAATTCTGGAGGTGAGCGGGACCGCGCGGTTTGCCTTGGGATTGATTTTCGTCCTGTTTTCCCCCGGGTATGCCTTAATTGCAGCTCTATTCCCAGCCAGGGATGAACTCGACGTCATTGAACGAGTTGCCTTGAGCTTTGGTCTAAGTATAGCCGTGGTACCGCTGCTGGGTCTTATCCTGAACTACACTCCATGGGGAATAAGGCTTTATTCCATATTGCTGACGCTTTTGGTTTTTACGATCCTGCTGTTCGTTATCGCAATCTACCGAAGAAATAAACTTTCTGTTGAAAAACGCTTTGTGGTTTCTTTTAACGCAGACACTATCAAATGGAGCAATCTTTCAAGGTTGGACCGAATTCTCTCGTTAGCCCTGGCGGGAACCATCATTTTTACGCTAGGCGGCCTTCATTACATCGCAGCTGCACCAAAAGTTAGTGCGAAGTGCACAGAGTTTTATATTTTGGGCCCTGGTGGGGAGGCAGAAGGTTATCCCCATGCTCTGAAAACGGGTGAGGAAAAGGAAGTCATCTTGGGAATTGTTAACCACGAATGCCGTCCGGTTTCTTACGCCGCTGAGGTGCGCATGGACGGTTATGTGAAGGCACGGCTGGGCCCTTTTGTATTAAACCATGGAGAAAAAAAGGAAGAATCCGTTAAGCTCAGTGTTTATGAGCCCCATGAAAATCTGAAGGTAGAGTTTTTACTATTTAAAGATGGGGAGAGTGAACCCTATCGCTTCCTGCATTTATTGGTGAACGAAAATGAGTAGAACGCAAGCCCATCTTTCAGCCTGGGATCCTGAAATCAAAAGTGCTGTTTCCAAAAAAGATCACTTATTTGTCTGGCTGTACGCTATTGCCATCACTGCCGCGGAGGTCGTTACAACCTTCCATGACCCGCTGTACGGGATTGTCTGGCATGTGGTTCTGCTGGCAGCCTTGCTCGTACATGCTTCCCTGGTCAACAAACAGGCGATAAATCTGGTTTACTTAGCGCTGTCCCTGGCTCCGCTGATCCGGATCATGAGCCTTGCCACGCCGTTGGTTGGCGTTCCGCCTATTTACATGTACCTGATTATCAGTCTTCCACTCTTTACCGCGGCGGCGTACGTGATGAGGTATGCCAGCTTTAAGCCAGAGGATGTCGGGTTGATCGTGGGCAGCTTGCCCCTTCAGTTACTGGTGGCTTCCCTCGGGGTGCCGCTGGGCTTAATAGAATACCTGATATTAAGGCCCGCTCCTCTAGCGCCGGAGCTTACTTTTCAGCATGTCTGGCTTCCGGCGCTGATCCTGCTTGTCAGCACCGGTTTTTTGGAAGAGTTTATCTTTCGCGGGGTTATGTATCGTGCGGCTGCGGAGACATTAGGCAGGTGGTACGGCAGTATTCACATTAGTTTCATTTTTGCGATGCTGCATATTATGCATCGTTCACCGGCGGACTTGGTTTTAGTTTTTGCCATTGCGCTGCTTTTTTCCACGATCGTCGGCTTCTTTAGATCGCTTTTAGGAGTCTCCCTGGCTCACGGATTAACGAATATCGGTTTATATATCATATGGCCGTATCTTCTTAGATAAAAAACGAAAAATTTCCCGTGACCCTCAAAAAAAATATTATAGACAGCGTATACACATAATATAGGTATTTTAGTACCGTCCAAAAGAATGCTTTGGGTCTATTATTTTGTAAGAGCGCTGTTTTTAATTGATTTGTGTAAAATATCACAATCGTATTGCTCAAATCCTGGAAACAACTGAAAAGGCAAACTTACCGAAAGGTAGGGGCGCAAAGCTACGGGTCTAAAACCGGTCCTTTGTCTCAGCAGAAGTGCCGGTCAATGATCGCCGGGCTGCAGCAAAAACCTATTTTAAAAGCAAAGTACCGCTGCACATTGAGCCGGCAGCGGTACTTCTCGTTTGCAGGGATTGCTGTTCAAAATCAGACAAGAAAATGTAACTTTTAGACAAGAAAATGTAACAATTAGACAAGGTTGGCAGGAATATGTTATTATTCAATTAATTATAATTCTTCAAGGAAGGTAACCAATTGAACACGATAACTTTCTTATCTTTGTTATTGGTCTCGTTTCCCGAAGCGATCCTGGTGGCTGCCCTGGGGTTTCTACTGGTAGGACTCAGACCCTGGTGGCGCGATTTACTAATAATCGGAGTTTTACAGGCGGGTTTTGCTTATGTCATCAGGCTCTTGCCGGTACCTTTCGGGCTCCACTCAATTTTTGAAACATTTTTATTCATTCTAAATATTCGCGTGGTTACCCGCCTGCCATTCAGGATAGTAATGCTTGCTTCTTTACTTGGCCTAATTTTTTACGGCTCGGTAGAAACCGTAGCGATACAGTTCTTGCTGCATGTCAAAGGTTTTTCGCTGACTGATGCCTGGAATTACACTTTTATCAGAGTTTTATACTTTCTTCCTCAAGCCTTTGTCATGCTGATATTTATAGTTGCCTGTAAAATTTTTAATATATCTTTAATCGGTTATTCTCAAGCATATAGTTATTCAGGGTACTTATCAAGAAAAGAAATGCAAAAATACTTAAAGGAAGAAATTATTAATAAGCACAATATTTTTATCTTTGTAGTCGTTCTTTTGCCCGTACTGTTACTGACGATCTTAAACAGTGCTTTTAACGCGGTCAGGTTGAATATTTTTCCGGGGGAACATTTTATTATCTTTAACGGACTCATGGGGTTATTTATCATTGTTTTAACGGTACTGTCCACTGTCGCCGTCAAAAAAATCGGACAGCACGTGGAAAAGGAATACGAGGCCAAGAGAGCGGAGGAAAACTTAAAACAGATCAAACAATTAATTGATTCTTCCAGAAAACAGAGGCATGATTTCCACCACCAGCTGCAAACCATTTACGGGTTGTTGGAAGGCGGTTATTTTGAGAGAGCGCGGGATTATATAGGCGGGGTATTCGGCGATGTATCCAAAACTGTGGATTTGATAAAAACTGATAATTTTAGTGTCAGCGCCCTTCTCTACACGAAAATAGGCCTGGCCGAAGCCAGAAGCATAGAAATGGAAATAAACATTGAATGCAGTCTCAAAGAAATACCTTTAACTCCTCGTGAGACAAGCTCATTGCTGGGAAATCTGATTGATAACGCTCTTGAAGCCGTGGAAGACAAAACCGGTGATTTCAGGCAGGTAAAAGTAAAAATAGCACGTGAATACGGGATGTACATAATCATCATAAGCAATACGGGGGACCCGATCATGCCTGAAATCAAAGACAATGTCTTCAAGCCGGATTTTACGACGAAAGAAGGTCACTCAGGTTTGGGCCTGTCAATCATCAAAGATATTGTAACAAAATACCGCGGTAACATTGAGATTATCAGCGATCCTGAAGAGACGACCTTTGCCGTCACAATACCATCAAAAAAGAGGTAGATTTAATGAATTTAAACCAGATGGCCACGGAAACCGCGAACTACCTTTCCAGGGAACTGGCGCTGGATATTGGTAAAATTGATACACTGCGCTTCGGCCTGGAAATTATTTTTGCCACCCTCATCAAAGGGGTTATTCTGCTCAGTCTGGCGCACTTCCTGGGCATATTTGCCGAAGTAGCTTTTGCCATCGCCTGTGGGGCCATTTACCGGCTCCTAAGCGGCGGAGCCCACTGCTCCGGTTACTGGAGATGCCTCACCCTGGGAGTTTTTACTTTTCTTGGCGCCGGAGAATTGGGAATATATTGGGGACGTTGCCTATCAATCAATTTCCTGACATATGCGTTGCTGGCCGGCTACGTAACATCCTTCTGCTGTGTGATAGCTTGGGTGCCGGGGGAAGTGCCCTATAAAAAGATCACAAATATTTCTGAAAGGAGAATGTTTAAAATTCTTTCACTGACCTATTTAAGTCTATGGCTGGCGGCCAGTATAGCGATTGCCCACTATGCCTACTTATCCCTCGCTATTGCCGGCCTTGCCGCCGTCATTATCCAGACAATCAGTTTTTCCCCGCCTGGTTATCAGGTCATCCATAAGTTTGATGACTTTTTAACAGCACTATATAAGAGAAAGGAGGTGTCCAACCAATGCTGAGATTCATTAAAAAACTATCGTTTACTCCTGTTGTCACGGTAGCTTTATTAGTTGCCGCGGTCGGTTTCAAACCGGCTTGTTTCTTCTGGTTTTACCAACCCGCTCCTCCCGTAAAATCCAAATAAAGGACGGAGTAATTTCACATGAGAATAACTGTCTTTATTGCTGAAGATGACCCGGACATGCGATATGTGCTCAGAAAAGTAGTTGAAGAAGTTGAAGGTGTAAGAGTCATTGGCGAGGCCGGAGATGGGTTGGATGCTATAAAGTTAATCGGAGAACTGGCTCCCCAAGTGGTTTTTGTAGATATCGGTATTCCTGGAAAAGACGGTGTTGCCCTGGCCCAGGAGATATTTGACATCAATCCCATGACCTTTATCGTATTTGCCACAGCTTTCAGCGAATTTAGAGAAAAAGCCTTTGATATCTATGCTTTCGACTATCTCGTCAAGCCCTTTAAAATGAACCGGGTCCGGCAGACAATGGAAAGGGTCAAAGCGGTTCTGTCCGGAAAAGCTGCCGTCAGGTCAAAGCCTAACTTAAGATATTTTAATAAAAATATCAGCAGAAGACAATTTTTTAGAAATGACAACAAGTTTGTTTATTTAAATCTTGATGATGTCATCTATGTTACCAAGGAAGGCCGCAAGTCCACGATCTATTTTATCGGCGGACAAGTTCAAACAAACGATAAGCTGTCTGTCCTGGAAGAGCAATTGAAAGGGTATCCGTTCTTCAGAAGCCATAGCGGGTTCATTGTAAATTTAAAAATGGTCAAGGAACTTATTCCAACCGGCAGAAGCAGCTATGAGCTGGTTATGGAAAATACCAAGCGAAGGCCTTTAATAACAGTGGAAAAATTTAAAGAACTGGAAGAATTGACAAATGCCAAAGTTCCAAAGAGCGGTTGAAGGGTTCTAAACGAGCCCTTCTTTTTTTATCAATCTAAATTCAGACAAAATTTAGCAAGAATTAGACACGATATTGCTATTTTTAGACAACAAATATAGACAATCACTCCTTAAATTGCTAACTTTAGATTGGCAATATAAAGAACACAGCGGAGGTGAATTGATCTCTTATTCCATTACTAAATGAATCCTGGAGAACAATGTTCAGGTGTGAAAGGAGGAGAACCATGACAGTTACTACCGTAGCCATGATTAGCGCCGGCACGGCTGCCGCAGTCCCATCCTTGGTGACCGGGTTCGGCCTGATTGCCACGATAACCTTGATCGCGTTGCTTATCGCAAAGGAACTGGCGGGGGCGGCCGCGGAGAATTCATCCGTTTCGGAAGTTACCCTGCCCGGCGCGCTGGATAGGGCCTTGAATGTTGGCATCATTCCGTTGTTGATGGTTTTTGTCTCAATCGTATTCGTAAATATCGTAAAGATCCTTTAATAAGCCGGCAATGAAAGGAACTGTCGTATGAAACATGATGTCGTAGTAATTGGTGGAGGTCCGGCGGGCTGTGAGACTGCCCGACTCATTGCTGAAAAAGGATATAGGGTGCTGGTAGCCGAGGAGCACCGGCAAATAGGCGAGCCTTTGCAGTGTTCGGGACTCGTCAGTCTTAGAACACTGCAAGCTACGGCCATGCCGGATGACCTAATCATCAACCAGATCCACGGTGCTTTTGTGCACTCTCCCGGCGGAGAAACGCTTTTTTTCAGGGAGCAAAAGGTATATGCCCTGGTGATCGACCGCGCGGAATTTGACCGTACGTTGTCGGAAAGAGCCCAGCGCGCCGGCGTGGAAATCCTGACCGGGGTCAGAGCCGGCATAGGTGAATTTTTTACCGATGGGGTGAGCGTAAAGTTAAAATTTCGCGGCGGAGAGTCTACGGTCAGGACCTGCCTGGTGATTGGCGCAGACGGAGCCAACTCGCGTGTCGCTCGCCGGATCAGCGCTCCCAAAGCGGAGGACATGATCCGCATGTGCGCGGCCGAAGTGGAACTGCAGTGTCGGGAAAAAGATATGGTTCATATCTTCCTGGGCGGGGATATCGCGCCGGGCTGGTTCGGATGGGTCATACCGGTGGATGAAAAGCATGCGCGGGTGGGGATCGGGGTAAGCGGGAGGGACAAGCACCCAAGAACTTTTTTTAACAAAATGGTGAAGGCCCATCCCGGAATTTTTCAGGGGATGAAAATTATCCGCGGTACGAGCGGCGTTGTCCCCGTTGGTTCTCTTGCCAGAATTTACGGAAGGAGAACCTTGCTGGTGGGGGATGCCGCCTGCCAGACCAAGCCAATATCAGGGGGAGGGCTGTATCTTGGACTGCTGGGTGCGGAACTCTGTGCCAAAGTAGCGGCTAAAGCGCTCGCGAAAGGAAATCTATCCCCGCATTTCCTTAGGGAATACCAGCGGTTATGGGAAAAAGAGATGGCTGACGAAATACAGACGGCCCTCAGGCACAGGAATATTTTCCTTACTATGTCCGACAGGGACATGGACAAATTAATCCGGTTTTTAAGCCGTCCCTTATGGCAGGGGATCATATCAAGATACGGCGATATCGACTATCCGTCAAGGTTGGCAGACAAGCTATCCTTTGCCGGACCCTGGGCGGAAAAATTTATTATGGCGGGATTTAAAAAAATACTCTACTACTGCTCGGCAACCCGGGCCTAGAAAAATAAAATTGCGCTTTTGACAGTCGATAATTTTTTATGCGAGGAGGGTGGGTTTGGGTGAATAACAAAAGGGCGGAAAGTTTTTTCAATGATACCAAATACAGCTTGATTATACCGGCCTACAACGAAGAAGAAGGATTGCCCATTGTTTTAAATGATGTCTTTAAGTTGATTGATGAAAGTTTTGAAGTAATTGTTGTGGACGATGGTTCCTCAGACAGAACCAGAGAGGTGGCGCAAAGGTTTCCCTGCCGGGTTATTTCCCACGAGCGCAACTCCGGCAAAGGCGCCGCCATGAAAACCGGCATCAAAGAAGCCAGGGGAGAAAACATTATATTCATTGATGCTGACAATACTTACCCGCCGGAAGGAATTTTGGCATTAGCGAAAGCTTTGGAAAACTATGATATGGCTTTGGCCTCGCGTAAAACCGGTCATGAAAATATCCCGGCCTTTAATAGAATCGGTAATGCCATGTTTAGAAACAGTATTCGATATATATATGGTTTTCAGGGATATGACCCCCTGACAGGTTTATATGGAATGAAGAGAACTTACCTCAAGAGCATGAATCTTGAATCCAAAGGGTTTGGCATAGAGTCGGAAATATGTATTAAGGCTGCCAGGATGGGACTGAGAGTGAAGGATATTCATATTACGTACCGGGACAGGGTCGGCAAAGCAAAACTAAATGGTTTAAAAGACGGCTACAGGATTTTTAAGACTATTTTAAAATTCTTTCCGCTAGTATTCCGGCGTATTGAAAAACCGGGCCTGCCGGGCTGAGATTGGTTTTCTACAAGAGGATAACGTTTATGAGAATATGTGTAGTGGGTTCTTCCAAAAAGTTTTTCAGCGGCATCTCCGCTTATACGATTGTGATGGCAAACGCCTTTGCGGAGCAGGGGCATAAGGTGTCCGTCATATTGCTGCAAAATCTGGTGCCCTTGTTTTTATACCCGGGCCGGGATCGTGTCGGCAAAGGAGAATACACAATAGATTTCCGTCCCGAAATAGAGGTCTATAACGGTATGGACTGGAATGCTCCCGCATCCTGGATAGGAGCGCAACGGTTTCTGTCACGCCAAAAGCCGGATGCCATTATAATGCATTGGTGGACATCCTCTGTGGCGCATATGCAGTTTTTTTTAGCCGTATCCAGGCGTATGAACGGCATTAGACCCAAGCTTATTCTTGAAATGCATGAAGTGGTGGACACCTTGGAGGAAAAAATATTTCCGATCCGGGTTTATTCCAGGGTGGGCGGGAAAGCGTTAATCAGAGCGTGCGACGGTTACACGGCCCACTCTGAGGAGGCCAGGCAGGCCATTATGAAAACTTATAAGCTGGCCGGGGAAAAAATAAATGTCGTTCCCCATGGACCTTACAATATGTATGAAACATTGGACAGGGAGCTTGCCAGACAAGAAATTAATTTAAAGGGGTTTACCATTCTTTATTTTGGGATGATCCGCCAGTATAAAGGAGTGTCCTTATTAGTGAAGGCGTTTAACAATATATCGCCGGAATCGGCTAACAATATGCACCTGGTCATCGCCGGCGAGAACTGGGGTGACGATACGGAGCTGGTGCAGGTTCTGGAGAATACACCGCATAAAGACAGAATTATCTACAAGCCGGAATTTATACCTGACGAGGCTGTTCCCAAGCTCTTTACCGCGGCCGACGTGGTGGTATTGCCTTACTGGCGAACCTGCGGCAGCGGGGTAATAAATATCGCGGTGGCTCAAGGCAAACCGGTGATTACAGCGGAGCTTGACACCCTGGTTGAGTGTCTTGAGGGGTATGGCGGAGCAAGGTTCTTTCCAGTAGGAGATGTTGACGCCTTGCGTGACGGTCTTCTGGAGGCTTATGAAAATTGGGTGGTGAACGGAGTCCAGAACTACCGGTTTACGGGTACTTCCTGGGAAGCCATCGTGAAAAAATATGAAGACATCATCGGAGAAATGGCCAAGCGCGAGCGCGGCTAAAAGGTAATTCATGATTGAAAGGATTACGAAAAAATGCTAAAAATCAGCTTTATGACGGAAGTAGGTCACCGCCTGGCACGCTATAAGGCCCAAAGCCTACTGGGCTTTCCGCAAACGCGGCCTTTAAGCCTCACAGTCAGCATTACGCAGAAATGCAACAGCAGGTGCAAGACCTGCAATATCTGGAAGGACCCCAGGAATGAGCAGCCCGGTAAAGAACTTACTCTCGACGAATATGACAAGATTTTTCGGAGTATCGGACGGTCCGTGATCTGGTATACCTTGAGTGGCGGGGAGCCTTTCCTGAGGAAGGATATTGTTGAGATTGTCAGATCGATTATCAAAAACTCGGCTCCCAAGGTGCTGATTATTCCTACGAACGGCCTGCTGGTTGACCGGATTGTCAGGGAAACAGAGCGTATTTTAAGCATTCTTCCATTGCATGCCACCTTGATTATCAATTTATCGCTTGACGGGATTGGGGAAAGGCATGACGAAATAAGGGGCGTACCCGGAAATTTCGCAAGGTTCATGAAGACTTTTAACGCTTTGAAAGAGCTGAAAAAAACCTATCCTCACTCCTTTGAGCTGGGAGTGCACAGTGTTGTTTCCAAATTCAATGTGGAGAAGATATTGGAGCTATTTGACTATGTCAAAAAACGTTTAGTCCCGGACTCCTATATTTGCGAGATTGCTGAAAACAGGGAGGAGTTGCTGAACGTAACCGACCATATCGCGCCGTCAATCGACCTTTACGAAAGAACAATCCGTCCTTTACAGCATGAAATCAGGGAAAGCCTGCTGCGGAATAAAGGCATTACCGGCCTGATCCAGGCTTTCAGGCTAAAATACTATGATTATGTCATTACGGAAATGAGAGAGAAAAGAAGAATCATACCCTGCTACGCAGGTCGTGTCTCGGCGCAGATATCGCCCTGGGGGGATGTCTGGCCCTGCTGCATATTGGCCTATAAGGCTGATATGGGCAATCTCAGGGATTTTGACCTGGACTTCAACAAGTTCTGGCACTCCGCAAAGGCGGCTCAGGTAAGGAATCAGGTGTTTAAGGGAGACTGCTACTGTCCCATGGCCAATGTGCACTACACAAACATGACGCTTACTCCAAAGGCGATGATGGGAGTCATGGGCAATTATCTTGGGGCCAGGATGGGTATGAAATAAAGGTTTGGGGTGCGGTGCAATGAGTAGGATATTCCTTACGGGCGCCACTGGTTTTATCGGCGGTCACCTGGTCAAACAACTGGACAAGCGGGGTGAACAGGTCACCTGCCTGGTTAGAAAAGAGAATGCCTTGAAAGGGTCTCCGCATATTAAGCTGCTGAAAGAAGAGCTGGGTGCTTTGTGCGACCGGGAGCTTGCCTGCAGGTTAATCAGCGGGCACGATTACGTTATCCACTGCGCGGCTATCCGCGGGGAGATGAGACTGCCCTGGTCGGATTATTTCAAGATAAACGTTGACGCCACCTGTTCCTTGCTTGAAGCAGCCGGGCGGGCGGGCGTAAAAAAATTTTTGTACCTGAGCAGCGTCGGGGTCTTGGGCACAATGCCGCTGCGCCTGCCTGCCAGTGAAGACACCCCGTATAATCCCGATAGCAATTACCACAGGTCAAAAGCACTGGCCGAAAAGCAGGTCATAGAATGCTCTAGCAGTGGTCTTGATACGGTGGTGATACGTCCTTCCATCACTTATGGACCTGAGGACAACGGGTTTTTATTAAGGATAATCCGCATGGCTGAAAAAGGTTACTTCCCTTTAATCAGCGGGGGGAAAAATAAAATTCACCTTACCTATGTCGATGGTCTGGTCGACGCTATGGTAAAAGCGCTTGATTCATCTTTGGGAAGTGGAAAAAGGGTTTATACAATTGTTGATTCACAGCCCATTTGCTTTAAAGAGTTGATTGAAATGATCGCCGACAGTTTGGGACGCAAGGTAAAAATTATTAACATTCCCTCAAAAACACTGTTATTCCTGGGCACACGGAGTTATGACGCCATCCTTGGACCGGTTAAAAAAAGTCCCTCTTTAACCATGAGTGCCAAGATTTTAGCTTTACCGTGGTATTACGATGCCGGCAAGGCCAAAAGAGAATTGTCTTACACGCCTTTCGACACGCGGAAACGTGTTCCCGAAACAGTGCGGTGGCTTAAAGAAAACGGATGGCTAAATTAGCAGAGGAGTAAAGTTAATGATCAGTGAACAAATCCCGGTAACTCCGGATGATAATCTTATCCAGTTCGGAATGTTGTATGAGAAATACATATTCAGCAAGATCGTACGCGATTTAGTGGCGAAGTATAAAATCAAAAGCGTCTGTGAATTTCCCTGCAACCAGTTAATGGGTAAGGATAACAACGAGTATTTTAGGGAAAACGGTTGCGAAGTCGACCGGTATCGGTTATATCCTGAAGGCAATACAAAAAAATATGACCTGATTTGGAATTTTTGTGAATTTGAAAACTGCCCGTCCTCTCAATACCTGGTCTCAAAGATGAAGAATTTATCCAGGAGCTATCTCCTGGTGATTACTCAGAACCGGTATAATGTGCTGCTTTTGCATTACTGGTATCATGTGTACAAAGGGACAGCCTGGGATCACGGCGTGTTGTCAAAAATGAATAATACCCCCATCAAAAGAGAGTTTCGGCGTCAAAACATAGAGGTGCGCAAAGTGGGTGCTTTTGACGTACCCTGGTTTGTGTTGGATTTTTATGAGGGAGGGAAATTTTTTAGGGGTATGGCGCCTAAAACTATGATTAAAACCCAGGATATAAAAGAAAGTTTTTTTGAAAAACTGCCCAAACCGTTTAAATTGCTGCTGGCTCACCACCATTATGTACTGGGCCGAAGGGGGTAGAGCATGAAAATATTAATGGTGTTGGATGCAAATGACGGCCGGGGCATGTACAGGCACGGATATATCTTGGCAAAAGAGCTGGCCATACTAAAGCACAAGGTCAGCATTGTTTATATCGACCCGGAAGAAAGCGTCAGTCACGAGGATAATGTAAAAGTCTACAAGATATGCGGGTTTATTCAAAAGTTTGGCTTTCTCTACGCGCAGAGCAATGTCAGGCACCATGCCCCGGTTCCTGACGGTGTGGTGGTGAAAAAGCTTGAGGGGATAATCGAAGCTGAGCAGCCTGATCTGATCCACGTGCACGGATGGGTGCTTTATTCGGTGGCAAAGTTGAAGTCAAAATTCAAGGTGCCCCTGATTACTACCTTACATGATTACGGCTACTTTTGCCCCACTAAAACTTTATTAAGGGACAACAGGCATTTGTGTGAACAGCACTCTTTAAACGGTTGCTTGAACTGCGGCAAAAAGTTTTATGGCGTGGCAAAAGACCTTCTTACCCTCTATGGCGTCAGAACGCACCATAATCTCTTGAACTCATCGGTGGATAAATATATTGCCGTCAGTTCTTATGTGAAACAAAGATATGTGAGCGCCGGATTTCCGGAAGAGAAGATTACCGTTATACCTAATTTCTATAATCCGGCAGAGATGGCCCAAGGAACAAATGATCATGTCAACGAGCTGCCGGAAGACTTTATTCTCTATGTCGGTGAGTTTACTCCTTTTAAAGGTGTTGATATATTAGCGGAAGCTTTCAGCGGAATAAAGACGAAGACAAAACTCGTTTTGATGGGCAGGCCGAAGTATGCCGGCCTGCGAAAGGATAATATTATCGTATTTGAAAATCCCCCCAGAAAATTAGTTGTAACAGCTTTTAAGAAATGCAGGTTTGTGGTAATTCCCTCTATATGGGCCGATCCCTGTCCAACTGTGGCATTTGAAGCGATGGCTTGCGGAAAGGCGATTGTGGCATCTAATATTGGCGGCTTGCAAGATATTGTGAAGAATAATAAAACTGGGATTCTAGTTGAACCTGGTGATAAGGGGAAATTAGCTGATGTGATTGAGTTGTCTTTAAATAAAGGGGATTACTCTGAGAAATTCATTAATAATTTTTTTAAAAAGCATTTTTCTTTGAAAAAAGTTGTCGCTTCTATTAATGACTATTATCAGCTTGCTTAACCTAAGGTGATAATCTACCGGGTTATGGTTATGGGGAGGGGCCAAAATGATCAGATTAAAAGAATTTGATAACATTCGTGGTATAGCAATCATTGCTGTCATCATGATTCATATCGGTGCGGGTATTCTCTTGGTAGAACCATCGACACACACCTTGAAAGTTCCGATGAGTACATTTTTTGTCTATCACCAATTGACTGGTTTCGCGGTTTCTGCCTTCATTACATGCTCGGGCATATTGTTGTGCATGCGATACAAGGACAAGCAGTTTAATTATCTCAATTTCGTCGGCTCCCGAAGCCTTATTCTCATTCCGTATGTTATCTGGTCGTTAATCTACCTGGAGTATACCGGCAAACTGGCCGGTATTTCCAAGGCGGATTTATTCACGGCACTCGGCAACGGAAGCGCCTACTGGCACTTATATTTTATTCCCTTGGTTTACTGCCTCTATTTACTATTCCCTTTATTCAGGTTTGTCGTCAGAAAAATTAAAACACCATGGTGGTTGGTATTAGCCTTGGTTCTTCAGCATTACTTCCAAATACGTCTGCAAAATGCCGTCTCAAAAGAAGTGCTGGACTTTTTTCAGGTGCGGTTCTTCCTATTTCTTTTCCTGGCAGGCTGCTATATCGGGCAGTATTATGATGAATTCAAGGCTTTTATTAATAAATATATAAATGCCATTATCGCTTTACTTGGCACGGTACTCCTCCTTAAAATATGCGTTTTTTATTACACCGCATTAGTGCTGAAAAAGACCGTTACAGAGATTCCCCAGACCGTTACCTTTGAAAATAAACTTTACACCCTGTGTATTATTGTTCTATTTATTTACCTCGCTCCACACCTTAAGAGCAGTCTTTTAGGCAGATTTGGGGCAAATTCGTTTGGCATATACCTGTCTCATCCCCTTATCTTGAAAATTTTATACGCATTCTTTAAAGAGTTAAACCTAATTAACCTTAGGAGTGAAGGGGCTTTTGCAGTTCTAGTGATAACACTGTTTGCCAGTTATCTGCTGACAGAAGGACTTAACAGGGTACCACTCGGCTACCTGCTGATAGGGCGAAATGACAGGCCGATAAATATCCCCTTCCCCGCGCAAAAAAGCGCCGCCGGTTAATTATTTTTCCAAAGCCCCATGCCGTTTGCTAAATGCGATTTCGACGAGGAGGGCCTTAAACTGGTTATAAAAAGACTTCCCGCGCTAGTAGCCTTGATTATTTTTCTTGCGGCTGTTTGCTTGCCCTATTACCTGCAATATGCCGAGCCATATTTCTCTCCCAGCGTGATCAATGGCATCAACATATATGAAAACAGTCATATTGTTGACTCCAGCGATTTGAAATTAGCGCAAAAGAGACTTGCCAGCGACTTGGAAATAGAAGAGTCTTACCCTTTGCCCGGGATACTTCATGCTGTTTTGATCTCTGTTACGGGACTGCCGTATGAGAAGGTGGCTTACATACCTGTTGCCGGATTAGGCAGCCTATTATTCTTCGTGTTGGCCAGATACGTGTTATCTAGTAAGAGTAACGGCTACGCATTGTTATTGGCCATGACCTACTTCGGATTGAATGTATTCACGAACTTTCAGGCTTTAACGAATGGCAGAGCCATTCTGGGGGCCATAGTGTTGGTTCTCTTTGTAATTAGTTTTATCCGGCTTTTAGAGAGTCCGGGAGAGAAAATCTTTCCATGGTTGATTACATGTTTGATTTCCGCCGCCATGGCTGGAGGGACCTATTACACCGCCACATTGGCAATTATTATTGTAATAATTATTAGCTTCGCAGCTACTAAGAACAAGTTTCGGGTTATTTCACGCGGTAACGTTGCCCTGCCACGGGGGATTTCCACCTTGGTATTAGCCATTTTTTTGTTCCTCTCGCCTCCGATACTCGCCAGGGAGATGCCTGCTCTAAGTATTCAAGAATTTTTAAATCACACCCTGGATGCGATTCGCGCGAGATTAGGAGCGGAAAATACCGGTTTGCAAGGAATCCTCCTGGGAACCGACTTGATGAGCCAAATGCGGTTATGGAGTTTGCGATTAATAATATTGATGTCTGCAGTTTCTATGGTGCTAATCGTTGCCAGCGGAATCCGCAGCCCGGAAAAACGGAATTCACGTCAATGGTTGTATACCATTATCGTATTCGGCACATGCTGTACCGCGTTGCCATATTTGTTGAAAACGTCTATCATTTCGACGCGATTCCTCGTAGCTTTTGGGTTTCTCTGTGCTTTAAGCATCATTTGCAACCTCAAAAAACATAAAATGATCTTCAGCTCGATTGTTATCGGTCTGGTGCTCATTGTCTCCGTTGCCAGCCTGAGTTTTTCCTTGCAAAAAGGCGGTTCTTTTGGTGCAAAACCTTACGCTGTCGACAAGGTCCGGCCGGTGGCAGCCTACCTGTCGCAAAATGTTGACGCCGGCTTGATAGCCGCGGACGCCGGTTACGCGTCAAACTTGTGGATACTGCTTGCAGATGAGAAAAGAAACTATAAAGTTAACGTATCACCTCTGGTAAAAGATGCGCTTACTTTAAAAGACGCTCAGGATGGTTCAGCGGCGCCTCTCCTTGATGCTCTCAAGCGCAGGGGAGCGGGGTACTTATTGATAAATACCGACGACAGGCCGTTTTTTGGCGATACCTGGGGGTATTCGGTAAATTTGCGTCGTGGTAAATGGCTGGAATCTTTACCTCTTGATGCGGTTTATGATGACGGCAGATTTCTCCTGTATAGAAACGTAGACATCAAGTAATTAAATGGAGGAAATTATTCCGCTATGAATATTTTGCTAATTAATACCAATTGTTCCTATAATAAGGGTTCTGAGGCCCAGGTTGTCAGTACAATTTCCGCTTTTAGAAAAGTATATAGAGATGCAAAATTTCTTTTGCTTTCATATGTTTATGAATTTGATCAGGAATCTGCAAAAGCAATAAATAAAGAGAATGATATTTTATCTGTGCGCGGATATCCGATGAATGGCAATCGGCACACGTTTATCTGTTATTCATATCACATAATAATATGTATCTTGACAGCTATTTTACAAAAATTCATATGCTTAAATAAATTAAAGCTGAATCAGACTTTCTTGAAAGCCTATAACGAGGCTGACATGGTAATTGACTTAAGTGGTGATACAATTGCCGATCATAAAAATTTTTATTCAGTTGCCATAAAAAATTGCTTGGGAGTTCTGCCGGCTATTATTCTTAACAAGCCCTATGTTATCTATTCACAATCAATAGGCCCTTTTAGATGGTATTCACGTTGGCCTGTACGTTTTTGCTTTAATAGGGCCAAAGCAATAATACTGCGGGAGAAAATAAGTATAAACGCTCTGCAATCAATAAATGTAAAAAATAAAAATGTTTTTTTAAAAGCTGATTGCGCGTTTGCTCTCGATCCTGCTCCCCATAGTAGAATCAAAGAAATATTAATTTCCGAAGGTATTCAGCTAACTGATAACGAGCCGCTGGTGGGCATCTCGGTAAGCAGATTGATTGAAATCAGGAATGATCAATATGTATCTCAAATGGCAAAATATATTGATGCGATTATTGAGGAGATGAAAGTAAAAGTAATATTAGTGCCGCATGTGGCTCATTACGATGAATCAAGTCAAGATTCGCGTGATACGCAAAGAAGAGTATTTGAAAATCTCAAGAACAAGTCCAAGGTTGTGGTGGTTAATGGCAACTACTCCTCCCGGGAACTAAAAGGCATTATAAGTAGGTGTGATATGTTTATGGGCTCTTATATGCATGCCTGTATCGCGGCCTTGTCCTCGGGTGTTCCAACCATTGTTTTAGGGTGGGCTCATAAATATAAAGGAATTATGTCCCTGGTCGGCCTTGATGAGTTTGTCTTCGACTACCAGTCCACGAGCCTGGAGCACTTAATAGAAGCGACATTAAAACAATGGAAAGATAGAGAAAAAGTTCGTCGATACTTGTCGGAAAAGGCTGAACAAGCCAGGGAATCTGCTTTGCAGGCTGCTGAAGTAGTTAAGCAAGTAATTGAGTGATGAATATGAAACCGTCAAATAATGTGGAATCTGCCGGGATAATCAGCTCCTGGCTATGTACGGGATGCGGTACGTGTGCAGCCGTGTGTCCTAAAAAATCTATTATATTAAAAATTGATCAGAAAAGTGGTATATATCTTCCTAATATTGCTAAAGACAAATGCAATCTTTGTGGAATCTGCTTAAGCGTCTGTCCGGGGCGCGAGATTGATCTCAAAAACCTAAACCAGATCGTTTTTGGCCAAGAGGCAAATGATCCTTTGCTCGGCAGCCTCATTAAGTGCTATGCCGGTTGCGCCTCCGATTGCCACATTAGATATTCCTCGTCATCGGGAGGAATAATCACGGCTTTATTAGCTTACGCTTTAAAAGAAAGAATAATTGATGGCGCTTTGGTGGTCAGGGCCGATGAGATAAAGCCATTAGAGCCGTATTCTTTTGTCGCAAGGACGATAGAAGAGATTATCTGCGCCAGAACTTCACGGTATTGTCCCATACCAGTTAATAATTCACTGAGAGAGATTCTTTACTCTGAAGGGCATTACGCGGTGGTGGGGTTGCCGTGCCATATCGCCGGCGTTAGAAAAGCGGAAAAAGCAAATGAAAAATTAAAAGAAAAGATAATTTTGCATTTCTGCTTAGTATGCAACCATACTCCTAACTTTCGGGCAACTCAATATCTTTTGAGCAAGTTAAACACCGGTCGGGCGGTTAAAGAAATATTCTACCGGGGTAACGGTTGGCCCGGCGCAATGACCGTCAGGTATCAGGACGGAAGTGAACGCTTTGTTGAACACTTGGATTTTAAATACTGGGGTTTCATTTTCCAAAGGTTTTTCTGGCCTCGCAGGTGTTTTCTCTGCGATGATAAGAGCGGTGAGCTTGGTGACGTTTCCTTTATGGATCCCTATCTTCCGGAATATAACAGGAGCGAAAAAATAGGAAGCACTCTTTTTATTGTGAGAAGTCCTTTTGCCGATGATTTAATTAATAAAGCAATTGAAGACGGAGTGATTGCCGGTTTGGAAATCGGAAAGGAAAGAATAAAGGAAGCACAGCTTTTGCAGGAGGTTAGACAGCGCAATAGAGCACGAAGGATGCTGGTAAAATTTTTTAAACAAAGTATACCTCTCTACTCAGGGCGTCCAAAGGGAAAAGTAAAAATTACGGATTTGTTCAAAGCGGCATTTGATTACCTGCTGATCCGGTCCGGCGAGTATTCTTTTTATGCAGTTGATTTATGTTGTTATACCTGGAAAGCTGGCAAAAGAGTCAAATCACTTTTCTTGAGGAATTAACTTTAGATTAAATTATAATAACCCGGCTAATAAAAGCTGGCGATTTCCCCGCTCGGATTAGCCGTAAGAGGTTTGAAGATAATTGACGCTAAACAAGCAAAAAATCAAGCGAAATATCAAAGAATATTTTTATTTGAAAAATGTTCATGGCTCCTCCCTTTATAACAATGCTTTTTACCTCGTGCTGAACAGTTTGACAACGTCGTTCTTGGGCTTTGTTTTTTGGAACCTCATGGCCAGGTATTTTACGCCTGCTGAAGTAGGCATCGGTTCCGGGCTCGTATCCGCCTCCGGGCTGGTGGCCATGCTGGCCAGCTTGGGATTGGGAATAGGGATGATCCGTTTTTTACCGCAGGCTGGAGAAAAGTCCGGCGCATTGATTAACAGCGGATTTACTCTGGCCGGCATAATCGCGGTGCTGGGGTCGATTGTTTATCTTTCCGGCATGGCTCACTGGTCGCCGGCGTTGGTTTTTGTGCGAGAGAGCTTTTGGATGTCTTTTCTATTTGTGTTGTTTTCCGTAGCCACGATTCTGGTGCTTCTCGTTGAGCGCGTGCTGACGGCCGGCCGTTCGGCAAACTATGTTTTTTGGCAGAACACGTTTATCAGCCTGGTCAAGCTGCCCCTGCCGATATTTGTTTTTGCTCATTTGCAGGGCTATGGCATTTTTACAAGTAATGGAGCAGCCACTCTGGCGGGAGTGGCCCTCTCCTGGCTCCGGTTTTTGCCCGCGGTTTACAGGGGCTACTTTCCCAAGCCTTTATTGGACGGGAAGATGATGAAGCAAGTATTGCCCTATTCCTTTGCCAATTATATTGGTAATTTGTTTAATAATATCCTCGGATTTATTTATCCGTTAATGGTTTTAAACACACTCGGCTCTGAGGAAAACGCTTACTTTTACATTGCCTGGATGATGGTGCAGGTGCTGACCTTCATCCCCGCGGGAGCGGCCCAGTCTCTTTTTGCCGAGGGCTCCCACAACCAAAAGAGGCTGGGCCGGGACGGCAGGCGGGTCCTGGCTGTTACTCTGCTTCTATCTTTGCCGGCGGTAGGAGTGATGATCTGGCTGGGCGGGTGGCTGCTCCATTTCTTCGGTCCCGGATATAGCGAACACGGCACGGGTGTGATGCGCTATTTGGCGCTGGCGGTAATACCCCAGAGTGTCAATATCCTTTTTATTACGGTAAGCCAGGTGAAAAAGCGGGTTCACTTGATTATTATGCAAACGTGGACTCTTTCCGCCCTTGCTTTGGGGCTGGGGTACTGGCTGCTGGGCAGGATTGGTTTAAGCGGCATCGGAGCAGGTTATGCCCTGGCTAATTTCTTGATAGCGGCAGTAGTTGTGGGGCCGCTGTTGAAGGTGCTGCGTCAAAAACAAATATCGGATGACAATACGTCTTTTGCAAAGGTGAATTTGTAATGCTGCTTTTAGCGCATGTTGGAATAACCCTTGGCATTACCAAGGGTTTGGCAAAGATTTTGAGTCGCCGGGGAATAAAGAAGTTTACGGATCTGATAGATTTCAGGCTTGTTTGTCTGGGCTCTATGCTGCCGGACATTATTGACAAGCCGCTGGGGGGACTTGTATTGAAAGAAACGCTCGGAAACGGGCGCATATACTCGCATACCCTTTTATTTCTGCTCTTTCTAATTATCTCAGGCATATTTGTATGTTTTAAATACAAGAGGCCGGGACTGTTGGCGGTGGCCGAAGGCAATGCTGTTCATTGTTTTCTGGATGGCATGTGGCGCTTCCCCGAAACTTTCCTGTGGCCGGTATTCGGTTGGGGCTTCCCCAAAGGAGATCCGGAGAACTGGCTGCGTTTGTGGGTAAACCTCTTGACCGACCCCTGGTACTACGTACCTGAAATACTTGGCGGCGCTATTATCATGCTCTTTATTGCAGATTTGGTTTTGAGCAAGAATTTATACTGTTTTATAGTAAACGGCAGAGTGAAAAGCACTATTACATGAAAAGTAAGCTAGCACGCCGGGAAGGGCAGTTAAATTATTGATAGAAGGGGGTAGTGAAAATGAATATTCTGGTTACCGGTGGAGCAGGTTATATCGGCAGTCACACTGTCCGTACGCTTGTCGGCAAAAAACACCATGTGGTGGTGCTGGACAATCTCTCCAAGGGACATGAGGCCGCCGTGCGGGGTGTTCAACTGGTACGGGGGGATATCGCCGAACGCTTGTTATTGAAAAGCCTTTTTCGGAAGCATGATATTGAGGCGGTGATGCATTTCGCTGCCAACAGCCTGGTGGGGGAGTCGGTCCTTCAACCTGCCGGGTATTATTATAACAACTTGGTTAAGGGACTATCGCTTTTAGACAGCATGGTAAAGTCAGGAGTACGTTACCTGGTCTTCTCTTCAACCGCGGCGGTATACGGGGAGCCGCGAGAGAATCCGATTCCTGAGGAGCACTCTGCCGCTCCGACAAACCCTTACGGTGCGACCAAACTCGCCCTGGAAGGGGCGATGCGCTGGTATAGTGAGGCCTATGACCTGCGCTATGTTTCCCTGCGTTATTTTAACGCTGCCGGAGCAGACCCGGCGGGGGATATCGGAGAGGACCACGCTCCCGAAACCCACCTAATCCCGTTGGTGCTGCAGGTGGCCATGGGGCGTCTGCCTTGCCTGGAGGTTTTCGGTGCCGATTACCCTACTCCGGACGGCACTTGCATCAGGGATTATATCCATGTCGATGATCTGGCTGACGCTCATGTTTTAGCCATGGAGGCACTGGCTTCAGGGTCTCCTTCAGCGGTATACAATTTAGGAAACGGCAGCGGTTACTCTGTTTTGGCAGTAATCAGGGCGGCCGAAGAGGAGACAGGCAAACGTATCCCTGTGCAATACGGGGCGCGGCGGCCGGGAGATCCGGCGATGCTGGTGGCCGGTTCAAAAAAAATAAAGGCCGAGCTGGGCTGGCAGCCTCGCTTCACCGACCTGCGGGCGATCATCGAGACAGCTTGGCGTTGGCACAGGAACCACCCCCAGGGCTTTAAGAAAAAATCTGAGAATATTTCTCAGTGAAAAAGTTTAGAACAATAAAATTTTATAACGAAAGGGTGTGTGAAGTATGCCTTTTGCCGTAATCATGGCCGGCGGGCGGGGGGAGAGGTTTTGGCCCCGCAGCAGGGTGACGGTGCCCAAACAGTTTTTGAATCTCGTCGGCGACAAAACGATGCTGCAGCTTACTGTGGAGCGGGTGCAGGATTTGGTTGGAATATCCGGCACTTACATAGTGGCGGGTTTGGATTTTAAAAAAATAATCATGAAGCAGGTGCCGCAACTGCCGGAGGAAAACATTATCATCGAGCCCTTTGGGCGGGATACCGCGGCTGCCGTTGGACTGGCTGCTTTGGTCCTGGAGCGTAAAGACCCCCGGGAAGTAATGATTGTGCTGCCGGCGGACCATTACATCAGTGATGTGCCCCGCTTCCAGGAAATACTGAAAAGCGCGGTGGCGGCAGCCTGGCGGGGAGAAGACATAGTGACCCTGGGCATCACCCCCCACAGGCCGGAGACGGGCTATGGCTATATTTTTCAGGGGGAATTGTTCGACACCTTTACCGGCGTGCCGGCATACCGGGTTGTCCGTTTCCTGGAAAAGCCCGACTACGCCAGGGCGGTGAGATTTCTTTCCACAGGGAATTACCTGTGGAACAGCGGCATGTTTATCTGGCGGGTAGATTTAATTAGTCAGCTAATAGAAAAATATACTCCGCAACTGGCTCGGGGCTTGAATATTATTGGACAGAGCATGGGGACGGAACAATACCTGGCCGTAACGGGAGAAATCTATGCGAGGCTGCCCAAAATCTCGGTGGACTACGGTATTCTGGAAAAGGCGGAAAAAGTCCTGGTGATGAGGGGAGATTTCGGCTGGGACGATATTGGCTCCTGGACGGCTTTGGAGCGCTACGCTGAAAAGGATGAGTGCGGCAATGCCATTGAAGGCCGGGGTGTATTTTTGGACACAAGCAACACTTTCGTTTATTCCCCCGGCAAGACGGTTGGCGTGATTGGGGTGGAGAATTTAATCGTGGTGAACGACCGCGACAGTCTCCTGGTATGCCGCAAAAACCGGGCCCAGGAGCTCAAAAAGGTGGTACAGGCTTTAAAGGACGAGGGCCTGGACGAAGTGCTGTAAAAAAGGAGGTAGCTTAAATGGCAACTATTAATGAACATATATTTCGCCAGTATGACATTCGGGGCGTGGCGGAAAGGGACCTTACGGATGAGACTGCAACACTTCTGGGCAAAGCTTTTGGCACTGTGGCGCTGCAAAAGGGTTCATGTAAAGTGCTGGTGGGGAGAGACAACCGCTTAAGCTCCGAGCGCCTGCGCGACGCTCTGGTGAAGGGACTTATGTACGTAGGCTGCGACGTGGTGGATCTGGGCCTGGTGGTCACGCCAATGCTCTACTACGCGAGGGTCCACTTTGGCATTGACGCCGCGGTGATGATCACCGGCAGCCACAACCCGCCGGAGGAAAACGGGTTTAAAATGGCCCTGGGGGCCGGGACCATCTACGGAGATGATATCCAGAAGCTCAAAAAATTAATGCTGGACGAAGAGTGGCGTTACGGTTCCGGGAGCCTTGAAATGGTAAATGTCGTCAAACCGTACCAGCATATGCTGTTAAAAAAAATACGGCTTGGGCCGAGAAAGTTAAAGGTGGCTGTCGATTGCGGCAATGGCACGGCTGCCTTGTTTGCCGAAAAGATATTAAACAACTGGGGCTGTGCTGTGATCCCGCTGTATTGTGATTCCGACGGCTCCTTTCCGAACCACCAGCCGGACCCGGTTAAAACAGTCAACCTGGCAGAGTTGAGAAAAGCGGTGCTTGAAGAGAGGGCGGAGCTCGGCGTGGCCTTCGACGGCGACGCGGACCGCATCGGTGTGGTGGACGAGGCCGGGCACATCATCTGGGGAGATCTGCTGATGTGCCTTTACTGGTCGGAAATCATGCCAAGGCATCCAGGCGCCGAGGCCATCATCGAAGTGAAGTGCTCCCAGGCCTTGGTGGACGAGGTGGAGCGTCTTGGCGGAAAGCCTTTCTTTTACAAGACGGGTCATTCCTTGATCAAAGCCAAGATGAAAGAGATTGGGGCGATCTTCACCGGGGAGATGTCCGGGCACATATTTTTCGCGGATGAGTATTACGGTTTTGACGATGCCTTTTACGCAGCCGGCCGCCTTTTGCGGCTCCTTTCCAATTCCGGCGCGCCGCTCTCAAAGATGCTTTCAGTTATACCAAAGTATTACTCGACGGCTGAAACCAGGGTTACTTGCCCGGACTGGGATAAATTCAAGGTTGTCAGTGGGCTGGCTGAGCGTTTTAAGCGGAATTATCCGGTGGTTGATGTGGACGGGGCAAGAGTGCTCTTTGGCGACGGATGGGGTCTGGTGCGGGCTTCCAATACCCAGCCGGTGCTGGTGGCCCGCTGCGAGGCAAAAACTGAAGCAGGAATGCAGCGTATTTGCTCCATTATGAAAGAAGCCCTGAAGGAGTTCCCGGAAGTGGCAGACTTTGAGTGGGAGTGCTGATTGCATTAAGGTCCCGCGCTAAACCACACTAAAGGTGATAATTGTAGAAAAATGGGGATGAGGGCTTGTCGTTAATGTTTTTTTCCATTCAAAACGCTTTTCGTAAAAAAGCGGTGGCAGCCCTGGCAGTGCTGGGGGTGGCTTTTGGCACCGCGCTTATGACAATCCTTTTTTCTCTCGCCGCGGGGATGGAACACCGGGTTGAAGGCACTTTTAGCGAGCTTTCCAACAGGATCACGATTTCCGGCAGGGACGCGATCTTTGGCGGGTTGTATTTAGGCATGGGCACCCGGCCGATACCTTCTTCCTATATTGATGACATCAGAAGCATAGCCCATGTGGAAAAGGTTTATTCCCAGGTTTCGGTGGTTTTGCGGCCTGAAAATAATGATTACGCCATGCCTTTGTTTGGCTATGGTTTGGAAGAAATTCGTGATCTGGACAACAATCCGTATAACAAAATTGTTGAGGGAACCGCCCCACGTAATGAAAAGGAAATCATCATTGGCAAAAGCCTGCAGGAATATATGAGCTTATTAAATTCCCCGTTTGCAATAGGGGAATCCTATCCCTTCCTGAGCATGGAGGGGGGCCGGGCAAAAGAACTGGACTTAATAGTCGTGGGTGTTTACCAGACCGGCAACGAGGTTTTGGACGGGGCTTTCAGCGGTTCTGAAAAATTGGCCAGGGAGATCGGCAAGATAACGGAGGGGAGCGTTTCCGCCATCAACGTCGTTGTGGACAGTATGGACAATGTGGAATCCACCGCTGAGGCTATTCAACAAGAGCTAACGGGTAAGAAGCCGGAACTGCAAGTGGTGGTGCCCGGAGAGGTTTTAAATCCGGTCAAAAATATAATTGACGTCCTGGGTAAGTTTCTAATGGCTGTTTCCCTGGTGGCCGTGGTGGCCGGGGGACTGTCCATCATGGTAGTAATGCTTTTGTCCGTAATCAACCGGATGCGTGAGTTCGGTATTCTGAAGGCTCTGGGGTGGACTCCGGCTAATATCATCTGCATGGTGCTGGTGGAGTCCCTGACCTTAAGTCTGTGCGGCGCCGCCCTGGGAGTGGCTTTGGGCTGCGCGGGGCTTGCCGCGGCAAGGGTTTTGATTGCCGCGGATATCGCCGTTCTCTCCCGGCAGGTTACTGTCAGCGTGTTTCTGACCGGCATTCTAATTGGGGTGGCGGGAGGAATTTACCCGGCCTGGCGCGCGAACAGCGCGGCGCCGGCAAAGATTCTCAGGGAAGTTTAAAGTTTGGAGGGTTTGCCTTGGTGCAGCCAAACGTATTGATTGCGGTTAAAAACTTGACCAAGGTTTACGGGAAAGCTAATCTCGCGGTAAAAGTGCTGGACGTTGGAAACCTGGCAATCAGGAGAGGGGAGCTTGTAGCGCTGACCGGCCCCTCCGGGTGCGGTAAAACCACCCTGCTGAACCTGCTGGGCGCTCTGGACCGACCCACAGCCGGCGACATTTTTTTCGCGGGCAAAAGGTTTACCTCGCAAAGAGAGACCGCCCTTTGCAGGTTCCGCCGGGAAAAAATCGGCTTTATTTTCCAGACTTGTCACTTGATTCCTACTTTAAGCGCGCTGAAGAATGTCTTGGCGCCTGCTTTGCCTCTGGGGAAAGATTACCGTAAGCGCGCGCTGGCACTGCTGGGCATGGTGGGACTGACAGGCAAAGAGAACCGCCGTCCGGGCGCGCTATCCGGGGGTGAACAGCAGCGGGTGGCCATTGCCCGGGCGCTTCTGCTGGACCCGGAACTGATTCTGGCGGATGAGCCCACAGGCAATTTGGACTCGGCAGCTGGAGCGGGAATCATAGATTTGCTGAAGGAGTTGAACCAGCAGGGGAAAACAGTGCTGGTGGCCACCCATGACCAGCGGGTGGCGGATAATTGCGGCAGGAATATCAGGCTGGTGGACGGGCAGGTAATTAGTCATTGCAAATCCAGACAAGATATTGTAAAAAACAGACAAAATCCTGCTGCTTTTAAACAATAATTATAGACATTTATCTTGTAAATGTTATTTTAATTAAAAAAGACATTTTGAGTAAGTCACTAAAAGAGTTGATAAAAAATGATCTATTTAATGATCTATTTAATGTAGAGAATTAAATTTAAGTAATTATTAATTCTGTGAGTTTATTGATAATCAATCAGTAAACACCTATTGTAAAAATGTTAATAGGGGGTGAGGCAGAGTTAAACGGATTGGAGGAGTACCAGCAAAGGAGCTATGTAGTGCTTGGTGGAGGCCCGGCTATAGACAGCCGGGCTTGTTACTAAGGAAGGTTGTACGTTTATATTTTTAAATAGGCTCTCGGCATTAGATGGGAGGAATCATTAAATCTGGAATAAAGCAACTGGAAATTCTGGCATGCCAGGCTAAAAAGACTGTCCTTTTCACG
>JGI12104J13512_1000112_pt1 | contig 81313 bp, 78 predicted proteins | sample TerdegcTABiofilm_FD_13512 | JGI IMG/M metagenome (IMG submission 13512)
CCATCCTGTCTCCTCCTTGCTAAAAAGAGACAGTTTAGCAATTCTTATTAGGACATTTTCATTTTGGTATATTAGGACATTATCATGTTGGTGTTACAGTATTTTCATCCCAGGGTATAATTTTAGTTGACAAAGAAAACCATTAAATTATATTTATTATCTATTGTATACAGTATACAAGACCAATGCTTGTTATTGTTCAACAATATCATAGAATTTTAAGGGGGGATAATAATGAAGATCGAAAAAATAGACCATATATGTTTTGCTGTAAAAGACCTGGAAGAGACAAAAAAGATTTATAAAGAACACTTTGGCTTGATTCCGTTTTGTGAATATACTGCAGAGACAGAGAAAATAAAAGTGGCAAGGTATTATGTGGGTGAAGTGGCAATAGAATTTATGGAATCTACATCACCCGATGGTGAGGTGGCTAAATTTATTGCCAAGAGAGGTGAAGGTGTATTTCTCATATCTTATAAAGTGGATGACCTTACAAAGGCCATGGAGGAATTGAGATGTAAAAATGTTAAATTAATAGATGAAAAACCACGAGAACTCTTTGGGACAAGATATGCCTTTGTCCATCATCCTAATAAGTTGCATGGCGTTCTCACAGAACTTCTTGAAGGTGATTTTGATATAAATAAGTAAATATAAATTAAATATTCGGAGGGATAATATTATGAAGGTATTGGTAGTTGGTGGAACAGGTGGTATGGGTCAGGGCGTTGCAAGGGATCTTATAAAACAAACGCAAATCAACAGTGTTATTCTTGGAGACATTAATGTAGATCCTTCAAGGGTTCAGGAAAAGCTTAAGGCAAGCGAAAAGGTAACATTAAAACTCCTTGATGTTAATAATCACGATGGACTTGTCGAAGCCATTAAGGGAGTGGATGTAGTGGTTAACTGCGCAGGACCTTTTTATAAAACAGCTGTGGCAGTGGCACGAGCTGCTGTTGAGGCTAAGGTAAATTATATCGATATATGTGATGATTATGAGGCAACAGAGATACTTTTTGCCTCAGATATTGATAAAAAGGCACGGGAGGCCGGCATAACAGTTCTTACGGGGATGGGCTCTGATCCAGGGACAAATAATGTGCTTGTAAAATGGTATGCCAATAAATTAGATAGGGTTGATGAAATTTACCTTTATTGGGTTGTAAGTATTGCAGAACTTGCAGGCGCTGCATGGGATCATAGCCTGCATATGATATTAGGTAAGATACCTCAATTTATTGATGGAAAGATTGAGTATGTCGATGGGGGTAGCGGAGAGGAAATTGAAAGATTCCTTGAGCCCCTGGGAGAATGTCTTATAAGTTATGTTGGTCATCCTCAACCTCTTACTATACCCCGTTATATTAAAGGTGTAAAAAAGGTCGTTATTAAAGGAGCTCTAATACCGTTATGGGTTGATAAGCTTCTTAAAGAACAGAAGGCAACAGGGCTTCTAAGTAAAGAACCCATAGAAATAAAGGGACAAAAGATAATCCCGTATGATTTAACCTTAAGATTATGGGATGCTATCCCTAAGGGTAGAGATAATGGACCACAGGCATCTGGTTTAAAGGTTATAGTAAAAGGTGTAAAGGGTAATAATGAGGTTACATACACAGCAGATATTGTAGGCAGGATGGCACCAGGTACAGGACTACCTGCTTCTATTGCAGCATTAATGTTTAGCTTTGGTGAGATTAAGGAAAAAGGAGTTGTTGCCCCGGAAGGATGTATTGATCCAGATAAATTTCTATCAGAGTTAATCAAAAGAGGCGCAAGGATCCATCAGACAGAAACAATAAAATCCATTTTAAAGATTGGATAAAAAAAATAAAGAAGGAGGGTTATAAATGAAAGATGCACAAAAATTAAATATATCAAAGAGCCTTGCCCTTTATGAGGAAGCAAAGACCCTTGTCCCAGGTGGCGTGCTTGGCGCCAGAAAACCAACCGATTTTATAATGGGTGAATATCCAATATTTCTCGAATACGGGAAAGGATGCAGGTTAATAGATGTTGATGGTAATGAATATATTGACTTTCTTTGTGGTTATGGTCCAATCATACTTGGCTATAGGGAGGAAGAAGTTGATGATGCAGTGATCAAGCAGATAAAAGAAAAAGGGTTCTGTTTTTCCTTAACGCAACCTTATCAGAATGAACTTGCTAAAAAATTGAATAGTTTGATACCTTCTGCAGAGTTAAGCATATTCCTTAAGACTGGTTCTGATGCTACAACTGCAAGTATCCGTATTGCAAGAGCTTACACAAATAAAATAAAGATAATGCGTTGCGGATATCATGGATGGCACGATTGGTGTGTTGAAATGAAGGGTGGTATTCCTCAAAAATATTATGAAGATGTCTTTGAGTTTCACTATAATGACCTTGATTCACTTGAAAAACTTATGAAAATCCATGGCAATGAAACAGCAGCTATTATCATGACCCCATTTGGCCATCATCTCCATCAGAAGATGCAGACTCCAAAACCAGGTTTTTTAGAAGGTGTAAGGGCATTGGCAGATAAATACGGAGCTGTATTGATTTTTGATGAGGTCAGAACATGTTTTAGGCTAAGAATGGGTGGTGCTCAGGAATTGTATGGGGTCAGACCTGATTTAACAGTACTTGGTAAAGGCATGGCAAATGGATATGCAATAAGTGTTGTTACAGGAAAGCACGATGTTATGATGGCAGCTGCATCAAAACTCTTTATATCCTCTACGTTTTTTCCAAACAGCGATGGTTACATAGCTGCATTAAAGACCATTGAGATTCTTGAACGAGAAAAGGTTATAGATAATATTTGGAAAAAAGGTGAAAGATTCCTTAATAACATTCAGAAGATATTAGATAAATATGACACAGGTGCTGAACTTTCCGGTGTTGCTCCAATGTTTTTTATTACCTTTGAAAGGGGCGACGCTGATATAAAACGTGCAAAAAGAACAGAGTTTTATACCCAGATGATAAGAAAGGGTTTCTTTTTTACACCACATCATCATGCTTATATATCTTATCGTCACACAGAAGAGGATCTAAATCTTACTTTGCAGGCAATAGATGAATCCTTAGAATGTGTAAAAGAAAAATTCGATAAATGATTTTATAAGAATCATTAAGCAATAAGGTCATTAAAAATCAAAGGGGGCTTATTGAGGGCCCCCTTTGATAAAAATCTATATGTTCTGATAAGGAATATTATGTTAACTTTTAGTTATCGGTCTTTTTTGCCTTTATAGACTTTATAAAGGCTACCTCCTTCTCGGTTAAAAATCTGTATTGTCCAGGTTCAAGTCTGCCTAAACTGACATTTCCAATACGAACCCTTAATAATTTTAAAACTGGATGGTCAATAGCAAGACACATTTTTCTTATCATTCTATTTTTCCCTTCTTTTACAATGAACTTATACCAATTATTTTTAATAGAAGATTTTAGAAATTCAATCTGTTTTACTCTGTTTAGAGAACCTTCAATAAAAATACCTTTTTTTAAACGACTGATATCCTCTTTTTCAATTCTGCCTTTTACCTTTACGTAATATTCCTTTTCTATCTCATATCTTGGATGCATAATAATATTTGCAAATTCACCATCATTTGTAAAAATGATTAATCCTTCAGAATTATAATCAAGTCTCCCTACAGGAAAAATTTTTCCGTCTATATCTATGATGCTTCTGGCAATCTTTCTTCCTTTATCATCCTTTAAATCAGAGATGTATTTAACTGGTTTATACAAGGCAATATAAATATCATTTTTATTCTCTTTTATTCTTATGTCATCTAAAAGGATAATATCTTTGTTAGTATTTACTTCAAAGGACGGCTCTAACACTCTAACATTATTTACCTTTACCCTTCCAGCCCTGATGATATCATCTGCCTTTCTTCTCGTAGTGATACCACAATTAGAGATAAATTTTGATAATCGCATATAACACCTTAAAAATTTTTACTATAATTGCGAAGTTGCAAGGTCGTCCACTTTTCACAGGCTCGCCACAATGGAATTAGCTTCTGCTGGTTATTTTTTAAAAAATTTCACAGGCAGAAATTTCTTCACACAAGGTTTTAATTTTAAATTCCATGAGATGATTCCATCTTCTTGTTTGTGAGTATATAAATTTTATCCAAAAGATTTATTCTATTTTTTTAATCTTTCGGCGTTCTTGCATGCATTATCGTCTTTGAAAGTTTTACAGAGATAAAGATACTCTTCTCTTGCCTTTAATGGCAGATCAAGTTTTTCATATATTTCTGCCTTTCTATAAGTAATTTCTAAAGCAAATGACAGCCAATAGAAGGATTCTGCAGGCTCTTTTTTAAGTTTGCCAAGATGTTTAAAAATATTAAGTTGTTCATCCTTTCTTGAACTTTTAAGTTTAACTGACAATTCCGTAAGCTCATTAAATTCATCTGTGCTCAACATCTTTTGAACAAGGAAAAGGTTTTTGTCTACAACTGTTTTCGCTTTATTTAAATAATTCAATGCACTATCACTTTCTTCGGATCTAGCCTTAAACATATAAAAATGCGCCAGTAAAATCCCGTCCATTCCCACAGTTTTTCTTTTTACAAAAAGTTCAATACCTTTTTGGAAATAATTTTCACGTATTTTAGGATTTTCTTCAATGTAAGACATATAAATATACTCTTCAGCAGATGCTTTACCGGATGATATTTTGTTTCTGATTCTGGAAATTATTTTATCAGAAATTTTCTTCTGCTCTTCCTGAGACTTTCCCTCTATATCTCTAAATGATATCCCTGTTACCTTTTCCCTCCATCCTTCTTCGAGCTCATAAACTATTTTGCCAAATTCTGTCTGATAGAAAAATTCCAAGGATGCTCCTTCTGATTTTAGGTCTTTTTGTTTTTCAAGCTCTTCTGCTTCTTTCGCTTTCTTTAAAAAATTTTCTTTTGCCAAAACGAATTCTTTTTCTTTAGCCAAATCACCTCTTTTTATATAGTAATTAATTAACAATACGTAAGCACCCGCTTTTCGCCGGTAGTATTCTGCAAGGCAGGCAAAATCTTCCTTTTTACAAAGATTACCTGCAATATCTATTTCATTGATTGCTTTATTGAAATATTCTTCTATTATCTCTGGGTTATAATCATCTTTTTTTGCCTGTTCAATTTCAGCATCTTGAAGATATTCTAAATATACTGATGCACGTAGATAATGTAATCTACCTCTATCAGGGGCATTCAAGGCTAATGCCCTGCCTATATCCTTTAAAATTCTTGCATCATAGTCCTTCTCATTTTCCTTTGAATTTTCAAGCCATTTTATTTTGTATAATATTTCTGCTCTCAATCTGTAAGCTTCTGCGTAACTTTCGTCAAGGGATATTGCTCTGTTAAGATACTCCACTGCTTCTTTCAGATTTTCAAGCTTATTTTTTCGTTCTTTGTCATCTTCAGGCATACCTAAATATTTAAATTCCAAAACTTTTGCAATTCCCACATAGGCCGAAGGAAGTTCTGGATTTAACTCCAATGCCTTTTTGTATGCCTTGAGTTTTTCCTCATCATCGGCAAAAAGACTTTGAGCTCTTTCAACCCACAAATTCGCCCTATACTTTCTCTCTTCATCAGATACAAGCCTTGCTATTTTTTGTTTATCTTCACCAGTGGAAAGAGCAAGCTGTTTTTTTAGTAATTCCATTTCCTTATTCTGTCTTTCAAAATCTGCCTTCAGTCTGTTGTATGCGTCAACAATACTCTGGTCCTGCATTGTCTTTTTAAGATTTTTTTCAATCTCTTCCTCTGTCATTACAGCCTTTATTTTCACATTGAATTTTATTGCATCTATATCACCCACAATAGATTTCTTTTTATCTATTACTTCAACTTTCATCGAATGATTGGCAATGACTTCAATAACATCACTTTCCAGTGCAAGATTTTTTACCTTTGTATAGCTTTTCACAAATGCGCCAGCCTGCTCTGCTGCTTTCTGAATTGCCGCTCTTTTGGCTTTTTCCTCAGATACCTCCATGGTTTCACCTGTTCCCATAACATACTCACCATCGGATATAACTACGAGAGGTTCAGCGGCAAATGAGTTGTTGAACGTCTGTAATAACATTAAAAAAAATAAAATTATAAATGTTTTCTGTGAATAATAAATCCCTCTCATTATAGTCCCTCTTCTCTATGTATTATAAACACAGACCAGTAAAAAATTTAATAGTGGTTGCAAGACCGTATTCATGCCACAACTATCAACACAACAAGCTATTTCAAATAGACGACATGGGTCAAATGCATTTTACGATCTATATCTATATATCACAGTCCCAAACACTTTGGAGCTGTAGTATAAGCGTATAGTTAGTTATATGTCAAGTTTATCGCAAGTTCATTATAATCCATCCAGCTGATAAATGAGTCTATTCGTAACACCTTCCGAAACCAAAAGGCCCTTTTCTATTAAACTTCAGATATCTTTGTATTGGACATCAACCTTGATATTCATAAAAATATCATAGCTCACGGAAACAGTCCTCTGCAGAAAGTGGGTTCAATCTTGAAGAGGTGTGGCAGAGGTAGTAGCCCATATCATTTCTGAATACCTTCTTGTGGTACCATATACATAAGCAATAATAAAATAATATTTAGTTGAAGGCTGGAGATTGGTGACTACATATGTTGTGGCAGAGACCGAATTTAAATTCATATATAGGGTTGAATTTTTAGAGCCAAAATATTGATCTGGTTGGGTAGTCTTATGAATTTCATAACGGGTAAAACCCTGAGTATCAGTTGTTGAGTCCCATTGAAGTTTTATAGACGTTGAAGTAATCTCTAATATTCTCAATCCATAAGATGTGAATATAGTGGTGAATGTATCTGGAACGTTAGAATATTCTTCCCATAACCCATTTTGATCTTTGGCTCGGCAACGAAAATAATAGGTATGGTTGTTTAAACCAGTAAATGTTTGAGAGGTCTGGGTGGTGTTAGTTAGCCAGTTTATCCAGCTCCCCGATGCCCCATCTTTGTATTGAACATCATAAGCTACAGCATTTGTCCCTGTCCAGCTGACAATAAAAGAGAGTTTATTTTGGATATTAGGTAGAGGGTTGACTTGAGATGTGGCTTTTGAGACTTGAGGCCGAGATGTGCCTACAAAATCTAAGTTACTTACATTATTTGTTAGATATACTGACCTAAAAGATGGTGAAAATATCCAGTTTTGGTGCTCAACCTTAACGGAATAATTTCCAGGGTCTATATTTGAGAGCATATAATTACCAAAACTATCTGTAAATGTGGCGATGCTGTCAGCAATATATACTTTGGCCCCGGAAATCGGATTATTATTATTATCCCTTACTTTGCCAGAGATTGAATATGAAAGGGCAATTTTTGTGAAGGTGTCTGCTTGTGGATGTTCAGGCTCCCACTGATTATTGGCATTTTTGGCCCGGCTTCTGAAATAGTAAATATTACCTTGGCTCCCTTCATTAGGCACGGTAAAAGTGGCTGAAGTATTTGTGGTGTCTACTAACCAATTGATCCATCCTGTCCAAGAAGCCGGAATTGGTCCACTGGCTGGCTTATAAACTTGATATTGAATAGTATAGCTCTTAGCTTCAATATTGCCTGTCCAACTCACATTAAAGGATAAACTGTTTACTTTTGCAGGCAATGGGTTGACTTTGGAGGTAGCCGGGCCTGGAACCAAAGGTATTTCAAAAGAAAAGGCAGGACCATTGATAGGTATATCACCTACTGATTCCCAAATATTTTGAGGAGTAGATGCTTTCATGTTAGCTACGACCAAATTCATGCCCATTTGTTTGAACAAATTAAACCTATAAGAAAGGTCAGAAAAACTAATCCTTATCTTACTATTTATATTTGCTTGAGGAGCAACATTGACATAGAAAGAGTCCATCTGACCATTATTTTTCCATATAAGATATTTTTCGCTGGCCAGAGAAGCCCCGGTAATGGTCACCTTGCCTGCCACATATTTACCTTCCAATTTTAATGCGCCGAATAACTCCAATGAAGGAGAAACCAAATTTAGAATTTTATATACAATTTTTGCTTTTAAGCTTAAATTCTTTGTATCAATTAAAGGAACCAGATTTAAATAAGGAACAGAATCACTGGCTGTCTGAATTTCATTTTGAAATAGAGTCTTGAAAGCTTTCTGGATATTTATTGATGCGTCTATTGGGGTATAAAGGTCCCCTACTTCACCATTGTAGTTATATTGTAGTTTTACCTCTGAACCTAATCTCGATTCTAAAGAATAAGAGCTGTTGGGCATATATACACCGGTTAGGTAGAGTCCGCTATTTTTCATAGGCAAGGCTGATTCTATCTTTATATTTACTTTGAAAATATTACCGGCATAAACCTGGTTTGGATCATATTCAATGGTAAAGATTACTGGAAACTGGTATTTGAGAATAGTTGGAGTGGCGAAAGCATATGATCTTATTTTGACACCAGTATTTGGAATTTCTAACCAGCCAGTATTTGCTTCCCAAGGGATATTCTTAGTTTGGTCTAAAACAAAATTTATTCTCTGCTGTTTTATTTCCGCATTGGAGGAATTAATGAAGGTAATGAAAATTAACACTGTTAAAAAAAGCAAACATTTCTTCATGTTAACCCCCTATAAATTGATTGTCTATTTTATGCCCTTTTTTATCTGGTTAAGATATCTTTTGAATATTGTTGTTGCATGCCTTGATTTTCCAAATGGCTTACCAAATTAACACTTTACCACAGGTATTGCATTTTTTACCTTTGTAATTGTCGTCACAGTGTTTCAAATTGGATTCTTTAACTCCACTACCGTATCTTACAACCACATCAGAGTCTCCCGGGATATCACCTTGTGGCGCACCGCCTGTTTCCCTAATTGTAATAGTAACCATGCCCCCACTACAGGCTATTGTTTGCCAGCCATCAGTATTTCTAAAGATTAGTTTACCTCCACACCCTGGACCTGTATAGTCAATTCTGGACCTGCCACTTATGCTATAAACTTGAAATTCAACAGGGTCACCAGTTGTGTTTTTGAGGGTTATGCTGTCGCCATCGTGGAGGAAAAGACGATCAATAGCATGGGCTTGAAATGCAATACCAAGACAAAACATTAGAGCAAAAATTACCAAAACTCTTTTCATCTTCCTCTACCTCCTTTTTTTGTTTTTTTATATTTTAAAAAATAGGTTAAAAATGTCAAGAAGTCATGATAGGTCTTCTCTTTTTACAGATTCTTGTGTCTTGTTAAGTAAATCCCAATATTTAAAACCAATAAAACCAATGGTGATGAAAATAAGGCCAAAAAAGGGAATGGCTATGGTGGCCCAATTTATGTTCCTCTCCAAAACAGCGTTTTTTGGTTTCCTCGGGTCGTAATACACGGACACCTCTTTGCCCACAGGGTATTTATCCACTATATTTTGCATAAGGCTTTTAATTCCTGAATTGTATTGGCCCCAAAAGATTCTATCGTTTGTATATAATATATCATTTACATTGTATTCATAGATTACATGGGCAGTATATTCCTTATCTATACTTCCGCCTTTGATATTTTTCCTTAGGCTTACTTCTGAAGTGATAATCTTTCCTTTACAGACAGGCCAGGTGTAGCTTGATATGGCCTCATATATGAGTGAAATACCATACACTAATACCACCAGCCCTGCTAATACAAATAGGAGCATCCAATTTCTGCCTTTTGCTCTCTTTGTCATTATAACTCACTCACCTCTTTGCTTTATTTGTATTATTTAATGCTTCATTATGACTAATGTTCTACATAAAAGGGCTGGCAATAGAGTATAGAAGAATTGCCAGCCCAGGTTAATGCGGTTATTATGTGTTTTACCCTTAATCAAACGCCATTTCTGTTTTCCATACTTTCCACACATTACCGACCAGATCAGGTCCAGGCTTGAGTGTCATTTTGCCTGGTCTCCAGCCAGATGGCGTGGCTTCTGTTCCTTTGGATTCTCGAATAAGCTGAAATGCCTGTATTTGACGTAATGATTCATTCACATTTCTCCCTACTGGTGGCGTTAATACCTCAAACCCTTGAATTACTCCATCAGGGTCGATAATAAATCTTCCACGTGTCTCCACACCTGCATCCTCATCATAAATACCGTAAACCTTTCCTACCCGTCCACCTGCATCTGACAGCATGGCAAAAGGAACACCTCCGTCTACCATTTTTGACAATTCATAATCATCCCACATTTTATGGACAAATATACTGTCAATGCTCATAGATAAAATTTCTACCCCTAATTTCTGAAATTCAGGGTATTTTTCAGCAACTGCTGAAATTTCAGTGGCTCAGACAAATGTGAAATCACCTGGATAAAAGCAAAGAAGAACCCATTTTCCTAAGTAATCCGATAATCTTACATTGACAAATTTACCTTTGTGATAAGCTGGCGCTATAAAATCCGGTGCCTTTTTTCCGACCTGTATCATATTAATAACCTCCCTTTTTATATTTTCTTTTTCAGGTATTTGTTCAGGAACATCCTCTCCCACTGGCCCGCCTGTGGGACGAGCGCATCCCACCTTTATCTCTTCCCCCATAAGCCCTCCTTATTTAAATAATTTGGTGTTTTATTAAATGACATAACGCCTTGATTTATCGAAAGCTGTGTTTATATTATTTTATACCTTTTGCTGGATAACCGTATTTTAAAGCTTTAGCTGCCCTATCAGATTCGAAACTTGAACCTGAATATACCCTTTCTATTAATCTTGACTGGTTATCCCATCTTTCTGCATACCTCTGCTCCCAAAGTCTTTGATTTAGAATTGCAGCCTCTCTGGCTTCAAAAAAAGCGCTTTCCCTTAATTTTCTATACTTTGTTTCTCTATCCTCTTCATAATCCTTAAAAACCCTTTTTTTATCAGTTTTTCTCATATCATTTAAAAACTTTTTATATTCATTTGCATCTATTTCATTTAGATATTCATCCGCGATTAATACATTAAATGGGAAAACCAAAGAAAAAAAGATTATAAAACAAAACAATATCTTCATTGGTCTTTACCTCCTTAATCTCTATATAACTCTATACTCGGCAGTTTTTCTTTAATCGTTTCAATAGATTTTACCTTAATTTTTTCATCTATTTTTTTCTTAAAAACCTTTATTTCTGCTAATTCTTTGCCATATGAGGCATCAAGAAAAACCTCAACAAATATATCATTCTCATCATTTAAATCTAATAAGATCTCTTTTTTAATCTCCTTTTTTAAAGGGATTATCTCAAGTTCATTATCATAAAGAACAGGAATAAATGAAACAAGAATCCTCTTTTTCCCTTTCTCGAAGGTTTTTTCATATACCTCACCTCTTTGTATATCTCTTATCAGGACATCATTAACCTTTATATTTATATCGCTTGGACTAATCCTATTAAACTTATTTTTAGTTTCGGTAAATTTAAATCTAAAGTTCATCTCTTTTTCAGATTCAAGCCTTATTATTTCTCTCTGTTCATCTCTATCAGGTAAATAGTCTTTTATATTTAAAATAAATTTATAATCTACAAACTCCTTTCCCTTAAAAGGTTTATATGGTTTTATGATCTCAGCAATTTTATTGGAATAATCTTTTTGATTAGTAAATATCTTTATTGATTTGTCTTCCTGATTTTTATCTACAAGGAACAGCTTTACCATTATATCGTTATTCTTTACAGTATAATAACCCGTTATGACAGCATCGATGTTGAATTGCTCCATCTTTTTTTTAAGGGCATTGATATTTTCTTGCTTTGACCTATCGATATCTGAATAAAAATAATGATCCTGAAAATTCATGTATTCATTTAAGGCTGTAGTGTCAATTAAAAGCCTTTCCTTTTTTTTGAAAATATTCAAAATCTCTTCTTTAATTAACTGAGAGAATTCAGTAATATTGTTTTTTTCATCATATATATTATGGACATAGATTCTTATTTTTTTATAATCTTCGTAAGGGGCAAGCAACTCATTTAAAGTTGTATATATCAGAGGATACAATTGAGGGTCTCCGTATTCGAGCCTTTTAAAAAAAACATAATCGCCCTTACCTGCCTCAATCCTTGCATTAATTATATTACAGATGCTTATATTTTCTTCAGTTTTAATTATAACACATCTACTAATCTCATTAACCATGGCAGGTTTTTCGTCCTTTTTATAAATTGAAAGTATATCACCTTTTGTAATTCCATAGTTTTTACCAGCATTTATAACTATATTTTCGCCTGTGGCAACATAAAGCTTATCATCTGTTGTGCCTATTATTGTGCTTTTTATAACCTCACAGAAAGACCTTGTACATGAAATAATTATTAAAATAAATATAACTGCAATTAAAAATGCATTTTTTTTCACATCTTCCCCCTATTTTTTATAAGGATTTTTAACTATTTTCGGGGTAACAAAAATCAACAACTCTGTTTTTTTATCAGTCTTGGTTTCCTTTTTAAACAACCAGCCCAATAAGGGTATTTTACTAAAGAATGGCACACCAGATTCAGAATCACCATCCTCTATTTCATAAATTCCACCGAGTACTGCAGTCTCTCCATCTTCGACTATTAATTCAGTAGAAGCCTCTTTTTTATCAATAGGTATACCTGCTGCCACTGCGGCTAAAGGTCTGTCCTTTGTAGCTTTTATCTTCAATTTTATGTGTTTGCCTTTTATCACCTGTGGTGTTACCTCAAGGGATAGCACAGCATCTTTTAATTCTGTTTGAGTCCCTGATTGAGAAACAGTCTGATATGGTATCTGCTGACCTTGTTTTATTATGGCTGGTTTATTATCAGATGTAATAATCTTTGGATTAGATATTATCTTACCCTTTCCAGAGGTTTCAAGGGCTGACAATTGGACGTCAAGCTTAAAGGAATCCAATGCAGAACCGATAAAGATACCAAAGGTACCTCCTGATCCGGCTGTTACTGCAGCTGGAAGGTTTACATTATAAGGGAAATCAGCCCTGTTTGTGCCGTCAGTTCTTACACCTGTTATGCCTGTTGGAGATGTAAAAGAAGTTGCCCCTGAAGATGCCCCGTAATTTTTACTTGCACCTATCTCTACCTGTCTATTACCTAAAACATTACTATGTGCACTATAAGAAGCCCCCCACTGAATGCCGAGTTCTTTTGAAAAATCTGAATGAGCCTGAACAATTCTTGCCTCTATTTGAACCTGATGAGGAATCAAATCATGTTCATTGATCATTTTTTCTATCTTTTCCACATTTTCTTTTGTATCCTTAACAATTATAGCGTTATTCCACGATACAGGAGTTACTGTGCCATATTCTGAGAGAAGGCCTTTTTGTTGCATGGCTCCTGCACCGGCTGCTGTACCAGTTACTTCCCCCCTTATAACCTTCACTATTTCTGCCGCTGTTGCATAATTTAAAAATATTGTTTTAGTTTCGAATTCTTCTCCCTGTTTTAATTTTTCTAATTTTTCCCTTTGAATAGCTGCCCTATCATCTGCCTCTCGTTTCTTTTCTTCCAGCGATTTTTTCAATGTAATAATCCTTATAACATTTCCCTCTTCATACTTTGCCAAATCTTTATTTTTTACAATTACATCCAAAGCCTCTTCCATAGAAACATTTTCAAGCTTCATGGTAATTGTCTTGTCTTTAAGTTCTTTTACGTCATCTCCTATTATAATATTTTTACCCATCACCTCGGCAAGGCTCCTTAAAACATTTCTCACGTCAGCATCTACAAAATCAAAAGACATCTTATGTGGTTTCTTCATTAAAGGTTGGCTATAGCAGATTAGCGGACATATTAAAATCACAAAAAATATAATTAAAAATATCTTTTTCATAGTCACATCCCTTCCTTTTTTCTTGGGATATCTAAGACAAATGTTCTGATTTCTCCTTTTAGCTTATATCCTAAAACAATATTAGCATCAAGGATTTCAACAACCCATAGGTTCTTATTTAAATAGTCTCCTTTTCTGAATAATATTCCCCTACCCTGCATATCCTCCATCATGGCAATCTTTGTATTGCCAGCTCTCAAAATACCTACCAACTTTAATTCTTCAAGCTCATATCCTGCTTTTAGAGTTTTACCTGATTTGTAAGCATGTATTGACTTCTGAACCTTAGTATAAAAAATTGATTCAAATGGGTCTCTCCTATTTGTTGCCGAATATGTAAAATCTCCTATATTAAATTTTGAAGGACTATCCGGTTTTTTTTGTTCAGGTTTTGATTCTAACTTGGGTTCAGCACTAAAGGCAAAAGGGCATATCATTAAAATGATGAAAACTATGAGTAATGGATAATGGATATATTTCATTTACTCGCCTTATCTCCCTTTTTTAATTTACTTTTTACCTTCATTTTTTACGCATAATCCTATTTTTTAGGTGGACCCTTTTTAGGCTGTTCTTTAAGGTATACATATGTTTTTACCATGCATTCACCACTAAGCGTTAATCTACCTGGTGGGCTCTTTGGATCTGGTGACATCTTGAAGCTTGTAATAGTCATAATTCTTTCGAGCCTCCTTATGCCGTCAAAAAAATATGCTACATTGTGAAACGGTGCACTATACCTTATAACAAATGGTAGTTCTGCAAAAAACTCCTTATTTTGAACCGACTTTGGTTCAAAAAAGGTTATCTTCATCCTTGTTTCTGTGCCAAGATTGGTTATGTTTCTCAATAAGTTTGGGATATCTTTATGCTCAGGTAATTGTTTTAAAGACTCCTGATATAAGGCATTTATACGTTCAAATTCTTGTCGATATTTATTCATATTGCTTTTTATTGTAATCATCCTATCCAACTCTTTCTTTAATTCATCATATTCCCTGTTCAATTTATTTCTTTCATCGAGTTGAGGACTTATAATCAAAAAAAAGCATAAGGCAAATATTCCCATATTAAAGACAAGAGAGAAGATTAGCTTATAAACCTTTGGTATCTTTACTATTTTTTTCTCAATTGCTTTAAAATTTATCTCAGGTGTTTTCAAAGGGCAATATCACCTTTTATAATAAATTTTTTAATGATTACATTAGTTTGCTTATCCAATTCATCTTCAACTTTCAACAATTCTATATTTCTCATATATGGTATCTTTGCCATTTTTTCTATGAAATCAGAGATAGATTCATTCTCCAGAGATACACCTTCGATCTCGAATTTATCATCTGTTTTATTGAAATTTTTAAACCATACATTATCTTTAACAATATTTGTAATATCAAAAAGTATCCTTGCCGAAAGTGCCCTACCCTCTTTTATGCTTTCTATAGCCTTCATCCTTCTCTCAATCTCTTTTTTCTGCTGCTCCATTGCGAGGTATTCTTTATATATCTTTTGCAGGCTTGCTATTTCGTTTTTTGTGTGTTGAATCAATCTTTTCTTTTCCTCAATATCTTTATGGTTTTTGTAATAAAAACCAGCGACTGCAATAAAACAAAGGAAAGTGATAAAGATAAATAGATAGATATCCTCTTTGAAAAGATTTTTTTCAGTTTGACTTGGTATTAAGTTTATCTTTATCATCTTACTATATCATCAATCCTTGTGGATAGTTGCATAGAAATAGCACTGAAATCCCTATATTCTTTATAGATATCGGCCCTAACTACATCTTTCCCACCTACAAGGATAAATGGGTCTATCATCTCAACCTCTGTATTAGTATCTTCATAAACCTTTTCTTTTAATCCTGCAAGCAAAGAGCATCCACCTGTCATATAGATCTTACTTATTGTCTCATTGGGTTTTGTTGAAAGGTAAAAATTGATAGTTTTGTTAATCTCGGAGGAGATGTTAAAGATAAAGTCTTCAAAAAGATAGGTTATTTCAGGATCCGCTTCAATCTTTTTCTTTTCAGCCTCTTCAAAAGGAATCTTCAATGCTTTCTCTATCTGTTCTGTTAAGAACCTTCCACCGAGCATTATCTCCCTTGTAAACTCAATGCTTTCTCCCTTTACTATAGCCATATTCATCACAGAAGCGCCTATATCTACTATTAGATTTGGAGAATCGATATATCCGTATGCCTGTTCAACAAGATTTATAAGAGAAAGGATATCTATGTCAAGCATCACAAGATTTAGCCCGGCCTCTCTAAAGGTATTAACAAAACCATCTATTATCTCTTTTTTTGCAGCGACAAATAAAACATTCACAAAATTTTCATCTTCTTTGTCTAAACCTAACACATGATAACTATAATTAATCTCTTTTAATGGAAATGGTATTGCATTTTCTATCTCCGCCTCAATTAAGGCTGTATCATCAAATACCAATTTAGAAGATTTTTTTGTTGTTATACCTTTTTCCTCAAAAATAGGGAGCCTTGCCTTTTTTATGATTACACAATAACTGGATAGAGCGCATGCAGCAATACTACTTTTGATATTATTGGTGGAGATTATGTTTTTTATCTCTCGAGCCACAAAAATGTCATCTATAATCACTCCATCGCTTAATAGATTTTCTTTATATGTTTTTCTGGCTAAGTTTATAAGTTCAAATCCCTCTTTTGTCTTTTTTATTACCCCAACCTTTATGGCAGATGTGCCTATATCAATGCCGATCAGTTCTCCTGACCTACTGAGACCAATCTTACTAAATATCTCAACCCTTGATGGCAGTTTTAGTCCTTTCTTCTCCTTTTTTTGTTTTTTCTGGGGGCCTGGCTTTTCATCGGGAACTTCAATAGGGGTTATATGTTTATTTTCCGATAATTCTTTATATGCCTCTGAAGCAACATCTTTTTCTATTTCTACCATTTGATTTTGGTTTATAACATCTTCTGCTTCTTTTTTATATTCATCAATTATTTCTTCTTTTAACTTATTTTTCATATTTGTCATAATAACCCAATTAACCCTTATAAATCCTGCATTTTGATTATTTGATACATTTTATTTTAAAAAAATACAAGCATTTTTATCAAAATTTTTAAAAAATGAATATTATAAGAGTACGTAAAATTGTTTGAGTGTGTGTCTGTGCCACAAAACATGAGATTCTTTATAAAGACCTTATAAATTAAGACAAAAAATTTGCAATCTTTCTATAAAGATTTAAGACAAACATGCCATGCCAATCAAAATCAGCATTTTTAGCTATGTAATCAAAAAATCCGTCGGATTTAATTGTTTTAAATATATTTTCTATCTTATTATCATTTAATCTTCCGCAAAGTTTACGGACAAACATTCCCTTTCGTATCTCTTCTGATATAAGAGATTTCCATCTCTTTTCATATAATGATAACTTGTTTTCACTGAAATCATCTTCTTCGAATGCGTTTTTTATCGTGCTTGCTGCCAATTCAGAGCATAATAATCCAAAATAAAGACCACCCCCCGTTGTTGTCTTTACCTGACCTGCTGCCTCCCCTACTACAATAACCCTTTCACCATAGGTTTTAGATACTATACCCTGGGCTATGGGTTTGTATCTTATAGAATCTTGAATTAAATCTAAAGATTCAAAATTAAATGTGTTTCTAAGAGATTCAAAACCTTTTTTGGGGTCTCCATCAGTAATCAAACCAACACGGGCAATATGATTTTCTATGGGCACAATCCACCCAAATCCATTTTTTGCCATATTATTGCCAAATAAAATCTTTATATTCTCGCCAGTGTTTTTAATATATCCCTGAGCTGCCTTTAAAAAATACTTGGGATAACCAAGACCCACTATCTTATTAAGATTATTATTTATCCCTGTTGCAATAACAACAACCTTTCCTTTGACTATTTCTGTGTCTATTTTTGATTTGGTATATTTAATTGACACACAATCTTTTCCATAAATTATATCAAATACCATTGAATTTAGGCTAATTCGAGCCCCATTATTTATAGCGAGTTCCAATAAATGACTATCAAATATTTTCCTATCAACAACAGAGGCAAAGGCGAAAGGATGTTTATAAGTTATTTTATTGCCTGAAGGCGATAAGAGCTCTATTGTTTTGGTTTCGTATAATAGAGATTTCTTTGATAAATCAAATCTTTCAAATACATTAATGCCTACTATACCAGTGCAAATTACATCTTTTCCTATTGAATCCTTTGCCTCAAGAATAATAACATCTAAACCATTATCTGCCAAAAGTCTTGCCGTATTTAGTCCTGATGGCCCCCCACCGATCACTACAACATCGTATATCTTTTGATTACCCATATTTATATAACCTTAACACTCCTTAAAAAAATTAAAATTTTTTTCCTCTCGATTCCCATTTACCTTTAAATGTTATCCAGAATGAAAGGCAGATAAGTTTCATATCAAGACAGAAGGTTTTCTTTTTTACATAGAGGAGATCGTATTTAAGTTTATGCTGAGGTGGTGTATCGTATTTTCCATATACCTGAGCAATGCCTGTAAGTCCTGGTGTAACAACAAATCTGTTCATATAGCCAGGGATCTTGTTTGCAAATTTTTCAACAAGTTCAGGTCGCTCGGCCCTGGGTCCTACAAAACTCATTTCACCTATGAATATATTCCATAGCTGAGGAAGCTCATCCATTGCTGTTGCCCTGAGAATCTTCCCTATCTTGGTTACCCTTGGGTCATTTTCTGATGCCCAGACAGCACCGGTATTTTTTTCCGCATCGGGAATCATGGAGCGAAACTTCAAGGCATTGAAGACTCTTCCATCTTTTCCCACCCTCTTCTGTGAATAAAATATTGAACCCCCATCCTCTCTTTTGATCAATATGGCAAATATTATCCATAATGGAGAGGATATTATAAGTCCAATGCCTGAAAAAAATATATCGAATAACCTTTTCAGCGGGTCTTCCTTTTAAAAAGCCTTCCTTTTTTAAATTCCCATAGGGACCTAATCAAGGTATTTACAATAAATGTGGGCAAATAATGGGTTAGGATATAACCAAGGACATGATAGGATAACAAACTGCCCCTGTGCCTTCTATTTATTATGTATCTCTCTCTTGCATAGATTTTAAATGTCTTTAACTTACCTCCCACTGAACCTTCATGTATCCTAAACCTGGATAGGACCTTTTTTATGTGATGCATGGGAAATTGTTTTGCAACCCTTATCCAGTAATCATAATCACAGGCATTTATTGTAGTATCCATCCATCCTATCTTTTCTATGACCTCTCTTTTATAAAAAGCCGACATGGTTGGGATGGGGTTATCATTATTTAGTGCGTATTTGAGACTGAAATCCCTTGTCTTAGCCTTACCTGTTATATTGCCATGAGCATCAATATATTCACATTCTCCATAGACAAAATAGGCCTCAGGATGCTCATTGAAAAAATTTACTATAGTCTCTAATGTATCAGGCATATAGATATCATCAGCTCCAAGCCATCCTATAATATCCCCTTTTACCATTCTCCAACCCTTGTTCCATGCATCTCCGGCGCCTTTATCTGGTTCTGATATATATCTAATTTTATCAGTATATCTTGATTTAAATTCCTGGATAATTGATAAGGTATTATCTTTTGAATTGCCATCAATGATAATCAGTTCAATATTTTTATAAGTCTGCCCAAATACACTTTCGATGCTTTCCCTCAAATAATTCTCTGCATTAAGGGTGATCATAACGATAGAAACCAACATTATTCATTAACCTTTTTCTAAAATATTTTTCCTTTAAAAAGGGTTACATACCATATCTTTTTTAAAATACCAGAGATTTTTGGGCCATAATCTGGTCCTAAAGTTTCGTTTATTTTATTTAAAACCCTTTTTAATATGGGTTTAAAGGGTTCAAGAATAAACCTTAAAATAGAAATATGCCTTAATATATAAAGTCTTAAAGGGTTGATGCCTAAAAATATAAAAAAACGGTCTTCCTTTTTCTCATCTAAAAATCTATTGTATTCATATTCCAATATAGGTAATGTGGGGACATTTTCTTTCATCTCTGATGCAGATAGCAAGAACTCTGACCAGAATTTTTTATAATTAAAATTACTGTGATACCACTCATAGCCCTTTTTCGCAATGGCTTCTCTTTCTTCTTCATTTTCAAGATAATAGATTATCTTTTTATAACAATCTTCAAAATCTGTATAATATCCAACGCATTCATCAGGGATGATCTTTGTTATCTCTCTATTCCTATCTGTAAGACAGAATGTCCCGCATGCAAGTATATCAAAGACCTTTCCTTTAATCTGTGTTCTGTAAGAAACAGTCTGTGAGCTTAAACAAATCTTAGACTTATTTATGGTCTTTACGTATTCTTCCCATGGTATCCAGTTATCCGTAAGTCTTAGCCCTTTTTCTGGTTTAGTTTTTGTGTCGTCAACCAATCCACCTATTTTATGTATTTCAATGCCCTGTGCTATAAGCTTTTCTTTTAAATATTGTATTAATCTCACACGTAAACCTTCATTGCTACCCAGCAAAGTAACATCCAGCGTTTTCTCAAGGTTCATCTTTTTTACTATATCGGTGAAAACATTATGGCCAGGTGTAAATAATACGGCCCTTGCATTTGAAAATCGTAAGTGATACCTATAAAAAAAATAGTTCAATACAGAATCAGCTATGCCTAAATAATGAGAATCAAGAAACCAAGCTATTTCTTTTGGCCTATTAATGGTTAATGTATCCCATACATGTGTATAGACAGGTATCTTTCTTTTAGTAATTTTTTTTATTACATCTCTTTTTAATGAATGGTCATCCCATGTTGTTGAATATATAATCAGGTCAGGTTTTAAATCAAAAGCAATTTCAAGCGCCTTTCTATTCATGATTTTACTGCCTTCATTTAAAAGGATGCGTTGATAAATATAATCATAATAAGACGACACAATACCGCAATTTATTATTGGCAGTCTTAATTCATAGTTAGAAGGCTCTTTATCAAAGCTTACATACTGTTCAGGATTGAAAAAAAGTATTTTCATGTGTTAATCAAAGGTTATGCCAATTATTTTAAGTAATTTCCTAAAAGCCCGCATACTTAAACCAAGCCTCTTTTTATTTAAATATTGCCAAAAGATTTTTGCAATAGCTATGTTTAATTTATTTTTTAGAGAATGGTTTTTTATAAAATTTTTTCTTGTATTCATTAAAATTTTTAGCTTTTCAAGGCTGTCCTTTGCTTTAAATGACGATTGATTATCAGCATATTTTATTGCTTCATCAACTATAGTGTAAAAATCATTCACATTATCAAGTATTGATGGATTCAGAAAAAAGTCCTCTTCAGGGTGTCCACCATTAATAGGTGCAAAAAAGATTGTCGCTTCGTAAAACTTTGCCAGATCAATCATATCTTTTAGTAAATGTAGTGTTGATTTCATCACAATAGAATTAAAATTTATCCTCCAGTTAGGATGGTTTTTTTTGTAACTTTTGATTAAATCAAGGTTCTGTTTTAATTTATCCCATTTTGCATTAACCCTTATATTTTCATAAATGTCTTCTTTGCCATCAATACTTACAGTTAAAAAAAGATTATCAATCTTGTGGATTGCATCTATATATCTATCTATTAAAATCCCATTTGTAGTAATATAAATGCATGTCCCTTTTACATCTTCATTGGATACAAAATCCAAAAGATTTAAAGCATCTTTTGTTAAAAATGTTTCTCCACCAACCCAGCCAAAGCGATCTATTTTCTCCCATCCAATTTCATGAACAAGAGATTCTATGGTATCAACAGGGAATTCATTAAAATCTTTATTTTGTCTACACATTTTACATTTAAGATTGCATAACTCAGACGTGAATATATAAAATTCAAGAGGTGGTAGTTCTAAATGCAGAGCACCATCTTTATATTGTTTATTCATCTCTGAATAATACTTATTAAAAGCCTCATCATGTTTGGAATATCTGGGTAAATCATGCACCATGCCAAATATATCGTGATCTGTTGTAAAAAACCTGTCATAACAGCTACTGCATTTAGTATCCTTTGTGTCACCACTTATGAGCCTTTTGCGTAATTGAATCAAATTATCTGAATTCCATAAAGCCATTAATTCGCTATATGTGGTAGGAATGCTGTTATTACTGAATGTTAAGTGACAGCAGCTACCAAAACTACCGTCAGAATGGAAATGCATTGAATACCAGGGAAGTGCACAATAAATCCGTGACATTGTATTAATTTATTTTATTAACTATCTGATATATTTTTAATTTCTGACCATTGAGTTTCCATTTGCACATATCCTGCATTCCATGCATCATGCATTTCATGGGTTTCATTGGAAAACTCATTTACACTAAAAAGAATAGCACGGGGTATATGTTCAAGACCAATCTTTGTTTTTATATCATGTGCTCCAACACCTAAAACATAATCACCAGGATTAAGATTGTTTTTAACTTTTACCTGTATAGAGTAAAACCCTTCGCTTAAACGTAATGGCTCTAATCCACTATCGGTGTGGTGCGAAGTAGATATACGCACGCCATCCATAGTATAAAGGTCAATGCCTATCCTTGCGCCTTCAGTAGGTTGCATTATTTGAAATATAATTGTTAAAAAAAAGGGTTCTTTAAAAAATAAGTTTTTTGTCTTTTCTCCCCTTGAATTTTTTAATGATACCCTTGTAATCCTTAAGACCTTATCATTTTGTATGTATTCATTTATACGCTTGTTTTCAGATATAAAGTCTTCCTCGCTTGAGATCTCGAAACTTTTTAAATAATTATTAATAACATCTCTTGTATTTCCTATATCTACTATTTCACCCTTTTCCAACCTTATACAACTATTACATAAAGTACCTACAGTTCTCATGTTGTGGCTTACAAATAAAACAGTCCTTCCCCCTCCTGCAACTTCCTGCATCTTTCCAAGACATTTTTTCTGAAACGCTTCATCACCTACAGATAATATTTCATCCACAAGAAGAATATCTGTTTCAAGATGGGCGGCTACTGCAAAGGCAAGCCTGACATACATACCACTACTATAATATTTTACAGGGGTATCGATAAATCTTTCTATTTCTGCAAAATCAACGATTTCATCAAACTTTGATTTTATTTCATTTTTTTTCATTCCGAGTATAGCGCCGTTTAAAAATATATTTTCCCTACCTGTTAATTCTGGATGAAACCCAATGCCTATCTCCAATAGGCTTGATACCCTACCCTCTATCACTGCATAACCTACTGTTGGCTCGGTAATCCGTGAAAGTATTTTCAGGAGTGTGCTTTTACCTGCACCATTTCTTCCAATTATTCCTAATACATCCCCTTTATTTATCTCAAAAGAAATATTTTGTAGCGCCCATATTGATTCATTTTTTGAATTATTTGTCTTCTTTTTTATATTATTAAAAATACTCAATGACTCTGTAATGGTATCTCTAAGTGTTTTATACCTTGGCTTTAAGCTACCTATAAAATATCTTTTTCCTAAATTTTTTAGTTTTATTACAGTATTGGACATAAAAATTCACACCACATCTGCAAATGTTCTCTCCATTCGGTTAAAATAAAGTGCTCCTGTAATTAATATAAAAAGTGAAATAAGCGAGGACACAATAATAATCGGCTCAGGTGCAGTTTCTGTTCCCAAAAGTGCCCACCTAAATCCTTCTATAACCCCAACCATTGGATTGATTCCATATAATGTCCTCCACGGTTCTGACAGAAGGCTACTGGGATAGGCAATAGGTGTGGCAAAAAGCCAAATCTGAATAAGGAATGGAACAACATATCTAACATCTCTGTATTCTACATTCAAGGCAGAAAACCACATTCCTACACCTAAAGCAGTAATAAAGGCAAGGAGTAAAAGAAAGGGCAACCAGATGATGTTTATAGTAGGGTAAATCCCATAGAAAATCATCATTCCTATGAGAACTGCAAATGCAATAATGAAATCAAGAATACCGGATACTACACTTGAGAGAGGAATAATAATACGGGGAAAATACACTTTTGTTATAAGATTGGCGCTACCCACAAGGCTGTTTGATGAATTTGTCAATCCCTGGGCAAAAAAGGTCCATGGAACGAGGGCTGCAAAACTAAATATAGGATAAGGAATGCCATCAGAAGGAACTTTTGCCAATTTACCAAAGAAAAGGCTAAACACTACCATTGTAAAAAACGGTTGTATTATAGCCCATAAACCTCCAAGTATTGTCTGTTTGTATCTGACCTTTATATCTCTCATCGTTAAGAAATAGAAAAGGTCTCTATAATCCCAAAGATATTTGAAACCATAGAAATTAAAACCTTTAGATGGTTTTATAATCGTATGCATTATATTAAACTTTTTTGAGTCTCTTTTTAATAATATCATTTAATTTTGGTTTTAATTCGTCAAATAAACTTTCTGCTATAATTTTATTGCCTATATCTCCAAAATGACAGGTATCAAGAAATAAATGTTCCCTTCCGTCAAATAAATGAATATGGTTTAAGAAAATAAAGTCAGTGCGTCTTGATATGATATTGATATTTTTAGCAAGTTCATCATATAAATATAAGGAATTTTTTGCATTTCCAAGATGATTTACCGGTTGGAATACAAATACATAAGGACAATCAATATATTTTAAATATAAAGAAATTATTTCAATATTTTTTATTGTTTTTCTTGGAAAATCATTGTCTTCATAAAATAAAGGTGGAAAATACTTCATGATAGCAGACATATTATGGCCTCTGTTGAAGTTTTCATATTCTTTAAAACCCCAAAAAATGTATGAACCATCGTTGTGTAGATCATTAAAAATATTATATTTCCGAAGATAAACATTAAAAATATCATTATAACCTGAATATGAGATGACCATGTCAGGTTCAAATTCAGTAATCCTGTTAAATATCCATATACGCTCATCTGTAGTCTGCCAGCCTCCTCCTGCTGCATTTATTACCCTATAAAAAAACCTTTTATCGAGATTATCGTTGAGTATTTTTTCTAAAAAAGCTGCAATTGTGCTTTTCTCATTAGGAGCAAGGCAGCCCCATGCAGTTGAACCACCTGTGATAAAGATTCTAATCTCATTTATTTTTTTCTTTTCAAGATCTTCATGATATCTAAATTGCTGAATATTATGGGGACTGTAAAAATATTTTGAATTAGGGGCAGGTGCATACATAACATATGGCGTAAATATCATACTGGCATGCCTTATAAACAAATCAGGTGGGTTACTGTAAGCTAATTTGTTTTTAGGTTTTTCTTTCTGAACAATAGGATGATTAATCTTGCCTGGCAGATTACTTATACCTGGGAATAAGAAATTAAGATAGCTGGTAAGAATAGTATCTTTAAGCCTTTTAATTTTTGAGTCTCCATTGATATGGGTGTTGGCCTCTTGCATTACAAAGCCTGATCCCACATCGATACGCTCCAATGTACTTCTGCTATGGAGGACAAAAGCAAGTCTCGTAATTAAAATAAAACAGATAAATACAAGAAATATAAAAAATATTACCAGTATTGGATAAAATAACTTTTCAGCCTTCTTTTGATTCATCTTTAAATCTATTTCTAATCCATTCAACGGCTTTTAAAAAATTATCTGCTATATAATCAGGTTGATATGGCCAATCTTTGATGTTATTTATTAGACTTTGCCTTTCATGTTCCTCTGGCACAAGTATAGTTTTTAAACCCATTTTTTTACCTGCTATAGTATCTAATTCTTTATCCCCTATCATAAATGATCTGGATACATCCACATTATGTTCTTTTATCGCCTGTTCAAACAAGGCAGTGTTGGGTTTTCTGCACATGCATTTTTCATCAGGGTGATGGGGACAGTAGTATATGGCATCAAGTCTCACGTCAAATCTTGCAAATTCATCCTCCATTTTTTTATGGACATTGTTTAGATCCTCTACTGTAAAATACCCTCTTGCAACACCAGATTGATTGGTAATGACAATGATTTTATATCCCTCGTCTTTCAATATCTTTGTGCCTTCACCAACTCCAGGATATATATGAAACAACCGAGGATCTCCTATATAGTGTTTATCAATATTTATTGTCCCGTCACGGTCAATAAAAACAGTCTTATTCTTCATTATGAACCGTATTCTTTGATAAATCTATCTATTACTTCAAGTAAATAATCACATTCATTCATGCCCATGTCCTGATGGACACCTGTATGGATACCGTTTTCCCCTATATACTCAGCATTTGGGAATTCACCTAGTCTATAACCCAGAAAACTAAAGCCAGGGCATTGGGTAGGCATGGACGAAAAAAGGCTCCTTGTGTCTATACCGTTTGCCTCAAGATATTTAACAAGTTGATTTCTTGTAAATCCTGCACTTTCCTGGACTATTATTGGAAATGCATGAGGTCCAATCTCTTCATATGGTTCTTTTTTTATAGTTTCAAGATAAGGTCTGAATCTATCAAAATTTTCTAAGAGAAAGTAGAGATTTTTTCTTCTTTGATTTAACACCTCATGATATATCTCCAGTGTCCCTATTCCTATTGCTGCCTCCAACTCGTTCATCTTTGATGAAAAACCGATTCTTTCGAAAATGAATCTTATATCTGCATCATCACCATAGGTGAATCTTTTTGGACAATAGGCTGATGCTGTATTTAAAACACAGGTTTCGCATTTACATGCCCTGCCATGGCTCCTCAGAGACCTCAATATTTCAGCAAAATCAGAATTATTTGTTACTACAATACCACCTTCTCCTGTGGATATAATATGGGCTATATAAAGACTATATGCAGCCATATCTCCTAATGTTCCTATATTTCTATCCTTATATCTTGCTCCATGTGCCTCTGCAGCATCTTCAATAATATATAGGTTGTGTTTCTTTACAATCTCACTAATTCTATCCATATCAGCAGGCTTGCCCATCAAATGGACAGGCATAATGGCCTTTGTCTTTTCGGTTATCACTTCTTCAATCTTATCTACCGCGATATTCAATGTTTTTCTATCTATATCCACAAAGACCGGTTTAAAACCTGCCTGTAAAACAGAGTTTCCTGTGGCAACGAATGAAAGGGCAGGAACAATTATTTCATCACCTCTTTCTGCACCAAAATCATATAATACTGCAAGGGCAAGGGCATCTGCGTCGGTCCCTGTGGATACTGCAACTGCCTCTTTAACACCTATTAATTCGGCAAATCTCTTTTCAAATTCCCTTACGTATCTCCCACTGGAGATCCTTTTTGAATCAAGTATTTCATTTATTAATCTTTTCGTTGTATTGGTTATAGAAATAGTTCCAAAGGGTATCTTCATATTTTCCTCATTCATTGTAATAGATTATCTGACTGCCTGTGTTATCAAATGCAAAAGGAACATGGAGTAAACTTGATAGAGATTTCTTCAAACTATCTCTTTTTTCAGGCTTTACAAAAAAAAGAATAAAGCCACCACCACCTGCACCGAGTAACTTTCCTCCTATGGCACCGTTTTTCATTGCGGTTTCATATATCTCATCCACAAAAGCTGTAGTTACTTTATGGGATAATCTCTTTTTTATTTTCCAGCATTCATGGAGTAATTCACCAAAACCCTCAAAATCCCTGTTTTCGCTTAATATGTAGATTGCCTCATCTACCATCGCCTGCATGGTGGACAATTCTTTTTTGTTTCTTCCTATATTTTTAATCTTATCAGCCTCAATCTCTGAAGCCATCCTTGAAAATCCTGTAAAAAATAGCATAAGATGATTTTCAAAATCCTCGACCCTTTTATTGGTCAGAGTTACAGGCGTAACCTCAATATCGTGTTTACCTGAAAAGCTTATTTTGTTTATACCGCCATATGCCACTGCTACCTGATCCTGGGAACCGACATTTTCTTTTATCATTTCCTGTTCCACATATATTGCATCAAGGGCAAGCTTTTTCTTTGTTACCATTTTTCCCTTTAGAGCATAAAGGGTATTTAATAGACCTACAGTAAAAGACGAGCTTGAGCCAAGTCCAGAGCGTGCTGGCAGGTCACCATCGTGGTGAATCTCAAGACCTTCTTTTATATCCATAAATCTAAAGACTTCCCTTACTGCAGGGTGTACGATCTCGTCTATCTTGTTTACCTGTTCATATTTTGAATAAACAATCCTGTGCTTATATTCAAAAAAAGGTGGCAGCCTTCTACAAGAAATATAACAATATTTATCTATTGTAGTGGATAATACAGAGCCGCCATTCTTGTTATACCATTCAGGAAAATCTGTCCCACCACCAAAAAAAGATATGCGAAAAGGTGTCCTTGTAATAATCATCCGAATATTTCCTTTTCGATTATTTCACATATTATATGACCTATTAATATATGGCTTTCCTGTATTCTTGGTGTGTCCTCTGAAGGTATCTTTATGAGATATTTACATACGGTATCCATAAGGCATTTTTTTGCCCCTGTCAGTCCTATGGTAATCATACCTATATGGTTTGCAGTATTTATGGCATTAACGATATTTTTTGAATTACCTGATGTAGATATGGCTATAAGGATGTCTCCCTGCCTTCCCTTTGCCTTTATTAATCTTGAATAAATCTCATCATAGGAATAATCATTGGCAACAGCTGTGAGGTATGAGGTGTTCACATGGAGTGCCTCTGCATATAATGGCTCTCTATCTTTGTAAAACTTACCTGAAAACTCCGCTGCTATATGTTGGGCATCTGCAGCGCTTCCACCATTACCACATAAAAGGACCTTTTTATCATTTCTTAAAGCATTAACAATCTCTCCGGTAATATCTAATATAGTTGATTGTATTGTATTGTTTTTTTTAATGGTGTAGATGACCTTTCCAAGGTTATCTATTGATTTTAAAACAACTCTAACTCTATCTTCAATATTCATTTAAAAAACCTTTTATTTGCTTAATCATAGATGCCTTATCAGTGCCATAGTGTTTCCTTATCTCATCTCTTCCACCGTAAACATAAGAATACCCTATTTTAGGGCTAAGACCAATTCTCTTGACAGAAATATTTATATTATTATCCATTAATACTTCACAAATAGCACTACCAAAACCACCTGGTAAAAAATGTTCTTCTATGGTAATTACCTTTTTTGCCTCTTTAATGGTCTCAATAAGCTCATTCTCATTTATAGGGAGCGTATAAAGGTCTATTAAACCTATATTTTTTTGCTCTTTTGATAATTCTTCTGATATGTCCTTGGCGATACTCGTCATACAACCCGTTGATATTATATAAAAATCTTTTCCTTTTCTAATGACCGAAAGCCCTTTATCAAAGTTATTTTCTTCGGTATAGATAATCGGTAAAACCTGCCTATCAAGTCTTATATAGTTTGGTTGTCTAAGACTACAGGATATATCAGCAAAAGCCCTTGCCATTACGATGTCTGTAATATTGTTTATCATTATGTTAGGCATAGATCTGAGGATAGCTATGTCTTCTATAATATGATGTGTTGGGCCTGAATCCTCATAGCCAAATCCACCACCAACACCGACTATGGTAATCGGTAAATTCATTATTGAACATTCAACCCTTATCTGCTCAAGACATCTAAGGGTTATAAAAGGAGCTATAGCGTATGCAAAGACCTTCTTGCCGGTCATAGTCAGTCCTGCTGCCAGGGTAATCGCATTTTGTTCAGCTATACCTACATTGATAAATTGTGATGGCAATTCCCTTCTAATCTTATCTAATGCAGGCGCACCCATATCTGCTGATATTATGATAATGTCTCTATTTATCTTGGCAATCTCATAGATCCTATCCCAAAAAGCATCTCTTTGCGTTTTATTATTCTTCTCCATATCTTCTATACCTCTCAAGTTCCAGTTTACATACATCCACCATATCATCCTTTGGGGCAAGTCCATGCCACAATGGATTAAAGCACAGAGATTCAATGCCTCTGCCTTTTATGGTATCGGCAATGATAACAAGTGGTTTTGCCCTCTTTCTTGATCTCACATCTGAAAAGACCTTAAGTAAATCCTTAAACGAATGGCCATCGAGCCTTACAGTTTCCCAACCAAAGGATTTCCATTTATCCTCCATGGGTTCTAATTCAATAAGATTCTCTGTAAAATCTGTTACACAAAGATAGTTTCTGTCTATTATAGCTATTAAATTATTCAATCTATTGTATCCTGCAAACATAGCAGTCTCCCATATTGAGCCTTCATAGCACTCTCCATCACCCAAGAGCGTAAAAACAAGATATAAATCTCTATCTATCTTTGCGCCAAGGGCAATACCAGCTGCTATGCCAAAACCATGGCCAAGTGACCCTGAGGTAATTTCGGCACCAGGGACATCATGCTGAAGATGCACACCGAATTTTCCGTTTTTTTGAGCAAAAATATCAAGGTTTTCCTTTTCGAAATATCCTATATCGGCAAGAACGGTATATAATGCAGGGCTTGCTTGACCCTTACTTAATATAAATCTATCCCTTTCTTTCCAGTTTGGATTTTTTGGATCATATCTTAAAATATTTCCATAATACAATGTCACAATGATATCGATGCAAGAAAGCGATGATGTAACATGACCTGTTCCTGCTTTTATGCACATATCAAGCATTTCATTTCTTATTTGAAAAGATTTTTTTTCAAGCCTTCTTATCAAGTCTTCCATTAATCCTCCTAATCTTTAATCTCCCAACAATCTTCTCTTTAATTTAATATAGAGCATCTTGTCAATATGTGTTCTTACTTTACTGCCAAATTTATCGTTAATCATATTAAGATATCTTGGATTGGAGTGGTATGTATAAAAGGCATAGTCACGAAATGACAACACCTCTTTTGCCGATAGATATTTAGTAGGGAGCGGCATTGTCTCGTAACCTAATTGAGAGAATCCTTCCCAATAATCAGGAATAGCCCATTTATTATCCAAGGCAATTAGATAGAGTTCAGAACCAGGATATGCCATAACAGAATAAAAATTTGCAAATTCACAATTTAGCTCCATGGCAAGTTCAAGGGTCTCATGCATAGTATTAAGATTGTCTTCAGGCAGACCAAACATAAAATTTCCGTGAACATATATATCATGAGCCTGTATCGACTTAACTATGCTCTTTATATCTTTTTTTATATTTTTATTTACATCACCTCTTACCCTATCGTTTCCAGATTCAATACCAAGGCAAATCCAGTTTATACCAGCCTTCTTTAATTTTGGGAGCATACTTTCTTTTATTGTATCTACCCTTCCATACACCCAGATATTTAAATCATAGCCAAGCTCTATTATCATATCGCATAATCTTTCAACCCTTTTTGGAGATAAAATAAATAGCTCGTCATCAAATCTTATATTTCTTATTTTGTATTTTTTCACGAGCTCATCAATCCATGATATAACTTTTTTTTCAGACCAGTATCTTATCCCAGATTTTCCAAAGATTGTATTGATACAACAATATGTGCATGAATAAGGACAACCAAGGGATGTATTCATTGACACATAAGGGGATCTAACATCTGAAAAATCTGTTTTATTGCTTTTTTCAAAGTCCTGAAAGCAATGCATATTATGTGCCCTATAGAGATTTAGATCAGGAAGCAAATCCCAGGGATAACTTGGAAGTTCAATATCAAGATTTTTTACTATAGGTGAAGGTTCATTATTTAATATAGAGCCGCTTTTTTTATAATATAGACCTTTTACGGCCTTGATATTTATCTTACCTTTTAAGTAATTGATTAAAGACTCTAAAGTATAAGCACCCTCTCCTTTTATGACAAAATCTATATGCTCTTCTGCAAGGGTTCTTTCAGGAAGCGCCGAAGGATGTATACCTCCCATGGCAATGGGGATATCGCTGTTATATTTTTTTATATCCTTAGCGATCTTTCCTGCGATAGGCATAGTTTGTGTTGATGCTGAAGGATTATGACCATATACCATTATAGCTATAATTAGAGGATTATATCTATTTATAAGCTTTTCTGGCGTATTATCATACCAACCTTCAACGTTTACATCATATATTGATACGTCAAAACTTTTTTCTCTTAAATACCCCGATAGAAGTAATGTCCAGGCTGGCGTTGCCACGGCAGTATACTCTTTTGAAAGATCTTGATAAAGCTTTTTTTGATCTCCAGGATGAATAAAAAGTATATCTTTACTCATATAGTCAATTCCCAAATTAACATAACATTATCAAGTCAACTTTCTAAATATTACCATATCTATTGTTTGTAATAATTTTGTAGCCTTTTATAAGTTCTTTTATACCCATGTCAAGGGAATAGATTGGTTTAAAACCTGTTCTTTCTATCTTTTCATTGGACACAATATAATCCCTTTTATCAGGGTCTTCTCCTATGGGGGCCTCAAGATAAACAAAATCAGTGATATGTTCTTTTATCTTGGCACATAATTCCAATTTGGAAAGATTTGCATCAGACAAACCTACATTAAATATTTCATTTTTCATGCTTTCAAAATTATTCATGGCGTGGATAAACGCCCTTACTACATCTCTTATATGTATATAATTCCTTTTAAAATGACCCTCAAACACCACAACAAACCTATCTGTAACAGCCCTATAAACAAAGTCATTTACAAGTAAATCTATCCTCATCCTTGGTGACATACCAAATACAGTAGCCAATCTGAAACTTATACTATTACCTCTTTCAAGAACTATGGATTCTGCCTCCATCTTTGTTTTGCCGTATAGTGTTATGGGATTAATGGGTGTTTCCTCTGTGCAATAAATACCCTTCTGACCTATACCATAGCCACTGTTGGTTGTTGGAAGGATAATCTTCTGTTCTTTTGAGGCAATTTTAGCTATGAGTGCAATAGCATCTCTGTTTGTTGTTACAGCACCTATTTTATCCCTATTGCATAAAGGAGCCCCAACAAGGGCAGCCAGAGGGATTATAAAATCAGCATCTTTTATGAGAGGTTTGATTGTATTGGCATCCCTTACATCTCCTCTTACAACATGAAAATCTTCTTCAGCACAACAATCAAGAAGAGCGTTCTGTCTATACATAAAATTATCAAGCACCACGACCTTATAGCCCATTTTTAATAAGGTAGGCACCAGTATTGAGCCGATATAGCCTGCTCCACCAGTTATAAATACCTTCTGTTTTTTATGTGCCACTGTTCCATATCTCCTTTAAATGAAATAAATCTTTTATATTTATAGGCTACCGCCACTGGATCTAAAAATCTCCTTGTTTAGAAAGATTAATAATTAAAATAGCTACTGTCAAAGCCTTAAAAAAACATTTTAGTATACGATTTTTCTCTTTATAAAAAAAGGGTTAATGGCCAAAAAGCTTGAGACCAAACATATTTTATATTTTTGATTTATAAAAATTTGCTCTATTTCTTAGATAGTTGATAAAAACCTCTCTATTCACATACTCTCTTGCACGGGGATCTGAAATTATAAATACGCCTTTTTCAGCATCGTTCAAGTTTTCCTGCGCTACCATCAATGCCATATCTTTTCTACCTTCTCTGAAAAAAATATCTGCCTTTAGGTCTCGTGCCATATAAACATAAAATCCATTAAGATTACCTGATTTTCTATATCTATCTTTATATGATTCTATATAATCAATCATCTGTTTTGTTTTTATCAATTCGCCATTTTGATAATAAAATTGTGCCAATTGATACCCATAGAATCCTGAAGAAGGATAATAAAAGAGCGCTTTTTTAAAATATTCTTCTGCTTTATATGTATCACCTAATGTGCTATAGCCCTTTCCCATAATATAGAAAAGATCAGAATCCTTGTCTTTTTTTTCTTCAACCTTTTTTAGATAATAAATTATGCCTCCTTTTATCTTTTCTCTAATCTGGATATCTTTTTCATTTTTCAGAGAATTATTCAATATATTTATAGCACTAATGTAACCTTCATTATTAAGAGGCATATCTTCAATGGCGCATTTGTATGATTTGAATGCATCTGTCCAGAATCCATTCTCCTCGAATACCTTACCGTCTTCTATGGTCTTTTTGGACATATCTGATTTAGCGGTAAAATAAAAAGAAAGGCATAACATAATAGCAAAGCAAAAAAGCAGGATTAAAGCATGCTCTCGGCTTAGCATAACCTTTTTATCGCCATTTTCTTTATTCCATATAAAAAATATTGAAGAAAGGAGAAAAAAAGTAATTACATAGGCCGGGGTCTCAAAAGTTACGTTGGAGAGGGCAAAAAACAATCCAACCATACAAGAAATAAAAATAAATTTATAAAAATCGTCTTTCAGCTTTTTAAAATTGAAAAAAATACCTATGACATACAAAATAAAGCTTAATGCCCCAAATAAACCGAGTTCAACCCATGCCTTAAGCAATATATTATGGGCATATTTGGTATAAAAGTCACCGTCGTAATGTTTTCTATAGGCATATTCAAAAGTCCCTGCCCCATAACCAAAAAGAGGCCTCTCAGCAATTGCAGGTGTAGATTTTTTCCAGGACTCTGTTCTATAATTAAGTGTTTTAATATCGCTACCGACCTTTTTTAATTTTTTTTTCATCTCATAATTATACTGTGCTTCAGGGTCAGATATATCTATATCCTTCTTTCCACTTATATAAAAAAATGTAATAAAAATACCAATGGATATGACTGTGATTAAGATTAAGAACATGATACTGCCGTAATCCCTTTTCTTGAGTAATATGAAGCCTATGATAAGTAAGGTCAAAAAACCAATAAAAATACCCATTCTTGATATGGTAAAAAAAAGCCCGAAGATTATAATAATCGATGTCACCTTGAAAAAAATGCTCTTTTTTATTAAACCATAATAGATAGTCAAAGGGATAAAAAATAAAAAATAGCCTGCAAGGGTGCTCTCATTGAGAAACGATGCAAACGGCACATTCTTTTTACTGAGAAAAAACGCCTCTTTTCCTTCTGTGAATATTACCTTTAAACTGGGAAAGAGAAATAAAAACTGAAATACCATTATAAAAACCACAAGGGTCATAGATACAACTAAAGCTTTTATTAAAATTTCCTTTTCTTTATATAAATAAAAGATAAAAATGCTTGCCATCATCCATGCAATAGAATTAATTTCTATAAGACTATTATAGAGATTCCAGGTATAGACAAGACTCAATAAGTTAAAGAAGATAAACGGGGAGATGAAAATCGCTAATGTATTGAGGCCATTGGCTGAATTTAAAATAGATTTATTTCTTTTATGTTCTTCATAAAATATCATTAAAACTGAAATGACAAGGAGCATTGAGAATGTGGTCTCTATCCAGAATCTGTCAATAGTAATATAAAATAATGTAAGGTGGTTTCCTCCGAGAAATGGAATAAGAAAAAAAGCCAGCGGCGGAATGATTCGACTCAAACTAAGGTCTTTTATGTATCTTTTTTTCAAATTTTTTGTCCTTACTTTTAAATGATAAATATAAAAAGGTCAACAATTAATATAAAAATATAAAATTACATTAAATTTAAAATAAGAGGATATAATACTTGCGCACCTTTTTTATTCCTTATGATAACCTCAGCTTCATATTTTCCTGGAGAAACATCTTTTACATTCCATGTTACTTCCCCTGTTCCTTGATTTATAGTCATGTCCTTAGGGGCTTTATTGAAAGCAAAAGACAGTCCTTCCTTTTCTTCTGTCAGAATCTTAAAAACCATAATCTGGTTTTCTATCTTCGGTTCTGTATGACCCAATACCTTTGGCACTGTAGATTGGACGGTTAAACTAAAAAATCTTGGCTTACCCATCAAGTCTTCCCTAAACGGTGTTATTGTAACACCAATAGTGTCTCCTTCTTTAAAACCCGAAATACTATCATTGTTATAATCTTCAATCGTTTTTTCATTGATTTTCCATTGATATTTATAGTTTATGGCAGGATTCTTCTTGTCAATTATGACCTTAATTATATCCTTATTATCTGACGATATAAGCTCAAGCCTTGCCTTTTCCACATAAGGGATAGATGTTGTCTCCATCCTTTTTCCTTCTGTTTCTTTTTTTGGAATAGAGGTTTCTCCTGTAAGCTCCTTCTGTTCTTCTTTATCTTTTACATAAAATACAAAAAAAAGGATTAAAAGAATTATTATTATGCCAATAGAATAATATAGAAATCTCCTGTCTATCTTAAATCTTACCTTCTTTTTTTTAATCGACCGATTTTGTTTTGTCTTTTTAATAGGCATAGAGGATTTCTAATTGTGCCCTTTCTGTGGGATTCTGTTGTTTTTCGCCCTGCACCTCAATACTATACATATATGGAAAATGTTGGGGGGTAATTACACCGCTGGCAGATTCCGCTACACCTGTTCCCTCAAGTGCTACGCCTCCTGTATTAGTATTACCTGCAACAGTATCTGTTATCTTTACATACACATCATATGGAGCACCTAACGTAGACTTTAAGGTTAATCTCAAGTCGGCAGAATTTTTTATGTTTGTGTCAGAAACACAGGTTGTGTGCCAGGAAGATGTAGCTGAAAGGAGCTTGCTGCTGAAGCATGCATTTGTTGCAACCCCTGTGACTGCAGTATTTGTAGAAAGATTAAAGGCGCTTAAAGCAGAACTAATAGAACTTCCTGGAGTGGAAGTTGCAATACTGATTGAGGTTGGGATAAAATCCTTTAAAAAGAAATCAATGGTGCCATATGATGCCTCTTTTGCTGTTTTGTAATTCTTTTCAAGAACAGAAACTTCTGTCCCTCTTCCGAGAAAATATAGTATAGCCCCTACCAGTAAAGAAGATATGAGAATAATCATTAACACAAGCACCATTGCCACACCTTTTTTGTGTTTAAAACTTTGTCTTTTCATAGAGTCTTTGGCTTTATAACAAGGATATGTTGTTTCCATCTATAATTCTGCCAGCCTGTTCCAATTATTGAGGGTAGATTAAAATCCCTCCCCTGCCCGAATTCTCCCACAGTTATTGTGCTTGTTGGATATGTATAATAGTTATCCTTTCCACCATCGTGGGTTAGAATATAAACTCTTACCTCTTTAACCCTTTTCCTGATAGTTGTGGCTGAAAGACCTGATAAACTATTAGAATAAGTTTCGGCAATACCGTCTTCATTATTATCAAGGGCGAATATAACCTGCATGTCTGCTACGCAGTCAATGATGGGCATTTCAACTAAGTTGCCATCTGATTGATTGACTACTGCCTTATACAATATACCAGTATTTGAGGCACATCTTTTAGGAACAGACGATGTAGTAGGTATCTTTATATAATAATCTGTTCTATTAAAAGGCATCCTAAGGTCTGTGCTGGTGTCTACACCGTAGATCATATATCTCTCCCCTGTATTCTGTGGTGAAAAATCAGAAGAAAAAGAGGTGGCATTGAAGTTTGTGTAGAAATTTCCATCCCCATCTACTATCAATTCATTACTGCTATAAATATCTTTTGGTGGTTTAATGACAATTACCCTGTTGCCGTTATTTAGATTCTGACTCGATGAACTCCACTGTTTTGGCACAGGTTTATTCTCAAAGGTTATATAAGTCCATTTTGTGCAAGCATTATTTGTGGCAGCTACTAATGATTTGATGACAAGATAATCAGAATTGTTAAGTCCTGCATTGTTACCTAATACAAAAGGCCTTGGAACACCGGTGGGTGCATCATTATATGTGCTTGCAGGTGATGTAGATGCCTCATTGTAATTTATGGATGTTTTATAGCTTTCAGGAAGACCGTAACCTGCATGCTCAATATCATAGACAAGTATTCCAAAACCTATAAAGCTGTCCATCTGTGTGGAGATGATACCCATCTCCTGGCCCGCCTGTTTAAGGACATTTTTAAAAGTATCGGAACTTATAGCCACTATGATTGCGAGGATGGTTAATGCAACAAGGAGTTCTATTAAGGTAAAACCTTTCTTGTTGCAGATTTTTTTCATCTTCATTTAACCTCTATTTATTATTGAACGCACAGAATGGTTCCACACCTTATTAGTAATTTTCCAGCTAACCGATACCTCCACAGAGGAGCTATTTCCTGACATGGCAGCAACACTCCATTCTACGTTAAAAGTCCTTTCAAAATTTTTTATTTTCCTGGTAACCGTGGCACTTCCAGAAGTAAGGGATGTGTATGATATATTCCTTAATTCGTTCATCTTCTGCTCAGCAATCTTTATTGATTCATCCCTGCATAGATTATTTAAATTATATTGGGTATACAAAAGCAGGCCCTCAAGGGCACCGAGCATCCCTATGGTAAGAATAGTTATGGCTACCAGAACCTCGGTTAATGTAAAACCTTTGTTATTGCGTTTCACAGTTTGCATCATTACACCCGGAAGATTGGTTTTTTATCTTGCCCATATTAATATTTGTTCGAGAGACCTTAATACAATCATTTGTAGGATTAACTTTAGAATATATGCAGACCGTTGTAGTGGTATTGGAGTAGCCTCTTGCATTGAAACTTATAAAACCTCCTCCGCTGGCTGTTATAGGATGAACAAACTGTCCATGGGAGGTAAAAAGTACATCAGGATTCTTCTGTGCTCGGAGAACAACAGCATCTGTTCCTGTATCTAAGACCTCGTTTTCATTGGTATCCACATAGCCTATATAATCATTGGAGGTCAATTCCATAAAGGTCATCCTATTAGACCTCATTGCCATCAATCTTAATTTTATAAGGTCAGAATATATGGCTCTTGTCTGATTATTTATCTCGTTTTTCATTACAAAATTTCTATATCCAAAGACAGATATGCCAGCAAGGATACCTACTATGATGACAACTACCATAAGCTCAATAAGAGAGAATCCTTTATCCCTTTTCATCTTTCCTTTATATGGATTATCTTTTTCATTGGTCTTGGCCCTATGACCACAGATAATCCCTGCCCCCTTGGTGGCATACCTGTTATTGCCGATGTTCTTCTTCCTTCTTTTTCAGAAAAAGCGGAGCTTAGCTGTAATTCCTTTATCTCTCCTGTGGATACCTGAAGGAGACCCTTCCCTAACAAGCCTGTTGCACCGCCACCTGTTTTATAATCCACTGCCCATATATATGTATTTCCACCTACCGCACAAATATCGGCAGATGGTCTAAAGGTGGTAAAAAATACAACGCCACTGAAAATTGCAAGGGGGTCTGTTATGACCCTTTCCTGGAGGTTGGTAGAATCAGGTTGTTCAAGATTTATATACCAGCCTGAGTATATAGAATCCAATGTGGATGAAGGGCTTGATGTCTGATTTTTAAGATTTGATTCTGTAACTGAAGAAGAGCATGAGGTATCTAATGTATTTGAAGATGAGTAACACGGTTCTTTCAAACCATATACCCGTCGTATTTTAGTTGAGTCAGATGTGCTTCCAGGGTCATCTATATTTGTCCCCATCTTATAAAAATACCTCCCTGTGCCAAAATAAAGCCATAATTTACCGTTATTTCTATCCTGTAATTTAGCTACCGCTGCTGTAACAGGACCGATGTTATCTATCACCGAATTTACCACCCAATTACCTACATTTTCGCTTTCTTTAGTTAAAAGCCTTATTACACCTCCTTTAGTCCATGTGGAACTGGAGGTGCATGGTGAATCTGCACATTTTGTATATCCAATATAGACCACATCATCCTTATAAAAACCAGAGGAGCTTGTATTTCCTTTATCTATATCAAGGGTAGAATTAATGATTGAACCCCCAAAGGCATTTGTTATCCCCGTGTCTATCTTCCTTTCTAAATTCCCTGTTTTTAAATCAAGGACAAACAACCTCAACTGCTGGTCTGATTTACCTAAAAACTGACGATAAGCAGTATTTATTGGGCCTGTAGGGCCTGATGCAAATACTACATACCACTTTCCGTTTTTTGAATAATCACCTACCCTTATTATAGCTGGTCCAGAGGTAGACATACCGAGTTCAGAATGTGAAAACTCCCATAGAAGCACAGGATTATCTGGGTCTGTGACATCTATGGCAAAATAAGAGGAATAACCTAAATCTGAGACAGGGGTTTTAATGCAGTCAGTGCAAGATGACCCATAATTTCTTGTGGCTCCCCCAAAACCCATACCACCTATAAGTATAGTCCTCCAACTATTTACGGTCTTTGTATCATTATCGTTGCCGTTTATACTGGCATCAACAAGAAATGTGGATGAATCTACATAATATAAATGACAGTAATCTTCCGCTGCAAAGTATTTAAGATAAGGCAATGCATGTTTTGGTATGAATGCCCATATTTCTTTTCCCAAATCAGAACCCTCTAATTTACCCCTTTCATATTGACCCTTGCCTGACCAGTTCTGTTTGAGATTCCCCAAATAAAAGGCATGGAGCATCCCATCGTTTGCCCCCACATAGGCAACACCCCTATTTTTATAACTATTTTGATTTACAAACTCATAATAAGTGGCATCATTATAACCGTTGGGCGGATTCTGATGGTAAGTATTAACTGGCGAGAACGATTGTATCCTCGGTGTAGAATTTATAATATCCCCTAATTTCCATGTTCCTGTTATGCTGCTTATAGTTACCGTCCTATTTCTGTATCCACTTTTATCTATACCATGGACATAATTTATAAGGTCTTGGGTATCGGTTAGGCTTCCCACATTGAGATATGACTGTAATGCTGCAGCATTGCTTGTGGAAAAATTTACCAATGAACCGCTTAGCTGAGTATATATAGACCTTGGGGACGTAGATACATTTCTTTCAAACAGAACCTTTCCTGCCTCCCACAGATTTTTTACCTCCTCAATATTAATGGTGTTTACATATGAATCCTGGCTACCATCTCCATCTGTATCTTGGTATCTTTTTACAAGCGTTTCATTAGATGTGGAATCAAAATAAAAATTAACAATATAATCATTTTTAAGGTCCAAAATCTTATCCACCGTTGTATCCTCTCTGATGTTGCTGTTTTGTAGATAGGGATCCACAAAATACCAGAGATTATGCATCTTCCCCACCCAATCTATCTCCGTGGAACCAAAGGTCTTTTTTGGGAAATAGACAGCCTGAAGCAGATTTGCACCGCTTCCTTCACTGGAGGCAAGTATAGATACTGCACTACCTGTTGAAATCCTTCTGAGGAGATCCAATACAACGGTGGCAATCCTTTCCTTTAACTCTGTGGCGCTATCTGCCTTGAAAAAGGTATCTGGCACACCATCTCCGTTTTTATCCCAATCTGGCTGAGATGCAGGAATATTAGTGCATGAACTACCTCTACCGCAATTGGAAATAGTGCAACAATCATCAACAGGTCCACATATGCCGTCAGGATATCCACTTGTTCCACCTGGCCAGGTGTTGTTCCTGTCAAAGGCGCCATACATAGCCACATTTTTCAATGACCTCTCACCTGTGCCACCCAGCCATAGACCTATAGTATAGACTGATTCTACATAACTACTTATGCCTGTTGGTTGATTGGTATATCCTTTTTTATGCATCCAGTAGGCAGGAACCACAGGGTCAGGTGATTCTGATTCTTGATCGTCGCTTATTTTACAATAAGAACTAACAGGGAAGCCTCCCCTGTTCCACTGGCCATCTGATAAAAGGAGGACAAAATTTTTGGCGCAAGGGACAAGCTCAAACTCATTTCCCTGGCAGTTTCCGTCATTGTTTTTATCAAAACATCTATACATAGGGTTCTTCCATTCGGCTCCTACGCCTGATTGTGGTTGAGGGCCACCGTATTTTGCATCATTCTGGGCCAAATAATTTAAGGCATCCCACATGGCAGGCGCTGTTGGTGTTGAACCCCCTGTTGGTTCGTCGTTTATGGCAGTTATTACATTCTTATAAGGATTAACCCCATCAAAGTTTGCAGAGGCAGTAAAATCACCTATGTAAACAGTCCTCTGAACACCATTGGTGTTAAAAAACATGGCTCCTATAAGGGGCTTTGGTGAAAAATCCTTGAGTTGAAATAAAAGACCACCCTTACTACCGGTTACCCTCTCCCATTGAGCCTTAACCAATGTAGAACCATCTGCTCCCTTAAGTATACATCCCACGCTGTCACAACTCAACTGGACATCAGGGTATACCTCAGGATCACAGCTTCTGATGGAATTGTTGCAGCTTTCTGGCTTGCCGCCTGTTAATGCCCATCTTACAATATCTATCCTCCTCATATATTTATAGTTTAAATAATTTCCTGAATCTACGTTACAATCTCCGGAGAGCGCCCATGCTGAACAACAAGCGTATCTTGTTGAGCTACATCCATGTGTGCCCTTGGGATCGCAATAATCGTAACCAAAGGTGCTTTTTTTGCATACCCAACTTGTGCAGGTTCTTGTACATGGGATGCCAGTTGGGGTTGTTTCTACCCAAAGGCATGATGATGTAGAGGGGTCACAATACGTCACTCCATCAGATGGATTAACAGGTTTATAGTATTTTTCAGGGTCAAAATAGCCTTCATAAACTAATGAAGCATTATATGTTCCATTATCGCACGATGTCCCGCTTGTAATAGATGAATATGCACACCAACCCATACTACCGCTGGTATCGATAAGTAACAGCAGGTTGGGATCTACAGGTGTGCCTATAGATGAAGGCATCTGACAGTAATCACCCATAGTTTGTGCCTGTGTCAATGAAGGATTAAAGATGAATATGGTAATAAAAGCAATTATTATAGAAAGTTTCATCTTTTTTACCTCTCAAGTACTATTGAATGAAGTCTCTTAGAGTCACATACAGGGCTGTCTATGGCAAATTGAAGCCTCCTTCCTACCATAGAACTATCGAGGTCATCCTTGGCATAATCGGGAAATTTGAAATTCCACAAACCTTTACAGTTTTCGCTGGTTACCTGAACCCTCACAATACCTGTTATAGGGTCTACGGCTTTTATTATCCCTGTTAGATTGAGTTTCTCCTGTGAAAATGATGTCCCTGAAAAAGAAATAAATAAAAATAAAACTACAAAAAATACAAATAATTTTAAAACTGATTTAATTTTATCCATAAAACCCCCTCATAACCTTTTTTTAATGGTTATGGCCTTAATATATTTAAGACTGCTATCGTTAACATCTTACCATAAAAAATATATATAATTGCAGCAAGGGATAGAAAAGGCCCAAAGGGTATGGCATATTTGGCACCTTTGCCTTTTATTAGCATCGCAGGCACTCCCACAATAGTTCCTAAGAAAGAACCTGCTATGAGGCTAAACACAGCACCCTTTATGCCACAAAATGCACCTATCATACCTATAAGTTTTATATCACCTCCACCCATACCTTCTACCTTTCTTAAAAGTTGATATCCATAGGCAATTACAAAAAGCACACCACCACCTAATAATACCCCAATAAGGGCATCAAGAAAACCGAAATTATGTCTGAAGAAGGATAAAACAAGGCCAAATGTCAAACCACCGAGGCTTAAAATATCGGGTATAATCTGAAATTCCAGGTCAATAAAGGATATGACTATAAGAATAGAAACAAAGAGCAATATTACGGCAAATTCCATATTCAAGCCAGTAACCCTATAAACCATTAAATATAGCAAAGCCGTTATAGTTTCTACTATGGGATATTTAATTGATATCTTTGAACTACAATTACGGCATCTGCCTTTCAGGATTATGTAGCTTAAGATGGGTATATTGTCAAAATATTTTATGGGTTTTTCACAATTGGGGCAGAATGAGCTTGGCTTGATAATAGATTTATTACGAGGAAGCCTGTAAATACACACGTTTAGAAAGCTTCCTACAATAGCACCAAAAATAAACACAATTATACTCATAAATATATTTATAAACTATTATCAAAGATAATTCTATGACAAATGTCACATTATTTTTTTCAAACGAGAGTTTTGCAAAATAAGACAAAGGCCTTAGAAGATGGAGATATTTTTTTAAAATCTAAATGATTTAGCAAAATATCAAGTGTTAGTAACATGTTTCAAATGCCTCAAGTTCAGGCGGGAAAGCCAATAAAAAAGGGGGGCTAAAAACCCCCCTCTTAAGAATTAAACTTATTAGCCCTTTGGTATGTAAGAGGCATCGATAGTTCCACCCCATGTCCATCTACCTGTTGACCAATCAGGGGTAAGGGTAAGTGTTCCTGTAAGACCACTGATTGTAGATGTAGCTGTAATTACGCCGCTTGCGTCGGTTGTATATGTGGCATACTGGGTCTGTGGTTCTACGCCAAACGTGGCTTTAATGGCAGCTGCATTAGCGCAGGCAGGGAATGTAGTGCTGGTGTTCTCTGTATAGTATGCTATAATGGCATTTTTGACAGCACCCATACTGTTTATAACACCAGAGAGTTTGGATTTCTTTGTGTATCCTGTATATGCAGGAATAGCAATTGCAGCCAGGATACCGATGATAGCTATGACTATTAATAGCTCGATCAATGTAAAACCTTTACTATTTCTTTGAACCTTAAACATAAAACACCTCCTTAAGATTTAAAAAATTACTACGATTTTTATTATAACATTCTTTTTTATTTTGTAAACAATTTTTTAAAAAATATTTCTTATTCAAAAAAGCCTTCTATATAATCAATTCTTTGGTATATATGAATTATCCACAGTTCCACCCCATGTCCATCTACCTGTTGACCAATCAGGGGTAAGGGTAAGTGTTCCTGTAAGACCACTGATTGTAGATGTAGCTGTAATTACAGCGTTTGCGTCGGTTGTATATGTGGCATACTGGGTCTGTGGTTCTACGCCAAACGTGGCTTTAATGGCAGCTGCATCAGCGCAGGCAGGGAATGTAGTGCTGGTATTCTCTGAATAGTATAATGCAATGGCATTTTTGACAGCGCCCATACTGTTTATAACACTTGTAAGTCTTGATTTCTTAGCATAATTAGAATAGGCAGGAATCGCTATAGCAGCAAGTATACCTATAATTGCTATGACTATTAATAGCTCAATCAATGTAAAACCTTTATTTTTTTTAAAACTTAACATAATAATACCTCCAATTAGCGAAAACAAATTATTTAAATATAATTTAAATAATTATGAATTTGATTAATTCTATTATTTAATATGCAGCATGTCAACTTCATAAGCAAAATATTAAAAAAACCAAAAAAGATTAAATCTGTCTTTTGGGTTTATAAAGTTTATGTATTAAGGCACATCTGTGGGATTTTTGCAGTAAATTCTTTAGATTATGAGAGAAATGAAAAAATATTTCATATTATTTTAGACCTTTGCTATATTTTGAAAAGGTCAAAGCTATGTTTAAAACATTTAAATATTTATTTCTATTGACGCTAATCCCATTTTTGTATTTCTCGCCTATGTTGACAGGTGAAAAGATTTTTGTAACAGGAGATTTGGGATTTTATTTTATTCCTCCTAAATTTTTATGGGTTCAATTAATAAAATTATATACAATACCTTTTTGGAACCCTCATAATTATTCTGGTATACCTTTTATAGCGACACTGCAATCTGGTGTATTTTATCCGCCTCATATTTTATATCTTTTTTTGCCGTTTAACTTGGCATGGAATTGGTTGATAATATTACACTTTGTTCTTGCAGGTATAGGCATGTTTAAGCTGGCAAGTTATATTAGAATATCAAAGAAAGGTTCTTTAATAAGCGGAATGGTATTTATGCTATCGGGTTATCTGTTTTCTAATCACAGTCAGGTATCTTTTCTTTTTGCAATTGCGTGGCTCCCACTAATAATATTTAATTGTCTTAAATTTATAAACAATACCGAAAAAAAAATTTTAGTAACCATTTCAATTTTATTATCATTTCAATTTTTTGCCGGTGCACCAGAAATCAGCATCATTTCCATTGTTTTGACAGGATTTTTTATCTTTTTTAAGCCATTAGCAATAGACAACAATAATAAAAACTTTGTATCCAAAACAAAATCATTTATTTTGGTTTTATGTCTTTTTTTTCTTTTATCTTCTATCCAATTACTACCTTTTTATGAATTAAAAACATATAGTATAAGGGCAAGTGGTTTAAGTTTTGAGGAGGCAACAACCTGGTCTCTCAAGGGATGGGATTTTTTACAATTCTTCATGCCAGGCCCTATTGATTACTATGTCGATGAAAAATCTTACTGGCTAAAGCAATCCTATCTGAAATCTCTTTATATTGGCTCAATACCTTTATTTTTGTCTTTTTTATACTTTATTTCATTCAATAAAGAAAGGATCTTTTTTTTAATTCTTTTATCAATATCTATTTTATTGGCCCTTGGTAATGCCACATTCATTTACAAAATTCTTCATAATATTCCAATTTTCAATAGTATTAGATATCCTGTAAAATTTATTCTTATATTCTTTTTTGTTATTGCGCTAACAGCCGGATATGGTTTAGATATTCTAAAGGATTCTTTCAATTGCCAAAAAAATAAAAAAATAAAAATAGCTATTTATAGCTATCTGACAATCAGTTTAATTAGTCTCACAATCTTTCTTATTATGTGCATCTTTCCTGAAATATCTTATAATATTATAGATTCTTTCAGAAACTATCTGCCTAATTTAGAAGACAGCAATAAAAATTTTGTCTATATTAAGAGGCTTTCAATCTTTAATATATTTTTTGGCTTTATTCTCTTTTTATTTATTCATTCAAAAGGGAAAGCTATTTTTTTAGACATATTAATATTTGTTTTAATTGCAGATTTATTTTTAATAAATTTTGGTCATTATAAAAAAGCCACTTGGTCATCTTTTGGAGACAAGGACAGACTTAACAAATATGAATTTTTATTAAAACAACAGGAAACAGCAAGATATTTTATTACACCATCAACTTTTAAAACTTTCTTCATAACAGATATACACACCAGACTCTCCTTTCCTTTCCATTTTGATTCTATGACAGGGTTATATTCTGTAACTGGGAATGAGGTTCTTGAAATAAAAAATTATAAAATATTCCGCAGCCTTTTAAACAATCCACAATCGCCTGAATGTGCAAAGAAACTTCTATATTTAGCAGGGGTTAAATATATAATAACCTCTGAAAGGTTTGATGATAGAAGTACTAAAGCCCTGAATTTAAAAATGTTGAAGACTGATAGAATAATAGATAAAGATATATATTTTTACGAATTTTTATCTTTTGCAGGAAGGTTCATTTTATTCTATTCTGCCCATTTTATGTCCGATGAAAATGAAATAATAAAAAGCCTCTATTCTGTAAATAATGATCCTCAAAAAGCTCTTTTAATATCTTCAAAAGAAAATAAAATAGAAACATATCCTGAAGGTAATGGCCATATAAAATTAATATCTTACACACCGAATAAGATTGTTTTGCATACACAAACAGATAACGATGCCTTTTTATATTTAAGCGATACCTGGTATCCTGGCTGGAAGGCATATGTAGATAAGGAAGAAAAAGAAATTTACAGGGCAAACCTTACATTCAGGGCCATTAAACTGCCGAAAGGAAACCATGAAATAATATTTAAATATAAACCTATGTCATTCTATATCGGTGCTATTTTAACCCTTTTAGGCATCCTTTTATCCATAGGGCTGGTTTTAAAAGATAAAAAATTGATTAGAAAAATCAAATAATAGATTTTTGCAAAAACATTTATAAGGCGAAAAGGACATACTATTTTTATTTAAATGCACCGAGCTGACATGCGCTGATTTTGATTTTCATTGATTCGCATATGGCTGTCACCATGGATCTGGAGATATTATATTTTTTTGCAATATTCCATGCATCTATGCATTTAAGCTTGCCATCAGAAAGGGAGGATTTAATAGTTGATTCCATATCAGGACTTACCTTCTCGGTCAACAAAGGTATATTCTTTTTGTTCTCGTATCCGAAGAGTCCAAGTTGACATTTATTTATACGGATTTCAAGAAGGTCTATTGCAACACCCACCTCAGCGGGGTCTACATTAAGTTTTTCTGCTATGGTATGGGCTTCAATACACGATATACTGTCGCCCTGTATATTTTCCTTTATTTTGTTGGCAATTGTTTCATTTAAAGGCATATCTTTTCTTTTTTCTCCATAATTTCCTGAATCTTTATGTGTCATAATGTCACTCCTTAAAATCACTTTGAATATTTATTTATTATTTACAGCATTATGCATTTGTCAGTCAAACAGTCAATTTTAAAACCTGATTTAATAAAAACCCTTGATGAGATTACTCATTTAGCTTTATATAACATACAAACTATCTTTAGATTAAGACACATAGAATGAAATTTCAAGTATGTTTAACTTTCATTCTTTTTAAAATTCAAAAATGATGTGCCCCAGAGTAGAGGCCTTGCTTAAGGTATCTCAAGCCTACTATAAAGTTTAAAACAAAAATGTCTTGACAAGCCAATAGTTAACTTAAATAATAGTGAGTTTAATATATTGAGAGATTTTTGCCATGCAAAAAAACATAAGGCGGATTATATTATAAAATATGGCTGATGATATAACTGGATTGAAGATTGATAAAGCAGGTAAGCAGCAAAAGACGGGTAAAAAAAGAAGGCTCATCTATATTATCATATTTTTTCTAATAATAAGCTGCGGGATACTCATATATAGATATGGGTTTTCATTGCTTCCTGTAAGTGTAAATGTTGCTACAGTGTCAAAGGTCTATCCATCCCAGGCTTACGCTGTCTTAAATGCCAGTGGTTACATAGTGCCTCAGAGAAAGGCATCTGTGGCATCAAAGATAACCGGAAAGATTATTGCATTATATGTCACTGAAGGGATGAGGATAAAAAAGGGTGATATTATAGCAAGGCTTGAAAATGATGATATGGTTGCCCAGAAAAAGATGGCACAGGCAAATCTTGAGCTCGCCCAGGCAAATCTTGCTTCTGCTGAGGCAGAGTTTGCGGATGCAAAAAAGGATTTTGAAAGAGAAAGGCTCCTCCTTGAGAAGGAGTTTACTACCAGGGCATCTTTTGATACCAAAGAGGCACGACTCAAAAAGGCAGAGGCAGCCCTGAAGAGTGCCCATGCCTCTGTGGCTGCATCTAAGGCAAACATAGAAAACATGGAAGTAAATCTCCAATATACGTATATAAAGGCACCTTTTGATGGCATAATCCTTACAAAGAATGCAGATATAGGAGATATAGTGACACCCCTCGGTGCTGCTGCCAATGCCAAAGCAGCAGTGGTAACTATGGCAGATATGGATTCCCTGGAGGTAGAGGCAGATATATCTGAATCTAATCTTGCAAGGATTTATGTAGGTCAACCCTGCGAGGTAACCCTCGATGCCATACCTGAAAAAAGGCTTGCAGGAAAAATAAGCATGATCGTTCCTACGGCAGACAGAAGTAAGGCAACCATCATGGTAAGGGTAAGATTTACAGAAAAGGATGCAAGGCTACTCCCTGAGATGAGCGCAAAGGTCATATTTCTGTCTAAATCATTGGATGCCAATGACAACAGGGACGCAAAAACTGTTATTGACAAGAATGCTATTAGAGATAGAAAGGGAAAAAAGAATGTATTTGTAGTAAATGGTAATGTGGTAAAAGAACAGGAAATCAGGATAAAGGGGGAGTTTGGTAATTTTTTAGAGGTGTTGGAAGGGGTAAATGTAGGGGAAAAAGTGGTTCTCAATCCCCCGTCAAAACTTAAAGATGGTTCAAAAATAAAGGTCCTTGAAAGATAGTTCCATAAAAGCATGGATGAAAAACCTCCCATAGTAGATATCATAAACATAAGCAAATCTTATAAAAGGGGTATTCAGGTCGTCCCTGTTTTGAATGATATAACCTTTTCCATCCCAGAAGGTGAATTTACTGCCCTTATGGGTCCATCTGGTTCAGGCAAAACCACGCTTTTGAATCTCATTGCAGGAATAGACAGACCTGATAAAGGTGCCATTGTGATAGCTGAGATGGATATCACAAAGCTCTCAGAATCAGAGCTTGCTGACTGGAGGGCAGAACATGTAGGTTTTGTTTTCCAATTTTACAATCTCATACCTGTCCTCAATGCCATAGAAAATGTGGAACTACCTTTGCTTTTGACAGGTCTTTCTAAAAAGGAAAGAAGAGAGCATTGTGAAATAGCATTAAAGGTTGTGGGTCTTGAAGATAGGATGGACCACTATCCTGGTGAACTCTCAGGTGGACAGCAACAGAGGGTTGCCATTGCAAGGGCAATTGTCACAGACCCTACCATTATAGTAGCAGATGAACCAACAGGTGATCTGGATAGAAGATCTGCAGAAGAGATAATGGAACTCCTCGAAAGGCTTAATCTTGAATCCGGCAAGACCATCATCATGGTTACCCATGACCCGAGGGCTGCTAAAAAGGCAAGGGCTATAAAATACCTCGACAAGGGTGTATTGGATAACAATGTTCTTATTGAAGCTGCTTATAAGGAATGTATTAAGACATAAACTCAGGACATCTCTTACTGTCTTGAGTGTTGCCATAGCCATACTTGCATATGGTCTTCTACAAACCGTAATAGATGCATGGTATCAAGGTGTAAGGGTGTCATCCTCTACAAGACTGATAACAAGAAACGCCGGATCACTTATCATGCCACTACCCATGTCATATAAGGAAAAGATAAGACAGATAGATGGTGTAAAGAATGTTACCTACGGGGTCTTTTTCGGTGGTATATACATAGATGAAAAGAACTTTTTTGCCAATTTTGCAGGTGAGGCTAAGGCCTTCTTGGAGATATACCCTGAGTATATCCTAACACCTAAAGAAAAGGATAATTTTTTTAGAGATAAAAGGTCTGCTATTGTAGGCGAAAAACTGGCAAGACAGTTTGGCTGGAAGTTGGGGGATAAAATCATCCTCAAAGGGAGTATATATCCAGGGCAATGGGAGTTTGTCATAAAAGGTATATACAGGGGCAGGGATAAAAATGTGGATGAGACTCAGTTTTTCTTTCACTGGGATTACGTGAACGAACACCTAAGAAAGATACAATCATCGAGGGCAGACCATGTGGGATTCTATATCATTGAGATAGGTTTTCCTGAGCTTGCACCTATTGTGTCAGAGAGAATAGACAGTATGTTTCAAAATTCCATAGCAGAGACCCTCACAGAGACAGAAAAGGCATTTCAGCTTGGCTTCATTTCCATGTCAGATTCTATTATCATGGCGCTCCAGATAGTCTCATATATAGTCATAATCATAATACTTGCTGTAGTGGCAAATACTATCAATATGACAACCCGTGAAAGAACAGGGGAATACGCAGTATTTAAGACTTTGGGATTCAAGGGATTCAAGATCAGCAGCCTTATAGTGGGAGAATCCATCATAATCACCACCATAGGTTGTATGCTTGGGACCATACTTATCTTTCCTGCCTCGGAGATTTTTAAACAAAAGGTAGGGACCATTATCCCTGTTTTTAATATATCGTGTTCAACCATTATCGAGGGCTTTGCTTTATCTGTTATTGTAGGGATCCTGGCTTCTATAATTCCCATTTACAGGGGAATAAAAACACCCATTGTAGAAGGCTTAAGGAAAATAATATAAAATGCTTATCCCTTTTTCTTACAACATAAGAAACCTTATTAAGAGAAAGGTAACCACCACTTTAACTGTAACCGGTATGACACTTGTTGTGTTTGTATTTGCCACTATTATGATGATGGCCGAAGGTATCAGAAAGACCCTTGTTCAGACAGGCTCTTATGATAATGTCTTAATCTTAAGAAAAGGCTCAAATACAGAGGTGTTGAGTTCTATAACCCATGAACAGGCTGCCACTGTGGAGACTGACCAGGAAGTAGCCTACGATTCAAACGGAAAACCCCTTGTGGCAAGGGAATTATGCGTCTTTATTATACTACCTAAAAACATAGATGGCAGTAGGTCAAATGTGACAGTAAGGGGCATAGGCACCCAGTCCCTTGCCATAAGACCCCAGGTAAAACTTATAAAAGGAAGGATGCCAAAACCTGGCACCCATGAGGTAGCTGTAGGGGCAAGCGTCTCAAGGAGGTTTAAGAATGCCCATTTGGGTGAAATCATGAGGTTTGCCACTCGACAATGGCAAGTTGTAGGTATATTTGATGGAGGCAATACTGCCTTTAGTTCAGAGATATGGGGGGATAACGATCAGTTAAAACAGGCATTCAGAAGGCCTGTATATTCCACTTTGATCTTCAAGATGAAAGACCCTTCAAGATTTGGTGAATTTAAAGAAAGGATAGAAAAAGACCCCCGTTTTAACCTTGAAGCAAAAAGGGAGACTGTGTATTATGAGGAACAATCAGAGGTAATGTCAAGGTTTCTCAGTATCCTTGGCATATCTGTGACCATCATATTTTCTTTGGGAGCTATCATAGGCGCCATGATAACTATGTATGCTCAGGTGTCAAACAGGATCCAGGAGATAGGCACTATGAGGGCACTGGGTTTTAAAAAAAGCGGTATCCTTATCTCCTTTATCATAGAATCCCTCATGCTCGGTCTAACAGGTGGTCTCATAGGACTCTTTTTTGCATCCTTTCTCAGATTCTATACAGTATCTACCCTTAATTTTCAAACTTTTTCAGAAATTGCCTTTTCTTTCACCATAACGCCCAGGATAGCCATAACTGCCATTTTATTCTCTCTTATCATGGGGCTTGTAGGAGGTATACTACCTGCAATAAGGGCTTCAAGGGTAGGTATTGTGGATGCCCTGCGGGCTGTGTAAAAGTGCCGGAGGCGGGGCTTGAACCCGCACAGTGCCAAGCACCACCGGATTTTGAGTCCGGCGCGTCTGCCAATTCCACCACTCCGGCGTATGTGAAAATATTTTACGATTTTTAGGATTCTTTTTCAACAATCCTTTAACTCTTCTATCTTTTTTAACACAGAGTCCATTCCGTACAGTTCCGGGTCTGAACTTTCAATTATAATCTTTTCTGAATAATCCTTTGTTTTTAAAAATGAGATTATCTGTTTTATATCCATGTCTCCATGTAGAAAGAGATGCTCGTCTTTAGAGCCGTAATTGTTGTGAAGATGGACGTGAAATATGTTTTCCATCCCTATGTATTCTATATCTTCTATTATAGATTGTTCAGGATTATCAATGCCTTCTGTGCGCTTGGCAATAAAGGCATGGCCAAGGTCAAGGGCAATGCCAAGACCTGGAATTATTTCCTTTAATGCCTTGAAATCATCCATATTATAAAAAAAGAAAAAAGGCATATGGACATTCTCTAAAGCAATTTTTATTCCATTTTCATAAGCGAGTTCTAAAACCTCTTTTAGATCTTGAATAAAATTTTCTCTTGTTTCTGCTTCAATAGATTTTGATTTATCCTTCACAAATGTGTAGCATGGGTGGATCACAACAGGATTACATCCAATGGCGCATGCCGTATTTATGGCATGGATAATCCTTTTTTTTGAGTATCTCCTCACATCCTCAAAGAAACTTCCCAAATTTATCTCCAGGAAAGGGGCGTGCATGGAAAAATCTATGCCATCTGATCTTAAATATTTAAGATAGTTTATAACATCTCTATCTATCTCAAGGACATGTGGTATTTCTAAAGAAAGTTCTATGGTATTAAAACCCGAGGATATAATATGCTTTAACGCATCCCTAAATCTCATCTTCACGAGAAAATAAGTAGAAAGACCAAAATTCATATGTTCACATTAGATTCATTCTAAATGGAAGGCTATCAGCATGTCACAAGGCCTTATAACCATTCGGACAGATTGCTGATAGCCTTTATTTATTTATTTTATTGCCTCTTTTATCTGAGAGACTATCTCTTCGCTACTCAAAGAGCTTATAGTCTTTAAAAGTCCTTCTTTGGAGTAAAAATCTATGAGTGGTGCAGTCTTTTCATTGTATGTCTCAAGTCTTTTTGTGATTGCCTCAACAGTTTCATCTGCACGTTGCACTGCCGGAGCACCACATTTAAGACACTTTCCATCTGGTGATGGTGGCTTGCTCTTTATATTATATATCTCCTGGCAATCTGGGTTAGAGCAAGTTCTTCTTGTGGTAAGCCTATCCAGTATAACCTCTTTAGGAACATCGAGATTTATAACCTTATCGAGTTTAAGGGTTAGTTTTGCAAGTAGTTTTTTTAAAGCCTCTGCCTGAGGTATTGTCCTTGGAAAACCATCAAGGATAAACCCTTTGTCGCAATCAGGCTCTTTCAGTCTTGCCTCCATAATCTCCATAATGAGTTCATCGGGAACGAGTTCTCCTCTTTCCATATAACCCTGTGCCTTCTTTCCAAGTTCAGACTGTGCCTTAACAGCATTGCGGAGAATATCACCTGTAGATATCTGAACAGAGCCATCGTAATCGGTCAATAATTTTGCCACAGTGCCTTTTCCAGCACCAGGTGCACCTAAAAGAACTATTCTCATCTCAACCTCCTGAAATTATTTTTATATGTTAATGCACTGTTAACATTTAAAAAAGATGTGAGAGTTTAACAGATAATAAAGGAAAAATCATTTGAAAAATGTAACCTAAAATTTCCTGTATATACAGTTGAACGTTTAAATGTTTATGGTTCAAAATGACTGTAATCGGCTTTATAGGGTCTATTTGGTCTGTTTTGTTTGTTTTTTAGCGTTTTTAGCTTTTATGCATTTTTTGGGTTTATAGCGTTAGTAAAAGTCAACTCCTTTCAGCCATCATTATTTCTATATTTTGCAAAGGTCTCATTGAGTGTGTTATAATGAAAGGCCCTGGAGATATGAAAGATTAATATGAGGAATCACAGAAAGATTATATCTTTTGACCTTGACGGCACCCTTGTGAGCGCCAGATACGGGGATATGGTTTGGAATCATGGTATCCCAGAAGAATATGCAAAAAAATATTCCCTTGACTTCAATGATGCCCAAAAATATGTTATAGGCGAATATAGAACCATCGGCGATGGAGACATCCTTTGGTATGATATAAGATACTGGCTTAATAGGTTTGGTCTTGAAGTATCACCAGAAGAGCTCTTAAAAAGATATGAAGAATATATAGTCCCTTCAGAAGATGTTCAAGAAGTTTTAAAGAATCTCAAAAAAAGCTATATACTTATTGTGGCATCTAATGCAGCAAGAATTTTTGTAGATAAAGAACTTGAGTATACAGGCTTAAAAGGTTTTTTTACTAAGGTGATATCTGCCACCACTGATTATGGCATGGTAAAGAAAGGCAAAGAGTTCTATAGAATGTTGTGCAATGAATTGGATGTTCAACCCAATGACATCATCCATATAGGCGACCACCCTATCTTTGATTATAAGGCACCTATGTCATTAGGTATAAAGGCTTATCTCTTCAAAAATAATACACCTTTATATGGTATCCATGATACAAATGATGCCATTGAAAATATAATTACAAGACTAAAAGATATTTTAGGGCTTATATGAAGTTCTGTTACAGATGTAAAGCCAGAATCGATATAGAGGAGATTTCTTTTAGAGAAGAGTGTCCATCATGCAAGTTAGATCTCCATGTATGTCTCAACTGTGTTTTTTATGACAATACAAAGCACAACGCATGTAGAGAACCTCAGGCAGATTATGTAAGAGATAAGGACAGGGCAAACTATTGTGAATATTTTAGATTCACTGAATCTTTTCATAAAAAATCAGGTAGAGAAGAGGCAGAAAGATTATGGAAAGAGTTATTTAAAAAGCAGTAATCTTATTATAATTGCTTTGAAAACAACAAGTTTTACTTGACTTGGCGACTGAAAATGTATTAGTTTAAACAAATTTTTAGAGGGTGTAGAGCTATGAATGATACATATTTTGCAAAATCAGAGGAAGTTAAAAAAGATTGGTATGTGGTAAATGCCGATGGTCAGGTTCTCGGCAGGCTTGCAGCTAAGATTGCTACAATACTTAGGGGAAAGAATAAACCTACATTTACACCCCACGTTGATACAGGGGATTTTGTTGTGGTGGTGAATGCAGAGAAGGTAAGGCTTACAGGAAGAAAACTCTCCCAAAAAAATTATGCAAGTCACAGTGGCTATCCTGGTGGATTACGTGTCTTTAATGCCAAAACAATGCTGGAGAGAAAACCTGAGGATGTCATCAGACTTGCTGTTCGTGGAATGTTGCCTAAAAATATACTCGGTAGAAAATTGATAAAGAAACTAAAAGTTTACAAGGGACATGAGCATCCCCATAAGGCACAAATGCCTAAAGAGATTAATCTATAAATAACTAAATTAAAGGAAGGAGGTTTAAGTTGCCTGAGAAGAGATATTATGCAACAGGTAAAAGGAAGACTGCTGTGGCAAGGGTCTGGATAAAACCTGGTTCAGGTAATTTTTTAATAAACGGTAGGAGTCTGGACGATTACTTTCCTTTAGAAGAACTCAAGATAATGGTTAATAAGCCTTTTATGCTCACAGGAAACATAGGAAAATTCGATGTAGTGGCAAATATCTATGGAGGCGGTATCCCGGCTCAGGCTTGGGCATTAGGTCATGGACTTGCTAAGGCGCTTTTGGAATATAATTCAAATCTCAGGACAACCCTAAAAAAACAGGGCCTTATAACCAGGGACCCAAGGGCAAAGGAAAGAAAAAAATACGGCAAAAAAGCTGCAAGGGCAAGTTTCCAATTCTCAAAGAGATAAATCTCCATGTGGGAAGTTGGTATAATAGGAGCCACTGGCTATACAGGACTCACATTAATATCCATACTCAAATCGCATCCCTATATTAAAATAAACCTTGTGACATCCAATACCTATAGAGGTAAAAGGATATCCGAGGTTTTTCCTTTATTGAAAGGGATATTTGAAGAGACCCTTGTTCCCACAGACCAGGATCACAGGGGAAGATGTGACGTATATTTTTTATGTCTACCCCATGGAAATTCCATGGTTACAGCGGCTAAACTCTATGATGGTAAGGCAGTTATAATAGACCTAAGCGCTGATTTCAGGTTTGAGGATATAAATCTCTATGAAAAGGTATATCTCAAACACAGGGCAGCGCATCTCATATCTGAGGCTGTATTCGGTCTTCCTGAACTCTACAGAGATAAGATAAAACATAGTAAACTCATAGGTAATCCTGGCTGTTATCCCACATCGGCAATACTCGGGCTTTATCCCTTAATTAAGCATAAAATGTTGGAAGGTAATATTTTTATTGATTCAAAATCAGGGGTAAGCGGTGCAGGGAGGGAGGCAAAACTCGGCAGTCTCTTCTGCGAGGTCTCAGAGGGTTTCAGACCCTATAATATAGGTATCCACAGACACGAGCCTGAGATACAAAAAGAGGTAGATAAATATCAAGACATAAAGATCAGATTTGTCCCCCATCTTCTTCCCATGAATAGAGGGATACTCACTACTATATATGGTAGGCTAAAAGAGTCTATGGAGACCGAAAAAATCATCAAGCTATATAAAGAGACATTTAATAATGAGCCATTTATTAGGATAATGGAACCAGGTATATATCCAGACACAAGGTTTGTAAGATTTTCAAATTACTGCGATATAGGCATTAAAATCTTTGATGACGGAAGTTTCGTCATTGTATCTGCTATAGATAACCTTGTTAAAGGTGCATCGGGTCAGGCAATCCAGAATATGAATGTTGCCTTAGGGATAGATGAAACTACATCTCTCACTGGATTACCTCAATATCCATAAAAAACTTGATAAATTTATGAACCTATCTTATCTTGCATGAATGATGAAAATAAGAAACATACTCGAAGAAAGAGAAGCAAAAATACTTTCACCTTTTGCCCAGCTGAGCAAAAATACCAGGGGTAGACTGAGATACGAGCCTGAATGCGACATAAGACCTGCATTCCAGCATGACAGAGATAAGATCATACACAGTAAATCCTTTAGAAGGCTAAAACACAAAACCCAGGTATTCCTTGCACCTACAGGTGATCACTATAGGACAAGGCTTACCCATACCCTTGAGGTTTCTCAGATAGCAAGAACCATAGCAAAGGCATTAGGGCTGAACGAAGATCTTGTAGAGGCCATATCACTGGGACATGATTTAGGGCATACGCCTTTTGGGCATGCTGGTGAAGAGGTATTAAATATCATCCATAAAGGCGGTTTTAGACATTATGAACATAGTTTAAGGGTAGTTGACAAACTCGAGAGGGATGGCAGAGGGTTGAACCTCACCATAGAGGTAAGAGATGGTATACTCAAACACTCTAAGGGCAAAGGCGCTATCATAATAAAGGATAAGGAAGACAAACCTCTGACAAAAGAGGCAGAGATCGTAAGGATGGCAGATGTTATTGCTTATATAAACCACGATATTGATGATGCAAAGGCCGGGAATGTCATAACAGAGGAAGATATTCCTGAGGATTGCAGAAGATTTCTCGGAAACACCCATTCCAAAAGGATAGACACCATGGTAAGGGGAGTGATAAATGAAAGTTTAAATGACCCGGAGATAAATCTAAGTTTTGGTGAAGAGCTTGAATTTTATATTTTTAAATTACGGGACTTTCTCTATGAAAGGGTCTATGACACTAATTTAGTCCATGGAGATTTTATAAAGTGTTCAAGGATAATAACAGACCTTTATGATTATTTTTTAAAAAATCCTGATGAATTTCTCAAAGAGACAAAAAAAGAGGATTTTTACGATAACCCGGCAAACTGCGTCTGTGATTTTATAGCAAGCATGACAGACAGATATGCCTTTAATCTCTTTGAAAAGATCTTTTTACCCTTACCATGGAACATACCTGTATAATAAAACGAAAATACTGGAATTTTCCGGTTTATTAAGATAAATACAATCGAGGTTGAAGAGATATGGAAAAGGTATATAATCCCCACAAAATAGAAGAAAAATGGTATAAATTCTGGGTTGAACAGGGATTTTTTAAGGCCTATAATAATCCTTCTGGTTCTCCATTTTCCATGGTCATACCTCCGCCTAATGTTACAGGCTCCCTTCACATGGGACACGCCCTCAACAACACCCTGCAGGATATTGTTACAAGATATAAGAGGATGGATGGATTCAATACACTATGGGTCCCGGGGACAGACCATGCAGGTATAGCCACACAAAATGTTGTGGAGAGGGAAATTGCAAAAGAAGGTCTTACAAGGGATGCCCTGGGAAGGGAAAAATTTATAGAACGTGTATGGCAGTGGAAAGAAAGATCGGGCAATACTATTATAGAACAGTTAAAAAGACTTGGTGCATCATGCGACTGGACAAGGGAACGGTTTACTATGGATGCGGGTCTCACAAGGGCAGTAAGGGAGGTATTTGTAAGACTCTATAATGAAGGGCTCATATACAGGGATAATTATATAATCAACTGGTGCCCCAGGTGTAAGACCGCCTTGTCTGACCTGGAGGCAGAACACGAGGACACAAAAGGGTCGCTTTATTATATTAGATATCCACTGGAGGATGGTTCAGACTCTTTAACAGTAGCCACCACAAGACCGGAGACCATGTTTGGTGATACTGCCGTGGCAGTAAATCCAGAAGACCCCAGATATAAGAATTATATTGGAAGATATGTCATACTTCCCATAGCCAATAAAAGGATACCTATCATAGGTGATAGTTATGTAGATACGACCTTTGGCACCGGTGTCCTGAAGGTTACACCTGCCCATGACTTAAATGACTTTGAGATAGGTAAAAGACACAAGCTCGATACAGTTAAGGTAATGGATGATGATGGCAGGATGAATGAAAACGCAGTCCATTATGCAGGCATGGACAGGTTTGAATGTAGAAATAGGGTCATAGAAGAACTTAAAGAAAAAGGTCTTCTTGAAAAGATAGAGCCATATGCCCTCGGTGTTGGAAAATGTTACAGGTGTAAAACGGTTGTAGAACCATCTTTATCCACTCAGTGGTTCTTGAGGATGAAACCATTGGCTATCCCGGCCATAGATGCAGTAAAAGAACACAGGGTGAGGATCATACCTGAGATGTGGGAAAAGGTATACTTTGATTGGATGGAAAATATCAGGGACTGGTGCATTTCAAGGCAGATCTGGTGGGGTCACAGGATACCTGTTTGGTATTGCGATAAATGTAATGATATATATGTTTCTGTAGAGGATCTCCATGAGTGCGTTAAATGTAAAGGACCATTAAGACAGGAATCAGATGTCCTTGACACCTGGTTCTCATCTGGGTTATGGCCATTTACTACCTTAGGCTGGCCTGATGACACAGAGGACTTAAGAAACTTCTATCCCACATCCCTACTTATCACAGGTTTTGATATACTATTTTTCTGGGTAGCAAGGATGATCATGATGGGGTTAAAATTCATGGGCGATATCCCCTTTAGAGAAGTTTACATCCATGCCCTTGTAAGAGATGCAGAAGGCAAAAAGATGAGTAAATCAAAGGGTAATGTCATTGACCCTCTTATAATAATAGAAAAATACGGAACAGATGCCTTCAGATTTTCCCTTACCATGCTTGCAGCGCAGGGGAGGGATATACTCCTTTCAGAAGAGAGGATAGAAGGGGTGAGAAATTTTGCAAATAAGATATGGAATGCATCCCGTCTTACCCTCGCATTCCTTGAGGATGATTATCCAACAAAAGAAGGCATGATAGACGCGCCTCCTCACTCAGATTTTCTCCCTGACAGATGGATTGTTTCGAGAACTCAGAGAGTCATAAAAGAAATAAGGGAAAGCATCGACTCATATAGGTTCAATGATGCGGCAAATACATTATACAGTTTCATATGGAGGGAATTCTGTGACTGGTATTTAGAGCTCATAAAACCTAATCTCTATGGAAAGATAAATCGTTTTGATAATCATATAACAAAAAAGACCCTCCTTTGGGTCTTTGCCAATACACTTAAGCTCCTCCACCCTATTATGCCTTTTTTAACAGAAGAAATATACCAAAGGCTACCCCACAAAGAGAATAAAAGCATTATGATAGCGCCCTACCCTGTTTTTGACAAAGGCATGGTAGATGAAAAGAGCGAGACAGATATGGCCATTTTAACAGGCGTTATTGATATCATAAGAAACATAAGGGGAGAGACAGGCATTACACCTAATGTAAAGATAGATGTTTTCATAAGAACAGAGAAACATAGAGACCTTCTCGAGGATTATAATTATTATATAAAAGAACTTGCAAGGATAGAGACACTATCCTTTATAACCCATGAAACACCTGAAAAAGCTGCCATTGGTATCCATGATGGCATAGAAATCTTTGTGCCTGTAAAAGACCTTATTGATATTCCAAAAGAGCTTGGGAGGATTGAAAAAGAGATCTCAAAGGCAGAAGATGAGCTGAAAAAACTGGATATGAAGATCCATAATCCTTCTTTTCTTGCAAAAGCACCTGAAGAAGTGATAAACAAAAATAAGATGCTCTATGAATCCATGATAGAAAAATTGAATAAGCTTGTGACAAGCAAAGATGTTTTCAAAAAGATAATGGAAGGTTGATGCCCCTAAATTTTGGTATTGTAGAAAAATTTGTATCTGATTACAAAGAGATAATGCAGGATAAGACCATGCTCAGGCATGAACGTTATAGAATCCTGCAGGAACTGAAAGAGTATCTTTTAACAGGATTAAGGGATTATGAGGCATTTGAGTCTGAACTAAACACCCTTGTTATGGAAAGGGTAGAAAATGCCACCTCCTATGAAGAATTAAGGGAATGTCATGAAAGGGCAGAGACAGGCGTTGAAAACTTCTTCCTTGAAGAAGACACCATAACAGATGTTCATGACCTTTTCAGGATAATCAGGGATGCCATCACGATTAAGGTTCTAAGCCTTGTGGAAAAGGAAATGGTATCTGAAGGATTAGGTCACCCTCCTGTAGAATACGTATGGGTAGGGTTGGGAAGTGAAGGTAGGGATGAACAGACCATTGTCACAGACCAGGATAACCTCATAGTCTTTGATAACGCAGACAAAAAACCAATACCTGATACTCTAAAAAAGATTGCACAGCAAGAAGGTATAGACCATCGTGAACCAGAGGGATTAGTGACATATTATTTTAAAAGATTTGTAGAAAAGGCTGTAGAAAGATTAGATCAAGTTGGCTTTGAAAAATGTAAGGGCAATGTAATGCCTGTAAATCCCAAATGGTTTGGCAGTATATCCTCGTGGAAAAAAAAGATAGCAGCCACTGTTGCCAATGACTTTAGTGAATTTGAACTCCTTGATATAATAATACTTACAGATGCAAGGCTCATAAAGGGCAAAAGAATGCTCTTCGATGACCTTATGAGATATTTCTTCAAGTTTCTTACGGAAAATAAACATATTATGAAAGAATTTATAAAGACTGCAGTTATTATGCCTACTGCATTGACATTTTTCGGTAACTTCAAAACAGAAAAGGAAGGAGAATTTAAGGATAAATTCAATATTAAACTTACTGGCTGGTCACCTCTTATCCTCTCTGTAAGAATGCTTGCCTTAGCCAATGGCATTTATGAAACAAATACCTTAAGACGCATAAAGATACTTAAAGATACAGGCGTCTTAAAAAAAGAGTTATTCAATGAACTTATAGATGCATATCTAACATTCGTGAGGTTTAGGATTATTAACCAGATTAACTTAAGACATGATACAGATGGCAAAAGGCCTTCAAATCCGAATTATATAAGTCCTGATATGCTGGGCATGGAAGAAAAAGAAAAGATACGTAAGGCAATGAAGACCGTTGAAACACTACAGAAGTATATCCAGGAACTTTTGCTTTTTGGTCAGCCTGTATAAAACATTATGATGATTCATAGGAGGGATTGATGAAGGTTGTAGAGCTAATGAACAAAGATGTGGTTACATGCCGTCCATCAGAACCGCTTACTGTTATAATCAACAAGTTTGAGCTCTTCAATATCGCTGGTATGCCTGTGGTAGATAAAGGGAAGCTTGTTGGTATCATCTGTCAGAGCGATATATTAAAGAAGGTCAAATCAGAGAATTTTCAAAATCTCACAGTTAAAGATGTGATGGTAGAGAATGTAATCTATGTCTCTCCGGCCGAGTCAGTGGTGACAGTAGCAAAACTCATGGTGGAAAAGAACATAAACAGGGTGCCTATAGTGGAGAATGGCGTGATTGTAGGCATTGTTACCAGGGGGGATATAATAAAGGCAGTGGCGGAATGCGGATAAACACTAAAAATTTATAAATGGAGACAAAACATGAAAATAACAGCAGAGACTGTTGTGTACGTAGCCCATCTTGCCAGGCTCGAGCTTGACAGGGATGAAATACATGAATATACAAAACAATTAAACAGTATACTGGAATATATAGATACCCTTAACTCCCTTGATACAAGTAGCATAGAACCAACAAGTCATTCCATACCTTTAAATTGTGTTATGAGGGATGATATGGTAAAGTCTTCATTTACCACAGATGCATCAACACAGAATGCCCCGGAAAAGATTGGCTCGTTCTTTCGGGTTCCCACAATAATAGAAGTAGAGGAGTAAATACATGGAAGACCTGTTAAGCCTCAATATAGATAAGCTGTCTGATTTATTAAAAAAGCAAGAAATAACATCTGTAGAGCTAACAAGCTTTTATCTTGAAAGAATTAAGAAATACGACCCTCATGTCCAGTCATATCTCAAGATAACCGAAGAATTGGCAATAGATATGGCAAAAGAGGCGGATAAAAGGATAAAGAAAGGAGATGTGGGCAAACTGGAGGGTATACCTCTTGGTATAAAAGACATTCTATGCACAAAAGGTATCGAAACAACATGCGCCTCCAAGATCCTTAAGGGTTTTGTCCCGCCTTATGATGCCACAGTTATAAAAAGGCTTAAAGAAGAAGGGTTTGTCCATATCGGAAGATTGAATATGGATGAATTCGCCATGGGCTCATCCACAGAGAACTCATCCTTTCAAACAACAAGGAACCCATGGGCGCTCGATAGAATACCGGGTGGTTCAAGTGGAGGTTCTGCGGCAGCCACAGCAGCTGGCTTATGTGTGGCATCACTGGGCACTGATACAGGTGGTTCTATAAGACAACCTGCGGGCTTATGCGGTGTAGTCGGTATGAAACCTACCTATGGAAGGGTCTCAAGATATGGACTTATAGCCTTTGCATCATCCCTTGATCAGATCGGCCCTATAACAAGAGATGTCACTGACTGTGCCATAATGATGAATGCCATTGCTGGTCATGACCCTATGGATTCTACTTCTATTCCAGAACCAACACCTGATTTTACAGAATTTATTGGCAGAGATATCAAAGGAATGAAGATAGGGATACCAAAAGAATATTTTGTAAAAGGCACAGAACCTGATGTCCTTAAAGCTGTTTCTGAGGCATTAACCATTTTTGAAAAAAATGGTGCATCCATAGTGGATATAAGCCTCCCTCACACAGAATATGCCGTTGCAACATACTATATAATCTGCACGGCCGAGGCATCATCAAACCTTGCCCGTTATGATGGTGTAAAATACGGTTTAAGGATAGATGGTAAGGATATTATAGATATGTATAAAAAGACAAGACTTGCAGGTTTTGGCAAAGAGGTAAAAAGACGTATCATCTTGGGAACATATGTCTTGTCTTCAGGGTATTATGATGCATACTACAGAAAGGCAAGCCAGGTAAGAACACTCATAAAAAGGGATTTTGAAGAGGCATTTAAGGTATGTGATGTCATTGTAACACCTGTTTCACCTACCACAGCATTTAAGATAGGGGAAAAGATAGACGACCCTCTTCAGATGTATCTATCTGATATATTCACTATACCTATTAATCTTGCGGGCCTGCCTGCCATATCTGTTCCATGTGGTTTTGATAGTTCCCAGTTGCCTATTGGGCTCCAGATCATAGGTAGGCCCCTGGATGAGCCAAGGATACTTCAGGCTGCCTATATCATTGAACAGGAAAAGATGCTCAAAAAGATTCCTGATAGATTTTCTTAAATGGTGTATTAGGCCATTAACGCATCAGACTCTCTGCAGATTCTTTAGTTGGGTGTATAAAGGAACTTGAAAGGGGTGGAAAACCATTGTGTATATATCTCATTGTAGATAGATGAAACAAGCATGCGAAGAAGAGAGAATGGTCTTTTACCATAAATAAGCACTGGTTTTCCCTTGATGTTTAGGGCTTTCTTCATATCATCAATGGCATCATAATAGGTTCCTATGCTATCTATCATACCGTATTCCTTTGCCTGTGAACCTGTAAATACCCTTCCGTCGGCAAATCTCTTTACTGCATCAAGATTCATCTTCCTTGCCTCTGCAATATCCTTTATAAATTGGTTGTGGATGCTATCTATTATCCCTTGAAGATAAGCCCTTTCATCCTCTTTCATCTTTCTGAAGGGTGAGCCTATATCTTTGTAGGCGCCTGCCTTGATTGGATTTGCCTGTATACCCATCTTCTTCATCAGGTCCTCCAGCACTACATTCTCCATAATAACACCTATGCTGCCTGTTATAGTAGATGGGAGGGCATATATCTTGTCTCCTGCAGAGGCAATATAATATCCACCAGAGGCACAAACAGAGCCCATAGACACATATACCTTTTTCCTTTCCCTTAATTTTTTTACCTCACTGTATATTGCCTGAGTAGGGGCAGTAGAGCCCCCTGGTGAATTTATCCTTATAATTACCCCCCTGATACCTTCATCTTCTTTGAATTTAACCACATCTTCCATTATATCCTTCATATCTGCAATGACCCCATCTATCTCCACAACACCTATCTTATCACCAAATGACCTACCAGCAAGGCCTGCTAAAAGAGATATAGAAAAGGCAACAACGATTACAACAAAGATTATTATCAAAGTTATCTTCACGCCTGATCTTGCCATATTAAATACCCCCATCTCTTCTTTTCATTATAATCTTGCTAAAAGGTCGTCTTTGATAAATGGTTGCCAAGTTTATCTTAGTAAGTTCAAGCATCCCCAGTATAGTCACCACCTTCTCAGAGTGCTCTATTTCATCCTCTTCACCCCATTCAAAAACACCCTGTGAATCAAGTATATGTTTAAGCATATTAAGTTTCTCCTCAAGTGTGGGCTTCAGTTCTCTTATAACTATATATCTCTCTTCTCTTTTCCTTATCAATTCGAAAAAGATATTACATAGGTCTAATAGATTGTAGTCTTCTTGGCCTTTAAGAGACCTTATTTCCCTTGTAAAGGTATCCCTATCCAAAATAGGAAGGCTATTTATTGCATCCACCATATGCTTTAGTTTTTCATATTCTATGATCCTTTCAATAAGCTCATCCTTAGGGTCTGCTTCATCAACTGATGTATCTTTTGGAAGGAGCATCTTTGACTTAATATAGATTAAAAGAGATGCGATCTCGATAAAATCCTCAGCGATCTTTAGTCTCATTTCATGGACTATTTCTACATACTGAAGAAACCTTTCTGTGATGAGCGAAAGTGGTATATCCCATATACTCACCCTATTCTTCTTTATGAGATTTATTAGAACAGCAAGCGGGCCTTCATAACACTCCATCTTTAGCTCAAGGGTAGGCACTAAAAGCTCCACTATATTATAGCCTCCAGATTATATTTAACATCATCTATCTTTTTAATGCTCCATTGACAGGAAGGTGCTCAATATAGTTTTTTACAAAAGCAATTTCATCCTCCCTTGTTTTTAGATTATTATCTATCTTGGCATCTCTAAGTTTCTCTAATATATCCTTGTATATTGGACCTTCCTTCAAACCCATATTCTTCAAGTCATTGCCTGTAAGTAGGGGTTTATATGAATCTATGTAGGTTATGTAATTGGATATGAGCTTTTTTATCTCCTCAGACTTGGTCTTTGCCATAATAAACAGTTTTGCCTCATCTGTTATCTGGTCAAGGGTTCTATAGATCATACTCTTGGTCATGCTTGCCATACCAACAGCAAATTTTATTAGTGTATCCCTTATCTTTTCTGTATTCTCTATGGTCTTTCTTTTTAATGACTCTTTAAGCTCCAGCCTGTTGCAAAAATCTATAACCTTATCTTGTTTCAACTGATCGGTCAATCCCAGGATATAAAAACCAATCCTGTCGAAGGCCCTGTCCCTATATAAAAGCTCATGCCATCTAAATACAGTATTCATCTGATTGAAAAGTCTCTCCTTTTCCTTATTGAAAACAAGATCAGGGTAGACAAATTTCAAGAGGTCCAGTTCCTGAAGTCTTTTTAAAATCTTTTCAGGAGATTCTTCAAGGAGTATCAAGGATAATTCAGTCCAGATCCTTTTACCTTTAATCTTTGAGAAAAAGCCCATCTTAGCGGCATTCTTTATAAGATTTAAGGTGTGTTTACCTATCTGAAAATCAAACCTGTGTTCAAACCTTATAGCTCTAAAAACCCTTGTAGGGTCTTCAACGAAACTTAAGCTATGAAGGACCCTGATTGCTCTTTCTTTTATATCCCTTTGGGCACCAAAAAAATCTATCAGATGCCCAAAAGTATTCTTGTTTAAACAAATGGCGAGGGTATTTATGGTAAAATCTCTCCTCTGTAAGTCTAATTTAAGAGAACTATGTTCAACAGTAGGCAGTGCAGCAGGAGATTTATAATACTCAAGTCTTGCTGTAGCTATATCCACTTTAAAACCGTCTTTATAGATGACCTTTGCGGTCTCAAATTCCTGATGCTGTCTCATCTTTGCATTATATCTTTTAGAGAGTTCATTGGCAAATTTTAAACCATCTCCCTCTATTACAATATCTATATCATAGTTATATATCCTCAAAAGGAGGTCTCTAACAAACCCTCCTACAAGATAGGCGTGATAGCCCATCTCATCGGCAAGATTGCCTATATTTATTAATTTTTCTAATGTATCCCTGTCAAGCCTCTCCTTCATCAGGTTCTTGACATTCTTTTTCTTTGCATAAAGCCCATGGGTATCAAACTTATAAACAGTCTTTGTTACCTCATCTTCCAGGACTCGCAAAAGGTCTGTTCTTGTAATGGCACCTACAAGCCTTCCATTCTCTGCCACAGGGACGAATCTCTGGTTGCTTCCTATAAGTATATCCTTCACCTTCTCAACAGAATCATCAGGTCTTGCAAATATGGAATCAGTAGACATATATTCCTTCACAGGAATATCTTCAAGCCTGTGAAAAACCGCCTTTTCTACAATCTTTCTTGTTATGACACCAACGACCTTTTCATTCATCAATACAGGGAGTGCGTTAATATTGTATTTTACCATTGTATTTTTTGCCTCACTTATAGGCGCATTGGCATCAACTGACTTTACAGGGAAAAACATAATATCCTTTGCTGTAAAAAGTGGTTTTACATTGTATTTTAGGTGTTCGAGGAGCCTGTCTTTTACCTCAGGCATGGTCATGTCCTTTATAGTGCACGATGCAGCCTCTTTATGACCCCCTCCTCCCAGTAGTGAGAGTATATAACCTACATCCACTTCAGGTATCCTGCTTCTTCCTATCACATAAACCCTGTCTTCAAGCCTAAATAGGGCAAAGATAGCATTTATATTTTCCATATCCCTGTATTTATGCACAACCACCGCAAGGTCACCAACATACCTTTCTATGCTCGCCTCAGTTAAAACTATATCTAAACCGTTAATATTCACAACAGTTGCATTGTTTATGAGTTCATTGAGGAGAAATACCTGTTCAGGTGTCAATTCTTTTACAAGGAGGTCTGATACGAGATTTACATTTGCACCTTGGGAGAGTAAAAAGGATGCTGCATTGAAATCCTCTACTGTAGTAGATGGAAAAAGAAAACAGCCTGTTTCCTCATATATACCAAGCATCATTATAGTGGCTTCTTCAGAGGTAATGTTTATACCCTTATCTTTTAGCATGGAAATAAGAATTGTGACTGTAGCCCCTGTCTTTCTGACAACCTCAACATCTCCTTTAATATCATCTTGCGTATCAGGGTGGTGGTCAAATATATGTATCTTCAAATCCCTTTTATTTATTATCTTTGTAAACTCACCTATCCTTGATTTCTGTCTTGTATCTACAATGATAAGGGTATCAATAGAATTTAGGTCAATATTTCTTGCCTTTTCTATGTCATATATATACAGGGTTGAATGTATAAGAAAATCCCTAAGGGTCTTTTCCTGTGAGCCAGGAAACACTAAAACAGCATCAGGATAGAGTTTCTTTGCTGCCACCATCGATGATAGAGAATCAAAGTCTGCATTGTTATGGGATGTAATAACCTTCATATAACAGATTAGCCCCTTGGGTGGTGTTTTTTATGGATCTCCTTGAGCCTTTTGCTGTCTACATGGGTATATATCTGAGTTGTTGATATATCTTCATGGCCGAGAAGTATCTGAACAGATCTTAAATCTGCCCCGCCTTCCAAAAGATGGGTGGCAAAGGTATGTCTGATTGTATGGGGTGATATATGGGACCTGTCTATATTTCTGGCATATTTCCTTATTATCTTCCATATTGCCTGCCTTGAAAGCTTATCACCCCTTTTATTGGGAAACAGATAAGCACCCTTTGGTTTATCTGACTCAAGATATCGTTTTATTGCATCCTTTGAGTATGAACCTATAGGCACTACCCTTTCTTTTGACCTTTTTCCTGAGGCAATCAAAAAACCTGCCTCAAGATTTATATCGCTTTTTTTTAGCTGGATAAGTTCAGAGACCCTCAAACCTGTAGCATACATAAGCTCGAGTATTGTCCTATCCCTAATAGAAGACCTCCCCTTGGCTGCTGCATCTATTAATTCGAGTATCTCTTCCTGACTCAATACCTCTGGTATGGGTGCCTTAAACCTCGGTGTCTCTATATCCTCGAGAGGATTCTCTTTGATGTAACCTTCAAGGACAAGAAAATTGAAATAGCCTTTCAAAGCAGATATGACCCTAAGTATACTCCTTGTCTTTTTGCCATTTTCTCTTAAAAAACCCATGAAACTGTCCATATCCTTTTTTGTGGGCATAATAATAGAATTCGATTCAAGAAATCCTAAAAACTGCATGATATCTCTATTATATGCATCTATTGTATGAGGTGATGCACCCCTTTCAGCAGTCATGTAGCTGATGAACATATCGAGGCCATGATAAAGGTCCATTTAACCCCTATATCCCTGTTGAACCAAATCCACCCTGCCCCCTTAAAGTTTCGGAGAGATTTGAAACTACTTGAAGGCTTGCTCTGGCAACACTTTTAAAGATAATCTGGGCTATCCTGTCTCCGTTATTTACAGTGAAGGGTTCATCTCCCAGGTTTACAAGAAGAACCTTTACCTCACCCCTGTAATCACTGTCTATTGTTCCGGGCGTATTGAGGACAGTGATGCCAAATCTGTATGCAAGACCGCTTCTTGGTCTTATCTCTCCCTCATACCCTTCCGGTATACTCATATATATACCAGTAGGTATCAATGCCCTCTCCATAGGTTTTATTACTATGGGTTCATCTATAAAAGCTAAAAGGTCCATACCAGCCGATGCCTCTGTAGCATATAGAGGCAGTGTGGCTCCTTGTTTTATTGAAACCTGAACCTTCAATTCTTCCATATTTCCTCGATTGCCTTGATGTCTGCCCTACCAAGAACAGTAAGAGATATATTGTCTATATTATCAAATATAGATTCGATCATCTCATTCACATCACTTTTCTTAATCCTATCAATCTCCCTTAAGGTTTCCTTCAAAGGTATATAATCCTCAAAATATATCTCATTCTTTGCAAGCCTACCCATCCTTGCTTCAGAGCTCTCAAGGGACATAAATAGATTGCCTTTTATATGATTCTTTGAAAACTCAAGCTCCTTATCAGTTATGCCATCTCTTTTTATCCTTATTATTTCATCTTTAAGAAGCGTTAGGACCTCCACGACAGACTCTTCAGAGGTGGATGTAGATATACCGAATGTCCCTATATCTCTGTAACAGTTCACGTATGAGTAAATATTATAAACAAGCCCTCTTTTTTCTCTTATTTCCTGAAAAAGATGTGAGCTTGTGCTGCCCCCAATTATGGCATTGAGTACATAAAGACAATATCGCTTCTCGTCCATCTGACTCAAACCTTTAGTGCCCAGACATATATATGTATGCTCAAGGTCCCTGTCAATTAAGCTTATTGTCGTTGTAGGGACAGGTCTTTCTGTATCATCTATTTTTGCATTTGATCCATTGGAGCCTTCAAAGGCATTTCTTATCTTTTCCACAAAATCATTATGTTCAACCCTGCCTGTAGCAGTTATTATAAGCCTTTTGGTGTTGTAAAATTTTCTCAAGTATTCCAGGAGTATATCCCTTGTAAATATCTCTATATTTTCCTGTCTACCGAGTATTGTCATACCAAGGGGATGATTACTGAAATAATATGCGTTGAATATATCGTATATATATTCCTCAGGGCTATCTTCCACCATCTTTATTTCCTGAGCAATTACATATTTTTCCCTTTCCATATCATCTATATTGAAAAGTGAATCCTTATACATATCAGAAAGGATATCGATGGCAATATCCATATCCTTTTTTAAGACCTTTGCATAAAGACAGGAGTATTCCTTTCCTGTAAAGGCATTGATTATACCTCCCCTTGCATCTATCTCCCTTGCAATATCATATGCTGTTCTTTTTTTAGTGCCTTTAAAGAGCATATGTTCGATGAAATGGGAGATACCATTATTGGAGACCTCCTCGTATCTGCTTCCTGCCCTCCACCAGAGACCTATTGATGTGGTTGAAAAATATGGTATTGACTCTGTAACAACAGTAATACCGTTCTCAAGTATTGTCTTTCTATACATAAACCTTTATTGGTTTTTCTTTCCCTGCTTTTCATTTAAGACAGCTTTCCGTGAAAGCCTTATCCTGCCACCTGGTTCTACATCTATGACCTTCACAAGCATCTCTTCCCTCTCTTTTACCACATCAGATGCCTTTTTAACATATCCATCGGCAAGCTGGCTCACATGGACAAAACCATCCACATTGGGCATGATATCTACAATAACACCTGAATCAAGAACCTTTTTCACCTTTCCAAGATATATATCCCCAACCTCAACCTCTTTTGTTAACTGTTTTATAATCTTAATAGCCTCATTGGCAGATTCCTCATCATTTGACGCAATATTAACAACGCCTGAGTCTTCTATGTCTATCTTTACACCTGTCTGTTCTATTATACCTTTTATTACCTTACCTCCAGGGCCTATAACATCCCTTATCCTGTCAGGGTTTATGCGAATTGTGAATATCCTCGGCGCATAAGGAGACAAAGAATCCCTGGGTTTATCAAGTGTTTTATGCATTATATCCAGTATATGAAGGATACCTTTCTGTGCCTGTGCCACTGCCTTTGACATAATCTCCTGTGTTATACCTTTTATTTTTATATCCATCTGGATTGCGGTTATACCATCTTTTGTGCCAGCAATCTTGAAATCCATATCACCCATATGGTCTTCGTCGCCGATGATATCTGAAAGTATAATCTCATGATCACCCTCTTTCACAAGCCCCATGGCAATGCCGGCAACTGTATCCTTAATGGGAACACCGGCATCCATCAATGATAGGCAACCACTACAGACAGTAGCCATGGATGATGAACCATTCGATTCAAGGATCTCTGATACAATCCTTATGGTATAAGGGAATTCTTCTTTTGAGGGAAGAACAGGGGACAATGCCCTTTCAGCAAGATTTCCATGACCTATCTCCCGCCTTGAAGGACCCCTGAGCATGGCTATCTCTCCCACAGAAAAAGGTGGAAAATTATAATGAAGCATAAAGGTTTTGAATGTCTCGCCTTCATGGAGTGATTCAACCTTTTGTTCATCCTCTGATGTCCCTATAGTTGTTACTGCAAGCGCCTGGGTCTCGCCCCTTGTAAATAATGCAGAACCGTGTGTCCTGGGGAGTATACCCACAGCACATGTTATATTCCTTATCTCATCGCTTTTTCTTCCATCTATCCTTATTCCATTTGCGATAAGTTGTTGCCTCATTATATCTCTTGTTATTTCCTCAAAATATGACTTTATCAAAATTTCATCTGAATCCGGATATTCTTTTATGATACTGTTGAATATGTTATTAAGTCTTTCTGCCCTCATTGTCTTTGATGAAAAAGTGAGTGCTTCTATGATTTCCTTCTGTATCTTCTGTTCTATCTCTGTCTTAAGTTCACTTTGTTCATCCTGTTTTTCGAAAATCCACTTTTCTTTTCCTGCTAATTCTCTCAGTTTATTCTGACACTCAATCAAAGGTATGATATTCTGATGACCAAAATGTATAGCAGCTATTAAATCTTCATCGCTTATAAACTTTGCAGAGCCTTCCACCATTATTATTGCATCTTTTGTCCCTGTCATAACTATATCTATTTCGCTCTGTTCTAATTCTTCAGTAGTAGGGTTTACTATAAATCTGCCGTCTTTTCTCCCTATCTTTACCCCTGCCATAGGCCCATCAAAAGGTATTTCAGATATTATAAGGGCGCAGGATGCACCAAGTATCCCCAATATGGCAGGGTCATTCTCCTGGTCTGCAGACAGAACAGTTGCTATAATCTGAACCTCGTTATTGAAACCCTTAGGAAAAAGAGGTCGCAATGGTCTATCTATAAGGCGAGACATCAATATCTCTCTGTCCGAAGGCTTACCCTCCCTTTTGAAAAAACCACCTGGGAATTTCCCTGCTGCGTAGGACATCTCCTGATAATTAACTACAAGAGGTAGAAAATCCCTATCAGATTGTTTTTTATCCATGACAGCAGTAACGAGTACAACTGTATCTGCATATCTTACAACTACACTCCCATTTGCCTGTTTTGCGATAGACCCTGTGCTTATACTCAGTTCCCTTCCAGCATAGTCTATCTTTATAATCTCTTCCATTTTTAACTCCAATCAAACCTTTATTTTCTTAATCCAAGCTTTTCTATCAATTTTTTGTATCTATCAATATTCTTTTCTTTTAAGTAACCAAGGAGCCTCCTCCTTGTTCCCACAAGGACAAGAAGCCCTCTCCTTGAATTATGGTCTTTTGAAAATTTTTTGAAATGCTCCGTCAATGACCTTATCCGCTCTGTAAGGATAGCAATCTGGACCTCTGGTGAACCTGTATCCTTTTCGTGGGTTTTAAAATCCTCAATTATCTTTTTTTTCTGGGCTGAAGTAAGTGCCATCTCTCCCTCCTTAATTATTTATAAGTCTTTTTACCTTAATTGTATTTGTCTTTATGTCAGTTAAACCTATGGCTATAAATTCACCTCTTACATTAAAAAGCTTCACATACTCATCATTTCTTTTGATGCCTGCATTGCTCAAAATTGGAACAGGCATGCCCTGTTTTAAAAACCTTTCAAGCCTGTTATCTATTGTAACCTTATTCATATGGGGTAAAATATCCTCAAGGGGTATTAAAGAATTTTTAAGGTCTGATTCATTTTTGATGTCGTCAATATTTTTACTCATTTCATATGTAAATTCACCATGCTTTGTCCTCTTTAAAGAAAAAAGGGTTGCCCCACAGCCTAAAATATTTCCAAAATCATTTGCCAGGGACCTGATATAAGTCCCCTTTGAGCATGTTACCTCTATATCCACATAGGGATGAGAATAATCCTTTAAAAGTATATTATAGATACTAACATTCTTCTCAGGAGGGTCTACCTGTATACCCTTTCTTGCCAGCTTGTATAGTGGTTTTCTTTGCATCTTCTTTGAAGAAAAAATAGGCACCTTCTGGATTATATCCCCTACAAAGCCCTTTAATGCAGCCTCTATCTCTTCTTTTTTATATTCAGCCACAATCTTCTCAGAGATAACCTTCCCCTCTATATCAAAGGTATCTGTAATAACACCAAGCAAAAACCTGGCATCATAAACCTTTTCATAATCCTCAAGAAGCGGTATCAATTTCACACCCTCATTTATTGCCACTGGCAAGACACCGGTTGCATTTTTATCGAGTGTGCCTATGTAACCAATCTTATTAAACTTTGATATCTTTTTTAATCTCCTTATAACATCGTATGAAGAGATCCCAGGGCTCTTGTCAACTATAAGAAAACCGTTCATCTATATCCTTATTACCTCTAATAGTCTTTTCTTTACTCCTTCTATATCTCCATCCATATAACATCCAGCAGCCTTTTTGTGTCCTCCTCCACCGAACAAGCTACATATACTTGCCACATCTGCCTCACTTTTAGACCTCATACTCAGTTTATATCTTCCGTTATCCAGTTGCCTAATAAGGACTGCTATGTCTATTCCTTCTATCTCTTTTATAAACTCTACAAAGCCATCAGAATGCTCTTCTGTGGCGTCTGTTTTCTGAAACATATCCTTTGTTATATAAGCTATTGCTATTTTTCCATTAATATGTGTCTCAAGAGTATTCAATACCTTTCCGAGGAGCAAAAACCTCTCCTTAGGATGACTTTCATATACCTTTGTGGCAATAAAAGAAGGTTTTACACCTATCTTTGTCATATGCTCGCATATACTGAATGCCTTTGGAGTAGTATTGTCGTATCTAAATGAACCTGTATCTGTAAGTATTGCGGTGTATATATTTATTGCCATGTCTTGGGATATATCAATAATTAGGTATCTAAACAGATCATATATAATCTCTGCTGTAGAAGAGGCATATTCATCAACAAGATTGATTTCTCCAAATCTACTGTTTGTATTATGATGGTCTATGCTTATAATAAAACCATTGTTTTTTAAATTTTCATATCCCTCGCCTATTCTGTGAAGATCACCACAATCGAGGACAAATACAGTATCATATCTATCAGCGGGTAATTTGTTTTGAATCAATTGATTGCCTTCTGGACCAGGTAAAAATCTGTATTTATATGGGATCTTATCCTTAAAATAGACAAAAACATCCTTTTTTAAAGACTTAAGTGCCCAGTAGAAAGAATAGCATGACCCTACTGCATCACCATCAAGGTCAATATGGGTAGTTATAAGAAATCTACTACCCTGCTCTATCCTGTCTTTAATTTGCCTTAACATCCTTCTCCTTTTTAAGAATCTCTTCTATCCTCGCTGCCTTCTCCTGGGTATCATCAAGAACAAATATTATATCAGGTATGTATTTTAGTTTTACCCTCTGGCCTAAAAGAAATCTTATATATCCTTTAGACCTGTTGAGTGCCGACATTGACCTTGTCTTTTCAGCCTCGTCGCCGTAAATGGAGCAAAAGATCTTTGCAATCTTCAGATCTTCAGTTAGTTTTACCTCAAGAACTGTTACAAAACCAAGACCAGGGTCCTTAATATCCTTAAAAAGTATTTGAGAAACCTCTTCTCTTAACTGATCCTGAACCCTTAATCTTCTATATCTCATTACCCAAAATAATAATTTCAGATTTAGTATTTATAATCTTGCCTATATAGAGAGATTCAATATAATTACAGACATTATCAATAGCTATATCTAAGTGGTCTCTGTTCACACCCACTAAAGAAAAACCTATTTTAGCTCTCTGCCAGAGGTTATTTTGACTAATATCTGCTATAGAAATATTAAATTTCATTCTCGTCTTCTCTACAATCTTTTTCAGTGCCTGTCTCTTATCTTTCAGTGATTGGCTATCAGGCAAAAAGATCTCGATTGTTGCAACACCTACAATCATAATTATCCGTCAAGGGTCTGCCTTTCCTTTTCCTGGACAAAAAATTCCAGGATATCTCCTTCTTGGATGTCATTGAAACTTTCCAGGACTATCCCACATTCATAACCTGATAGGACCTCTTTGACATCATCCTTAAATCTTTTAAGGGAGTCTATCCTTCCGGTATATACATTATTACTGTTTCTTTTTACCCTTGCAAAAGAATTTCTTGTTACCTTACCTTCTGTAACATAACATCCTGCAATATTACCTGTCTTTGAAATGGTAAATACCTTCCTCACCTCTGCCTTTCCTATGTCAGTCTCCACAATCTTTGGCGCTAATAAACCCTCCATCGCATTTTTTATATCATCTATCATCTCATATATAATAGAATATGTCCTTATCTCTATCTTTTCATGCTCTGCCAGCGATTGAGCCTTGCTTATAGGCTTTACATTGAAACCTATTATAATAGCCCCTGAAGCCATGGCAAGGTTTACGTCTGTCTCTGTTATGGCACCAACACCACTGTGAACAATTTGTATCTCCACCTTTTCATTGGACATCTTTTTTAAAGCCTCTACAATGGCATCTATTGTCCCCCTAACATCACCCTTCAATATCACGTTAAGGACGACCTTTTCTGAACCTTCCATCTTTGTATAGAGTTCTTCCAGAGTAGTTCTTGAGCTTTTTATAATCTCTCTTTCTTTAAGCTTTTCCTGTCTATATTTGGAAAGCTCCTTGGCGTATCTTTCTTCTGTGGTTACTATAAACCTGTCTCCTGCATGAGGGACCTCCTGGAAACCAACTACGAGAACCGGTGTAGATGGCGGTGCAGAGGTTATCCTTTGACCTTTGTCATCAATCATAGCCCTAACTCTTCCAAACATATGGCCTGCTATGAATGGGTCTTGTATCTTAAGGGTGCCTTCCTGTATTATCACAGTCCCAACAGGTCCATGACCCCTATCAAGCTCTGACTCTATGATAATGCCTCTTGCATGTTTATCAGGATTGGCTTTTAGTTCCAGCATCTCGGCCTGCAATATTATAAGTTCCAGGAGCTCTTTGATTCCTATCTTCTTTTTTGCCGATATTTTGGCAAATAAAGTAGTGCCTCCCCATTCCTCAGGAATAAGACCATATTCAGAGAGATCCTTAATGACCTTATCTACATTGGCATTTTCCTTGTCTATCTTATTAATTGCCACTATTATGGGCACATTTGCTGCCCTTGCATGATTTATTGCCTCTATAGTTTGCGGCATAACACCGTCATCTGCAGCAACAACAAGGACCACTATATCTGTAACCTTTGCACCCCTTGCCCTCATGGCGGTGAATGCCTCATGACCTGGGGTATCTACAAAGACTATATCCTTTCCATCTACGTTTACCACATATGCACCTATGTGCTGAGTAATACCCCCTGCCTCACGTTCTGCCACATTAGTATGCCTTATAGTATCCAATAAAAGGGTCTTTCCATGGTCTACATGTCCCATTATTGTCACTACAGGAGATCTTGGCTTTAGTTTATCAGGTGTTTCCTCTTGTCCCTCTTCCATGGCAAGGAATTCATCCTCTATGGATGTGATCTTCTCTACCTCAAAACCAAATTCAGATGCCACAAGATAGGATGTATCAAAGTCTATATTCTGGTTGATGGCTGAAAGCACACCGAGAGAAAGAAGCTTTGCTATAACATCCTGTGCCTTTACGCCCATCTTCTTTGCAAGTTCACCTACCTGGATCTCATCTCTGAGTTTTATCACCTTCTTTACAGGTTTAAGCTCCTGGGCCTTTTCCTCTGTCTCTTTCTTTTCCTCTTCTCTTTTCTCTCTCTTATCCTTTTTAAATTGACCGCCAATCTTTGGCTTCTGTCTTTTAAAGGCATAAAATTCTTCTTCCTTTATAACTACCTTTTTCTTGAGGATACCTTTTTTCTTTAGTTTTATTTCTTCTTGTTCCTGTTCCTCAATCTTTTTAAGGAGTTTCTCCGTCTTTTTTCTCTTCCTGTCTCCACCTTCATCCCCTAAATCTATTCCCTTCTCCAGATCCTGTTTGTAGTGTTCTTCCAGAACCTTTGTAATCTCCTCGCTCTTTTCCTTGCCAATAGTTTCCATATCACCCTTTGGTTGGTCAGCCAGGAGATCTGTCTCCCTTTCCTCTTTTGCCTTTTCTTTTATTGGCTCTACTATTGGCTCTGCCTCTTTCTTTTCCTTTTCCACCTCTATCGCTTTAACTTCTTCAATTTCATGTCTTATTTCTTCTTTTATTTCCCTGTGCTCTGGTTCAATTACTACAGGTTCTTCAATTAATGAAATGAGTTTTTCATCATCACTCTTTAATACCTGTATAGTTTTCTTCTCTATTTCTTTATCAATCTTGGCAGTAGGTTCTATGATAATAGTGCTGCTTATCTCTCTTCTTATCTCAGGCTTTACTTCAATACTTTCTTTGGCCTCGATTTTTTTCTCTTTTAAATCTGACTTTTCTTTTTCAGGTGACGGCTGAACCCTTCGCCTTATAATCCCAGCGGAGATCCTTTTTTCTATTATCACTTCACTTGTTGGCGAAGCCTTTTGTTGCTTTTCCTCTTGTTCCTGCCCTTCCTTTTCTTTAATCTTTGCATTAATCTTTTTAGCCTTTATCTTATTAAGCAGGTCCTCATCGGTTAAGCTGGCTGTTAATTTTATCTTTGCCATAATAATATTTAATAATCTCCTTCTGTAAATTAGCCCTCAGGCTTAAACACTAAATCTTTTAATCCTTTATTATCGCTATCTGCAGAATCATGGCTCGACTTAATGCCACCACGAGAAAAAGCCTTTGCATTCTCTACTATGCGTCGACAATCTTCTATAGATATACTCGTTATCTTATTCAATTCCTCTACTGAAAGCTTTGCTATATCCCTTGTATCCCTTAGATATTCATCATATAATATTCTTGCCAATATCTCACTTATCTTTAGATTTTCTATAAGCTCTTCGATAACCTTTTTCGATGACTTCTCCACCTCTGATTCACTGCTTATATCTATCCGCCACCCTGTCAGCTTTGATGCAAGCCTTACATTCTGACCTTTTTTCCCTATAGCAAGAGACAACTGGTCATCGTTTACAATAATCTCCATAGAACGGACATCTTCATTGATGTATACCTTTGAAACCCTTGCAGGTGCCAGTGCATTGCATACGAATTTTGTAGGATCTTTGCTATATGGGATTATATCAATCTTTTCACCTCTTAATTCTTGGACAACGGCCTGAACCCTTGAACCTTTAACACCAACACATGCTCCGATGGGATCAACGTCACTGTCTTCACTATAGACAGAAATCTTTGCCCTCTCTCCTGGCTCCCTAACAGCATTGAGAATCTTTATCAAACCCTCCTGTATCTCTGGAACCTCAATTTCAAAAAGCTTTATAAGAAAACCAGGATGACTCCTTGATAAGGTTATTGTGCAACCTTTTTTCTGATTTTTTTCCACATCAACGATATAGGCTTTTATTCTCTCCCTCTGCCTGAATACCTCATTAGGTATGGTTTCTTTAAACGGCAAAATAGCCTCTGTTTTTCCAAGATTTACTATATAAAAACTTTTTTCTATCCTCTGTATAATACCTGTTATGACCTCTCCTTTTTTATTTTTAAACTCGTCATAGATCACATCGCTTTCTGCATTCCTAACCTTTTCCATTATAATCTGTTTTGCAGTCTGTGCAGCTATCCTTCCGAGTTTTTTTGTATCAAGTTTTATCCCTATTTTATCGCCTGGTAGACTATCTGGGTCTTGTTGCCTTGCTTCCTCAAGGCTTATCTCTATCTCAGGGTCATTTACCTCTTCCACCACAGTCTTAAATTGGAAGACCTCTATTTCTTCCATTTCTTCATTATATTTAGCCTCAAGATCAAGATTAGCCCCAAATTTCTTCTTAGATGCAGCAAGAACAGCCTCTTCAAGAGCAAATATGATTGTGCTTTTAGGTATCCCTTTTTCTTTCTCTACCTGCTCTATCACAAAGTTTAAATTTAAATATGCCATTTTACCCCTACCTGTTCTATTATAGGTCAAATTCTAAGTTTGCTTTTTTTATAGCACATATCGGTATGTTAAATACATCTATTTTTCCTTTAATTTCAATCTCACCTTCTTTTACGTCAACAATCTCACCTTTGAATTCATTCCTATTATAAATCTTTTCAGATGTTATTATCTTACATTTTTTGCCCTTTGCCCTTATAAAATCCTGTATTGTTTTTAAAGGCCTTGTAAGCCCAGGAGATGAAACCTCCAGGACATAAGGATGAGATATAAAATCTTCCACATCGAGTATTGAGCTTAACTCTTTACTGATATTTTCACAATCTGATATAACAACTCCACCCTCCTTATCTATAAAGACGCGGAGAAGCCACCTTTTACCAGATGATTTGAATTCCACATCAACTAATTCAAGGCCGTATTCTTCTAAAAGCGGTAAAAGACATTTTTTTACTTTTTCTATAATTATCTCCATAGCCTCATTTATCATTTATAACTGCCCTTAAACTAAAAAAGCGGGTTCAACCCACTTTGACCTTTTTAATTTAGCATAAAAACCTAAGAATTTCAAGCCTCATTTTTATTGATGTAAAGCCAAAATAGAAATGTCCTATTTTCACCAAAATAGAAATGTCCTATTTTCACCCTGCCACCTCAGATACATTTTTGGAGGCATTCCTACCAAAT
>JGI12104J13512_1000118_pt1 | contig 80127 bp, 74 predicted proteins | sample TerdegcTABiofilm_FD_13512 | JGI IMG/M metagenome (IMG submission 13512)
ATAATCCTTTCTGCTGAAGGTGATAAACAGGCAGCAATTTTGCAATCTGAGGGAGTGAAACAATCTGCAATAAATAGGGCAGACGGTGAAAAACAGGCAAGAATCTTACAAGCTGAAGGTGAAGCTCAAGCTAAAGTAAGAATAGCTGAAGCCGAAGCTACTGCCATTAAAACCATAGCTTCCGCAATTTCATCTACAAAGACCGATCCTGGCACATATTTAATAGCATTAAAATATATCGATGCCTTTAAGGAAATTGCAGCAGGGAAAGATACAAAAACTGTATTTATGCCATTTGAGGCAACATCTGTTCTTTCTTCAATTGGTACAATAAAGGAAATATTCAAACAATAAATGATTTATGCATAGAAAGATTAAATAATTTTTTTGAAAAATTTTTTTGAGGAAAAAGGGGTTATCAAAAAAAAATGATAGCCTCTTTTTTTAAAAGAAATCTTCTTCATTTGATTGCAAAAGTTTTTTTACAAGATTTGTATCATCTGATGCTAAGATTTCTTTTTCCTTTGAGTATGTTACTTTCCCTAAAATTTTAGGAATAGGTTTAACATATTTACATCTTGTATAGATGACAGAGGTTTTTCCAGCATTTTTGCCTTTTGAAAAATGCAATGCAAATATCGATGCAATTTTGATATCTTCATTTGTCAAATTTTCGTCCATCAAAATAACAAAAGGTCCCTGATAATCTCTAACATGAAACCACCAGAAATTTCCTTTCCCAAATTTTTTTAATATCACATTATTCCCAGCTGATGATTTCCCATAAACAAGTTTTTTCCCATTCTCTAAGGTAATATTATTGTATAAAGAACTACCATCTTTTTTTGTCTGCTGATTTGATTTTTCATCTTTTATTTCATTTTCTTTAAATAAAATCTTATATGGACTAATTTCATTATTTTCTACTTTTTTCTTATTTTCATTTAAAATTTCAATTTTTTTTGTAAGTTCTTCAATCTGATTTTTTAGGTTATCTATAAATTCTGAAAGTTGCTCTTTTTTCCTTAATTGCTTCTTATAAAGTTCATAAAAATATTGGGCATTTTCTACTGCAGTTTTACTTTCAATGTATTTTATCTTTAATTTTTCTTTTATCTTATTTATATCATTTAAGTTTTGTAATATAAGATCTGCAGTTTCTTTATATGATAAAGGATTTACATTTTCTAATTCTTCAACTATTTTTTCAAGGTATTGATTTTTTTTTATCAACTCATTTCTTATCAAAGCTATTTGACTTTCTATTTTTTCTATACTTATTCTTTTTAAGTAGAAAGATGTTATTTTTTCTGTAAATGAGATTTTTGGATTTAAGTTAAATTCTTCTCTTATTGAAAATTCTTTTTGAGTTTTGGTGCCAAGTCCAATATATTTATAGCCTTCTTTTTCTATTCTTTTTTCACCAGTTCTGTTGTGAAGTACGGCTTGTATATAGTTTTCATTATTTATCAAAAAGACATTTCCATTCTTACCAAGAAGTTCTGCAATTATTGAGCAGTTATCAAAGACAAAATGTAGAATTCGATCATTTTTTTCAGAATAAAAATCTCTTACAACCATTGAATCCAAATATTTTCTTGCGACCATTGTAAAATGATATGGATTTTTAGGTGCTTGATGCCAGAAATTTCCAATTCCTAAAAATGTATTTTTAGGATCGATAAATATGATTATTGATAAGTCTTTATTTTGTTTTCTAAGTTCAATAGTCAAGGCGTTTTTTGAATATTGGGTTATCTTTTTGCATGTAGAGCCGACGACAAAATCTTTAAGTTCTGATACTATCTTTTCGAGTTCTGCATAATTTATTGACATAGTGTTCTTGCTATTTCTGGATTATTATTGGAGATACACTGCTTTCTATTGATTTTATTTTATTAATAAGTGCAATTGCATCTTTTTTTTCATTAAAATTACCACTTCTAATCCTATAATAGTATTTACCATCTATTTCAGTTATTACGATATAACAAGATATACCTGCTTTTTCAAGTTTGTTTTTTAGTGAGATAGCCTTATCAAAGTCTGTAAATGATGCAATCTGAACTACATAAGTGATATTTTGTGATTTGCTATTTGTTGTTTTATTTGTAGTGTTTTTAGTTGTTTGACTAGCATTATTTGTCTTTTCTAATTCAGTATTAACTTGTGTTTTTATATTGGAAGAACTGACATTAATATTTTTTGAAGAAGTAGTGTCCGAAGATAGACTCGTTGATGAAGGATTTGACGATATTTGAAATGAATTACTCTCATCATTCTGATTTTCTATTTGTGAATTATCTTGATTTTGTTGATCTTGAACATTTAAAGCTAGATTGTTTTCATTTGTTTCTGAATTTTGAAATTGAGATTTATTATCACTCTCACTTGAAAAACTTATTTTGTTATTTTGAAAATAAGAAATAACAAGATAGACACTAATTGCCACTGATAAAAGTAAAATAAATACAATAGCAATTATTTTCAATGTTTGTAATCTAGAATCATAATTTTTTCTTTGTATTTTTTCACTATTTTCAAAATTTTCTTCCATTAAAATGCCTTGTTCTAGATTTTTTATATATTATAATTTCGGTCGTTTTTTAAATTTATCAAAAGGATGGATATATCAAAATCACACTATTTTATGTTTTTTATAAGCTACAAAATCTTTTTCCACAAGATTTAGCTCCTCTAAGACTATTTTCCTTTTGTTTGTTGCAAGAACAAAATCATCTAAGCTATGTGAGTCTGAGCCAAAAGTAAAGAGAAATCCATTTTTTATTCTATAAATTTCAATAAGTTTTCTCCAGAACTTAAAAGAGGTTTCAAAATTTGATGAAAGGAAATTTTCAATATTAACTTCCAAAGAGATATTGTTTTTAATCATTATATCTAATATTTTCTCGAGATAGAAAAAAGAATTTTGCTCAAAATTATCAAAAAATGAATCGGCGAAAGCCGAATATCTTAATGGGAAGTCAATATGTGCAATAGAATCTATTTTTGCCAAATCTTTACTTTCAGAAATCAGTTTATAAAAGTTAATATAATAATCTATTGGTGTTTTGCAATTTTGATGAAACGAAGCTAAGATAAAATCTAGTTCATTATAAGTTTGTAAGTTAAGACTGGATATCTTGTTTATCTCTATCTCTATACCGAATAATACATTTATTTGTTTACTCAAATTATACTTTTTTGCATTTTGAAGGTAGTTATTTAAAATTTCATTAGATTCTAAGATCATATCATGTTCAGTAAAACAGAGATAGTTATATCCAAAATTTTTAGCGAAATCAACATACTTCGCAATAGAAGTGGAGCTATCGAAAGAAAAAGAAGAGTGAATGTGAAAATCCTTCATTTTATTTTAGCTATTTCTTTTCTTAAATTAAACATTTTTAAAATTTTAGTAAATTTATAAAAATACTTGCCAATAGAAAATTAATGATTAAAATAAGTAAAAGTTATAAAAAATAACTGCATTTTATTAATTTGGAGGATATTATGGGAAATCTTCATGATATTTATGATGAACAGCATGGTGGCGACAAAATTAGAGTGGTTCAGTGGGGTACTGGAGCCATGGGAAGCGGAATGATCAAAATGATGCTTCATAAAAAGGATATAGAACTTGTTGGAGTCATTTCCAAAAGAGCAGCGGCAGCTGGTTTTAACGATATTGGTGAGTTCCTTGATATGGGTAAAATAGGAGTTCCTGTTTACTCTGATCCAGAAGATATCATTTCTGCTGAAAAATGTGATATTGTTCTTCATGCTACAAAATCTTTTGTTAAAGAAGTTTTTGATGATTTAAAATTCATCGCAGAAAGAGGTGTTGATTGCATAACAATAGCTGAAGAGATGGCTTATGCTTGGCAACAAGAACCAGAACTTGCAGAAAAACTCGATGAAATAGCAAGTGAAAATTCAACAGTTATCCTTGGTACTGGTATTAATCCTGGTTTTGTTTTAGATAGCCTAATAGTTATGCTAACGGGAGCCTGTATCAAAGTTGATAGGATCGAAGCTATGAGAGTAAATGACCTTTCACCTTTTGGAAAAACAGTTATGGAAACTCAGGGTGTAGGAACAACTGTAGAGCAGTTTAATGAAGGTATCAAAAAGGGGACAATTGTTGGGCATATAGGATTTCCAGAATCCATAAGAATGATAGCAGATGCTTTAGGTTGGGAGATAACTCGTATTGAACAAACAAGGGAACCAATCATTTCAAAGGTTTATAGAGAGACCCCTGTTGTAAAAGTTCAACCAGGCATGGTTGCAGGATGCAAGCATATTGGTATAGGCTACGATGCAAAAGGTAATGAAAAAATTAAATTAATTCATCCTCAACAGATTCATCCACATCTTGAAGGCGTTGAAACGGGGGATTATATCAATATTTATGGTGATCCAGAAATCCATTTCGCAAATAAACCAGAAATTCCTGGAGGAAAGGGTACCATCGCTACAACAGTAAATATGATACCTGCTGTATATTATAGTGAAAGATCTGGTCTTCTATCTATGCTTGATTTTGAAATCCCAAGATCTATTCCTGATAAAGATTAATTTCGTACCTGTTTTATTTTTACAAATAAGCTTTCTACTTGGATTGTTGCATTAATTTAAAAAGCAAGTATTAAAAATTTTTCAAAAAAAGGGGTTTTTCTTACGGAAGTAAGAAAAACCTCTTTTTTTAAGATATTGATTTATATATTGATATATAAAAAATATGAAATATAATTATAGCAATGCAGAAAAAAAAAGAATCACTGATGAATTTAGCAAATGAAATTGATGTTTTGCATCTTCCAAATGTATTATTAAAAAAGTTTAAAATACTAGATGCCTCAGAACATGATTTAGAAGCAATTCAAAATCTAGAATCTATTGTCTTTGAAAATCCATGGCATATGTTTGATTTTACCTTTTTTTATTCTGTTTGTACATTTAAAATCGTAAAAATAAAAGATTTTATCGTTGGTTATACCATCTATAGATATGAAAGGGATTATAAAAATAAAAAGAAGATTTGTCATCTTTTAAAAATAGGCGTTCATCCTGAATTTCAAAAGATGGGAATCGGATCTATTCTTATTAGAGAGATGTTTTCAAATATGAGAAAAAATAGAACAAAAATAGTTTATCTTGAAGTTAGAGAAAGTAATAAAAATGCAATCTCATTTTATGAAAAAAAGGGATTTTTTAAAGGAAAAATAATCGAAAACTACTATGAGAATCAAGAATCAGCATATATGATGATAAAGATTTTATAGAGGGTTTGACCATGAAAAAAAATCAAGTTATTTTACTTGGAGTAATTCTTTTTCTTTTATCTTTAATTTTTATATCTTCTAATGAAGTATATGCTCAAACTGGACTTTTCCCTTCATTACCTACTATCACTATTGGTGGGGATTACGGTTCATTAATGCAAGAAGAAGATGATGAGGAATGGCAGGAATATACTATCACCAAAGTATATGCCAAAATATCTCAAGAAATATACAATGGAATCTTTTATATAGCAGAAGGTTACTATGCAAATTATGATTTTATTAACAACGATCTTGATAAAAATGTTTGGGCTCTGTACAACTATATCAGGATAAAAACCTTTCCTGCATTTATAATAAATCTTGTTTTGGGAATTAAATCTTCCGATTATTCCTCTACACATCCAGATTATTCGTTTTTTAAGGTTGGGGCAAATTTGAAGTACCGCTTTGCAAAATATTCATATTTTTATATTAGTTACGCTTATTACAATAGAGATGCATCAACTGATTATAATCTTCATTATTTATATATTAGTCTTAATATGCCAATCTGGTTTTTTAATTTTTCATTTTACACAAAATTCGATTACAAAATATATACAAACTTAAATTCTAATTTTAAATTCATGATTGGATTTGATTTGACTTTTGATTTGAATTATTTAGTAAAAGAGTAAAAAATTACATATCCTTTGATTCTAACATAGATTATAGAACTATTGAACCTATATTGTGGTACTTCAACAAGATTGAAATATCCATTTATTTCAAAAATATAATTGTTTCCAAAACTTTTGATTACTGCATTCATAATGCAATCTTTAACTGCTTCAAAAAGAACATCTTCTGTTATAGTACTTATGGAGTCGATTTTATCAAAAAAGGAAAAACTTGCTTCACCTTGAATCAAGTTGCCATTAACTTGAGTTACTCTTTTAACTTTGTTTCTAATATAATCGGTGATAGTAATTAAAGAAGTTTTTGAGACATAATAGCCATTTTCTGATAAAATTGAATAGGGGATTAAGTCGTATTTAATGAATTCCTTTTTAAAATCTGTTGAAACTTCAAAACCTTTTGACTTTAAACTTCTTCTATGAGTAAAAGATACTCCATTTAAAAGAAGATTTGCAATTATTTGTTGGTTTTCCTCTATTTTTCTCTCTATTTCTTCATTTGTAAAAATTTTGTTTGCCTTATCGGAAAAGAAAGATAGGTATTGATTTGGATTAATAAAATATCCAGTAATAGGAATTTTATCAAGCTTATCGATTTGAAAAAGATTAAAGCTTAAAAAAATTGAAAATAATATTAAAGATAAAATTAAAAAAATAGATAATTTAATTTTCATATTTTAACTTAAATTTTTTAATGTTTTGAAAACTTCATTATTTTCATCTTACCATCTACCTTTTTAAATCTCCACCATGGGGTATCTTCAATGACGCCATCTTTTCTAATGAATTGAAATTTAATTGCAATTTCGTCATTATCAAATTTCTCAACTGCCAATACCTTTATTCCTTTAATTTTTTTAAAGGTATCTACAACCACATTGAATTGTTCATTATCTTTATTAGAAGCAATATCTTTTGCATATCTTGAAAAGGATTCAAGAGCCGGTCCGGTCAAGAGATTCTGATAGATTTTTTCGAATTTTGCCGATTTGGAATAAGAAATATACTTATTTATTACACTTACACATTGTTGCTCAGCAGAACAAGAAAAAAAGGTGAAAAGAAAAAAGATAACTAGTATTATTAAAAATTTTTTCATATTAATCCTAAAAATCAATTGTTTTAATGATTATCGATTATGTATTGGAATTTTTAATCTTAAATTTTAAGTAATATTTTAAACCCAATAAAACTGCATTTTCTTCGACTAAAATTTTTATTTTTTTAAGATTTCCTTTTACAAGTTCATATATAATAGGACTATCTCCACCAGTTAATATTATTTTAGGCTGAATCGTTTCTTCTTTATATTTTTCTTTAATTTTATTTAAAAAAAGATTGTAAGAATAAATAATAAAGGCGGTAAATGAGTTGTATATCCCAGATAAAATAGAGTCTTTAGTCGAAAAACCGAAATATTCCTCTTTAATTTTATTTATATTTTTTTTGTCAGCGATATCTTTAGCATTTATAAGAGGCAACTGTTTAGTCTTATAAAACAAAGATTTTACTGAAAGATTTATTCCAGGATAAATACAACCACCTTCATATCTTGATTTATGCATTGTATCTATTGTTATTGCCGTCCCGCTATCTATTGCAAATATCGTATCTTTTGGGTATTTTTCACAAATGTAGTATAAAAGTGATAATCTATCGTCTCCATAGGAACTCATGGGATTATAAAAAAACTTAAAACCATTATTACTTTCATCATTGAATTTTTCAATATATCTAACTCTATCAAAAAAAGTATCTTTATTTAAATATGATTTTATTTCCGTTATTAAACTATCTGTTTCTTCACCTCTTACAGATGAATAAACAAAATATTTAATATTAAATTTTTTTTGAGCATTATTTATATAATTTAAAAGAGAAGCGGTTTTTTTAAATGATTTTAAATCATAAAATTGGTCTATCTCTAACTCAGTTAACCCCACTTTAATTCTTGAGTTTCCAATATCTAAAAGCATCAGCATGACATTTACCTTTATAGTAAAATATTTTTATAAAATTTATTTCAATTAACAAAATATTATAAAATGCCTATTTAATCATCTTAAAATTACTATTTCTGGTTCAGGAACAAATCCAAAATTTTTATAAATCTTTTCCTGAATTAACTGTATCAAATAAAAGACATCTGAAGCCTTTGCTTTGCCGGTATTTATAATGATATTTCCATGATAAGGGGCAATCTGAGCATCATTATGCTTAAACCCTTTTAATCCAAGTTTGTCTACAAGAGCACCAGTAGCCGTTCCAAATTGATAGTTATTCTTGAAAACAGAACCACAACTTGGATAGATAAAATGATTTTTAGATATTCTATAATCTTCAATATTCTTAATCTGAATTATGGTTTTTTCATTTAATAGATTAAAGCCTTTTTTTAAAGTCTTTTTTATATATTTTAAGCCATAAATTTTGTAAAAATTCTTTAAATCGGATTCATTTTTGATTGTTTTAAAAGCAAGATTTTTATATTCCCTAAGATTTTTTGGAAAAAGATCTTTTATAAATACATCTTTTGCAAAGGAATCTTTTTCTATAATTACTTTCAATATTACCCAATTTTTCCTTTGGAAAATGGATGATTTATATTTAAAATCGGCATCTTTGCCATTTATTTGGTGTATTTCAAGGTTTTCGAGATCTAGATAAATTATTTTAGATAAAAATGGACCAAGATCAAAATTATCATACCTTACATTTATATAAGTAGCCGCTCCAATAGTTCCGGGGAGAAGATATAAAAAGAAAAGATCATCTTTCAATAAAAAGCTGTAAGATAAGAATGGAAGAAGTGAAATTGGAAAACCTGCGCAAAGTGAAATTTTTTCATCATCAGTTTCAAATTCAACCAAGTTCCTCATGCTAATAAAAAAATTACTATCATCAACTTTATCTGGAAATAAAATATTTGCTCCTGAGCCAAAAAAAAGGGGTTTTAAGCCTCTTTTTTTGCAAAAATCTAGGGCTTCAAAAATTTGTTCAAAATTTGTCGGTAATGCTAAAAATCTTGCTAATCCACCAATTTTAAAGGTACTAAAATTTGAAAGTAAAATTTTTTCGTAAATTTTTAAATTCATAGCAATAATTTAACCGAAATTATTATAAAGAATAAAATTGATTTTACTTAAATTATGTAGATTTTTTAATTTGTAAAGAAATGAAAGCAAAACAAATAAGAACAATTTTCTTTCTTTTATTGATAATAATATTATTTGTCCTTGTTTTTCTTATTTTTAAACCTTTTTTAAATATAATTCTATGGGCAACTTTTTTGTCATTAATAATAAATCCTTTTTATAGTAAGATTATAAAAAAGGTTGGGATTTTATCCAGATCCCCTTTTTTACAAAAGCTTACCGCAGCTATTTTTTCATTATTGATTATTGCTATTATAGTGTTGCCTATTTTCTACTTTATATATCAATTATATTTTGAATTCAAACAATTTTCGGTATGGATAGATAGTTTTATTAAAAATGAAAATATAATTTCATTTGATAAATTAAATGGTTTTGTAGAGCGATTAATTTACAAAATTTCTGGAATTTCTATAAAATTCAATATAGTTGATGAATTGGTAAAGATAGTAAAGATAAAAAGTGTTGAAATAGCTCCAATATTGACTTCAACTGTAACAAAAGTCATAAATGGCATAGTTGGATTGTTTTTTTTGATAATAACTATTTATTTTATACTAACTGATGGTGAAGTTCTTATTAAATATTTTAAGGATATAATACCTGTAGAAAATAATTATATAGATAATTTCAGTGGGAAATTTTATGAGGTGATGAACATAATAATTAAAGGATATTTTATTATAGGTATATACCAATCCGTGGTCTTCTTTTTGATTTTATTAATTTTTAAATATCCTAATCCATTTCTTTTTTCTTTTATGACTTTCATTGCTTCTTTTATACCAATGCTTGGGGCAACAATTGTATGGTTGCCAATAACTTTTATTATTATTATTACACAAAGCGTAACAAAAGGTGTTTTATTTGGGTTACTATCTGGATTTTTTGTTTCAACTATCGATAACTTTATAAGACCTAAGATTATTTCGAGTAAAATTAAAATTCATCCACTTCTTCTATTTTTTTCGATTATTGGTGGTATAATTGCTTTTGGATATAATGGTATATTACTAGGACCTCTATTTTTAGCTCTGCTATACAGTTCATTGGAAATAATCAAGTATCAAGAAAATTAGATTACTATAAATTTTAATATCCAATAGAGGATAGATGAAATTTTATTTTTTTATCATATAATAATTATGAGGTAATGTAATGCTTCAGGAAGAGATTTTAACTTTAAGAAAATCAGTTAGCGTTGGTACTGCAAATAAATCTGGCGGTTCTGGGATATTTATTCTATTTATAGTAATAATTGGTGTTTTAATTTTTCTCTTTTTTTATCTTAGAAAAAAGGGATACTTTTCAAACTTATTTCATACAAAAAGCAAAGAACATAAAATGTTTGAAGAGGCAGCAATTGTTAGAGGTATTCCAAAGGATACAGTCGAGGCGATTTTAACAGTAATTGATTTTGTACCAATAAAATCACCAGTTTTACTCTTTGCATCGAAGCAGAATTTCGAGACTTTTCTTATAAAAACCCTTTCCTTATTAAAAAGCAAAGATAGGAATTTAAACAATACAGATTTAACACTAACTAAAAATAAATTGTATTCATTACTTTCGAATCTTGATAACTATTTTAAGGACTTAAAAAAGCAGGTTACATCAAGAGAGCTTAATGTTGGAAAAAGAGTTAGGATATATATAAATGAACTTGGTTATTTTTTTACCGAGGTCATAGCTTCTCTTGATAAGGGTTTTGTAGTTAAAAAACCAAAAGTTGAAAGAGAACCAAAGAGTTGGAAATTGCCAGTTACAGTATATTTTTGGCGAGAAAACGACGCTGGTTATTCATTTGAATCATTTATTGAAGATGAAGTTAATGAGACAACTATTCAGGGATTATTGATAAAACATTCAGATATTTTGTTAAGATACCAAAAAAGAAGATATCTAAGAAAGGAATGCAGATTTTATGCGACTTACACCTTAGTAGAAGTTGAAGTGGATTCATATGGTAAGAAAAAGATAAAAGTAGTTCCTCCAGAATATGATGGAACAGTTTTCGATATAGGTGGCGGTGGATTTGCGATTGAAGTTGTCACCAAAATAGCTGTGAAAAAGTTAATTAAAGTCTCTATTTTCATTGGAAGGCAAAATATAAAAGCAATAGCTGAGATTGTAAGATATGAAAAAGTTGGAAATAAATTCCATATGCATGGAAGATTTGTTAAAATCTCACCATCTGATCAAAATATAATCTATGAATTTGTCTATTCAAAGATAATAAAGTAAAATAGGATTAAATGTAGGCATTAAGATGGATAAAAAGATTAAAATTTTATACATTGAAGATAATCAATACAATTTGCTACTTGTAAAAAAAATACTTGAAGCGAATAATTTTGCATTTTATGAGGCTAAGACTGGTTTTGAAGGCATAGAAAAAGTTAAGGAAATTCAACCAGATCTAATTTTAATGGACATTAATTTACCTGATCTCTCTGGACTTGATGTAACGACAAAGATCAGGACTATTCCAAATTTCGAGAAGGTCAAGATCGTTGCAATTACGGCAGAAGTAGGCGAAGGAGGAAGAGAGAAAGCTTTAGCTGCTGGTTGTGATGGTTTTATACCAAAACCTATAGATTCAACTTTCTTAAAACAGATCAATGATTTCATAAGTGGTAAAAATGAAAGACTAGAAAAGGATATTGAAGTCAAATATCTAAGAGAGTATTCCAGAGAACTAATAGATAAACTTTTAATAAAATATGAAGAACTTGAAAACTCGAATAAAGAACTAGAAAATACTTTGAAGATAATTCAAGAAGTGAACCAAAAACTTATTTTATTAAACAAAATGGAAGAAAATTTTGTGGCTATTTCATCTCATGAACTCAGGACACCAGTGGTTGTTGTAAAAGGTTTCATCGATTTAATTGCAGATGGTGCCTTTGGCGAATTAAATCCTAAGCTTTCTGAAATTATAAAAGTACTACAGATCAATATAAATAGGTTGATAAAGACGATTGAAGATATTACTAATTTTGCAAATCTCAAAGATGGTGTTTCTTCGACAACATTAACCGAAGTTGATATTGTTGAATTCTTAAAGATAATTTTTGATCAATATGCTACCAAATTTGCAGAAAGAAAATTATCGTATAGTTTTGAATCTCATGTTACAAATCCTATTGTAGCCATTGAAACAACTTTATTTTCACAGGCTATCAATAATCTTATTACCAATGCCATTAAATATACTGCCGATCTTGGTTCTATTACATTAGGGATTGTAGAAGAAATTACTCAATATAAAATATATGTTAGAGATACAGGAATAGGAATAGAAAAACAATATCTTGAAAGGGTTTTTGACAAGTTCTTTACAATTCAAGATTCTTCCCATTATTTTTCAGGCGAATATGAATTTATGGCTGGTGGTAAAGGACTTGGTCTTTCAATAGTTAAAAACATCGCAAGAATTCATCAAGGAAACACCTGGGCTGAAAGCGAAGGTAAAAATAAAGGATCAACCTTTTATTTTACAATACCAAAAGATTTGAAAAAAAGGTTACAAGAAAAATCTAATGTTACCAGTTCTGAAAAGAAAATATATGTAATAGGCTGGAAGGATGCTTTAGATTATATAAATTGCGATCTATATGATGTAGAAATAATGTCTGTATCAGATTTTGTCTTGAAGTGTGATGCCTTACCGACATCATCGATAATAATAATATATATATCAAATTCTTCAGAAGAAATAATATTTGATATTATTGGTAGGATAAAAACAAATGATAAACTAAAAATGGTACCAATAATTGCGATAGATAAATCCCTCAATACCCATATGAAAGCTAAACTTTATACCTTGGGGGTAGAAGAGTATCTTACTGAACCTATAGATAAAGAAAAATTTAATTCGGCTTTTCAGATTTTTACAGTTTAAAATTAGATTTCAATTGAGAAAATTCTTCTTTTAGTTCAAATAGATCTTCCCTATTAAGGATTTTCAATATTTTTTCTCTAATTTTATTTGAAAAAGGGATTTTTTTTGAAAGAGAAAAAAGTATTTTTCTACTTTCAACTATCGAGTTTCTTAAAAATCTTAAATATGCAATTTCATCTTTAGTTTCTTTATTATTAATTGGGTAAAAATCAAGATAGATCAAAAGATTATCAATATAATCTATGCAATTGTTGATTCTTTGCAATTTTTCATCTTCAAAGTAACTGCCAAAGCTTAAAAACTCATTAATTTTCTTGAAAATAGATGGATCAATAATGGCTGCTCTTCCTATCATTATGCCGCTACAATCATAATTATCTAAGACCTCTTTTGCAAAAAAGGGATCAGAAATATCACCATTAAGTATTATTTGAGTCTTATAATTTTTTATTGAATCAGCATATTGATACATTGCTTTTCCTGAAAAAAGCATTTGAGCTGTTCTCATATGTACAGTTATGAAAGCCAATTTAGCTTCTTTAATGGAATCAAGAATTTCGGCTATTTGAGGTTTTGTAAAGCCTAGTCTTATTTTTACACTTACCTTATATGGGAATCTGCTTGAAATCTCAAATATTTTTTTTGAAAATTTATCTATATCTTTAAGCCAAAAAGAGCCTCCACCAGCCTTTATGACCTTTTTTGCAGGACATCCACAGTTTATATCTATGTTATCACAAAATTTCAACACTAGTTCACCAGTGCTTATAAAATCATCATCTACAGAACCAAAAAGTTGAATTGTAAAATTGTAATCTATATTTAAAAAAGGCAATTCAAAATGCTCTTTATGGAATATTTCTCTAACATGAACCATTTCCGAAAATATTCTTGATGCGCCGAATTTCGAAAATAATCTTCTTAATGGCCAATTGGTATATCCCGCGATCGGAGCGGAAATAATGTTTTCATATTTATTGGTCGATAGAATCATAAGTTAAATGCCTGAGTAAAGTTTTTATTAATCATTTGCGTAAAGCTAATCAAATCTATATTTAGTAGATTCGCCATGAATCTATAAGTTTCTGTAATATACCATGGCATATTATCTTTCCCTCTAAAAACAGTAGGGGCTAAAAATGGAGCGTCTGTCTCAACAAGTATCCTTTCTTTTGGTAAAATTTTTAATGATTCTCTCAAAAATTCCATTTTTTTATAAGTAACATTTCCAGCGAAGGAAAAATAGCAGTTGTTAAAAGTCTCTAAAATCTTCTCTGCTACTTTTTTATCACCACTAAAGCAATGAAAAATAATTTTTTTATTTAAGTCAAAATCCTTTAAAATACTCATCGCATCGTCGAATGCATCTCTTATATGTAGCATAACTGGTAGTTGAACAAGATTAGAAAGAATAATTTGGTTTTCAAAAGAAACTACCTGCTCTTTTTTTCCAAAAAATTTATGAAAGTAATCAAGACCAATTTCTCCAATTGCAATGATCCTTTTTTTCTTTATATAATCATTTAAATTTTTACCTTCATAAGAGATTGAATTGTAAAAATCTAATAACTTTTCAAAAGAAAAGTTATCCTCGCAAAGGTCATTAGGAGATGCTCCAAAAGTAAAATAGATTTCTGGGATTTTATTTTCTAATTTTTTATCATTAATAATATTTAAAAATTTAGGGAAAAAGTCATTAAAATCTTTTAATGATGCACTAACCTGAACTATTTTTGAAATTTGAAATGAAGTTGCATTTTGCAAAATATTATTTATATTTATAAAAGAGCTATCAATTAGATCTAGATGGCAATGTGAGTCTATATACATATTTTTATTTCCCTTTTCCAAAGCATTTTGAAATGAATATTTTATAAAAAATTAGCTTATGAAAGTAGAGAAATCTTATATTTATTTTATCAAAAGTAAAGAAAGATTATCTAATATAACAAGATTAGGAAAAAAGATTATTTTAGAAAAAAAGTTTAAAAAAATAATTTTTTATGTATTTTTAGTTGCAAATTCTATAAAAATATTTTACTTTTAATGTAGTTTTTACTTTATAATTTTTATAATTATATAACCATTTTATTGTGCAAGGTAGATTTTTATTTAGGCTAAATTTGAAGTAAGGAAATAGGATGAGAAGTTTTAAGAATTGGGAAAAAAGACTTGTAAGTTCTTTTGAGAAATTCATTAGAAGAACTTTTGAGTTTATATCAACCAAGTGGAAACAATTTATAAAGAAAGGGAATGAAAAAGTAACATTGATGCTTATACCTCATAATCAGAAGAAGATATTCAATGTACATATGTCTATTTTTTCAATAGCCTTTTTTATAATCACCATCTCTTTACTATTTATAGTTTTCTTTATTTCTATTTCCACTCTATCTTCAACGGTCGATCAGCTTTCTCATTTTAAGCTTCAATATATGAAATATCGAGCAAATTATGATGATATGATCAATCAAATAAATGAAATTTATGATAAAATTGTTGAAGCAAAAGCCGAAAGTACCAAATTGGCATATTTTTTTCTTGGCAAAAAGAACTGGAATCAAGGTGGTATAGGTGGACCAGATATTGAAAAAGATAAAGTTGTAGATCCATATGAACAACTATCCTATATAAAAGACGAAACAGAACTTTTTTACATGTTATTTAAAGAATATAACAATAGGCAACCAATGTTAAAAGAAATGGCTCAAACATTTCCCTCAAGGTGGCCTTTTGTAGATGGAAGCGGTAATATTACATCAGGATTTGGTTTTAGAAGGCATCCAGTACTTGGAGGAGTGATGTTCCATACTGGAATCGATATAGCATCCTTCCCCGGAGCTTTGATTTGTGCAACAGCCGACGGTGTAGTCAAATTTTCTGGGTGGAGGGAAGGTTATGGTATAGCAATTGTTATTGAGCATTTAAGAGGATTCGAAACTCTTTATGGACATCTCATGATGTCTTTAGTTAGACCAGGAGAAGTAGTAAAGAAGGGGCAATCTATCGGTAAAGAAGGATCTACTGGTCAGGTGACTGGTCCTCATTTACATTATGAAGTCAGAATGAATGGTCAATTTGTTAATCCAGAGTATTTCTTGCATCTATACTTTGATTTATTTTAAGTTGATATTTTGTAGTTATATTAAAATTTAGTAATAATAAATTTATATAAAAATAAAAAGTAATATTTTTCTTAAAGGTGAAAAAATAGTAAGGAGAAGAAATATGCCTGTATTCGATAGTGGGACAATTGTCTCAAATATAATTTCAGAAAGTACCAAATTAAAAGGTGATTTTGAACTTGATAATGTTTTAAGAATAGATGGTGAATTTTCTGGAAGTATTAAATCATCATCCAAAGTTTTGATAGGTGAAAAAGGAAAGGCATTTTGCAATATAGAAGCTGATGTCATAGAGATTGGTGGGATATGGGAAGGAAACGCAAAAGCAAAAAGCTTGATTAAGATTTATTCTACTGGTACAGTTAAAGGAACAATTGAGGCTCCTAGGATTATAATAGAAGAAGGGGTGTTGTTAAACGGTACTGTAAAGGTTTTAAAATCAAAGTAATATCTTTAACAATCTTTTATGAAAAATTCTAAAAATGGTTTATTTGTAGTTTTTGAAGGGATTGACAAATCTGGGAAAACCACTCAGTTAAATTTAGTTAAGGAAAAGCTTTTAAAAGATTCTTATAAAATAAAAGATTCTTATAGGAATATATTTACTACTTTTGAACCTGGTGATTCTGCTATTGGAGATAAGATAAGACCAATACTTTTAAATTCAGATCTACATCTTACAAATTTAACAGAATTTTTATTGTTTATTTCAGATAGATTGGAACACACAGTCCAATTTATAAAGAAAAAACTTGATGAAAAAGATATCGTAATTGTTGACAGATTTCACTTCTCTACTTTTGCCTATCAAGTATTTCCAGCTATTGTCAAAATACAAAAAAAAGAATACGAAGATGATATAGAGTTAAAAAGATTGAAAACACTTGTAAAAATGGATAAGATATTTGGGGATTACCTTTTTTCTTTGATAGAACCAGATATTATTTTTTACTTTTATAATGATAGATATTTTTTAAATAAGGAAAAAGGTTATAAAATTAATTTGGAAAAACAAGATAGGTTTGAATCAAGGGGAGATGGGTTTTTGGAAAAAGTCATGCTTGGATATAAAAAGAGTTTTTGCTATTACAGAAATTTTAAGAAAAAAGTTAATATTATTACTTTTTCAAATGGTATTGAATATAATAGAGACTTTATCTGTAAAAAAATCTATAATGCTTTGGTAAATTAAGTTGGTAAATTAAAAAGAAAAGAATTGATAAAAATATAATTGATAAAAATATAGGGAGTTTTTCTTGATACCTTCTATTTATAATATTATTCAGAAATTTTCAGGGAAGGACCAAAAAAAAGGTGGAAAACTTGAAAAAGTTGGTATCTTAAAAAAGGAAGAGAAAAGTTTCGAACAGATTCTATTTGAAAAAAGAATAGAAGATATTGTTATAGAATATGAAAATCAGCCACCTGAAGCTCTTACTTCTATGATAAATGATGCGGGGAAAAGATATAAAAATTCAAGAAAAGAGCAAGATTTAATACAATATAAAGAACTACTTGCCTCTTTTATTGTATTGATAGAAAGGAAAGCTTATAAAATAAAAATAATCAACAAAAAAAAGGATCTTCTTTCTGAAGATGAGTTAGATTATATTATAATAGAGATTGAAAAAAGACTTGTCGCTCTAATGGAAAGTTTTTTGTCCTCTCAAAGCCAGATTCTTTCTATAATTGATGAGATAGAAGGACTGATTTTTAAGATAATTGTTTAATATATATTGTTAAAAATAAAAAAATAAAAAAAGAATAAGGAATTTTATGTACCTTTATAGATGCAGATTACTATATTCAAAAGCAATAATGGATTTTTATTCAAATAATTTTTTTCAAATTTCACCACAATCAATTGTTAAAGTAGAAACTAAGCATGGTGTTGATCTTGCCATATACTTAAACAAATATGTAAATATTGATGATAAAGATTTTGATGAAATAATAAAATATCAGGCAACAGCAGTTGAAGAAAATGTCGAAAGTATTGAAAACTCACAGGATTTTATAGAATCAACTACAGTCGAACAGGTAGTTAGTGAAGCGACTTCACAAAATCACACAAATATCACAAATAATGATAAGATAAATAGAAAAAAACAAGTTAAGATAGAAGGGAAATTCCTTTCTGCTGCAAGTCCTGAGGATTTGAGAGTATATAGAGAAAATGAAGTAAAAGCAGAAGAATCTTTCAATATCTTTAAGGAAGAGATAAAACAATGTGGACTTGAACATGAGATGAAGCCAGTTGGGGTTCATTATTTTTTGGACGGGATGAAAATCCTATTTGATTTTGTTGCAGACCATAGGATAGACTTTAGAGAGCTTGTAAAAAAACTTGCAGCAAGATACAGAAAAAGAATAGAACTTCATCAAATCGGTGTTAGAGATGAAGCAAGGATGATAGACGGACTCTTTATTTGTGGGCAACAGCTATGTTGTAGACGATTTTTACAGCAATTAACACCAATTTCGATAAAAATGGCTGAAGTTCAAAATGCCCCCTTAAATACGATGAAAATCTCCGGTTATTGTGGAAGACTACTTTGCTGTCTTGCATATGAATCTGATCAATATGAAAAGGCAAAAGAAAACTTACCAGAACTTGGTGCAACAGTTATTTATAATAATGAAAAATATACCGTTTCCGAGGTAAATGTAATCCGACAATATTTGAAGATCAAGAAAAAGGAAAGTATGGAATTTGTTCTTCTTAAAAATGAACCACTCGCTTATGAAAAAGATGATGAAGGTAATATGATAATAACAAAATACGAATTATTCAATTTACAAAAATGAAGAAAGTAAAAACAAAATTATACAAAACAAAATATAAGAAGTTGAAAAAATAAAATCTAATAAAATTGAGAAAATAGACATATAAAAATAAATCGAAAGATATAAATATGTGGAAGTTAAAAAGGTTGATAGAAATTAAAAAATAAAAATATAAAAAGAAAAGTAAGTTGTATCTTAAAACTTATAACTTAAATTAGCTCCAACATATAATCTACTCATCTTGGAAATATCTGTAATATTATCTGAATAAAATGAATAGATCAAAAATCCAAATATTGGTTCAATCTTAAAATGATCCAAAGTAAATATTAGATTTGCTTTTGCATATATATATTGATGAATATAATGCATAGAGGATACCGTCTTTAAGTCATTATAAGAGTAACCTAACCCTATAATAAAACCAAATGCAGTAATTGTTGGAACATATTTTATCATAAAGGCTAAATCGTAGGTCGTTAATATATTATATTCAACAGGGTTAGATGAAGTATCAAAGTTGTAAAGAATAGAATCATATTTGAATGCAAGACCTATGGAAAGTTGATAGATATAAAATCCTATTTCAGTATTAATATCGTATTTTTCAAATGTATCAGATTTTGGAAGTTCAACGGTAGATGAGAAAATTGGTTGAATATATATAGGATTGTTTATAGAGAGAAAGAAAAAAAGTAGTGGATAAAAATCCAATAAAATTGATGTAAAGTTTTCAAAGTAAGGGAAGATATTCGTAAAAGAATCAGATATTTCAACCTTAAATCTTTGGTCAATAGTTAAAAAGCCTTTATTATATGAAAGACCGATGGAAAAAAAGTTTGGTTGATAAAAATTGTAAGTGTTTCTTTCAATATTNAAAGATAAATAGAAGTTCTGTGAAAGATTAAATGAAAAAAGTAAAAATGCATTGTAGAATGTATTGTTTTTTATAGAAGTAAATGAGCTTGAGTATCCAAAAGGTAAAAAGCCATAATTAGCACCTATTGTGATCTGCTGAGCGAAAATATAATTTGAAAAAGTTGTTAAGAATAAAATTGAAATTATTAAAATATTTAAAAGGAAAATTATTTTATATCTTTTGGTAAATTTTATTTTCATATAAAATACCCCTTTTTTATCCTTTTATTTCAATTAATATATAGACTAAAAATTATAAAATGGCAAAATAAAAATGATTTAATTGTTAAATTGTATAAAAAAAATTTAAAAAAATATGAAAAATCACTTGACAATAAGAAAAAAGATATTATCTGTAAAGTAAGCACGTTATGTGCAGAAAAGAAAAAATCGGAGGAAATTTCTATGAAGAAAATTATTCTTGTTCTAGCTCTTATTCTTCTCATTGCTCTCCCTATTTTTGCTCAAGAAGTTACAGTTGAAGATCTGCAACAGCAGATAAAAAAACTTTCTATGGTATCTTTTACTGGAGCTATTTATTTTGTTCCAGATTTTTACTATGATGCTTCAGGCTTTTATTTTTATTCATACAGATACAGATTCAGATTGAATTTCAACTACAAAGATGATATTTATGGTGTATTTGCAAGACTTCAGTGGACTGATAGTGGAACTTATCAAGATTTTGAAGGAACGACAAGCAGCGGTGTTGATATTATCAAATTTGCTTACGGAAAGGTTGGTCTATTTAATAATTTGATTGTTTTAACAGCAGGTATTGGTGTACCATATGGTTATACTCCATTTAATAATGTACTTGTTAATTTGGTTTATGTTGATCCAAATTTTGTTGGTGCAAAAGATAATATTATTTTTGCTGGTATTGACGGAATGAAAATTGATTTTAATTTTAGTGGTTTAAATATTGGTATTATGTTACCAATTAATTACAATGATACTACATTAGCTACAGATCAGGTAAAAGGTTTAGCTATTGGTGCAAAATATTCGATAGAAAATATTGGAACAATTTATTTAGTTGCTGAAAATCTTTTAGACAGTGCTAACTTAAACTATGCTGCTGCTTTTGAATTAACAGCAGTTGAAAATCTTTCTTTTGCAGCTAAATTTTCATCAGCAGCCGGTACTATGGGTTTTGGTGTAACAGCAGGGTATTATATTGGTTCAATATTTATCGCTGATGATTTTGCTTATGATTTAACAAATAAGGTAATTATAAATGATGCTATGGTAATGTATATAGCAGATGTTTGGGATGCTTATTTAACATTTACTTACATAACAGCATCAGATCTTGTTTTTTCATTAAATTTTGATTATTATGTAGGAAAATTTACTCTTAACCCAATTTTAACAATTACATTATCTAATCCTATTGCAATTGATTTTTCAACTTATATGACTTTTGCTTTTTAATTTTTTACTAAAGTAAAATAATATCTTTTATGTGGGTGAAAAGCAAAGCTTTTCACCCTTTTTTTATTATTGAAAAAAAAAGAAAATGGATAATATTAAAAAAAAGGGAAATTTTTATGAAAAAATTTTATTTTTTATTTTTTGTTTTTATATTTATAATTTTGGTTTCCTGTAATACGACAAATAGTTTTGTAAAGACAAGTTGGGTAGAAAGGCTAAATCAAAAAGTTATAGTTGAAAATGAGTATTGTTATGCTGAATGTAGTTTTGTAGATAAAGCTGCAATGATAAAAAATATTGCATCAGAAGGAACAAATCCTTTTATATATAGAGATCCAATAATAACAAAACAGGAATCAATATTGTTTTCTTTTCTTGTTATACCAAAGGTAAATTTTGAAATATATGCCCAAGAAATTTATATTAAAACTGAAGCTGCTAGTTATCCAATACTTTTTTCTGAATATATATTAGAACAAAATATGTATGAAAGTGAAATTGATTCTGTAACAAAAAAGATGAAAGAATTTGTAAATAAATACTTTGTTTCAAAAAAAGAGATATATAAAAATGGCGAAAGAAAAGTTAGATTTTTATATTCTATTGTAAATATAGATTATAAAGGTGCTATGGTTAGAATACCTATTCATATAGAAGGAGATAAAATTTCTGTATTAAACTTTGTCTTTCCTGAAATAAAAAGATAAAATAAAAAAATAAAGTATAAAAGATAAAAATAATAGATAAAAAAATATTAAAAAAAGCAAATAAAAATAAATTAAAAGTAAAATAAAAGTAAAAAAATATAACTAAAATAAAAAACAAACGAGATTGTCATGCAAAAGGATAAAATCTTAAAACAGATCGTAACCCAATGTTTCTGGGACTATGATATTGATGAAAATTATTTATCTAATGCTATAAAATATGGTAGTACATTAGAAAAAAGAAAAATAGCCGAAAAAATAATACTAAATATGAGACAACCTGTAGATGCACTACTACTATTTTCAAAGGAAGATTTAGCTAAAATATTTGAATCTTTTAATGAAAAAATCAGAAAAAGTGAAAAAGTATTACTTTTGGAAAATTGTCTTTTAGGAAAAAATAATAAAATAGAAAAATATGAATGGAAAAAGTTGGGATAAGATTTATCAACTACAGGATAGATTGTTAGATATTATTTTTTCAGTAGATAATAGTTTTTATCTTACTGGTGGAACAGCTCTACATAGATTTTATTATAATTTAAGAGTTTCTTACGATCTTGATTTTTTCTCTTCTTCAACTGAGACTTTTTATGATGAAATAGTAAATATTTTACAAAAACTTTTAGATGAAAAAATAGAATATAAAATTATTTCAAAAGTAAAAGATTTTAGTCGTATTTTAATTGAAGATGATCTTCAAATTGATTTTGTAAATGATAGAGTTTATAGATATGGGAAAAGTAATATAATAAATGGGTTTAGAATAGATAATATCGAAAATATATTATCAAATAAGGTTTGTGCAATAATAGATAGAGACGAAGAAAAGGATTTTTTCGATTTATTTGCTATTGCAAAAAATCATTCATTTAATTGGGAAAATATTTTTAATATATGCAATAAGAAACAGATTGTTGAAAAAGAAGTTTTTGTTGAAAGGATAAAAAGTTTTCCCTTAATATGGCTTGAAAAAATAAGATTGATACAACCTTTTGAAATCCATAAAAGTGATATTGAAAAACTGATTGAAGATTCTATTTATGGCAAAGATAATTCACTAATTATGAAAAAATAAGATAAATTCAATATTAATTCAATATAAATTCATTTTTTCTTCATAATTTCTTCATAATTTAAGTTATAACTTAAATTGCAAAAATATTTTAATTTAATAATATCAAATTTGATTGTGAAACAGAATATTTTATATGAAATTAAATCTTTAAAAAGAAGTTTTTATGAAGAAAAAAATTATTTTTATTTTAACTATAATTTTAGTTTTCATATTTTACTCACAAAATTCATTGCAGGTTTACGATTTTGAGCAAATAAAAAATATTTCAATTGAAAATAATCTTACATTAAAAAATTATGAAAATCAGATGAATCTTGCAAAGCTTTCTTATGATCAAGCTCTTGCAAATCTTTATCTTCCATCTGTTTCAGTAAGTAGCTCGACAAATATCCCTTTTGACTCGACAAAAAGCTTTTCATCTTCCGTTAATTTAAATATTTCAAAATCAATATTTAATGGTTTTGCTCTTAGGAAAGCAAAGGATTTAGCATATCTTAATTATCAATATAAAAAAAGTCTTTATGAATATCAGATCCTTCAAACAAAATATCTTACCTTCAAGTATTATTATCAATATCTAAGTAATATTTTACAGGAAAAATTGTACTTTGAAATTTTAAGGATTAATGAAAAAAGGCTTAAAGAATACAAGGCAAAATATGATTTAGGTCTTATTACTGAACTTGATTTTACATCACTTGCTCTTACTTTTTCAAAGGTTCAAGTTTCTTATGAAAATGCTAAAAATGATATGGAACTTTCCTACCTTCAGTTGAAAAATTTTGCAAATATCGAAAGTGATTTTGAAATAATAGAGCAAAAATCAATAAATAAAATTGATTTTTCTCTTTTATTTGAAAATGAAAAGATAGATATAAGTAACTTAAAAGCAGTCAACCTTTTAAGTTTTGCTAAAAAATATGATGCAAACTACTTAAATTCACTTTACTTATATTATCAATCGGAAGTAAACCTTAAATATTACCTGGCATCACTTTTTCCATCACTTTCATCAGTCTTTGGGATATCTTATTCAGGCATGATTAAGGATAATAGTTTAAATTTTAATGATCCTTCACTTTCTTTCTCACTTTCTATCTCTTTAGATTTAGACTCACTTTTTGGCTTTTCATCTAAAGGGATTGAGAAAAAAGTCTTAAAACAGGAGTACGAAAATGCAAAACTAAATCTTTTAGAAGCCGAAAATGACCTTCTTTTATCTCTAGAAACATCTCTTAAAAACCTGATTTTAAGTCAGAAAAATAAGGAAAATGCGGAAAATACATATAATTATGCATTAAAAGGTTATAATCTTGCTATTGATGCCTTTAACCTTGGTCAAATTTCAGCATCAAGCTTCGCCTCCTGGGAAGAAGAGTATGTAAATGCGAAAATAACTTTATACTCTGCAATTCTTTCATATGTGTTAAATGTGAAATCAATCGAACTTATGACTGGAAACTTTGAATAAAACTTAAAATTTCTAAGAGGTAAAGATGAAGAAAAAAATAAATAAAATACTTTTCATTCTCCTTTTAATAATTATCATTGCTGCTATTAGTTTTTACTTTATTTACAAAAATAAGCTAGCAAAAAATGAAAACATCGTTTTTACTACTACTACTATTAAAAGTGGAAATATAACAAGTTCTGTAAGTGCATCTGGTAATATTGAACCTATAGACTCTTATCCTGTAATGGCTTCGATTTCTGGCAAAATAGATAAGGTACTTGTCGATTTTAATTCGAAAGTAAAAAAGGGGCAGATTCTTGCCATAATAAAGCAGGATGATTATATATATGCATTAAAACAAGCTGAACTTAGTTATCAAGAGGCTTTGATAAACTTATCAAATAAAGAGATGGATTATAATAATAATCTTGAGCTTTATAAAAAGGGGTTTTTAACAGCCCAAGCATTAAAACAATCTGAAAATAGCTATAAACTTGCTCAGATTGCAGTTGAATCCGCAAAGGTATCACTTGAAAAGGCTAAAACAAACCTTGAAAATACATATTTAAAATCACCAATAGATGGATTTATACTTGAAAGAAATGTAGATGAAGGGGATTTTATAAGCACTAACATTTCCCAATCTGAACTTTTTATTGTCTGTTCCGATCTTTCAAGATTAAAGATAACAGCTACCGTTGATGAATCAGATATTAGCCTTATAAAGGAAGGGCAAAAGGTACAATTTACAGTTTTGGCTTATGACAATATTAATTTTTCTGGAACTGTAAAACAGATAAGACTAAATTCAAATGAAAGTTCAAATGTTGTGACTTATACTGTTATAATTGAGACAGTAAATATTGATAACAAACTATTTCCAGGGATGACTGCTTCTATAGAATTCATAAATGAACCTAGTGAGGTCGCATTTTTAGTTCCCCAAACCTCGATATCATTAAAAGGGGTAGCATTACTTAAAAATATTGGTCCATATACCGTTCAGCTACCTAATAATCAAGGTTCCTTATCTTCCGGGCAGCAAAATGAAAAAGATAAAATAGCCAAAAATCCTAATCAAGAAAATAATCCTAATCAAAGTCTTTTTAAGAATTTCAGTAAAAATCCAGGCACAAATCCAAATCAAAAAGAGAATTTAAAACTACTATGGGTTATAGATGAAACAAAAAAAATAATATATCCAATTCCAGTAAAAACTGGGAACACCGATGGTAAAATGGTTGAAGTCTTTTCTCCTATATTGAAAGAAGGGATGAAGATACTTTCAAGTCTCATGACTAAAAATAAGAGTAATACTCAAAATAATATTGGTATGCCACCTATTAGATTTTAAGTTTTATTTCAATTTGATATTTTAATTGATTTAATGTGGTTTAATACTTAAATTTTCAGGATTAATAATGGAAAACTCAAATAGAACTTTAATTGAAGTCATTGATTTAACTAAAGTTTATGGAACTGGAGATTCTGAGGTAATTGCCCTTGATAATGTAAATTTAAAAATATATGAAGGGGATTTTATTGCCATTATAGGTGCTTCTGGTTCTGGTAAAAGCACCTTCATGAATATTTTAGGTACGCTTGATGTACCAACATCTGGTAAGTATTTATTTAATAATATGAATGTCGAGAAGATGGATGATGACATGCGCAGCAAAATAAGATCCAAACATATTGGATTTGTATTTCAAAGTTTTAATCTTGTTAAAACCTTGAATGCAGTTGAAAATGTGGAGCTTCCTTTGTTTTACTTAAAAGATGATGAGAAGGGTAAATACAGAAGAAAAAGAACCTTTATAAGGGAAAAAGCAATATCGATTTTAAAGGATGTAGGACTAGGTAACAGGATTTACCACAGGACAAATCAGCTTTCTGGAGGACAGCAGCAGAGAATAGCTATAGCAAGAGCTCTTATTAATGATCCAGACCTCATTTTAGCCGATGAACCTACTGGAAATCTTGATTCAAAGACTAGTCTTGAAATCATGGATATCTTTACCAATCTGCATAAAAATGGAAAAACAATAGTTTTAGTAACTCATGAACATGATATCGCCTCTTTTGCTAGAAAAATTGTTGAATTCAAAGATGGAAAGATTTTAGATATTAGAGAAAATATATGAGATTACAAATTTTGTTGGATTTTTCGATAAGAAGTCTTCTTCATAGTAAGCTTAGGACATTTTTGACAATGCTTGGTATTATCATAGGTCTTGCAGCTATTGTCGTTATGGTAGCAATAGGTCAAGGTGTTTCAAAGCAAGTACATGATCAGATAGCATCTTTTGGTAACAATCTTTTAACAATTATGCCTGCGCCACCTTCTAGTTCTGGTGCGAGACAATCTACAAGTTCTGGTGCTAGAATCACCGAAGATGATTACTTCGCAATAAAACAAAGGGCAAATTATATAAAGGCAGTATCCCCATTAGTTCAAACAAGAGCACAGGTAATTGCAGCAGGAGGCAATTGGAACACCATTGTTTATGGTGGAAGTAGTGATTATCTTACCATAAGAGATTGGCCAATAGAAAGTGGTAGGAATTTCACAAATGCCGAGGAAAAAGCTAAAACTAAAGTTTGCATTGTTGGAAAGACAATCGCAGAGGAACTTTTCGATGGAGTCGATCCTATTGGTTCTGAAATAAGAGTTAATAAGGTAAATCTTAAAATAATTGGAGTATTAAAGGAGAAAGGAACAAACTCCTTTGGTATGGATCAAGATGATTTAATAATAGTTCCTTATACCACTTTGATTTATAGATTGAGTAGATTCAGATATATTCAACAAATACTCTGTTCTGCGATAAGTGAAGATCAGATAGATATTGCTCAACAGGAGATTGAACAGATAATGAGAGCTTCTCATAGGTTAGGGGAAGAAGAGGAAAATAATTTTAGAATAGCAAATCAAGCTGATGTACTAGAGGCTTCTATGAATACAACAAGAACATTGACCATTTTTTTAGCTATTGTAGCTGGCATATCACTTTTGGTCGGTGGCATAGGGATAATGAATATTATGCTTGTAAGTGTCGTTGAAAGAACAAAGGAAATAGGACTACGAAGAGCGATAGGAGCAAGAAAAGTAGATATCGAGCAACAATTTTTAATAGAGGCTCTTATTTTATGCTTGCTTGGCGGTATAATCGGTATAATTTTAGGGGTAACAATTGTTTTCTTACTAAAATTTGTCTCCACCTTACCGCTTCTAATTTCAATAAATTCTATAATAATTGGTTTTATTGTCTCATTTGCCGTAGGTGTTTTTTTTGGTTATTATCCAGCAAAAAAGGCTTCAGATATGAACCCTATAGATGCACTTAGGTATGAATAAGATAATAATTATAACATTATTTTTCCTCTTTTTTTTCCTTTTACCTTTATTCCTTAATTTTTCTTCTGCAAATTTTTCTGATAATAATGAAAAATTTAATGATACAAAATTAAATTATGAAAGGAAAGTCTATTTTTTAATCCAGTCATTTCAAAGTGATAAGGCTTTTGAAAGGTATTTGGATTTTTTGAAGAACAGAAAGATAAGTGGTATAACTTTTTATGGACTTCATAAGAAAAGTGAAATAAGTCCATCTGTAATCTTTGGAAAATTGAAAAAAGAGTTGCCAGAAATCCAAATATATATTGCTGGAGATAACTACGATTTTTTTAAAAAAATAAATGAAGACAAGATCTTGATGCAATATGTAGATGGATTTCATATCGAATACGAATATTGGAATTATTACAAATATAAGAAAAAAGATAGAAATGGTGCTTTCTATTACTTTATCGAAGAATCAAAAAAGATAAAAATTCTTACAAATGAAAATAATAAAAAGTTTGAAGCATATTTTGGGTGGTTCACAGAGGAAGAAGCCAAATTCTTTTTACCTTTTTATGATTTTATATTAATTCATGCCTATACAAAAGAAGCTTCGAAAGTAAATCAATACATATCTGAGAGATTAACAATTTTAAATAAAATAGACAATCAAATCAATTGGTTTGTGCTATGTTCGGCAGAAAAAGATTTTATGGAGCAAAGCTTAAAAGAGTATGGTTTAGATAAATTAGAAAAATTGATACTTGAAGACATTAAACCAAGTTTTGAGTATTTAAAAAATTTCAAAGGATTCTACTGGTTTACTGGTGAATTGCTGGAAAAGACTATAAAATAAATCTATCTTGTTTTAAATCCTTTTCTTTTCATCATTCCCCAGGAGTTTTTACCTATAATATAATTGAAATATGCTATTAATCTAAGAAGATTCATTAACTGTCTATATCCTAGATTTTCAAGAAGACCAATAAGTATCAAAATTATGTCTTCATACCAAGCAAAATAGATTACATTTTTTTCTGAAATTGCTATTGAAAGAATTGATAGCACCATACCAAGTAAGATACTTGTCAAAAAAAGAAATAAAAACAAAGGTAAAGTAAAAATTCCTAAAAAGATTGCTAATATAGAAAAGAAAAGTCCCATAACTTCATAAAAAGGACCAATAGTTTCAAATAAAAGATAATAAGGGAGGGCTATTATGCCGACTCTACCATAATTTTTATTAAAAATCATCTTTCTATGAAATAATAATATTTCTATAAGCCCTCTTTGCCATCTATCTCTTTGTTTTTTAAGTATCTTAAAAGATTCTGGTACTTCAGTCCAACAGGTTGCACTTATTGAATAGTTAACCAATGCTTTTTCTTTTTTTTCCAACGAATTTCTTCGTAATCTAACTATTAGCTCCATATCCTCGCCAACAGTATTTTGTCTAGCAGAAGTTCTAAAGGTCATATAACCACCGATTTCTTGGACTGCCTTTCTTTCAAATACTCCAAAAGCACCAGAAATAATGAGTAATGATTTTATAAATGACCATCCTAATCTTCCAGTAAAATAGGCTCTTAAATATTCAATTGTTTGGAACAAAGCAAGTATATTTTTCCCTATACCTATTTTAATCAAAGAACCATTTTCAACCTCACAACCATTTACTGGCATTATTTTCCCACCAGTTGCTATAATTTTTTCATCGCTTTCTATGATAGGGAAAATTGCGGATAAGAGTGCTTCTTGTTCTAAAAGGCTATCTGCATCAATACCACAAATATATTCGCAATTTGCAAAATTAATTCCAGCATTTAAAGAATCTGCTTTACCACCGTTTAATTTGTCTATAATGAATAGATTTGAATGTAATCTACTTTTATAAACCCCAATTATTGGAGCTGTACTTATATGATTAGGCATAATTTTAAAAGAAATTCTTTCTAGTTCAAAATTTTCTTTTAACTGATTTAAAGTATTATCAGGTGAGCCATCGTTTACAACAATTACTTCAAAGCTTGGATATTTAAGTGCAAGGAGGCTGCGAATATTTTGAACTATTGTCGCTTCTTCTTTGAAAGCAGGGACAATAATTGAAATTGAAGGTAAGACTCCTTTTTGGAAGTAATTTAAGTAAGAAATAGAATATTTTTGTTTATTCTGTATTGATATTTCAATATTAGCAAAAAATAAAAAAAGAATTGATATTAGATTCAATGTTAAGGCATAGTAACCAAAAAACTTAATATAAAATACTATAAAAGATTTTATCCATGGCAAAAAAGGGAAAAAATTTACTTTTTTAAGTAAACAAAATAATACAAGAGGTGTTAGAATTAATAAGATTGCAAGTGCAAGAAGAAAAGGTTTGTCTTTTTTAGAAGCTTCAGGTGCTTTTTGAATTTCGATTTTTTTCTTCGGTGGTAAATTGTGTCTATGACAAATTTCATCATTAAGAGAAAAGCTAAATTCTTCAAATATTTTAATCCTTTTTTCATAATCAGGCTTCTTGAAATTAACAATATCAAGAATATGTATAATTTTTAATATTAAAATCTCTTCTATCTTTCTATCTTCGTTATTGTTTAAGTATGATACGATGTTATAGATTAATCCATTTTTAATACAGTACACTAGCAATTCATTAACTTTTTCATCCAAAAACCAATCTTTATAATCTAAAAAATAGTATAGATAGCCTTCGAGTATTGGAACTAATTTATCTTTAATATAAGTCTCATCTGTTCTGAAAAAAATGTCTAATAGTTTATCCTTAAATTCATCTTTGTTTTTTATTGCTGTTTCTAAAGCAACTACAGCATATTGTTCATTTTCTGGTTCAATTAGAAATTGTAAAATTCTATCGAAGTTGTCTATATTTTGAACTCTACCCAAGGATTTAATGGCAAATTCTCTTATTTTATTATTTTTATGTCTTAAAAAAAATTGTGAATCAAGCATAGTTGGGACAATATGATAGATAACACTCGCGGCCTCAGAAGATAAATCATAATCTTCTGACATTAATGATTCAATAAGAATTTTTTCAAATGATGAAGATGGAAAATATCTACAAAGTCTAATCCCTATAACTGTTTCAGCTTTATTATATGGATACCTTGAAGATATAATATTTGCAGTAATATCAGAATATTCCTGCAAGATTGCGATATATTGGGAAAATCTACTTAAGTTACCATTTTCATATTCTTTAGCTGCACTATCTAAAATTAAAGGAATTAAATCGTAAATTTGAGCAAAAAGAAGAGATTCACAAATCTTAAATCTTATTGAACTGGACTTTTCATACCCTAAAAATCCAGAAAGAACCTGGGCACCTTCAAAACTATAAAATCTTAAAGAAAATGCAGCATTTGCTCTTTTAATTTTGCTTTTTGATTTCATTTGCCTTACAAGTTTTTTGAAAAGTCTAGATTTTTTCTTGGTATAAAATTCTATATTTTTTAATTCTATAGGTAAGATTATTCTTTCACTGCATAAGTTTAATGCCGAAATTAAAAGAGATTCTGGAAATTTATTAAAGATATTTTTTTCTTTTTTTCTTTTTTTCTTGAAGCTTTTAATGTTTGTTTCATCAATTATTATGATTTCTTCTTCTGTTTGACCTTTATTTAAGTATTCATATGCAATATTAGCTATTTCTTTTACAAGAATATTGATTATTTTTTCTTTTTTTTTCTCTTTATACTTAACATAAAAAAGATATAAAATGGCAAAAAAAATTAGAAAACTAATAAAATAAATTGAAATTAATAATATATCTACAGAATTAAATACTTTCATATTTTTATTAAATATTCGAACTTATATAAATTCTTATAATAGAAAGAAGCTCATTAATAAAGTATGGCTTTTTTATGAAATAATTTATCCCTAATAAAGAAGCTGTTTTAAGCAAGTCGTCATTTTTTTGAGTACTTAATATGATCAAGGGAATATTCATGTCATCTTCTAATAGTTTTTGTCTTAAATCAAAACCTCCATATCCAGGTGCTGCAAGTTCTGAAATTATGCATATTGGATGGGAGCTTTTTAGTTTTTCATAAGCAAGTTTACCATCTCTAAACCAAACACAATTTATGTTATTTTGTTTTAATATATCTATAACTATTGCTGCATTAAAAGGATCCGGTTCTATTAAGAATATTTCTGGTGTTTCATAAATTTCAGAAGCATTTATTAAAATTACCTTTGATTTTGTTTCTTGTTTTTTTTCTAACAGTAAATTTTTTAATTTATATAAAAAATGATCTTTTATCGATCTTCCTTCTTCTATTTTTAAAAGACAATTTTGAATTGAAAAAATATAAATATTTGACTCTAAAACAGAAGATAAAATAGACTGATTTAATTCATAAATAAAAAGGTTAGATTTAGCCTTTATTTCTGAAATAGAATCTGAAAATGAAAATATGATAATTCCATTATTATAAAAAAATATAGGCGAAAAAGGTATTAAAGTATTGAAAATAATTGTATTAAGTTCATTTTTGAATTCGTCAACCTTGATTTTATTATCAGTTTTATTTACTAAAAAGATATATAAAAGGTAAGCATCAATTTCATATTCTGTGATTAGTTGAATAAGAGATTCTAAAAAATTAAAATTATCCAAAAAAGATAAAAATTTGTTTTTATCATCAATTAAAAACTTATTATCTAGTTGATATTTTATGAGATTTTCTTTTAATCTTTGATTTTCTTTTTCAAGTTGAAAAATATTCTTCTGTTTTCTCATAACTACAGTATTTTTAAGATTTTCCGTTTTTATATTATTTATTTTATAATTTTACAACCAAGGCGAAACCTATATCAGAAATGCCAAATTTATTGAAAAAATAAGGTTGCCAATATGCAGAAATTGAAAAAATGGGAAAATTAAATTTAATTCCAATTATACAAGATAAATTAAAAAGACTTTGTTCTATGGCAAAACTTGCTCCTATATCCATTCCAAAGATAGAGAAGAAAGCGAGATAAGCTTTCATCCATAGTGCATAAGAGATTCCCTTACCTGTTTCATAACCTATGGCTGAATTTACAGAAAAATTATAACCATTTGGAAAATTATAAATCGAATAAATATAACTAATAGAAGAGAAAAAATCTGGACTAAATTTCAATATTTGCCTGAAAGCAAGATACCATTCATTTTTCTCGAAATTGACACTTAATAAAATCTCATGTCTATCTATTGTATCAGTAAAATAAAAGCCATATAAAAAATCAATATACCAACTCTTAGGGAAGATAAAAGTTCCACCAAGCATTATTTTATAACCTGTATCACTTTCATAATAATATGAATAGCCAAAAAGAGCAGATAAAGATAAAAACTTGGTTATAGGAAAAGATAAAGATTGATTCAATCTCCATTGTGAGAGGTTAGAATCATTTAAGTTCATATCAAACTCAGTAGCAATCCAAATCTTAGGAGTAGCAAAAGACTGAATACTAAATAAATATAGAACTAAAAGTAATAAAATTAACTTTATTTTTCTCATGACAAAAATATAAGAAAATTAACATAATTTGTCAACTCATAAGTTTTATGATATTTTTTAGGATTAAAAAGGATAAAAAATTAATTAATTCTAATTATTTTCCAATGAAATGATAAAAAACCGAGCCCATAAATTAATGAGCTCGGTTAAAGGAGGTAAATTATGAAAAAAAAGTCGGAAAGAGGAGATTTGAACTCCTGACCCCATGGTCCCGAACCATGTGCGCTACCATCTGCGCTACTTTCCGATAAGAGTCATTTTCAAAAGCAAAACTACAAAATAAATTAAAAATTACAAGTGCCGTATAATTATTCTAATTCTATTTGCTTTTGGTCAACTCCTTAATCTTATCTCGAAGTACAGCAGCTTCTTCAAATTCCCATTTTTTAGCAGCTTCCATCATTTGATTAGTTAAAATTTTGATCAGCTTTTCTTTTTCTTTAGGATTCAGTGGATTGTATTTCTTTATTAAAAATTCATAAGCCAAGGAAGCTCCTTCTTCTTTTCCCTTTTCCTCCCTTTCGATAAATGTCTTCACCTCTTTTTTTATGCTAATAGGTACTATATTGTTCTTTTTGTTAAATTCAATCTGTATCTGTCTTCTTCTTTTTGTCAGTTCTATAGCTTGTTTCATAGATTCAGAAATCTCATCGGCATACATTATTATAGTTCCATTTACATTTCTCGCTGCCCTACCCATCATCTGTATTAAAGACTTTTCAGATCTTAAGAATCCAACTTTATCTGCATCCAATATGGCAACCAAAGTGACTTCTGGAAGATCCAATCCTTCCCTTAAAAGGTTTATCCCAACAAGTATTTTATACTCACCTTTTCTAAATTTCATAATGATATCTATTCTATCGAGAGAATCTATTTCCGAATGAAGATAAGCAGCAGGATATTTTCTTTTTTCTAGGAAATCAGCAAGATCTTCAGCATTTTTTTTCGTTAGCACAAGAGCTAAAATTCTTTCATCATTGACAAGTCTTTTGTCAATTTCAGTTATTAAATCTTTGACTTGGTTTTGGGCAGGTTTTACAATTATTTCTGGGTCTAAAAGTCCAGTTGGTCTTATCCATTGTTCAACTACAATACTACTATTTGTTTCATATTCAGCCGGTGTTGCACTTACAAATAAAACTTTATTAAAGTATTTTTCAACTTCTTCAAAACGAAGTGGTCTATGGTCGTAGGCAGAAGGAAGTCTAAAGCCATAATCGATAAGAGCTTTTTTCCTAGATAAATCTCCACCATACATAGCGTGAAGTTGAGGTATTGTAACATGAGATTCATCTATGACTATAAGGAAATCTTTAGGGAAATAATCTAATAAAGTTGCAGGAGGTTGTCCAGGGAGCCTACCACTGAAATGCCTACTATAATTCTCAATACCTTTAACAAATCCGACTTCATTTATCATCGTAATATCATAGGATGTTCTAGAAAGAAGTCTCTCAGCTTCAAGATTCTTTCCCATCTCTTTAAGCTCTTTATATCTATCATTTAGTTCATTTTCAATAGAGATCAATGCTCTTTTCCTTTCATCGAGATTTGTGACAAAATGTTTCGCTGGGTAGATCGTGAATTGCTCTACTTCTGATATTAAATCCGTTGTTATCGGATGGATAAGTAAAAGTTTTTCAATGGTATCACCAAAAAAAATGATTCTTAAAGCATGTTCTGTATATGCTGGAAATATATCGACAATATCTCCCTTTATTCTAAATCTTCCAGGAGTAAACTCTATGTCCGATCTTTCGTAAAATATTGCTACAAGAAGAGAGGTAAGTTGTTCTATTGGCATTTGCATATTTAGTTTTAATGGAATCCTTTGGTTTTTATATTCATCTGGATTTCCTATGCCATAGATACAACTTACCGTTGCTACGACAATTACATCATTTCTAGATAAAAGGGCTTCTGTAGCTTTAAGTCGTAGTCGTTCTATCTCTTCATTTATATCGGAGTCCTTTTCTATGTAAAGATCTCTTGTCGGTAAATATGCTTCAGGTTGATAATAATCAAAATAAGACACAAAATATTCAACTGCATTTTCAGGGAAAAATGAGTGAAGTTCACTATAAAGTTGACCAGCCAATGTCTTGTTATGGGATATTACTAAAGTTGGAAGTTGAAGTTTCTCGATTATATGAGCTACTGTAAAGGTCTTCCCGGAACCAGTAACTCCATGTAATGTAACTCTTTGTTTACCACTTTTAAAAGCAGATATTATCTTTTCAATGGCTTGAGGCTGATCTCCTGCAGGTGAAAAATTAGAATGAAGTTTAAATTTCATATTTACCTTACTTGTTTACATTGCTTTCTGTTTATTATAGATATCTTTTGATAAAAATCATGGAAATCACAATAAAAATTTAATTAAAGTATCATTCAAAAATGAATTCAATATTTCCCATGTTTACATCTAGATTAACTTTTAATAAATTTTTTTCATCAATTTTATTTTTATCTGAGTTTAATTCAAAATCACAAGAAAACTTATGGGTTTGCCCGTTGTATCTTACATTTACACTTGCAGCATTTGTTTTTGATTTGACAAGAAAGTTTGGACAATTCTTTACCTGAAAAACCGAATTTGTCATGTTTGATTTATAATTAAATGATGTTGGATAATTTATAAAATTTCCAGATAGTATCTTATAATTACCAGCATTTTCTTTGATATTTATAGAAGAAGAAATATCAAGTTGAGTCGCATTTATAATAGATTCGGAAGCATTAAGATCAAGACTTAAATTTTTAGTTTTTATTATTTTTGCATCAATATTAGATTTTGAAGCATTTAATTTATATGAAAATGAGTCGTTTGCTATGATTTTTTCTGTTTCAATCTTGGATGATGAAGCAGAGGCATCTAGTTTTAGATTATTTGAAGTTAAACTTAATATTTTAATATTAACATCAGCTGCATTCATATCAACTTCAAAAAGATTAGAAATATCAATTTTATCTGCTGCAATCTGAATACTTGTAGCATTTGATTCAAATTTTAAGTCTTGATATTTAGTTGGAAGAACTATAAATGCAAAAAGATAAATTTCATCATTTATAGTATAACTTCTCTTGTTAAGATCTTCTAAAAATCCAAGTTTATCATTATTAAAAACAACTGGGTTATTAATGCCAGAAATTTTAGTATAGAATTTATATGAAACTTTTGGTTTTTCTTTATCTGAAAAGATTAAAACANCCTTTGTTAAATTGGTTGAAATAGTAAAATTCTTATCAATATTATCAATATTGAGTTCCTCTTTTTCTTTTATAGNAAAATTGGTGGAACTGGTAATAAACTGATCTGCTTTTTGAAAAAACTGATCTTCAATCTCATTTAAGTTGTTAAGATCATTTNNATTAACTTGAAAATTGGCAGCTGACTTAAGGTTATCGATATTTCGATAAAAAGAATAATTATTATAAGGAAAAAACTTAAAANTTGTATCTTTACTATCTANATATGCCTTTGCTACAAAGAGCATGACAAGACCAATAATCAGAATTAATGCAAGAAATATTCCTAAAATCCTTGTACTATTTTTCATTTTCATCTCCTTTTATTTTATCATCTTTTTTATTTATTTTTTTTAGTAAGTTTTTATTTTTCTTTTGATTTTTCTTCATTTATAAAGGTTATAAGTTCATCAAGAGAGATACTCAAAATCTTCATTTTTTTAACTATATTAGGTACTTCATTTTTTATAAATTCTTCCTTTTTTATTAACAGTATTTTACTGTAAGAATCTTTACTTAAAAAATAACCTATCCCTCTTTTATTGTAAATAACACCTAAATCCAAGCATTCACTATATGCTTTCGCTACTGTATTCGGGTTTACTTCTATATCAGACGCAAGTTCTCGGATAGACGGTATTCTTTCTTCTTCTTTCCATTTCTTTTGTAAGATTAAATCGAAGATTAATTCGATTATCTGTAAATAAATAGGTTTTGTTTCATCAAATCTCATTACCTATTCTCCTTTTACATCGTATTCTAATATTCTTAAATATGTTAGAAAATAGAAGAATATGGAAAGAAGAATCTTAATAACTTCAACAATAAGATTGTAGTTTATTCTCTTTAATCCTAAAGTTTGTAAAATCTGAGAAAAATTGAGTGAAAAATGAATGTACTTACCATTAAAGAATATTAAAAATACTGATGTATATATTATGAAATAAGCAAAGAATATTGCAAGTATAGCTAATATTGTTAGAAGAAAACTATTTTTTTTGAAATATGTTGAACCAAGCATGAAAATAGAGGTTAAAAAAAAGTATGTTGAAATGGTTTTGTAGTTAAAAAGGCTTAATATTGCATCTAATGGATAAGATGTTTTTAAGAATGCAAAAATAAAAATATTATTTATTAAAAAAGCAATAATAGTGAATAATATACTGATAATAAGATAAAAGAAGAAATAATAAAGCCAAATGCTTAAAAATTTTTCAAAGATAGTAGCTGGAACCATAAAGAATTGTGTGGCTTTTTCTTCCCTATGTAAATGTTTATAACTGTTAGCTGTAATAATGCATCCTATAAATAGAGAAATTATAAGAAAAAAATTAAGGTTGATTGAGTTATCTATCCTTAAAGGGTTGACGATAAAAATTTTCTTAATGAAGATAGTTATTAAAATATTAAAGATAAATATTAAGTTTACAACTAAAGGGGCTATAAATATCCTTTTACCATATAGATTAAAATCAAGTTTTAATAATGATAGAAAATTCCTCAATTTGGAATTTTCATAAAGAATAAAAGATTTCTTTGTTTCTGTCATTTTTAGCTCCTAAAAATTTATATTTTATTTTTTATAAATCCTTCTTAATTAATTTTGTTAGTCATATATAAGTTTTATATTTAAAATTTCCTCAAAGACTTATTTTGAAAAAAACTTATTTTGAAAGACTAAATGCTTCAGGGTTTGAAATGACCGCATTGAAAAAAAATTCTAAGTCTACAGATGAATTTATATTTTTATCATCGATAAGATAAATTTTACCTGTTGCTGACTCTTCAAAATAAATTGCTTTTTCTTGATTATCTTGAAAATTAGATTCTGTAGTAATTGAATAGTTTTGAGAAATATAATCCAAAGAGTTATTAAAAATTATTTTCCCATCATGAAGTATTATGATTCTATCAAAAAGTTGAGAAAGATCTCTAACTTGATGGGTAGATATGATAAAGATTTGATTTTCAGTTAAGCTTTCTGCTATTTTTTTTCTTACTGATGTTTTTGAGGGTATATCAAGGCCATTTGTAGGTTCATCAAGAAGCAATACTTTTGCAAATGTTGAAAGTCCAAACGCAAGAAAAAACTTCTTTTTCTGTCCAAAAGAAAGAGTTGTTAGACTTTTATTAAGAGGGATTTCAAATTCTTTGCAGGTTTTAATGAAGTAATCTTTATCGAAACTTGGGTAAAATTCAGAATAAAGTTGGTAGTACTTTTCTCCTGTGAAAGATGGTAAGTAAAAATTTTCAGGGAAAAAGAAAGTATCTTTCAATATTTCGGGTAACCTTTTTATAGAATTTTTCCCCATTACATTGATTTCACCATTATTTGGATGAAGAAGTCCAGTAATACATTTTAATAATGTTGTTTTACCAGCACCATTTTTACCTAAAAGTCCGTAGATATGTCCTTGTTCAAAGTCTGCAAAAAGATTATTGAAAAGTAAATTTTTTGAATAACCAAAAACAAGATTTTTACATTCAATCATTGCATCTCCTTCGATTTAATATTTTAGTGCATTAAATCACTAATACACCAAATAAATAATACAATAATTCGAAAAGTCAACTATTTTTAAATTTATTTTTGAAAAAAGATTAAAAAAAAGTATTTTATCTATATGAAACAAAAATATCTTTTTTTATTGATTTTTATAATCTGTTTGAATCTATTTTTTTCTTTTCAAAGTGAGGATGAAGAAGAAAAGATAATCTCTAATTCAGAACTTTTGATAAAAGAAGGAAATTATTCTAAGGCATTAAATATCTTACTTTCAGAATTTAATAAAAATAATAAGTCTTTTAAAATTGCCGAAAAAATAGCTTCAATCTTTTTTTCTCAACAAGTTTATGACCTTGCGTTGAAGTATTATAAGATTGCATATGAAAATGGATTAAAAGATGTAGAAATATTGGAAAAAATCGGTGAGTCTTACGCCTACTTAAATGAAAATAAAAAAGCTATCGAATATTTAAATACCGCATTTTTACAGGGTAATTCAGATCCATATTATCTATATTCCTTAATATGGGTCTTACTAAAAGAAAAAAAATTTAATGAAGCGTATAGTTTGCTTGAATTTGGAAACTCGATGTATCCAAATCTCTCTTATTTCATTGGAGCAAGAGCATTATATTATGCAAATACTTTTGATATCGAAAATGCAAGAAAAGATTATGAAAAAGTTCTAATTTTAACAGCATCTTACTCCCCGATCTATTTTTATAATTGGGGTGTAATGGAATATCAGTTAAGAAATTTTGATAAAGCCGAAGCCCTTTTTTCAGAAGCAGCAAATTTTTCGAATTTTGGTGAAGCTTTTTTAGCACTAGGGGAGTTAAATCTTACCAAAGCTAAGATTGATATTGCCGAAAAGTATTTTCTAAGAGGAAAACCACTTTTAAAATCACCTTTCATACTTTACGATATGATTTACCTATACAGCATAAAAGGGGAGAAAGAAAAACTTCAATCGGTATATAAAAGTATAATTAAATTTCCAAATAAATGGTGGATATATCAATACAACTTGAATCTTTATGAACAGATGATGAATTTTTATGAATTGGAAACCGTTTACTATCGAAATCTTATTCAGCTTGAAAAGAAAAGCTTTTACTTAAATTTTTCATCTAAATTTAAATCCTTCTTTAACATATTAAACTATAGAATTTTAAGCTTGATTTCAAGTATTAAATTGAGATATTACGCTATTATTCATCTTATGAGTATAAATAAAAATCTTGAATCCTTAAATTATTATCAGATTTCAAGAAAGGCTCTATCTGGTTTCCCTTTTATAAATAAAAGATTGATTTTAGCCGAAAGATCAGTTTATGAAAAGATAACCACAAAAAATGGCTATATATATGATCTTTATCTTGCTCAAATTTTGAAATCAAAGATAAAAAAAGAAAAATTAATAGATAGATTTTTACAATATGCAGATTACAAATTCGAGGGACTAGATATACTTAATGCCCTTGAGATAAAGGCAAAATTAAATAAAAAAAACATAGAAAAATATATTGAAATTATTGGAAAGATCTACGAAATTCTTCCTTATTACTTTAACAGTAGTGACATGAAAATTCCAATTGATATAGAATTTGATGGGAAGAAAGAAAATATAAAAATGATCAAAAGTTATTTAAAGGTAAAAGGAATTGTAATAGATAAAAATTCAGACTTAAAACTAAATGTGAGTTGTGGTGATACTTTTAATTTTGTCCTTGAATATAAAGGGAATTCTTCATTTTTCTCTTTGACGAAGGAAGATATAATTTTTGATAGAGTTTCAATCTATGCAAATCTGCTGTCAATTTTAAGAAACAACTGATTATATGAAACTATTTCTTATCCTTTTTATTGGTATTACTCTTCTTCATCTTTTTCAATTTCATCTATTTCAATTTTTAATCCAGAAAGGTCGGTTTTTTCGAGTCTATAGATAAAAGCCTTGATAAAGTAATAAGCTTTTGTAAAAATATATATTATTGGTTTACCGTTGAGTTTCTTTACTCCATGAAGTTTTTCATCTATAAATAATTTTTCATCTGGATTGTCGATAATATGAAACTTTTTATCGGTATAATCCTTTATCACTTTCATAGTCACAATAAGAAATGATTGTAATATTTCTATAAGTTTATTTCTTATTGAAACTGAAAGTTTTACCATCTCTTCTTTATCAGCCTTTAGAGTTTCATCATAAAATGTCTGTTCAGATTTAATTTTTGTTTTTAAGGATGATTCAGCATATGATTCAAAATCCTGATATAAAAGATTAAGAGAGTTTAATACATTGTTCAACTCAGATTTCACATCAATTTTTTTATGCTCTTCATAATCTATTTTATATCCAATTTCTTTTAATGTCATAAAAGTCGTATATTGTTCATTTAATTCTTTATAAAAAATATATGTCAATGTTATTTTATCATTAACTTTAAGCCTTTGTAGTATTCCATCATTTTGAATTATATCTTCTTTGTACTTATTAAATGTGTTTTGAATTTCATCCATGAATTCAAAGCCTTTTTTTACATCATCTGGAATTTTTGCTACCTCTTTTTTTTCTATGTCTTCCTCAATCATTTCCTTTTTATCTTTATTTTTTTTCATCATTTCGGCTAATGCCTTTTCTTCCTCGTTTTTCTCTTTTTGGAAGTAGTAACCTATTGAATCAGTCTTATCAAAATTAATAAAATCTTTAATATGAGGAGAATTAAAAGAGATATACTTGCCAATGTTTCTACAGAAAAGTATATGGAATTTTTCATAAGCAGTTGTTATTAAAAAGGAAATATCATTAATAAGCTCTTGTTCTGAAATATTAAGCCTATAGTATTGTAAATAAATATTTCTTACTGTTAAAAGAGAAATTTCGAAGACACCCGAATGCTCTTTTATAAAAAGTAGCTTTTTAAAATAAAAGGAAAATTTTTCAAATTCAGATTCATCTAATATCGCAGAAAAATCTCCAAAAGATTTTTCATAAAAATTAGAAAGATAATCATCATCGGCGAGATTTAAGAATTGATGAATAATATCATAGTGCAATGGAGACAACTTGCCTAATGTATCTCTTACTTTTTTCTTTATGATAGGGTTGTTAAAACAACCTCTAATAAAATAACCAAGTTTTGATATTAATGATGCGAAGTGTGGGAAAAAATTCACTAAAAAATCTTGATGGAGTTTTGAAATCTTAAAAGATAGAACTTTAAAAAAATATCCATTAAAGGTAAAAAGAATTCTATCTGTAATTGAAAGAGACAAGTTTCTAATATTACTTGATTTATCTTTTGATTCTTCGGTTTGATTTTTTTCAACTATTTTTTCTTTTTTTTCAATTTTAATTGGACTTGATTTATTTAATTGATCAACTTTTTGAATTATTTTTTTTTCTGTATCAAGTTTTTTCTCAATTTTTTTAAAATTTTTAAATGATTCCTCTTTATACTTATAATAGCTAGGGCTTTCTACTCTTTTTCTTTTTTTTTGACCTTCAATAATATCTGAATTTACATTACTCTGATTGTTTCTTTGAAAAATTCCATAACCTGATTTAGAATTCTTATCTAAAAGAGAAAAATCTACCTTACCCCCAGCTCTTTTAAGTTTTTCAAGCATCTCTTTTCTTGCTTTTTCATCAAGTTGGTCTATTCCAAGTTTCTGTCTCAAATCATGGTATTTGTCATTCTTGTAAGACATTATTTTTGATTTTCCCCTTTTATGATTTTAATAATTTTTTCCAACACCTCTTCTATTTTAAGATTTGTTGTGTCAATTTCAATAGCATCTTCTGCTTTTTTTAAAGGGTTTTCTTTCCTAGAAGAATCATATTTATCTCTTCTTACTATATCTTCAATAATATAATCGATGCTTTTATCGGTTCCTTCTTGAATCTTTCTTCTTCTTGCTCTTTCTTTGATGTCTGCTATTAAAAAAAATTTAAAATCAGCATCTGGGAAAACATTTGTACCAATATCCCTTCCTTCTAATATTGAATTTTGCTTTTTACCAATCTTTCTTTGAAGATCTACAAGGTGCTTTCTAACATCAGAAAGTGAGGAAACATAAGAAACTTCTTTAGTTACTTCTTCATTTCGAATTTTTTCACTAACATCAACATCATTTAATAAAATCTTTTCCCCTTCAATTTCAATGTTTATCTTTGGTAAAATCTCCCTTATTTTAGATTCATCTTTTTTTACTGTTTCTAAAAGTTTTTCATTTAGTAAATATAAAGTTACAGCTCTATACATAGCTCCAGTATTTATATATATAAAGTTAAGCCTTTGAGCTAAAAGATTTGCGATAGTACTTTTTCCACTTCCAGCAGGTCCATCAATAGCTATTATCATAATTATCCTCTTGGTCTTTTTTAAACTCTGGTTTAATAGGTTTCCTTTTGGCATTTAAAATAAGCGGTTCTATCAAAGAAAGTGGTATGGCTTTTTTTTCACCTGGTTTTAAGTTCCCTATTTTTAAAGGACCTATTCTAACTCTTAAAAGACGAGCTATAGGTTGTTTAAATGTGGCAAATACATTTCTTATTTCTCTATTTTTACCTTCTTTTAAAACTATCTTGGCAACTGTTTCTTTTATTAAATCAAAACTTTCTGCTTTATAAAATTCCCCTTCCAATGTTATACCTTTTTTAAAATTTGATATCAATTCTTTTTTTATAGGTTGATATGAAAAAACAAGATATTCTTTTTCAATCTGATAGGAAGGATGAGTTAAAATATTGATAAGATCTGTATGGTTAGTTACAATTAAGATTCCTTCAGAAAAATAGTCTAGTCTCCCAGCAATTTTTAAGTTACCTCTATTTTCGAAAAATTCTTTTATCCCTTTTTGATCTTTTTGATCATAAAAAGAAGAAAGATAACCAGATGGTTTATAAAAAACATAACAGATTTGTTCTTTTGTTGGTTTAATTATTCTTCCATTTACAGTAACTTTGTCTTTATCTTTTATATCATAGTAAGGTATAGTTATAACTGTTTCATTAACTTTTACTCGACCATCTTTTATAAGTTGTTCAGCTTTTCTTCTTGAAATAGATGAAAAGTTAGAAATATACTTTTGTAATCTCAATTTTAATCTCCAAAAAATTTAATATTTGAAAGTAATTCCTCTGGTTTTGGTAGCTGATCTAAGGAACTTAACTTAAAAAGTTGTAAAAACTTCGTAGTTGTTCCGTACAAAGAAGGCTTACCAGGGATATCTTTTTTACCTTTTACTTCAATTAATTCTAATTCTAAAAGTTTTTTTATTGAATAGGTAGAATCAAGTCCTCTAATAGAATCAATTTCTGTTTTGGTTATGGGTTGTTTAAATGCTATTATCGAAATAACTTCTTTTAAAGAATCAGATAGTTTAAATTTATTTTCTCTTATTTTATGTATCTTCACAAAAATATCTTTAATCTTAGGATTCACGATATAAAAGAAAGTATCTTCCTTCTGTTGAATAAGGATACCTCTATCAAGATACATAAATTCCTTTTTAAGTTCAAGAAGAAGCTGTAAGGTTGTATCTTGGTCAATTTCTAACATTTTAGAAATTTCTGATATAGATACTGGCTTGCCTTCATAAAATAAAATTGTCTCTATTAATTGAAGATAAATTTTTTTTTGTTCGTCTGTTAACAAAATCATAAAAAGATACTCTAATCTTTTATTTTTGAAATCTTTATATCTGAAAAATGGTCAATCTGCGAAATAATAACATACTTGCTTTTTACAAGTTCTAAAATTGCAAGGAAAAGACAGATAAACTCGATCCTACTATTATACATATTGCTTATATTTGAAAATAACAAAAAATTATTTTGATTCAATAATTCTTTTAATTTTTTTATCATTTCATCTACAGTTATAGAAGATCTTGATATTATAAAATCTTTTTGTTTTGGTATTTTTGAAATTAAATTTTCAAAATGCTTAAATAGATCAATAACGGAAATGCTTTCCCATTTATCATCCTCATCTTCTATTATTTTTAAAGGATTTCTAGTAAACAGAGGAAGTATATTTTTCTCTTCATCGTTATATATCTTTTCAAAGGCGTCCTTTAATGATTTATATTCAAGTATTTTTTCTGCAAATTCATTATTAAAATAGCCATTTTCATCTTCAAAAAAAGAAGGAGTATCATCCTCCTTATTAATAATATTTTTTGATTTGATATTAATAAGCTCAGAAGTAATTGATATAAAATTGGATACATCCTCAATAGGGTATTGATCTGATTTATTTAAATTTTCACAGAATTGTTGTATTAAAAAAATAATAGGAATCTGATAAATCTCTATTTTTTTTTCTCTAACTAAAAAGAGTAAAAGATCTAAAGGACCCTCAAAAATATCATCAATTATATATACTATTCTTTCCATCTAAAAAGAATGAAAAACTAAAAAATTAAGGTGTCAACTTAATTTAATCTCAATTTAAAAAAGATTCTATCATCATTTGTAAAAGTTTTCTATAAGTATAAGGTTTATATATTGTAGTTTTATTTTTAGAAATAATAGCTTTTTCTTCCATAAAAATAATATGAGGAATCGATTCACAAATATCATTAAAATTTTTATAGTTATTTTGGTCTATAAACAAAAAGGAGATTTCGTTTATTAAATCTATGAATTTTGGTAAATTATAATTTAAAAGATTTAATTTCAACTTTCTATTCTTATCAAAGTTAAATATATTATATTTGAATTTAATATAATTAAGAAAAGAGACTATTTTTTCTTCTAACAATTTATCTTCTAAATAAATTAAGATATTTATTTTTTCTTTATTATCAAGAAAACTAAGCTTAATAAATTTATTGAGATAATTGAAGATCTCACTATCTATTTGGCTTATCAATTTATCTTCACTTAAGAAAGAACCACTTTTATTTTCATATGGAATTTCAAATTTGAAATTAGTTCCTACTCCTATATTGCTTTTAACTGTTATTCTCCCCTCAAATAGCTCAACTAAATTTTTTGCTATAGAAAGTCCAAGACCAGTACCTCCAAATTTTTGGTATATCTCTTTATTTGCTTGTTTAAATGGCTTAAATATATTGGGAATATCATTTTCAGAAATTCCGATTCCACTATCTTCAACTTGAACTACTAAATCTTCCTCATTTTTATCATTTGAATAATACTTAGAAATAAATAATTTTATAAAACCTTTTTGTGTAAATTTCAAAGAGTTACCTATTAAATTCATTGTTATTTGCTTTATTTTAAGCTCATCAGAAATGAATATGTCTTCAACATCAGGATCTACTACCGAAGTGAAGTTTAATCCTTTTTCTTTAGCCAATATATAGTAATACTCTTCGATTAGATCTGAAAAATTCCTTATTGAAAAAGGTTTGAAGTCTAATTCTATTTTATTTGATTCAGTTCGAGAAAAATCAAGTATATTATTTACCAAATCCAAGGTTTGTTCTGAGTTTTTCTTGAGAGTTAAAGCGATTGGTTCCAAAGGTTCGTTTTTTAATTTTTCTGCTAATAATGAAGATATCCCAGTAGTTGCAGTTAACATATTTTTTAGCTCATGGCTTAAAAAAGCAAGAAAGTTTGATTTATCTTCATTTGCTTCTGTTGCTAATTTTTTAACTTTTTCACTTTCTTTAATATTTTTTAAAAGTTGATTTTCAAGATTCTTTTGACTAGTAATATCTAAAACTATGACAATTAATTTGTTTTCAAATCTCTTACCATAAAAAGATAAAACTTTGTTTTCACCATTTTTATTTTTTAATAGGATTATATTTTTAGTGAAGTTATTCTTTTTTAACCTTAAATAAAATCTTTTCATTTTCCTGCAAGAATTTTTATCAAAATAAGATAGAAATATGGCTCTTGTCATTTTTTTATTGACTGGAATATCAATCAACTTTTTAAGATATTTTGAAAATTTTATCTGTTGGCTAAAAAGATCTTCGGTCCAGTATGCTAAATCTATCGTTTGTTGAATTAATTCAAGATTATTTGAATATTCCTTTAAAATTGTTTCCTCATTTGTCTTATCAATCAAATCATATAAAAAGTAAGAGAATATTGAAAGTGTTTGCTTTTGGGAGTTTGATATACCAAAGTATTTAACATAATCGAGAACTTCTCCTTTGAAATAATCAAAGAGATCTTCTTTTTCATTAATTAGGATGAGAAATGCCTTAATTTCCTTATTATGTATTACCGGTAAAACTACTATTTCATGATTTGAATCAATAACTGAATTATCATAAAAAAATATGTTTGATATCTTTTCATTCTTTTTATTGATTGTGAGATATTTTTCTTTAATAAATTTCTCTTTTACTTCGAAAGGTATATTTCTTAATTTAATTTGATCTTTAAAGATTTTCTTTCTTTTTATATTAGAATGGTATGAATATAAAATAATTTTATTTTTATTCTCAAAATCCTTCAAATAAAAGGCTATTGAAATTAGTCCTAGACTTTCACATATCAATTTTAAGGAATTCTTTAAGGTTTTTTCAGGAGAAATTGTTTCTACCAGATTATACATTGATTCTTCAATTGATCTTGAAAGATATAGATTTGATTTTTGTTCTAAAATTTTTAATTGGTTAGAAGTAATATCTTTTGAAATTCCAATTATGCCAATAGGTTTTCCAGAATTTGAAAAAATAGGACTTTTTATAGTATTAAAACATAGTATATCATCTTTAAAATTATTTTTTGGATTTTTAAAGTTTCGCCAATGTATTTCTGATATTGTTAAATTCTGGGTAAGAACATATTGATCACTTTTAATATATTCTTTTGCCTCTTTAGGGTCAAATATTTCTAAATCTGTTCTATTAATGATATCTTCTTTTGAAATACCAAAAAGGTTCTCAAAATGTTTATTTATAACTAAATATTTTTTATTCTGATCTTTGATAAAAATCGGGTCAGTTATTAAATTTAACAAAGAATAAAAATAATTTGTATGAATATCAAAAATATCTATTAATTCATTAATTTCACCGTAGCTTCTTAAAAAAACCAGTATATATTCAATATTATTTTCATTATCAATAATATAATGCATTTCTATTTGAAATTCTTTAGTATAATTTGATTTTGAATATTTTAATTTTGTTTTTGATTTATCAGTATAATATTTCGATTTTTTAAGATTTTTAATCGCTTTTTTAATTTCTTCTTCATTTTCAAAAATATTAAAAAAGAAATCCTGATTAATTAAATTTTTTTCAAATATATTTTTTGCAGTATCATTCATTAAGATAATTTGCCCTTTATTGGAAAGGATTATTATGCCATAAGGAGACTTATAAAAGAAAGGGGTATTGGAAATCTTAAAATAAAAGTCTTTATTCATAAAATTAAATACATTTTCCTAATAATATTATAATTCAAAATTATAAATAATAAAAGAAAATTTTTAAATATTATTTTTTTGAGCTATAATAAATTTATAGCAAATTTTAATTTACTGAAAGTAAGAGGTTTTTGTGCAAAAGATAAAAAGTCTAACCGAACTGGATGGAGTCATTACATCATTGCCTAGGGGCGGTTATTTAGTTAATACTTCTATAGGATACATACAATTTGGTTCGCCACCAGAAACATTAAAAGATACAATATTTTTACCTTTAGGTGTCCCCAAAATATTTATTTTACCTATGGAACATTTTGATCCAAAACAGGGAATGAGTGTTGCAGAGATAGAATTTCCAATATACTATAACTTTTTCTTAAAAAAAGCCAAAACAAAAGTATATGTAAGTAGGGACCATATTAAAAATATGGAAATTGTTTTGAATGAAGCTGTTTTTGGGCCAAAAGATGTTGATGTAAAAGATGAAGTAGTGATGATAGAAAACGCTTATGTGCCTGACTTAAAATCAGAGATGGAATTCTTTAGAAATAATAGAAAGCTTGAAGATATGGTCGAGCTTTTACCTTTGGAGCAGACAATCAAGATTCAGAATGTCACTATAAAAAGAAATAATGATGGTTCATTTGAAGTATTTGATGACGGTAAACATCTTGTAAATGTTCCAGCCAAGATAAAATTTTCCGCAGTTTATGATTTAGGAGCTATATTAAAAGAACCATTTCATCCTCCTATTTTTGGTATAACTTGTTTAGGTCCTTCTCATGGTTTTGATCCTTATCAGAATACATCTGGATTTATCATATGGATCAATAAAGGTGGTATAATGGTAGATCCTCCGGCAAATTCAACTTTATGGCTTAAAGATTCAAATGTAAATCCAAAACTCATTGATTCAGTTATACTAACTCACTGTCATGCTGATCATGATTCTGGTACATTTCAAAAGATATTGGAAGAAACGAGGATTACAATATACACTACTCCTACAGTAATGGCAAGTTTCATTAGAAAATACTCTGCCCTTACAAGAATTTCTCCAAACAAGTTAAGAGAGATGTTCAATTTTTATCCAGTAAAGATGAATCCACAATATAATATTCATGGAGCGATTTTCTCTTTTTTCTACACACTTCATTCAATTCCAACAATTGGATTTCAATTTAATTATAGAAACAAGACATTTATTTATTCTTCAGATCACTTAAATGAACCTAATATAATAAAAGAATTATATGAAAAAGGTATAATTAGTGAAAAAAGATATAAGACTCTTGTAAATTTTCCTTGGGATAAGGACATTATATATCATGAAGCCGGAATACCTCCCTTACATACCCCAGTAAGTTATTTAAATTCTCTTCCAGTAGAGATTCAAAAAAAAATAACTGTCTACCATATTGCTGAAAAAGATTTTCCAAAAGAGACTCATTTAAAACTTGCTAAGTTCGGGATAGGAGAAACATTTTATCCAGATATTGAAAAACATAGATTTGAGGAAGCATATCAGATACTTGATGTGTTTAGTAGAATAGATATCTTCAAAGATTTGCCATTTGAAAGGGTAAAAGATTTGTTACTGATAGTTAAAAAGGTAAATTTTAAAAAAAATGATTTCATAATCAAAAAAAATAGCGATCCAGATTATTTTTATGTTATTGCATCAGGTAATGTTTCTATCGCTGGATTGAAGGATAACAATATTAAGGATAAGATCTATACTACTTTTGAATATTTTGGAGAAGCCGCAATATTAAACAATGAAAAAAGAAAAGCAGATGTAGTCGCTCTAACTTCTGTTGAAGCCTATGCCATAGATAAAACTTCCTTTTTGAAATTAATACAAGACACGCCAATAGAGATCAAAATGCGCCAAGTAGCCAAAGTTAGAGATGAACTATCATGGAAAGTCATAAAAGCAAATGAATTTTTTCAAGATCTTTCTTCTTCACAGATAACTCAGCTTGAAGGAATGAGCAAGATAAAAGAGATAAAAAAAGGAGAAACTATTTTTTCAAAAGGTGAATATCAGAAAAGCATATATTTGCTTATTGAAGGTACTGCGCAAACCACAGACGGTAATATAATAGAAAATATGGGGGATTTCATAGGTGAAATATGTAACTTATACGAAGATAAACCAATAAATACAGAATATAAAGCAAAAACCAACTTAAAAGTTTATGAAATCGAAGCTGAAAAAATCAAAGGATTTTTGAAAGAAAATCCAGGTATAACCATGAATATACTTTTTTCTAAATCAGACAAATGTAGTTTTTGAAAATTTAATAAGATAAAATAAGCTTTTAAATAATTTGTCCAAACATCGTATCTATATTTATTTTACTTAACTTGTTTTCTATATCCTGCTCAATCAATAAAAGTTTTTTAATTATTAATAGTAGAATCATCCATTTATAAGTAGACGCTCTTTTATTTTCATAGAAAATTCTATATAACTTATTGTCATAATAAAATTCCATTACTTCTTTGTTTTGCACATTTATCCCCTCCATTTTAGATATGGGAAATGAATAAAGAAGTATATTTTCTTGTTTTGAATAAATTTCAAAATATTCTTTTTTAAGTTTGATATAGCCTTCTCCTAAGAATTTTGTTTTATCATATCTATAACCTACATGAACTTGTGCAATCTCTGGGTCCTGTAAAATTAAATAATTTTTATCAATATTTTTAATAAATATATCTTTAATAAGTTTAAAAGAATATTCAATCTGCCATTTATTCCATTTTGATACACTATCAAAATGGATATCCATATTTTCACCCTCAAATCGAGCATAATTATTATATTTTAAGCTTAAATTGCATTTTTTGCATTTAACATAGTCACCTTCGCTATAAATTGAAAGTAGATTTTTACAAGATGGACAAATGTATAATATCTGTTCAAGAAAATGAGCTAAGTTTTCACCCGTATATCTATATTTATTAATCTCTTCAAATTCATCATCAGAATGTCTTATCCATTTTGTAATTACTTCATTAATCTGATCGGCAGTCAAAGATTGAATTTCTTCCTTTTTTAAAATAGTAGAAAATTCTATAATTACTTTACCCTTTCTTTTCTTTTCAGCCCATCTTGGAAGAGAAAGATATGCACCTTTGATTTTCGCACCAATTAATGGTAAACCTAAAAATTTAACGAGTTTTCCAGTACTTGAAACTATAGATAAATTATTGCCATCCCAAGATCTATTTGCTTCTGGAAATAAACCAACTGATGCTCCTTTATTTACGATTTTCATAGCAAGTCTGATAGTTTGAATATCAGGGATGAATTTGGACTTAGGGATTGAACCAAAAAGCTTCATAAAATACTTAAAAATAGGATCCCTAAAAATATTATCAGAAGTTATATAATGTATCTCTTGAGTTAGATAATCACTTAAAAAGAATGGGTCCCAAAAATTAACATGGTTTCCTATTATTACAAATGGATCTTTTAATTTTTTTATATTTTCTGGATCAATAAACTCAATATTGTAATATTTTTTTAAAAAAACCCCAAAAGTAGCTCTTAATAATGAAACTATTGGTTTTGGGTACCATAGATTTTTTATAGGCTTCATAATAAGCAAACTCCAAGTTTCTATGTAATTAATGCGAAATCTTTTAATAAATTTTTATTCATATTGTTAAATATCTGGATATATAATGTCTTAACAATTGGAGATAGATTTTTGTTATTTAATACATTTGGTAGATATAGATATCCTATCGTGGATTCCATATTATTTAAACTTTCATCTATAAAGATATGTTTTATTGATCTATAATCAAATCCAAATCTTTCTCTCCAATTTATATCTTTTTCGATATTTCTTGAAACTTGCCAAAAATGTTTTTTACCTAGTAAGATTGCTATAATTACAGTGACTAAAAAGAGGTTTAATGAAACACGGGCGGATCTAAATTGATTTATTATAGACAGTTTTGTAATCTCAAGTAAATCTTTACTATGAAAGGCAGGATGGTCTAAAATAACTTTTTTTTCTAATTCCATAGCCATTTTCGGGAATTTATCTGTTATAGTATTTAGTGTAACTGTTCCTAAAAGTCTATTAAAAGAACTGTAAAGACCAAGGATTATAGAATCGCTATCTCTTTCCAATCTCATACATTCTTTGGTAAATTTTGTTTTATCTATAAAGCCAGATTCCCCAAGACCGTTGTATCTTAAATCTATGACTTTTTCATATTCATCTGAATTTGGATATATTCTTTTTACAGAAAAATTTATAGAGGTTATAAATCTCTTAATTATTGGATCCCAATCCTTTTCAGATATTGTATACCAATCCATAAGACTTCCTTTAACTTATTGACTTTATTTTTGAAAAAAGTCAAAAGTATGCTAAAAATAATCAAATGATGGCAAATAAACATAAATAATTAAAATAAATTAATTTTATACTAACACAATTTAAAAGATATTAAAAATTGAAAAAATCAAGGATAATTATTTATGGATTCTATTAAATCTATTTATAAGATAGGAAAGGGTCCTTCATCAAGTCATACTATGGGACCCCATAGAGCTTCAATGCGATTTTTACAGTACTTAAAAGAAAATAATATGAAGTTTAAAAAGATTAAAGCTACTTTACAGGGTTCTTTAGCCCTTACAGGCAAAGGACATCTAACCGATATAGCAATTAAAGAAGCTTTTGAAGATTATTTGACAGAAGTAATTTTTGATTTTGAAAGGAAAAATTTATATCATCCAAATACCATGATTTTAGAAGCACTTGATGAAAAGGATAAAGTTTTGTCAAGCTGGGAAGTTTATAGTATTGGTGGTGGTGAAATAATTATAAAAAATTTAAATTCTCAAAAAATATCAGAAACAAATTATGAATCAGAATTAACTGAAAAGGAAAATATCTATCCTTATTCTACAATGAAAGAAATATTGGTTTACTTAAAAAAAATGGGTAAGAGTTTTTGGGAGTTTATTGAAGATTATGAAGGTAAGGGGATCTGGAACTATCTTGATAATGTTTGGAAAAAAATGAAGGATGAAATCGAGCGAGGTCTTATCAACGAAGGGGTCTTGCCGGGATCACTTTGCCTTCAAAGAAAGGCATCTTCATATTTTATTAAGGCAAATAGTTTTTCTGGTTTACTTAAAAAACAGACTTTAATTTTCTCTTATGCTTTAGCCACTGCTGAAGAGAATGCCGCAGGTGGGATTATAGTTACAGCTCCTACTTGTGGATCTTCTGGGGTTTTACCAGCAGTATTATATTTTTTAAAAAAGGAGTTAAATATTGCAGAGCAGAAGATTTTGAAAGCTCTTGCTACGGCAGCTCTTATTGGTAAACTTGTCCAAACCAATGCGAGTATTTCTGGTGCTGAAGTAGGTTGTCAGGGGGAGATTGGCACAGCTTGTTCTATGGCAGCAGCTGCAGCAGCCCAACTTATGGGTGCCACACCATTTCAGATAGAATACGCAGCAGAAATAGGGCTTGAGCATCATCTTGGCTTAACATGTGATCCACTTGGTGGATATGTTCAAATTCCCTGCATTGAAAGAAATGCTTTTGCAGCTTCAAGAGCTTATGATGCAGCTATTTATGGTATATTATCCGATGGAAATCACAAAATATCATTTGATTCGATTGTCGATACAATGAAAAGAACTGGAAATGATTTACCTCATATTTATAAGGAAACTTCACTAGGTGGTATTGCTACAATAGAAGAAGGATAATAAGCTAAGATATTTTACAGGTAAAAACATTTGATAATGAAAAAATAGTAAAAGTGAAAAATAAATTTATAAAAATTTTTGAAAATCCGATAAAAAGAATTGACATTTTTGAATTATGTTTTATTTAATTTTTGTTTGAAATAAATAAGGGGTTTTATGAGTTGAAAAAGAACATAACTTTTATCAAAAAGGTTTTCTTTCAGCTTATTCTGAGCTTATGGACCTATCAATGGTTCCTCATTATTTTAAAGCTCAAGCTGATTAAGTATCACTATTCTTTCAGTATGTAAATCATATAATTTTTCACTAAATTTATTAACTTAAACAATCTATTATAAATTATAAAATAAATATCGAAAAAATGCCCTTTATATTAGGTTTTCGGAATCTTAAGGGCTAGTTTAAAAAAGGAGGTTTAAAATGCAAGCTTTGGGAAGACATATTTTAGTTGAAATGTATGAATGCAATCCATCATTATTAAATGATGTTCAACATATAGAAAAAAGCATGATTGAAGGTACTAGAAAAGCAAATGCCACAATAATTCAATCTTCTTTTCATAAATTTTCTCCTCATGGTGTCTCTGGAGTTATAGTCATAGCAGAATCACATGTTGCCATTCATACATGGCCTGAATATAACTATGCAGCGGTAGATATTTTTACATGTGGTGAAACTATTGATCCTTGGGTGATTTTTGACTACTTAAAAGAAAAATTTGAATGCACATGGGCTTCAAGACTCGAACTCAAAAGAGGACAGATAGAATTACCTGTTGGAATAGAATTAAAACATAAGCCAGCAAATGCTTAATATTTAGGGGGAGTTTTGAAAAGATACTATCAATATTCTGATATTAATAAAAAAGATGGTATTTTTTATGATATTATAGAAGAACTTTACTATAAGGAATCCAGATTTCAAAAGATATCTGTTTTTAATACTTTTACACATGGATTGGTCTTTACCTTAGATGATATTGTTCAATTTACTGAAAAAGATGAATTTTTTTACCATGAAATGATGAGTCATCCTGCTTTATGCCTTCATCCAGATCCCAAAAACATTTTGATAATTGGAGGTGGGGACTCAGCAATATTAAGTCATATATTAAAGTATAAGAATGTTGAAACTGTCACTTTATGTGAAATAGATGAAGAAGTCGTTGAAATGTCTAAAAAGTATTTTCCTGATTTTTCTAAATCTTTAAATGATAAAAGAGCAAATGTTATAATAGATGATGGTTTTAAGTTTTTATCAAAACAAAAAGGTAGATACGATATTGTTATAGTTGATTCTACTGATCCAGAAACAATCGCAAACGATTTATTTGTAACAGATTTTTATGAATCTGCTTTTAATGCATTGAAAGAAGACGGTATCTTTATGGCTCAATCAGAAACTCCCCTTTTAAATTGCTATAAAGATCTTAGAAAGACAATCTTTAAAAAATTAAGTTCCCTTTTTCTATATGTCAATTTCATATATTACCCAATGCCTTGTTATCCTACTGGATATTTTAGTTCAGTAATAGCAAGTAAAAAGTATAATCCTTTGGAGATTTCAAAATTAGAAATAGAAAAAAAAATAAAGGAATTTTCATTAAAATACTTTAATGAAGATATCTATTTTTCATCTTTAGCTATCCCAAGTTTTGAAAAATAATATTTGATTGATCTTTGGAAAAGTTAAATTTTAATAACTAAACTATTTGATTAAATTTAAAAGATACATTAAATAAAATCAAGATAATTGAAGTTTGGAAAATCAAACTTAAAATCAGATATATTTTTATTTATTATCTCTTCTACCTCAAAAGAAAGGTGTTGATACTCTTCAAATTCCTCTTCAATGCTTATCAGTAGAGAACTTAATTCATCTGTTAAGTCATTTTTATTTTTTCTTAGCAATTTTAAGCAGTGTAGTGGTTCTATTTTAGATAAATTAATGAAAAAGTTTTGGGAAAAAATAAAATCATTGTTTGAAATTAAGGATGAAATAATATCCATAAGTTCCTTTTTGAAGTTAATTAAATTATCGTCTTCAAAATATTCCAAAATACTACTCAGATTTTTGCATCTTAAAGATAGTAACTTTAAAATGTTTTTATTATTATTTTCATTATTAGTTTCAATAGATTCTATCTGTTCAAGATATTTATTGTAACAGGATGTAAAAGAAATCAATAAAAGGTCTAAAGCAAAATCAGATTTTGTGCTTTTAATAAAATCAGTAAGCCTAAATAAATCATAGTCGCTTAAATCTGAAGCATTTTTGGCTAAATCTCTATAGATTAAATTGGGGAGATTATCAGGCATTATTCCACCTTTTTTTTATCTTTAAAAATTTTATTATCTTAAGTATATCTGTATCTACATACCTTTTTGAAATTTCTTCATTAAAGGCTAATAATGCTTTATCCATCTTCCCTAGCTGAAAGTAAATTATTCCTTTCATTTTATTGACAGCAAATTTTGTATCGTCAAGTTTATCATATATATTAAAAGCTTCATCTAATAATCCAATAACATGATATAATCTTGCTAAAAGGAAGAATTCCTCATCCGTTTTTCCTTCCTTTTTTAAAAAAGAGATAGCTTTATCAAATTGCTTTGTTTCTAATAAATTATAGAGAAATAAAGTTCTATCTTTTATCGTGTTTATTTTAATCTTATTTTTAGCAAGATACTTTTGTGCTTCAAGTATCTGTCCTTTTCTTATAAGATAATAGACATACAATTTTTTTAAGGGATTATTATTTTTATTAATTTCCAATAAAAAAGTAAAGATATTTTCAGATTCTTCATACAAACCTTTTTCTATAGCGCATTGTAAATAAAAAATTTCTTTTAATAAAGATAATCTATTTATACTATTTATTTCTATAAGAATATTATAAGCTTTATCGAAATCGTTAAGTTTAATAAAATAATAAGTTTTTAATAGATTCGAAAAGTATTGATCATCTATTTCGAAATAAGATTGCACATCTAGGTTTTCTTTTATACCAAATAAAACAGATAAAAGATAAAATTCGTCAAATACCTCATTATTTACAAAGTTTTCAATATACAAAATAGCCTTGTTTTTTTCTTCCAGATATAATGCTTGATAAAATTTAAAAAATAATACAAGGGATTCCATTTTAGAAATAGAATTTGGAATCTTATGACTATTATGAAAAGTAGATGGATTACCTTTAAATAAGTTCCAAAACTTAGCTATTTCATTATTGGTCCTAACAGAAGGAAGAATATCAAGTAAGAAGTAAAAGATCTCTTCCTTTTCTGTATTTATTTCATTTAAAATCTTTTGAGACATAAAAAAGCCCTGAATTTTATTTTTCTTGATCCTTTTTGAATTTTTCAGACCAAGTTTGAATTGTTTTTTTTATTTTTTCTAATTCTACTCTTTTATTTTCTGCTATATACATTCGACCAAGAGCTCTTAAAAAATCTAACGCTTTTTTTGCATCATCTTTATTATGTCCAGAAATCTCATATCTTTCTCTATATTCTTTAGCAGATTGTATTAGTTTTTGTTCTACAATCTCTCTGAGTTTTCTTCTTTCATTAAAACCTTCTTCCCTAGGATCATTTTTAGCTCTTAAGGCTATGTAATCCAAAAGATTCTTAGCCACAACCGCAGCTCTAGCTCTAATATCGACAAATGTAGGGATCCATTTAGAATTTTCGCCGTATCCTTTTTCTATTCTTTCTATCAAGAAAAAGGCTCTTTGGATGAATTCAAGTCTTTGTGCGTCTTTATAAAGTGCAAAGGATTTTTGTTTTTTTACAACCTCGGAAAGTTCAAGATCTATTATATTTGAAGTTAACCCTTCAATCCTTATAAAGATTTCCATTATTTTTTTTCTTGCTTCATCAAGGCTACTCTCATGTTTTAAGCCTATTATTTTTAAATGGGAATCATGAATTTTTAAATAAAGTTCAACTATATCTAGTAGTTTTTCACATATTGAAAATTGAATATAAGGGATTTCAAATTCCTCTTTCTCTGAAATTGATGCTTCAAGGTTCTTTACTTCTTCTATTATTTGATTTATCTGACCTTGAATGATAGCGGATTCGTTAGCGAATCTATCTCTTTGCTCTTTTGTTATTGGCATTGGATTCCCCTTCTCTGCATAGTAAAAAATATCCTTTCATATTTCGATTATCGGTAATAATTTTAAGATATTATATTTGATAAGCAATATTTAAATTCAAAAGTTTTTATTGCAAAAAAAAATAATAAAGAGAAAATATAGAAAAGGAATCATGATGGTAAAACCAAATTCAAGAAAAATTTTCTTTTTTTGCTACTTTATGTTATTCCTATTTATTTTTTCCTATTCTTCCATATTATCTTTGGCTCAAGTAAAAACTTTAATGACATTAAACTTAAGTGAAAATGAAGCTGTTTACAATATATATACTGATTCACTTCAAACAAATTATGCTGTTGTCATTAAAAGTATAACTGAAGGAATGGTATCATCTGTTACTGAATATTATATAATCACACCAAAAGAAAAGCTGGGACCATTTGAAAGAGTATACGATATTGCATTTTTCGATAGTGGGAAACAGAGGCTTATATCTGTTAAAAAGGACGGATCATATTATGTTTATAAAAATAATGATATAACAGGTCCTTTTGAGAATCTAGGGAGATTTTCTGTTATTTATTCAACTGCAAATTTCGCATATTGGGTAAAAGAATCTGGTAAATATTATGTAATTTACCAAGATAAAAAACTAGGTCCTTATGCTGAGATTTCATCATTTGTAGCAAATCAAAAAACAAATAATATAGTATGGAAAGCGAAAATAGATAAATTTGAACTATTTGTTAATGGTACTTCTACAGTAAAATCAGACTTGATCGTTGTTTGTGGATTTTATACTGAAAAAGCTATTCTATCTTATATCTATGGTTCTTCAGGCTCTTACTATATGGTCGTTGGTTCAACATCTTACGGTCCATATGAAAACATCGGATTAGATCTTGCAGTAAAAGATGAAAATTTAGCCATTTTTTTCGCTAAAATTAGTGGGACTTGGTATTTAATAGCTGGAAAAGAAAAGGCTGGTCCATTTGATGCACTAGGCCAGGTTGCAATATCCCCTGATGGAAAGAAGATAGCATATGCTGGATATAAAGAGAGCAGCGGTTGGGGCTTATATATTGGAGCCAAATTGATAAAAAATATCAATAAACCTTATTTTTCATATTTAGATTTTGTTAAAGTTGATGCAGCAACATATGATATATTATATCTAGTGGGTGAGCCTGGTGATGAATACTATAACTGGTATCTATTTATAGGAACAAGTGATGAACCTGCTTTTGAATATCAAATGGATTCAGATTCTCCTTATGTTGGGACATTGAACATCAATTACTATGGTGTAGATTTTATGCTTGAAAATGAAGGATCTATAGCTTTATTGAACTATGAAAATGGTGGATATAATATTGGAATATATTCTTTAGCAAACAATACCTTTGGAATTTTTGGTCCAGGAGAAGATTATGATACTACTTATGTCTTGGATGTAGCCAATAATGTTGTATTTTTTGTATTAAATGGTGAATTCTTTGTTGGAGTTCCATCTGATACTGGTGTTTCAATACTCCCTGGATATAAAACTATTGGTAGAATTGTTTATGGTCTTGATGGAAAAAGGATAGGTGTTGTTTATTTTGATTCCAAAAACAATACTATTTGTTTTACCACTTTGAATAATGTGGTCGGAGCAATTAGTTCTATTTATATTGAATAAAAATGAAGTTTAATTACGAAGTAGAAACAAGACTCAAATTCAATAATAAATATGAAATATTAGATGTTTTTCCCCAGTTTAAGACTTTAAATTTCAAAAGATTAAAATGGAATACAATTATCTTAAGTAAGCCTATCTTTTTAACTGGTAGGCAATTAAGGATTTCAGATGTCATACTTGATGATCAAACTTATACTTATCTTGGATTTAAAGAGGAAGATATTGGTTCTTTTTGCAACATAAGAGCTGAGATTGATGAACAGATTTTAAATTTACAAGAATTCGGGAAAAAAAGTATAATAATAAATAAAGTATTAAAATCTGTTCAAAATCCTGAAAATAATAAGATTATAACAATAGATGATTTTTTGAAATTTTACAATCTTGACAAGTTCCTATTTTTTGAAGGGGAAAGCGAGATTGCATCTATTGAACTCTCGAATATTATAAATAGAGAAAAGTTACTTCAAAATTTAAAAGTAGAAAAAGTTTATAAACTTGATGAATTAAAATTAAATTTAAAGATAATGTACTGTAATTATCTTAAATATCCATTATTATTTGAAATCGAAATGATAGCAAAAAATAAAAAGCAGGCTTTTCTTTTCGAAAAAATAATAGAAGAAATAGCCGATTTATACAATTTAAAAGAACAAGTTATAAGAAAAGAACCACCAATATTGTTGTTTGAAATAAATAATAATTTTTCTTAAAAAAATAATTTTATCTTACTATTTAACAACTGTTGAAAAGTATGTCATAAAAGATTCAATATCGCTTTCTTTAGTATCATAACTTGTCATTAGCCTTATTATATTTTTATCTTCATCCCATATATAAAAAAAGTATTTTTCAAGAAGTTTTTCAATATGTTTTTTATCTATTTTTATGAAAACACCATTTGCTTCAGTTGGATAAACAAACTCCACATTTTCAAATTTACTAAGTTTTTGAGCTAAAAGATTTGCCATATCATTTGCCATTTTTGCATTTTCATACCATAGGTCATCTTCGAAGTATGCAAGAAATTGAGCAGATAAAAATCTCATTTTTGAAGCAAGTTGTAAACCTGTTTTATGTAGGAATTGAAAACCTTCAGCGATTGTTTTATTTGCAAAAATTAGTATTTCACCACACATAAGCCCATTTTTTGTTCCACCGATTGTCCATACATCTATACCAACATCTACAGTAATCTCTTTTAAATTACTTTCTAGGGAAACAGCTGCATTGGCTATTCTTGCACCATCACAAAACAATATCAAATCATTTTCATGACAAAAGTCTGCTAAATCTTTAAGTTCTTGCTTTTTATAGACTGTTCCAACTTCTGTTGTATTTGAGATAGCAACAACTTTAGGTTGACTATGATGAATATCCCCTTTTACTTTTAAAAGAGGTTTTATATCGTCTATCGTTAGTTTTCCGTCACTTGTGTTAACTGGAAGGATTTTGCATCCAACGATATTTTCAGGGGCAGAAGTTTCGTCTACATTTATATGTGCTGTTTGTGCACAAATAACTGAATTGTACGGCTTTAATACTTGTTTTAATGCCAAAGTATTGGCACCAGTACCATTGAAAGTTAGAAATGGTACAATTGAATTACCAAATTTTTCTTTTAATAACTCAAAAAGCTTTTGTGTGTAAATATCTTCACCATAACCAATGCAATGATTTACATTCGCTTTTATTATCGCTTCAAGGATATTTTTATCTATTCCAGAATTGTTATCACTTGCAAAGGATCTAAAATTATTCGTAAAGTCTTTCATTTTTTCCCCTTAAATTCATTTTTTTCAACTTAAATTTGACTGTCGCATTAATTATAATTGAAGAATTTTTAAAAATAAATTTTTTTGAAAAAGTTAAGTTAAATTTATTTTATCTAAACTTATTAAAAAATTCATTTAAATATGGATACAAAATATCTTTATCATATTTTTCAATAATTTTTAAAGCATTGGAAAGATAATTTTTTATATAGGTTTTTGTTTTTTCCAATCCGAAAAGATTTGGAAAAGAAAAACTCTCTTTTTTATTTTCATAATCTTCAACATCATCTATAAGTTGAAAAGCAAGACCAAAATTTAATCCAGCATTGAAAAGGTCATAATATTCATTTGTTTTTTCATATTCATTAAATCTTTCGATTTCTTTATGTTGTTTAAATCTCACTTTTTCTTTATTTTCTTCATATTCTTGGCCTTTTCCTTTTATTAAAGCCCCAATACTCAAACAGATTGCAAAAAAGTAAGCTGTTTTTTTCTCATATATTTTTAATAGTCTATCTTTTAAGTTTTCTTTTGATTCATCTTTAATTAAATTTTCTTTTGATAACTCTAAATCAAGAATTTGCCCATCTATTAAAGAAAAAACTGCAAATGATGAAAATTTATTTATTAATCTCAATATTGCGGGATAATAATTTTCTATTGATTTTGAATCGGTAATATCACTAAATATTAAAAATGGAAGGATAGAAAGAGCATCACCGATTAAAATTGCATTTGCTTCACCTACAACTTTATGAAGACTTTCTTTACCTCTTCTAAAATCATCGTTGTCTAAGGATGGTAAATCATCATGAATTAGAGTAAAAGATTGAAATAGTTCGATTGCAAGAGCAATATTTTCTTTAATTGGAGAAGGTATTTCAAAAAGCTCACAACTTCTATAAGCAAAAAAGCTTCTTAAAAGTTTGCCTTTAGAATCTGAAGTATAAAATAAAAATGTCTTTAATTTATCAGAAATATCAAAATCTAGTAGTTTTCGTTTAAATTTTTCATAGTGGATTTCAAATGAATTGAGGAAATTTTTATAGTAAATTAAATAATCACTAGTCATTTTGTTTACATAAAAGCAAATTAAAAGATTTTAATAATTTATAACTGTCTCAAATTTACCATCAAAATCTTTATCTTGCTCTATTTTATAAATATAATTATCTTGAATATAAATTATGATATCTATTCTACCATCGAAATTTGAATCGATTTCTTGTCTTACCAATTTCCCATTTTCAAAGTAGTAAAAATCATCATATTTCCCATCGAAGTTAGTATCAAATTGCTGAAAATGTGGAATACTACCATCATCTGTCACAAAGTATCTATATTCAGCATCAGGAACTCCATCGAAATTTAAATCCATTATTACCTTTTGTTCAAAACCATTATAAAGCCATATCCACCTATCTATTTTACCATCACCATTTGTGTCATATTCTTTATAAACAAGTTGAGCCAAAGCGACTTGATTAAATATTAAAAATAAAGTAAAAAAAAGAACTACATTAATTAAAGATAAAAAAAGGTTATAATTTTTATTAAAGTTAAGTCTCTTATAAATATTCATTTTTCAAGCCTACTATTAAATCATTATTTATTTATATCGGAGTTCCTATGTTTTATTTAATATTAAAAAATAAGAACATTCACCACTTCTTAATTTAAACCATTCTCTTAAAGATCTTTATTTAAAAATAAAAAATATAAATAATTTGCTTGAAATTCAATTTAAACCAAAAAAAATAGAAATAACCATCAAAGAATAAAAAAATAACTAACAAAGAATCAAAAATATGATTTAATTAAAATTATTAAATTTATTTTTTAGTCTCTATTTTTATTTGTCTCTATTTTAATTCTTTTCTTTGTCCTGAAGTTCGCTTTTTTCTTTTAGTTTAGAAAGTTTGTATTTTTTTATCATCTGATCAACGGCATCATTTACCGCTTCAGCTCTACTATTGTAATAACCATTGCTTATCATTTCATCAATTTCTTTTAAAAGAATTTCAGATACCTCGATAAGTTCTTTTCCCATTCAAAAACCTCTTTATTTTTCTTACCGAAAATTAATATATTTTAAATTATTGGATATGTCAAATTGAAAATTAGATCTCATCCTGATTGACAAAATGTCAAACAACTGATACTTTATTTAAAAGATGAAGTAAAATCATAGAATTTATAATATTAAGATTTTATAAAATAAGGGAAATATACTGTGAGTAGAAGAAAAAATAAATACATTAATTTAACTTTCAAAAAAAGAGGGGAAATTTCTATTAAGATTTCTGATGATGTTGATATAGAAGAATTTGAATATTCTGTCATTTCCTTAATAGCAATAATAAGAAATAAATTGGAAAGTACATCTGGTCAGCTTGATGATTTGTCTCCTTTTTTAAATATATTAATAAGGCTTCTTGATGAATTCGAATTCCCAAAGGGGAAAAATATAGATATATATGACAAAACTGAACTTACTGAGCAGCAGAAAGTTATGGCGGAATCTTTTAAAGATCAATTTACACTTAAATATAGTGATCTTTTTAAGTAATGGTATCTAAAAAAATTAATGCAAAAGCTCTTTTTATTATTCCACCTTTTTCAGATTTTTATATAAGTCATGATAGGCTTTATCCAAATAATGCTGTCTATGTTTCTAAATTACTTCAAAATCTTAATGTAAATACAAATATTGTAGATTTTAGATTTGGTTTCAAACAGAAAGTTAAAATTCCAGAAAGTTTATCATATTTAAATGCTTTTTATAAGAAAGATTTTTCAAAATTTTCTCTTTTTAATGATTATTATCATTATGGTATAACAGAAATTTCTTGGCAGTTAGAATTTTTTGAAAAGTATACCACTTTGTATGGTTATCCAAATATTATTTTAATATCTTCAAACTTTACTGCGTATAGATCTCATGCTATAAATGTTGTCAAATCTGTATTTAGATTTTTTACCGATGAAATATATATAATAATAGGAGGAAATGATGTTATTATAAATAGATCTTGGTATGATTCAGAGATAAATAATATAAAGACTCAATTAAAATTGGATAACATAAATGTAATAATCTATGATAAATGTCAATTAAATGACTTAGAGAAAATAGTTAAAAAGATCTTAAAAGACTCAAATGTAAAAAAATACTCATATTATAGATTAAATACTAGTTCATTCAAAGAAAGAAAGGTAAAGATCCTTGGAAAAACTTATAAATTTAATTACTTAGATAAGATCTTTTATTATGATAATCATAAAAAAACAGTAAATGTAAGTAATCCAAAGAAATTATACAAAGTTGGTTCTATATTATTTTCGCTAGGTTGTCCATATAGATGCTCTTATTGTTTTTATTCAACAAGAAAATTTAACAAATTTATTTATAGAGATAAAAATGATATATTAAATGATTTATTATCCCTAAAGGAAGAAGCTTTTGATCATGTTCATATTGAAGATGATAGTTTTACAGCAAATGAGAAAGAAGCAATAGATATATTAAAATTACTAGAATTTTTTAATTTAAATATTCATAGGTTTTCTTTTGATTTCCCAAATGGATTGAATTACCATAAACTCAACTATAGAATTTTAGAGAATTTTAAAAAAGCAAATGTTAAAAAAATCTCTATTGCACTTGGAACTTTTGATGAAAAAATATTGAAAAAAGAAAATAGACCTTCATTTAAAGAGGAATTTCTTGAATTTATTAAAATAATCAGAAATTTTGATATTGAAGTATTAACATATATCATTGCGGGATTTCCTGGGCAAAGTTTTGCCGAAATTTTAAATTCCTTTTTCTTCTTATTTGAAAATAATTTAAATCTAGGTTTTTCACCATATTATCCAGTAATAAACTCAATAGATTACATAAATCATCATTTTGAAGATCAACTTCAAAAAAAGGGTTATGATGAAAGATTTTTTGCATCAAGTTCTCTATTTGATTTTGAAAATACTATAAACACAATTGAAAAAGCAACATTATTTAAAATTTATAGAATTCTTTCATTTTTATCATATGAGAAAAAAAATCAAAAAGATTATAAAAGTAAGATTTTTAATGATTATTTAAAATTTATTTCTAAATGTAAAATAAATCCTTTAGAAAGCTTAAAAGAAAATGATAAAGAGAAATTCGATTTAATAATGGAAGATGAGAATATGATTTTTTTAGAATCTTTTTTGTTTATATTGTTTTTAAAGACATCCAATATTTATCTTTGCAATGAAAAAAAGAAAAAGGAAAAATATTGCATTCTTAAATTTGAAAAATTTAATTCATCAGAAAAAGTTCTATTATTTCATGAAAAAGTTAACTCTCTTTTCTTTAATAGTTAAAATATATTAAATATAATTAATATATGTCAAGAAAATTATAAATTAAAAAAGTTTATTCATTTGTAAATTCAACAAAATTTGCAATTTAGATTTCTTTATATAAATAAAAATAGGCAAAATTATTTGGTGTAATGTTTTCAAACTTAAAAACAAATGAAAAAAAAATGAAAAAAATTTTTTTATATTGTAGATTCAAATAAAAATTATATAAAAGTCCCAAAAGCATTGAAAATAAAGGATATAGGAGATATATATTTGTTTGTAAATTTCTAATTTAAAAAAAAAATATGTAAAAAATTGAAAAAAATATTTAAAATACTCTTGACAAACATATTTTATAACTTATGAAGTAAGTATGGAGCATAAAAAAGCTACAAAAAAAAGGAAGGAGAGAGTATGAACAAGGCAGAACTCATTGATGCTATTGCAAAAGATACCAAATTAAAAAAGAAAGACATCGAAATGTTCCTTGGCTCATTTATGAAAACTGTTAAAGAAACAGTTAAAAAGGGACAGAATGTTCAATTAATCGGTTTTGGCACATTCACAAGAGGCGAAAGAGCAGCTAGAGCTGGTAGAAATCCAAGAACTGGTGCAGCTATTAAAATCCCTGCTACAAAATACCCAAAATTTACTCCTGGTTCAGATTTCAAAGCTATGGTTAAAGGCAAATAGTTTTTAACAAATGAGAAGCTGCCTCGTAAAAGAGGCAGCTTTTTTTTATTCAAGGTATCTTTGAACACCAACAACAATCCCCAAACATGTAAAGCTTTCAGGGCTGACTATTATATCTGAATAAGCCGAATTTTCTGGATGTAAGACAATCATATGTCTATTATAATCATAAAATATTCTTTTAAGTGTGACATCTCCATCTATTAAAGCGACAACGATATCTTTATCTTTGGCTATCTCGGTTTTTTTAACAATGACATAATCTTGATCGAAAATTCCAGCATCTTTCATTGAATCACCTTTCACAACAAGCGCATAGTACTCTCCATCAGAAAATCTTCTTTTATCAATAATAATCTCACCTTTAATATCTTCGATTGCTTCGATTGGTTTACCAGCAGCAGTAGAACCATAAATTGGTATTTTCCTCTGATTTATTTCAGAGATTGCCTTTTCTGTAAGTAAAAGACTTCTTGCAATCCTCTTTTCTTTAATTATATAACCTTTATTTGCAAGTCTATCTAAAAATTCATGTGCCGTTTTTAAATTTATTGAAAAGGTATCGGCAATTTCAATAGTAGATGGAGGGTATTGGTTTGACTCAATGTAATTTGCAATAAAATCAAGAATCTGTTTTTGTCTTTTTGTTATTTCTTGCATGAACTCCTCCCTTTAATTTTTCCATAAAATCAGGTATAAAAGGTTGCATTTCTTGGATAATTAGAGAATTTGAACTTTTTTCCTCTATTTCAATATCTAACTTAAAAAACTTATAATACTTGAGTAAATTATAGTAACAGCTATATCTATCGGGGAAGATAACTGTTTCTAGAAAATTTTTACCATCAAAAAATGTTGCAAACCCCATAAGTTTACCATTTTTTGTGGCTGCACTTCTATAAATTATAAGCCAGCCTAAAACTTTAAATATTTTAGTACCAGCAAGATTTTCAATATTATCTTTTGTATATTCTTTGAACTCTTCAATTTCAGAGTCAATCAAAATATCATTCTCAATCATATTTTGCAAAAGTGTAAATGGAGTAACATCAATAAATAAGCCAAGAAGCTTATATCTATAATAGTATAGATTGAAGATATTTTCTGTAAAGTAAATTTTAAGATTTTCATAGTCTTTTTCTTTTAGAATAAAATTATTTAAACTTTTTTCTTTTTCTAAGAATATATTTTCACATATTATTTTTGCAAAAGAACAAGATTGATAAAAATCTGAAAAGTAACCTATTTGAATTAGTTTTAATACTTTTTGCTTTTCAAAATTGGAAAGGAAAATAAATTTTGCTAAAATATATTCACTTTCTTTTTGAAAATAGTCTTTCAATAAGATTAAGGTATCTTTTTCATTTTCACTTAAAAAGAAGAAATTGCAAAGTCCTATTATTATTTTCTCGCCGTCAAAAAAAGTATTTTTGTTTGCACTTTTTAGTCTGCATAAGTCTACCTTGATGTTTTCCATAACGGCAAGAATATTGTATGCTATTGAAGGATAGTAACCTCCAAAATTATTTAAAAGCGAAGCGTAAAAAATAGGAGCGAAATTTGTTCTTATATAGGCAAGTTTTACTGAAAGGACTGCATAGGATGCAGAATGAGCCTTACAAAAAGCGTAACCAGCGAAGGATTCTATTTGATTCCAAATCTTTTCGAGGCTAGTTATAGAATAATTTTGAGTAAGTCCACCTTTTATAAATTTTTCTTTCAATCTTTTTATCTCACTTTTACTCCTGCTTTTACCACTCATGGCTTTTCTTAGTAAATCTGCCTCTGAAAGTGAAAGTTTACCAATAATACTTGAAACTTTTAATACATCTTCCTGATAAATAATTATACCAAAAGTCTCACTTAGAATTTCTTTTAATACTGGTAATTCATATTCAATATTTTTAACTTTTGCCTTTCTTTTTATATATTCGTCTTTCATCCCAGAATCAGAGACTCCAGGTCTTATAACTGAAGATGCTGCAACAAGTTCTAAGAAATTTTTGACATCAAGATCTCTTAAAAGATTAACCATGGCAGCGGATTCTATATAAAAACAACCTCTGCAATTTCCTTTTCGAATATTTTCCCAAGTACTTTTATCTCTATTTGCTTTATTAAAATCTAAAGTGAAATCTTTATCATACAATCTTTGAATATTTTCGATAGAATCTTGGAGAACTTGCAGAGCTCTTTGAGAGAGTATATCAATCTTTATAAGCCCTGCGTCTTCTATGTAGTTAAGATCAAAATGAGAGATAGGCACCCCTTTTGTAGCATATAGGTATGGGGTGGAACTAAAAATATCTGGGGATGAAAGGATGATTCCCCCAGGATGGACTCCCTTCGCATAAGGTAAACCTAAAAGTTTTATAGTCATATCTGTTATTTTTTTTTCAATACCAACATCTAAAAGAAGATTTTTGATTTTATCATTCTCCTTTATATAAAAAAATGATGGAATTAGTTTGGAATATTTTGTTATTGCTTTTGAATCCATCCCAAAAAATTTTGCACTATTTCGAAATGCTCCTTTTAAGTTCATTCTAAGTGTAGTTGAAACCATACAACAGTTTGCATGGTATCTATTAAAAAGATATAAAAAAAGTTTATCTCTTTCTTTCCAAGAAAAATCTATATCTATATCAGGGTAAGATTTCCTTTCTGGATTTAAAAATCTCTCAAAATAAAGATTAAGTTGAATTGGATCTACTTCGGTTATATTAAGTAAGTATGAGACGAGAGAAGAAGCACATGATCCTCTTCCAACATATTCGATTTTGTTTTCTTTTGCATATTTAAGTAGCTCATAAACAAATAAAAAATATGAAGAAAACTCTTTTTTGGAAATAATTGAAAGTTCATAATTTAACCTTGATACATAATTGGTATTATATATTAAATTTTTTTCATTTAATTTAAGAATGCAGATCTCTTTAAGTTTTTCATCGGAGTTTTCATAAAAAGATGGGAAAATAGCAGGTTTAGGCTTTATTTCAGAAAATAAAGAATAAAAATTTTTAGCATTTTCAATGGAATTGATAAGTAATGTTCTTGCTGATTTTGAAAGAATATTGTATGGATTGATTTTATCTCTCAGAAAATTTAAATCTTCTGAGAGATAGTAAAATTTGCATATTGAAGAAAAGTTTTCAAAAACTGGTCTTCTTTTATAAAAAATCTGATTTTTTCTTTTTACAATTTTGTTAAATCTCAAAGTGCATAAGAGATCTACAAGCTCATTTTCAATTTGTGAGTCGAAGAAAATTTTAGCTAAAAAGATAGGATTTGAAATATTTAATTCTTCAAAAAATTTAATCAAAGATGAGGATAAATAAGGTTTTTTAGGGAAAATATTTTCGATTAATCCAAAGTACAGGTTTTTTTCAGGTATATAAAGAAATTTTAATATGTTGTAAACACTTACAGTCAAAGAGATAAATATAATATTATCAAGTTCATTTTTCGAAGAAAGTTTTGAAATTGTATCATATACTTCATTGAAAGATTTTTTATTGGTTGCTGAACTTATTATTGAATTAAATGAATGATATCCATCCATAGACTTTAAGAACATGAGAAATCCACCATTGCCATAGATATTTTGCTTTATTTTAGGTGCAATATGAACTCCTATTATAGGGGAAATGTTTTTTTGTTTTGCTAGATTGATTAATTCCCACATTCCATAGATATTATTTTTATCAGTTATTGTGCAGTACTTTTGATTTATTTTAGAAAGATTTTCCAATAGGAGTGATATACTAAGATTACTCTCGAAAAATGAATAATTTGTATGCACAAAAAGCTGCATAACTTATCCTGCAAGATGGATTTTTTCTTCGCCAAATTTTTGGATTAGGTTATCAAATAGTGTAAGAAGTTTTTCATCATCTGTCTTAAGATCATCTTCAAATAACTGTTGACATGATCTTTTGTCAAACTCAAGCCTCACTGAGGATACAGCTACCTTGCTTTTCAACCTTGACACAATCATTTCAGAAATAGAATTGAAGAAAGATAGGACATCCAAGTTTTCAAAAAACAATTCGAAATGATCGATGTTTAAGTTAGAGAATTCTAAGATTACTGAAATTTGTTTTGATTTTGATTTAAGCCAGAAACTCTTTAAAAAGTAGGATTCGGCAAAAAGTCTTTTTCTTATCGCTGATTGAATAGCATTTTTATTGTTTGTTGGTAAAGGGAAATCTATAGTTATTTCATATTTGGAGTTTTTGTTTTTATCAAAGATTTTATGCATAAGATTAAATATAAAAAGGTCAAGGAGATCATTTTTTTGAATGGATTGGTAAGCAAGCCAAAGAGGTTTTAATCTGTTTGCAAGTTTAATACGGGAAGAAAGCGGCGAAGAAAGAAGAAGTAAACTTAAAAGTTTTTCCTGAAAAGAAGATGGAAATTTTATAAAATCTGAGAAGTAAAGAATGCCGCTTTCTTCAAAAAAAGTAAGGGGGGATAGGATATTTGAAAGTTTTATTAGATTCGATAATTGATTGGAATTGTAGAATATAAAAGAAAAATTCTTTTCTAAATTTAAAATTATGTCTGAAGCTACAAAGAGAGAAAAAGAGAAAGAATTTGATGTGAAAAATGAGAGTACAAGTCTTTTATCTATTTTAGTACAGGACTTGAAAAATGATTCTAAAAATGCAAATATAGGTTTATAAAGAAGTTGGCAGCCGGAAAAATCTGCTACTAAAGAGAAAGAATCATAAGACAAAGGGTTAGCAGTATAGTAAGGGATATCATAAACGGCAAATGCATAGGATTTAAGTTTTTCTTTAAGCAATTCTTTGAAATAATTTTTTTCTTCGATAAATTCATAGCATGGTAGAAGGAAGAAATTATTAGTTATTTTTTTTACAAAATTTACCGGCATACCTGGTTTTATACCGAAGTAAGATATAGATTTTGAGCAAGTATATATATAGCTGCTGCCAACGTTTTCGTAGAAAAGCACGATATCTTTTCTTTTATGCTTTTTTTCCGCTAAAGATAGAGTAAAATAAGGTAGATAGAAATTTGTAAAAAGGGGGTATATTTGATCTTTCATACTATTTAACCTATCGTCTAAAATCAGTATAAGCCAAAAAATTTTGGGTGTCAATAGAAAAAGTAATAAAAGTTGCAAAAAAATAATGCTGGTATATATGGTCGTTAATGATAATATTATTTGGTTATATTGAACTTCATATCGAAGAAGCAAAATCAATTAAAGATAGAAGAAGTGTTGTTCGTTCAGTTAGAGATTCACTTAGAAATAAATTTAATGTTTCAGTTTCAGAAATTCTTGTTGATGATTATCATTTTGCAAAAATTGGTATTTCAGCTTTAACTGATAAAAGGGCTTCTTCGAATGCTTTGAAGGAAAAGATTATTAACTTTATAGAATCATATTATCCTGGAAGAGTCTGCGATTATCTTTTTCAAATAGAAGATATTGAAATAATATAAAAAACAAAAGATAGGATTGTCAAATGCGAATTCCTTACAAAATTGGTAACTATTTAGTTAAGAAATTCATCTTCCCATTTATTGTAGTGTCAATATTGGTAGTTTTTCTGTATATAATCCAGGAATTTATATTCAATATAAATAAATATACAAAGATGGATTTAAATTCTCTTATCCGTTATTTTTTATATTGGACTCCATATATTTATTTTCAGATGTTTGGTGTCGCCATGCTTTTTAGTACTATATATGTGGTATCATCTTTGAATAGTTCTTCCGAACTTTTAGCTATACATACAAATGGAGTTTCAACATTTTCTATGTCAGTTATGTTGATTATCTTCATATTTTTTATAAGTTTATTATTAATAGTAATTCAAGATCCTTTTGTTATAGATAATTTTAAACATAAAACAGAAATTGAAAAAAGATTCTTCCCAAAAGAAATTGTCAAAGATAATTTCAATATTACAATAAGAGGAACAAAAGGAAATTTGTATTATGTAAATAAATATATTGATAAAACAAAAGAATTAATTGATGCAAGGATAATTCAATATGATAATAGTATTGGAATTAAAACTGAAATAATTGCTAAATCAGCCAAGTATATTTCAAATGGACAATGGATATTTTATGATGTTTATGAATATCAATATGATCTAAGTAATCAAGAAATATATAAAGAACATTTTAATGAAAAGAAATATGATCTTATAGATGAACCAGAGTTGTTTCAAAGATCCTTTTTTAATATGGAACTTTTACATATTAAAGAAGGATGGAAGACTGTTCAAATGATGAAAAAATATAAACTATATAGTTATAATGATGAATTTAATTTTTGGGCTAAATTTGTATTTCCAATTTCTGGCTTTTTGATTTCACTTTTTGGGATCGCAACAGGCTCTTTCTTCAGGAAAAATACTCTTATAATAAGTTTAATTGCATGTATTGTCGTATATGGTACCTACTATTTCATTATAAATACCTTATATGTTTTAGGTAAAAGAGGGCTTGGAAATGCTTTTATTTCAGCTTTAATAGGTCCAATTTTATTTTTGGTACTTGGAGTTTATTCTCTAATAAAAGTAGATAAAATCTATTAAAAAAGAGTGAAATGGAAATTAAAAAATCAGAATTTAAATTTGCTATATTTAACATAAATAATCTTACAGAAATAGATTTGCCAACCATATGTATAATAGGTCGTTCGAATGCAGGAAAATCATCATTTATAAATACTATAGTTGGGAAAAAAAAATTTGCATATGTATCTTCAACCCCAGGGAAAACAAGAAGCTTAAATTTCTATTTAATAAATGATCAATTTTTTTTTGTTGACTTTCCTGGTTTTGGTTATGGTGCAATAAGTGATTTAACTAAAAAGGGGTGGAATGAACTTATAGATTCTTTTTTTCAACTTGAAAAGGTTAGAAAATATATCTTTTTTCTTATAGATTGCAGAAGACAACCAGACAATATTGACTATGAATTTATAGATTATTTAAGAGAAAAAAAATTACCAATTGTATATATATTAACAAAAATAGATAAGATTCCTAAGTCAAAAGTCAGTGGTATTAAATCCATTTTTGTAGAATCATTTAATTGTGATAAAAATCTTGTAATACCTTATTCTTCTTTAACTAAAGAAGGCAAGGAAAAAGTACTTAATTATATTGAAAGAATAGTTTTAGAAAATTAAATTTTAAATATTAATATTTTTTTGTGGAAATAGTATGAAAAAAAAATTTAATAGAAATGTTAGCTTTAAGCTATATCTTATCTTTTTTGTTATGTCTATATTTGTTTTATTGCTATCCTGTCAAAGTGCAAGTGGTATCGAGATAAAGAGGATTAATCTATTCCATGCTAAATTTATCCCAAATGAAAATATACAAGATAATGAAGTTTATCCAAAAGATTATCCTTCTTATATATTTTATAGAAAATATTATATTTATTTTTTTGATAATTCTACAAGAACATTATATAAATATTCAAGAAATGGTAATTCTGTTTTGATTATTCAAAATAGTTCTATAACTTCCAGTGGTTTCGGAGTAGATAAAGAAAAGATTATGAGCAGTTTAGATGAAAGTCAAAGAACTGTAAAAATAAGTAGATCTTTCCCTCTGCCTGAAGTTACTGGATTATCTGTAGATTTTAACGATAATATCTATCTAAAGGTAGTTATTAAAGGCACAACTGGCAATTATAATGATGACCTTTATGGTTTTTTATCTAACTATTCAGATAAAAATCATCCAGTATTTTATGTCTTAGATGATAAAAATTCTTCAAATCTTGTTGATAAAATAAATTACATAGAAAGTTTATCTCAAAAGAGCAATGCTTTAGATTTAAATCAGATAAAATATTATACATTTTATATGGTCTTTAATCAATATGGAGATTTTTTAAAAATACTTGCTTTGAGTGAGTCTCATCCCTCTTTTCCTCATAACTCATTTATTTATCACACAAAAGAAGACTTGTCAGAAGGCTCGAATAAAGATGGGAAAAAACTTGATGGTACAAGTTATATCCATTTTGTTCTTCCCACATTATACGAAAATTCTGGTCTTCCTTCTGCTCTTGCTAATACAACATCGATAGCATGTTTCATTAAATTTTCTTTGAAATCATCTTCTTATGATAAACCAATGATAAATTTCCCTCAAGAACTAAATATGAGTAATGAGGTACATACTGAAAATGAAGAAGTTGAAAACCTATTGCAGAAAGAACAGCAAATGGATTCGAATATTTCACAGATTTACAATTATTGCTTCAATATTTGCACCAATAGCTCATATATATCATTTGATCTTTCCGAATTGACAATACCAGAAGATAATAAAGGCAATTTAACCTCAGAGTTTGGAAATGCCATCGTTACACCCGATGGATATATTGGTATTCAGGTATACTATTTTGAAAGAGGTTATATTCTATACGATAGTATTTATAGATTATATTTTACTGATGATAAAGAAAAAATTAAGTTAATTAGTTTCAAGAGGTTATTCAATGAAAAAGTCGAAAATGGAGTTCAAAAAATCACTCTTTCTTCAGTAGATACATATTTGGGAGGTTCTGAAGGTAATTTCATTTTTTATATCAGATATCTTGAAAAGTTACCTACTCCAACAGCTAAGCTGATTATTAAAAATGAAAAAGGAGATCAGATCATTACAAGAATAATGAAAGTTAAAAACATATTGACTACAGATAATATGGTTGTTGGTGAAAATGGCAGTATTTATGGATTCTCAAAAGTCAAGGATAACATTTACTTTTTCTATTATGCCTCCGAAGTCGCAGTAAGTAAAGCAAAAACACAGAACTAATTCAATATCCGATTATTAAAAGATAATATTGATGAAATGATAGTTTAATAAAAGAAAATATGATAATTATTTTAAAAGTTAATTATTAAAAATAGATTAAGAATAGAATTAAAAGGAAGAAAGTTGCGACTTTTTAGTTTTAAACAGATTTCTAATTTTGAAAGAAATCTTATAGATAATTTGGACTATAAAAACATAATACTTATGGAAAATGCAGCTAGCTCAATTTCTAATATTTTGATAAAACTATTGGATGGAGATTTTATAGAATTCGAACCAAAATGGTTAAATAAAGAGCTTAAAAATAGATTGTTTGAATCTTTGAAGGTATTTAAAAAGAATAATGAATTAACAGTTTTAGTTGGTGCTGGGAACAATGGTGGTGATGCACTTGCAGTCGTAAGGAAATTGGCCTTAAAAAAAAGTTATAAGATAAATCTCCTTACCTTTGGAGAAGGAAAAACAGATTTAAGAATATATCAAGAAAGACTCTTAAAAAATCTAAACTTTCATAATATCTCTTTTCTTAAGATAGATGATGAAACAATAGAATCTATTTTAAATGATACTAAGAATTTAAGTGATCAAATTCAAAAAGCAATTAATAGTCCATTTTTAATAGATGGAATTACTGGAATAGGCTTAAAAAACCCTATAGACAAAAAATTATTAAAAAGAATTGAATTTATAGAAAAATATAAGGAAAACTATTCGTTTGTAATCTCTATCGATCTACCTACTGGATGTGCGGAAATTTCCGAAAAGGTACTAAAAACTGACATAACATTGATGCTTCAATGGGCGAAAGCAGAATTTTTCTCATCTGAGAATAGAAAATATTCATTATCTTATAAGATCATTGATTGTGATATGCCAGATCCTTCCTATTTTGAAAAGGAAAACGAAAAACCTTTTCAAGTTATTAAAGATAATGACAATAAAAAGTTAGAACTTATAGAATTAAATGATATAAAAAGAATCTTAAAAAAAAGGAGTTTTTCTTCGCATAAAGGCGATTTTGGTAGAGTATTTGTAATGTCAAGTTCCATATCTACTCTTGGTGCCCCAATAATCGCATGTAAATCTGCAATAAAAACAGGCGCTGGATATGTTTATCTTTGCTTAAAAAAAGAAAATGAGTCTTTTTGTAAAGTATCTATGCCATATATAATAACTATTCCTTTTGAAAATAATTCAGATTTATCTGATTTTGAAAAGATTTTGAGCAAGAGCATAAAAGAATTTACTGATACCGTATTAATTGGCTGCGGATTTGGTCTTAATAATGATCTTTTTTTTAATATATTAAATAGAATCATAGATAAAAAAATAAATATTTTAATAGATGGAGACGGCCTAAATATTATTGCTAAGGAATTTGTAAAATTTACAAAAATAGCTGAAAATAGAAAAGCTCGATTGGTTTTTACACCTCATAAAAAGGAGTTTGAAAGATTATTTGATTCTTATATTAATTTTATTGATGAAAACATTAATCAAAATAAAAGGATGCCAAATAATATAATGGAAGATGATTATGCAAAAGAGAAAATAGATAAGATTTCCTTTCTTAATAAAGGGAAACTTTTTTTCAACCTTAATCTTTTAGATGGACTATTAATGAAAGATTATATAAGTCACTTTATATGTGAAGAAGGTATTTTTTGTAACAATGGTTGTTTTTCTGGATTTTCAAAAGCTGGAACTGGTGATTTTATTGCCGGAGTATTTGCAACACTGCTTTCTAACTATAAAATAGCTGATGCCGCAAAAATTTTACTTGCGATTCAAGATCAACTGGCTTTTGATTTTTATAATAAAAATATAGCAGAAGAATCGATTATCTCAGAAGACTTGATAGATCAACTTGAATATTCAATAAGATCACTTTCAGATTAAAACTTTTATTGAGGGGTCTATGTCGGATCATTTTAAGTATTTTTTAAAGCCCGAAGAAAGAAAGTCATATAATATAAAAAATAAACCTACTAGAAAATGGAATGTAATTTTTACTTTGTCTAATGTCGCTCTTTTGTTACTAGTATTTTTCCTTGTATATAAGCCAGCTATGGATAGATTGAATAAGGAAAATAAAGTATTTATAGATGGGTTTTCAATAGATATTGATACCGAATTAACTGAATACAATCTTTTTGCAAATCTATATATATTTAATGAAAGCTGCAACGATCCTTTTGATTTTTCAAGATTATCTTGTAGCCTTGTTTTTGCAAATAATGAAGAAATTTATCCACTAAATTTAAGATCGGATAAGGAACTAATAAAACAAAATAGTGGTATTCATTATATTTTATCTTTTTCTTTAAAAGAAAAAAGATCATCAAGTTTTTATATAAAACTTAAATATGACAATAAGACAATCTATGAATCAAAGACAATAAAAAGTCAAAATCAATAATTAATTTTAAGATTAGAAACTAGATTCCACAGATGAAAAAAAGATATAAACAAATGTATAAAAAATAAAAAAATAAAAAATGAATAAACAATAAAATTAATAAATATTAAATAAAAAAAACAAAAAATATGATATTGGAATTTTTCAAATGAGTACAAAAAAAACCGTGAAATATATATTAAGTTCATCTTCTGGGATATTTATCTCAAGAATCTTCGGACTTTTAAGAGATACCTTTGTTACCCATTTTTTTAAACCATCTGTTCAAGATATTTTTAATGCTGCCTTTAAGGTCCCAAATACTTTTAGATCTATATTTGCTGAAGGAGCTATGACCAACTCTTATATTCCTGTTTTGAAAAGCATAGCAGATAAAAAGGAGCAGGAAGAATTTCAATCGAATTTTTTTACTGTTTTTATCTTTTTACTATTATTTATAACTATTATTTTAATTATATTTGTCCCATTTTTTATGCCATATCTTGTAAGAGGTTTCGATAAATTTTCACCAACAAAAATTTCAAGCACAATATTTTTATCCCGATATTTTTTTACCTATCTTTTTATTATTTCTTTAGTGTCTTTTTTCTCTTCATCTATGAATGCCATTTTTAAATTTTTTATACCTTCTATATCCCAATCTATTTTCAATCTTATTTTTATTCTTGTAATAGTCTATTTCGCTCTTATAAAGAAGATTTCACTGAATCTTTTTATATATGCAGTTGTATTAGGTGGAATTTTCCAACTTCTTTTTATCCTTTTTTTTGCTTATAAATATGGGATTAGGATAACATTAAAATGGCCTAAAAAATGGAACCATATTTATGGTGTTTTTAAGTTAATGGGACCATCTTTATTGACCTCGGCTACTTATCAGGTAAATATATTTATTTCAACCTACTTTTTATCTATGTTTGATGGTGGGCAGACTTATCATTACCTTGCACAAAGGCTATTTCAACTACCAATAGGACTTTTATCGGTGGCAATGGCTCAAGTATTTTTGCCTTCCTTCTCTGAGCTTGTGCAAAAAAACGATAAGATTCTACTTAATGCGACATTAAAAAGATCAATTCAACTTTCACTACTGCTTACCATTCCTATAGCTGGTTATATGATTGGATTTGCAAGACCACTTACTCAATTAATTTTCTATCATGGTGCTTTTTCCTTAAATGATGTTAAGACTACTTCTATTATTTTCGCATATTATATGCCAGGCATAATTTTTATAACAATTTCAAATATGTTTACTTCACTTTTTTATTCTCATAAAATATGGAAATCACAGGTTTTAGTCTCCTCTATTTCTATTTTCCTTTTCTTTATCTATATTAAAATTTTTACCCCAATTTTTGGGATAAATGCTATAGCTGTTGCAAATACATTAAATACATTTACCCAGTTAGTTTTACTCATTTTACTTGCAAAAATATTATTAAAAATTTCTATCGGCAAAGAAAATCTAATTTTTGCTATAAAAATAGTACTTTTAACATCTATTCTTTCTTTACTGCTTTTTTTTACCTCTAGATTTATTGGATATATAAAGACTTCTTTTAATTTAAAGTTTTTTGTCAATTTGATAAAATTAATTCTTTTTTCTACAATTTTTTTAATTTTGTTTTATCTTGGCTCAAGACTTTTGAGAATTGATTTCTTAAAAGAAATTGTAGAGTCTTTCGCAAAAAAAGTAAAAAGATAAAACATTCAAATATAATGCAATTTAGTTTAACTCAATTTATTCTTTACTCGTGTATTAATTGATCTTATGAAAAGAGTAAAAGTAATAAACAAAATTTTTAAAAATTAAGAGATAACAAAAGATAAAAAGAATTTTACAAAAATGAAATAATAAAAAATATTTTAGAAAAATGAAAAAAAAATTTAAATAAATGAAATAAAATAAAAAAATAATAAAATAAAAATAAAAAAATAATAAGAATGAAAAAAAATATTTTTTTACAAATTATGCAA